>Ga0179593_1415797_pt1 | contig 11531 bp, 13 predicted proteins | sample CZODoug2_1_08_16_FD_185931 | JGI IMG/M metagenome (GOLD analysis project Ga0179593, IMG submission 185931) | Vadose zone soil fungal communities from Angelo Coast Range Reserve, California, USA - CZODoug2_1_08_16fungal (PacBio error correction) | ecosystem: Environmental > Terrestrial > Soil >...
ATCACGGGGTGTCCTACGAGGCCATCCGCGTGGGGATACGACCTGGAATCCTTAATCGGGAGTGCTCCAGGGCATCAGTTTCGGTGAATTGGGGGGGGCAGCAGCAACCTACGCCGACGGCCTTCGAAGCGGCTCCTTGGGGCAACCTTGCGATACAAACTGTTCGCTCTCGCTGTCTTACTCCCGAAGCCTCCGCTCGAACGTGACACGATATCTACGTTGGTTAGTTTCTGACAATTCAAACAGCCGAAAAAAAAGATCCCCGGACGACGCTGGAAAATCATCCGACGTCAAGTCCTGGATCAGGGTTCTCTTGCAACGCCTGGTCGACATCGCAACCCTCGAACATCCGGCTCGAGATGGCCCGACGGATGAAAAGTCACCGGAAGCACGGTCCCGACCTTCACTATACCAGTCGCTATTTATCCAGAATCACGAGGGGCACACCATGGTACCACTGGGAAAAGGGGGTGTTTGGTTTGGGGTTTTTTATTGGGGTTGTGTTGGTTGAGAAATGGGGGGGTGGTATCTTACCTTCGTCCAAACTTCGGGCAAAGGGGCTTAACAGCATGTGAAACAGGTGTTATTCAGATGATCAACAAAGCGTGGAGCGGGGATAATGTTTTGTTACTTTTTTTGTTACGGGACATGAGGCGTCGGGCACACGGAGAGTCATGGGGATCTGGCCGTGGGTTCAGGAAGTGGGGGGGGGGTCTCCTCGGAAAAGAGACCGAGGCAATCGTGGAGGAACGAAGTTCCGGGTTTAGAAACGTTCAGGGTAAGAAAAGGAAATTCGGGTTTTGAGGGAGGTCAACTTTGAGACTGAATAAGCCAGAGTTAGGGGAAAAAAGCTGAAGGAAAATACTGTTCTGTGGGTGTCCTCAGGGAAAGCCGCCCAATAACCCCGGAAGACCAAAAACTTGGGAAGGACCCCCTCGGGGATTCAGCGGGGGGGGGAGCCTGCTGAAACCTCCACGCAGGGCATAAGTATCGGGGGAGTTGTAGCACTCACAAAAGCTTCTTAAAATTGGGGGCAGACCACTGGGTGTGAACGTGGTGTAACGGGCCTCTCAAAGACCAACGGGAAAGGTCGGGGGGGCGTGGTCAACTGGCCTGATGTCCATAAAGGTCCCGTTCAGCCGTGAATGAGTCTTTCCGGCATCCGTTCCTCCGCAGATTGTGGGGGGATCTCTCGTCGGGGACCTATTCGATCAAAGTCTTTCATCTCGTGGGTGCAGGGTCAGGGGGGCTTGCGGACGGACTGATTGAGCCAGGGGGGCCGAGGTGGGGGGGGGCGGTTCTGGGGTGGCGGGCGATGGGCGATACCCGCCGAAAGCAAGAGGAAAGAGCGGAGCTATCGCTCGTAAAGAAGGGTTCAAGTCCTCCTCTTCAGGGGGAGGGGGAACTAATCGTAACCGGTGGGGACCGCTGCACGGGGAGGACCAGAGTCTTGACAGGGGAAAGTATTACACCTACTGTGAGAAGACGCGCATCACTTCTAGTGGGGGGTGCATGGATCAATGGAGGGGGTACTGCCGAAGGGCACGGGGTGCGACGGGCCGTCCAGGGGTGAAGTTAGTCAAGGGGTGGGAGGTTGCATCGGGACGGTCTTATTGCTCCTTTGGGCAGAGGGAGTCGCGGCAATTAGCAGGGAGAGGACCTTGACGGAAAATGAGAATCGACTCAGGAGATTCTTTGGATCGCTGGGTTGGCAACCACGGGGGCAATCATACTCTGGGGACAGACGCTCACGGTGGCTTGTGGATCGACGGTTCCTTCGCTCGGGGTGGTGGCACTGGGGGGGGAGGGGGGGGGGGGGACAACACGTTTTGCGAAATGAGACATCATAAGTAGTGTATTGCTTGAGCAAAAAGGGTCAGGAGTGGAAAGGAGAACAGCACAGAAAAACATCTTAATTATCACTCAAAACAGGGGTTAGAAAAAGTGTGAAGCAAGGGGCAAAGAAGGACCTTTTCCTGGGGGACAATGGAATTGTTATCATCACGGAGGGACTACCGCAAGACCTGGCGGTCCGAGAAAAAAAAAGGTGGGGGTCCATGCTGAGGACGCCGACCCGGAGCTCTCAAAGTTGAGCATCAGGGGGTGAAAATTGCCGACAAACCTGGGGAAACGAAATCACGTTCTTGACTACCCATTAAGTCCACAGGGGACTACGATCAAACCCGAAGGCTTCATCGGGGGGAGTGGGGACTAGGGTCAGGGGGGAGCCGAAGGACCTGAACGGTAGGTCTTTGGAGTCAAAAACCATCTGTGAATAAAGGAATACTTGCCGGTGGAGGGACTGGAGACACCCGGGGAACTTCAGGAAAAGGAACATGTTCAATGAAAATCCCAGCAAGGAAAAAGGCTGGACTATCCGCCTCCCTGAAAACAGCGACGGGGGTGTAAATTTACTATCTGAGGTGGGAGGTAGAATCGATCCGAGATGCAAGAGCTGGAGGTCAAAGCGAAAAGGACCCACGTACCTGCGAGGCCTACGGAAATTCAATGCTGAGCGGGGTTTAAAGCCTTCCATGGAGGGAACGACAGGGGGTTTCTGTTTAAACACCAGCCCTTCTTATCTCCAATTGTGTCACCAACTCGGAAGGCGGTAAGGTACACCAAGGGAAGGTCAGAGGGGTAGGGGACTCACCCGGGAGGAGGTGTTTTGTCAGCGGCGTAAAAAGAAACAGGAGCCTCTGTGTTGTATGGTGGAAGAACGGGGTCGTTAACAAGGTGGTGAAGCAGCAGAGTGGGCGAGTGGCATACGAGGAGGAGGTGTTCAGAATCCTGTGGTTAATCAGCTTCTGCAGGGGGGGGAAGGAATGTGTATCGTGATGAAAACGTTTGCGAGGGTGTTGTTCTAGTTGCGGAGTGGATTCTCATATTTGGGCGGTTGGGGGGGGAGGGGTGAGGGTATGGGGGAGCCAAAGAGAAGGATCTTCGTTGGATCCAGCAGACAGTAAGTAGCGATAAAGGGGGGAACCACGCTATGACGGGTAAATGTCACCATTGCCGGAGCATGCTCGGGGCGTAACCGAAGTTTACTATTCCAAATGGGCAATGAAGTGGAAACTTGGAGGGGTGGGTCCTAAGTAAAAAGTGGAAAATAGACGGAAGCCCACAGAATCTCGAATGTTACGCAAACGAAGCACAAAGTGCGCAGGGTACACGGAAAAAAAGCACGCTGGGAGGGTGCCCTGGTGAAATAGGAATACAAAAGTGAGCCAAGCCAGAAAACCGAAGAGGGGTACATGGCAATGCCCTGAAACCTTGGCGGGGGTGGGGGGAGGCAGTGTGAAAAAAAGTTGCGTCCCCGACAGCTTATTCTGGAAAACTTTCCTTGGCAGAACTACCCTATTTCCTCCCGCGCTCCGGCGGCTCCTTCCCAGGCCCCTGGGGGTACTTTCGTAACAATCCTCCGCGCCAGTCATTTCGTGCAAAATCGCCTTCCTCCTAGAAGTGGAACTTACCGACAGAGAGATGTCCTGAAGTAGTTCCTCGTCTAGGACGACTGGGGGAGACCTTCCATCACCCTGAGGTAGGAGTAACGGTCATTGTAGTGGAATTTCAAAAGCTTGTCGATGGGATTACTCAAACGATTCATGTTGGGGTTTCTTGGTCTCTTAGTTCCTCTCTTCCTTGAGTGCGCAGACAAATCGCACAGTTGCAGCAGGTGAGGAAGTAATAAACTAATGTCTGTTTAGATTCTAAAAATGCACTTCAAGGGGCGATTTGGCCTACGGATACAGATGGGAATCCATGGGGCCGCACATCGAATGGGCCTTCCAAATCAATCCAAGCAAGGAAAAAAAGAGTTGGCTGCAGAGGAGTTGGAAGAAGCCCTAGGGCGGGGAGAAGGGAAAGCGGTCCTTGGGATTCTCTCTAACACAACGTGGGGGAGATAGAAAGGAGACCCAGGGGGAACAGTACGCAGAAGAAATCTGGGGGAGAGGCGCGATCGTCAAATCAGAGCTTGATTTCGGGAATAGAGCAGTCCGCTCATGTGCGGCACACGTTATTTCCGGTGGCGGTGGGCAAATCATCGGTCTCATGCGACACCCTGGATTGGGACTGAGACGATAAAAAAAAGCACCGTCAGCCTGTATACCTGGCGAGAACCAGCGGATGCATTGGGAACTCGGGGGGGAGGCCGCGGGGAATTATCTGGGTCAATGCGGAAGGATGGCGCGCCACCTTACCGGACCAAGTCCAGGAATAGTGGTTGTAAAGGGCAGTCGCATTCCTCGGAAATATCCGCAGAAGGAGTTCAGGGAGGGGAGTGCCGGAATTTCACCGTCTCCGGGTAATAGACCGAAAAAAGTTGAGTGGAACAGCCCAACTTTTCCTGAAACGCCGGAGCTAAACTCCTTTTGACCCCCTCCGGGAGGTCGAACCGTATTCCAAGTCAGAGCGTCCGGGGATCACTGGGTAAAAACCTGACACCAAGGCCATTAATGGTCGCAAAACAGAGGTGCAGCTGCTAGGGGGGATTCACCTCTGTCAAAAAGCGAAATCCCAGAAGTGAGAGTGAACAGGAAAAACGGCCAGTGGAGTATGTTTTGGCCAAGTAAAGTCTATAGGAAAGGAGTACCATCTCAGGCAACGAGGGCGAATTGTAGTTCGGACCCAGAAAGGACAAAAAATTCCTGAAAAGGGGGGAAGGGGGGGGACGTATGAGGGGGAAGAGGGGGGAACATGGAATTGCTGGGATTCGGAGACACTTGTGGTCGGCATCTGCAGCCCTGACGGCTTCATCGGGGGGAAATCCGCGCATGGAATCAGGTGCTTTCTCAGAGACTAAACTCGAAAATACCCCCACCGCAATATGCCAGATAGATAGCCCCCAAAACACACAAAACGATAAGCGTATCGAACAGATCCTGCTTACTTAGACCCCGGCAGCAGATGCTGGATGAAACAGGGAGACTACAGGAGATCTGCCCCTAAAACAGTACGGCTTCACATCACGGAAAAACACACTGACTCAAACCAGACGCAAAAACCAATGCAATAACTGCTGAAAAAAAAGGGGACCACAAAACGCAAGTCAGAGGTGCACTACCGAGGCTGGGCGGTGTTCGTAAAAAGTGACAGCCAGGGAAAAAAGCGCAATGGGACCAACGGGGAGAAATTGCTGGTGGGGAAGGAGAGAGGATAAATCGTCCCGAAAATGGCGGGCGTCAAAGGGTACTACGAGAGACTTGAGTGGCCTGGGGGTCGGGAGCGGAAGCCTTAAGGTAGGGGGGCGATTGACCCAGGGGGCTGATCGAGCTCTTTCCAATCAGAAGGAAGGACCACAAAAGTTCAAAGTAGGCTAGGAAGGAGGATTCCAGAGGTTAGGTAGATTGCCTAGTTTGGAGAACGCTACACCGGGTGGGGGGGATCCCAGCAAAAAAGGGAACCATGGTACGACTTCACGGATGGTAGAACCAAGGGGTTTCATATGTAAACGCAGCCACAGGTCACCACATAAACTACCTCTCGAGGGGAGGTGAAACTGAAAGTGGGATGGGGGAGAGTCCAGTGAAAAATCTCGGGGTTAACAGGGGGGGGCCCGGGCCAACTTCTCGAAGGGAAGCTGTGGAGCTCCTCTATAACCTCGAAACCACCTTTCGGGACCCTAATGAGCCGGCGGTTGAGTACGTGAAACGGAGAACTATGACGGCCTCCTGCGAGCAGCTAGGCTAATGGTTAGCCACTACCTGTTGGTACGTATATGTGTCAATCGCTGAACACTATAAACACGTGGTTTGGGACCCTTCTCAGGGTTCTGGTAGGACTTGCCAAAGCTGGGTGGAATAAGGACCACGCCAATATATCAAATGGTGATGGGGAAAAAAAAAACAACCGTGACGGGGAAACCTCGCTAGTCTATGACGGAAAAAGTAATATCCCATCCCAACCTTTATCACGGAAAAGGGAACCGGAGAATGCGGACTCTTGGTGGGTGAACCTCAACGAGCATATCATCACGCAGAGAGGAAGGCAGGGAATTTGTAAGGGGTTCCCTGTTGCTCAACGATGATACTTGGTTTGAGCAAGACGGGACTCTCGAGAAAACGGTTGGGGGCAAAAATACCTTACGATTTGAACAAACAGGCCGGAAAATGACCGTCAAACCTCTGAAAAGCGGGAGAAGGGGGATCAAAGGGGGACCCGCCTGCAATTCAAAACAAAGAAAAAAGAAGAGACTCACCGGGGGCATACTCCGTCCAATGAGGGCTTTGCCCCAGAAACAATACGAGCCTTGAACTCACAGGGAATTTAAGAAACTCCCCCAAAAAAGAAGAAGACGGGAAGGACCTCTGTCAAGGAAGGATATCTAAGAGAGGAAAAATTATCGCGCAACGCCAAAGCAAAAATTGAACATGAGTAACGTGGGGGGAAAAGGAAATAAGGAAAACTCACAATAGAAAACAAAAACGAAAAACCTCAAAAAAGAGGGATGTCCTCCCTTAATAAAGAAGCTCCTTCACTATTGTATGGTAGGGGGCGAGACAGACTATAATTCAAGAGTACATTCCTAAAGGGCCAAGACCGTAAAGGGCACGCACCATACTGGGTAACCCTTGGTGGTCTATCTAACACTGCCAAAGAGTACCCGGCACAAGATCCTTTATACTCCAAGAGGGCCTACAAGAGGGGGTCCGATCGGGAAAGGAAACGGCCGGGATTTGGGGAAAAGGCTAAAAAACAGATAAAGGAGGAGGACCTCCCCCGTTGGGGGGGTAGTAAAGCAGGGTTGCGTCGTATTGACAGCTGCACACCCCCCTCAAGAGAAAAAAATGTGTCAGAAGAAAACCACAAAGGGGGATTAGAGACCGAATCATTAAGAGAACAACGACTTTGTATTCAAAAAAACGAAGGAAATCCTAGTCAGCCACCCGAACTTAGGGAAAATCAAAACGATTTTCCGACCAGAAGTAAGTTAAAGTTGGAAACAGAAAATCATCGGTCGACCACGAGTCCATCAAAGATGACTGGCGAAGGTGGGAAAAACCACACTCATGTCGAACCCAAACAGGGGAAAGAACAGTATCCCAAGGAGACGAAAGAGGAGGTGATCATCAAGAAGAACCCAAAGGCCGGCCAGGGCGAAGAATGATAAAGAAACGATCCCTACGTGGAAACTCCGGGAAAGAGAACAAACTTGAAAGGGAGCTTCAGGGAAAGTGGAAATTGTGGGGGCAAGGTCGTGATGGAGGGTGGGATTAACGCAGCGACTGGAGAGGAAGTTACAATTTGACAAAGGCCCGTAGAAGAACCAGCAGCCATCTCGAGAACAGGAGTTCGGGGGAAGGGAAAAATGGGGGCGGAGAAAAGGCGAGCAAAAAAAAAGAGATGAGAAGACGGGGAGCTCTTTCAAAGCGACTTCAGCAAAGGAATCTAGCGGGAGTTCTTGGGGAAGACCCAAGAAAGAAAAATCGGAAGAGACCCACCAAAAAAAAAGGAGAAGAATATTCGATCATAGGAGAGAAAAGAGAGTTTTGTAAAGTCTGGCTAAGGCTCCAAGGCGAAGTAGGGTATAGAAGGTCGTTCCTTAGGTTACTTGGTACCAGTACGGGAATAACGGGAGAACAAAGGGAGACAGAGCCCATGATAGACCAGTGTCAATCCCACAGGGGTTCCGAGGGAAGGCCTAGAGGAAAACGTGGACTAAAACTCAAAAAACAACTAGGAAGGGGAGGGGGTTTCTTCCGACATGCCTAACGCGAAACTGTATCATGGTAATGAAAGTCAGGGAAGGTGTAAGGTCATCAGTGTCTCTAATTTGGGAAAGGACATTAAGGTACCCAAAATCCAGGCCGGACAATACTGATCATTCGATTGTGCAACGGGGGGACTCGATCAAAGGGGGACATCTCTGCGGGGGGATGCTCTCCAGACAAATATCTCTCGTCTTCACTATATGAGAAGGGGGAGGGTCTGGCAAGAAAAACCCGCTCAGAAGATCCGTGCCGCTCAAGGGGGAAAAAGAACATATCATGGAAGAACTTTCTGAGGGGGGGGGCCGGGCATACAGGGGGGGACGTAACATAAGTTACAACCCACATAGGGACGAGAAAATTTACCTTGTGATGAGCTCACCGGGGAAGACCTGTAACTTAACGTCGCTAAACGTCAAAAACTGAAGGATACATACATATCATCACGAGTGGGCACATTTAAAACTTCACTGGGGGGAAAAGGGGGGGGGGGGGGGGGGGGGGGGGGGGGGGGTGGGGCTTATGGGGGGGAGCTCCCTGTAGGGCAAGGGCTTCTCTTGACCAGATTATCGCAGGCCGGAGGGAGGGGTTCATTAGGGATCCGAAGCGGTTGAGAGAACGGGGGAGGGGTAGGAGACCTGTTTGTGGGAGGGCTTGGCCGGGGCCCACGCAGGGGAGAAGGGGAAGCGTGGGATCATATGACGTGGTGGTGGCCGGTCAGAAATCCCTCTGTACAGTGGCCCGGGCCCATAAAGTGTAAGGGGGGAGGAAAGAACTCTTAGGGGGGAGAAAAGAAATTCGTTTGCTGGGAAGGTGAGCTTAGTTCTCGAAGAAAAGATGGGATGGCGGGACAGAAAATAGGGTCGGGGGGTGGGGGTAGGAAAGGGGACCGAGACTACAAAAGGCGGCGACCAACCCTTGTCGGGGAGAGGAATCGAGGGATTCTGTGTTTTCCCGGCGGACCCTCCTATGGAGGGGAATAAGATAGGGGAAGAGAGAACAGTGTCCCTTGGCTAGGGAGAGAAGATTGGGTCCGCAAAAAGGGGTTGGTACTAAGTAATGGGAGATCTTTAACCTTACTGGGGCTGGGGGTCGGCCGAGAGACAGGGAGAACTCAGGAGGTAGTGGAAGAAGAAAATCATCATATGGAAATGCCGAAAGAAAATGACCAACTGCTTTCAATCGCGGTGTTGATTTTCTGGGGGGGAAAAGGGGTCTCTGAGCGGGGTGTCCGGGAACCAGGCATCCTGTTCACGGTTGTTTGAGGGGGGATCCCCAAAAAAAGTGGGGAAGAGCGGATCTATCAGAGAAAAAGAGGGGTCAAGGAAAAACTAGATGGGGATTATTGTTCCTTACCTAGTAAAATTGGGAAAGAGGCCGGGTCTGATCATTACGAAAAAAGGAAGGAGGATGGGAAAATACGGGGAGAAATCGCTCGAGAAGAGGATTTTGCGGTGAAAAAGACAGTGAGTCTGCCAAGAGGTACACTTTAACGGGCCACGAGGGAAACGGGGGGTGAGTTCTTCGTGTGGGGAGGGTACAAATCGGTCGGGAGGCGAGATTCTAGACGGGGATCGACTAGGAGGGGTATTCGATCAACAACTTTCGAAGGGGGATATAAAAATTTAAACCTGAAACCTCGAGACTCTCGCGGCTTGGACGGATTGTGGGATCTAGCTGTTAGGGTGTTTTAACCAAAAACGGGTTCCCCTGAAGGGGATTGGGCCCACATTCTTTATTGGAAACGAAGGGTTCAGGGTCACGCCGATTGGGGGGGGGAAACTTCTTTTGGAACCGGGCGGAACCTCTACCAAGGAGGGATATGGTCGGGAAGGAGGACCACAAAAGGAGTCCATCACCAGAAAAAAACAGTTTGTGAAAAAGCAAAAGGGTGTGTAGCGTGTTCAAGAGAGGTTGCAAACTTCTATCCCTTTCTAACTGTCAGGAGAAGAGTTCTCTATGGCAGGAAGAGGGGGGAAACGAAGGACGTCCCTCCAATATTTCCCTAGGGTCAGGGTGTGGGGGGAGAGAAAGTGGGATGAGGAAGAAATCCCCCCGCTCAGATGAGGGATTAGAAAGAGACGGGGTGTAATGGTACCTCAAGTGGAAGAAAAGAACTGGTCACAGGGACGAAAAGGCAAAAGTTTTCCGCACCGCAGGGGGGAATGACGCGAGGTATGTACACTTGTCTGGCGTTTAACAGAGGGGGACATCGGTATGGGGCTGGGGAGTAAAACCGCAAACGGGTGGGGGAAGGCGGGGAAAAAACGTTAGGAGCGCAACCCTGGGCGCTTTCGTAACTGCATCCAATCAGGGAAGCACAAGGAACGCGGGAAGAAAAAAAAAAAAACGGGAATGCCATCGACTTTTTGGGCCATGATAGAGCGGATAGGCCACGTATGAAAAGGATCCGACGATTCACATATCTGTATTTGTTGTTAACGTAAAAAAAAACGGGCAACAGCCAGGACCGGAAAAAAGGGGGGACAGTAGGCCTGCTCAGGCGTAGCCCTATGGGGAGGGAAAAGGTTTGAGAGAAGATCAGGAACTCAACCACGGCGGAAAGACTCGAAGGGGAAAAGAGAAATTATTATTTGGGGGGTAGACACACCTAATCAAGAGGGGGAGGGTGGCGAGAAGGGAAAGGGTAGAATTTTTTTTTCATCACCGAGTACTGGGGGGAGGAGTTGTTTTATTCAGAAATGGAATTGGGCCAGATTGTTCCTCTCCGGATATCACTAAGGTTAGTCTATTTTCATATCTGGATGGAAGGGGGGTCGAGCTGTATCCAAGGAAGAATTGGTAAGAGATATATTTGAGATGACTATTACCGTGGGGCGAATTTTGGGGGGAGGGGTGGATTAGGAAAGGAAGTATTCGCGTGTTTCGGGTGGGGAGGGGATTATGGGAGGAGCACTGGGGGAGTTCCTCGTTGTATCGCCTCCCGGACGGGATGCAGAAAAAATGAAGAAGACCCCAGAAATGGAATGGAAAAAGGGAAGGGGGGAAAAGATCAGAGAATTCGTCCTATGGACCAGGAAAAATTGGACAGTGAATTTTGACTTAATCTGGGAAAGTCAAAATTCATGAGAAGAAGGAAAAAGCGAGAGAAGCAGGCTGAGGTGGGGGACAAACTAAGAACGGGGGCGGGTGGCGCGCACTGAAATCACTCTGTTATTCCGCTCCTGGGATAAAGAGAGAAGGAAGACCTCAGGGAAACCGAAGAGGGTTCTCGAAAAAAAAAGTGAAAGGGGAAAAAGGGGGTTGTAAAGGTGTTTCACAGTGCTTCCATCGACAAATATGGACTGGGAAAGAAAAGTTCCGAACTCAGGAGTAAAAAAAAAAAAAAAAAAAAAGAGAAGGAAGAGTCCTGGGGCTGGACAGGCAAATTGGCGTGCTACCATCTCCTCCGAAAAGGGGGAGGGATACGTACCGGCCCGCGGGAAGGACGAAGAAGGCCGCAGCAGGGCGGAGAATTGCTGCTAAACTTAACCGGACATCACTCGGGAGGGGGGGGGGGGATGAGGGACTGGGGGACGTTATTCACTTAAAAAAAGAAAAGGACTCAGATCAGGTGGGATTCTCGAATCTCAGAGATGAATTAAGCCGAGGAAAAGGGGCCGAACCGGCTGAGGTCCTGACAAGGGGAATTTTTCGCAATCTGCTCAAGGGGAAATGTGAAAGAAAGGGGACGAGAGAACAAAAGCCAGAATCCACTTGTGCAAGCCCAAGGGGCGACGTAATCCGCGCTTTCGACCCTCAGAAAAGAGGGGAGGGAAGAAGGGGGAAGCTCCCCGAGGAGGGGGACGAAGTTCACGGGGG
>Ga0179593_1571421_pt1 | contig 11531 bp, 9 predicted proteins | sample CZODoug2_1_08_16_FD_185931 | JGI IMG/M metagenome (GOLD analysis project Ga0179593, IMG submission 185931) | Vadose zone soil fungal communities from Angelo Coast Range Reserve, California, USA - CZODoug2_1_08_16fungal (PacBio error correction) | ecosystem: Environmental > Terrestrial > Soil >...
AAAGGGACGATATCAATTCGAATCGGGCCTCAGATAGCGACGAGTAAGGACCACCGTAACAATTCGGACACGGAAGGCTTATAAGGCGATTCGCTGCTTCAGTAAGCGAGGACGGCGGTTGACGGAGAAATGCCGCATGAAGGAAATAAAAAAGAAAAAGGTATCGGCTGCGGGTGAAAAAGGGGCTGACCCTTCTAAAAACAACCTATGGGATGAAACGCTGTCAAAACGAGACTGGCTGTTTACGGCGCAGATCGAAGAAAGTTTTTGGTCAAAGGGGGGGGGACTTTTCGTCAGAGGGGAAAACACTGACTCAACGGGGGGGCGCCGGGAACGTGTGCTCACGTAAATGGAGGGACACAAAAGGGACCACGACGTACAAAAAAGGAAAGACTAAGAGAAAAAAGAAAGAGGGCAGGCAGTTTATGGAGAACGGTCAATCCCTCAAAACCATCGTCTGCGGAAAAGGGAAACCTCGTTTCAACTGGGGGGAAAACCTTGTGGAAGAGGGAGGAAAAAAAATCAAGGGGAGAGATCATAGGCATCCTGGGGGGCTTCCTTCTCTTCAGAACAAAATTGAGTCCCCAAAAAGGAAACACTCAAGATTTCTAAAAGTGGACGAGGGATATTTGTCACGAACAGGCGAGATCAAAGCGTCCATCTGGGGGTATCTGGGACCAAAAAACCCCTTTTATGGGGACTGAAAATCCCGAAAGGGGGAAAGACTACATGAAAAAAAAGGGGGACTAGGTGGTGTTTGTTATCTTTTGAGGGCCTTATTCTGTCCCCTATGCACGTCCGCCGATTCTGAGCCGTAGAATGAGAAGGGGGAGAAGAGGGGAAGAATCTGGAGGAAGGAGAGGGGGAATCTATCAACCTGCACCTCGTTTACTGCATGATGAGAATCATGTCCCGGACTCGTGGACCGAAGAAGCTGGTTATGACGCAAAAAAAAGGCCGAACACCTTCGGGGGGGGGATTTCCGAGCTCAAAAAGCCCATTTGAGGGGAGGGGGGCTTCTATCCTTCCGGGGGCGAATACCTCTAAATTCTGAGTTCTTCGCTCGAAAGAGCCTTCCGCTGTGGAAGCCCCGTCTTAACGGAAATCCGCTCTGCCGCTTTCGGTCAAATAAAGGCCTCCCTCCGGGAGTGAGCGACAAGCGAAAAGCAATAAAAAAGCAGTTGACCGCCATCATCAAACCATCGCGAGAGAGAGCAGTGGGGAAAACATCCCGTTGCTGTCAAATCATGTGTGGAGGACCTCACTGAAATGGGCTTAAGGCGGCGCGTTCGGGGGAAAAGTTCTATAATGGCCCCGAAAGGGAAAAGACGCGCTCAATAGTGAAATTCATGGAAGGGTCTATCCTCACTATAGTAATTTTTAGGAAAAAGGGGTTCCAAGGAAAAAGGGCGTTTCCGAGAAAAGGAGAAGGGAAACTTTGTGAAGAAAGCGTCATAAGGTGCCTCCCTATGCCCTTGAGACTTAGGCCTCTATTGCAGAAAGGTATCCTCCTTCCCAACGGCGCCTGAGGCATTAAATCGCACAGGGGTCTCCTTCCGTGAAGGGATAGAAGTTTCAACCCGGACCGCCAGAGGCTTCGTCCAAATCAACTCGCTATTGACCCCTCACAACGGTCCCGCCGACTCATGAACGTGCGGCAATCGGAGGCGATTGCTACAATGCGGAGTTATCTGAGAACGGGACAATGACTAAAGGTGGTCTCTGAACACGTCTTCTTAAACGCGGTCACTTTGAGGGCTATCAAGGGGTATTTACCAAGAAAAAAAGACTAAGAGCCATGTCCCACAGTTAAATAGGAGATTTTCTCTTTGGTAGGGGTAGAGAAGTCCGAAACGAGCGGAGGAAAAAATCTCTTACGAAAAACGTCTCCCTGGAAAGTTCTTTTATACGTCCAGGGCTAACTTCTCCTTTACCAGAGCTGGAGAAAAAGGAAGTGGAGAAAGGGTCAGGTGAAGCCGGGGCGTCGAAACGGGGCAAAATGATCCAAGTCAAAGGGGTGCATTCAGCCCCATCTGGGGGATGAATTCTCATTGAGGACGACTTCTAGAAAAGAAACTCCAAGGGGAGGGAAAAAGGTACGGAGAAAACCGGGCTTTCTTCCGGCGCCTCTTGTATTGGGTTTGGGGCTAGTCTAGGAAGGAGGACCCTACATGCAGACCCCCATCTAGAAGGGGAAGGCCTGACTTCTTGAAAGGCTAGTCCACCGCCGGGGTGGTGAGGGGTTTGCAGGTCTTTCCGGGAAGTCCTTCGAGGCTCCAAAAACAATCCTCCGACTCTTGAAAAACCAAAGTTCCTGTCTAACAAGAAGCGCTCAGAGTGTCTCGATAGGGGGGGGGGGGGAAGGGCTTTCCACGTCAAGGAGCGATCCGTTCGACAAAGAAGTGTCGAAGCATTCTAATCGCCGTCTAATAAGGGAACTTCGCAAAAAGGAGAGAAGCCGGTGACGAAAAAAAACAGATTCCAATCTTTCAAAAAGAATGCTGCTCACCTAGGCCGGCGCGGACCTCAGTTAAATCGGACAGGGAAAAAGTCGAATCATAAAGGGAAGGAACGTGACATTCGCGAATCACCTGCGGGTCTTCGAGGGTTCCTTAAAGGTGGAAAAAGAGTCACGGTAATGGCAGTCAGGAGGAGTGGAAAATCCGAAGAGGGCGCTCACCTCTTCTAAAAGAGGCTCTCAACAAACAAAAAGTCTGAAAAGGGGGAAGGGGACCTTGCCTATGAAAGAGATTTGGACGACAGTCCGTTCTTATCCAGCGCCGGGAGAGACGTAGAGAGGTAAAAAGCCTACCACGTAAGGAAAAATTCTTCATACAAGGGGGGGTGGATGTTCACCGCGATGGCGGTTTCCGGCCTAATTAGACTTAGAGGGGAAAAAGAAAAAGACTCTGTCCTCTCCTTCCGTTTTATGTCCACGTAAAAAGGGACCTCTTTATCTTCGGGCAAAAACTTTGGGGAAAAGGGAAAAGTACTTTGGGAAGGGAGAATTCGGATTCAAGGGGGGGGGGAGACCTTCAGAAGAAAAGGTGACTTTTCCTCCTTATTCTGTGGAGACGAGACAAAAGGGCTGGAGGGGAGAGTTACATTCTGGGGGGGGGGGGAAATCGTCTGGATATGGTTTTTTTCTAATGTGACTTATCTGCAAAAGACCGTACGGTCTTATAAACCGCAAAACCCCCGTCCCGAAGAAGGACGTCTTTAAAAGGGGATTTCCGTCTGGGGGGAAAGGGGTATTTGGTTGGGAAAAAATGTTCTTTTGCGGAAAAGGAGATAGAACTTTTTTATGTCGAATTACAGGAGCCGGCACGCAAAAAAAGGAAAGTAGAGGAGGAGAAAAGACCTACAGGGTAGTAGGGGGAGGTCTCTTCCTTCAAGTGCGTTCCACGGGTCATCTCACTGTTCGAGGAAATTCCTGGACTGGGAAAGGTCGCGCAAAGGGAACCTTCAAAGAGGGAGGGAAAGGGGTACTGGGTCCCAGCGGCAGGAAAGGAAAAATATACTACTGGTATACACTCCGGGGAAAAGCCTAGTCTGTGGGGCAAGTCTTAAGAATCTCTTAAGTAGGGGAGGGACCGCCAAGAAAGAAAAAAGGGCACTAAGTTCCCCGGATGTCTATTCCCTTTTTATGTCGTAGTCGGGAGCAGGTTCTCACACTGAAACTACCTTAAACCGACTAGCTATACGGTGATACTTGAAAAGGACAGATAAAAACTCTGACTCATTTCTCATTCGGGTGCGTCTTACTCTTGTCGGAGCTGTTTCCTGTGACCAGGAAAAAGTGTGGGGGACAGGAGGAGGGTTTCCGCAGAGAAAGAAGGAAGGGTTTTTGCACTTAGTCAGATCGGGCGTCTAGAAAAGTTATTCTCATTTACTAAGGAAAAGTCTCTTTGATCGCCCAGCGGAAACCGTAATCTGCCAAGGAGCGGGCCTCGGGAAAAGGAAAAGGGGAGGAAAATTTCAACAAAAAGGTCGTGCCTAAATCCAAAACTCTTTCTTAAGTCCGCAAAATATCGGAGAAGCCCCCTTCACCGAACCTCCGTGTCGGGAGTCTCCCAGTCCTGAAAACTCTTGGAAAAAGGACCTGAAGTCTCGAATTGGGGTTGTTCCTCCGAGCCCATCGGGGAAAAAAGGTCATACCTTCCTCCTGTCTCTTTTCTCGAAAGGAGGGAGCCAACAGTAGCAGAAAGCAACGGATGAAAGGGGGGAAGATGGGAGTGGAGGGGGATTCTGTCACAGAAGGGGGAGTATTTCCCTAAAACAAAAAAAAAAAAAAAAAAAATTGGAGGGGGAAAAAAAAAAAAAAAAAAAAAAAAAAAAAAAAAAAAAAAAAAAAAAAAAAAAAAAAAAAACCTTCACTCGACGGTCTATCACTTCCCGCGTGAAAAGACCTCTCTCTACGAATCAGAAGAGGCCCGGGAAGAAGGGCTCAACAGAGGTTCAAGGTGAAGGCGAGTACGAAAAAGAAGAAAATGTCGAGGGGGGGGGGAAAAAAAAGAGGGCCAACGTCACGCTCCGGCAAAAAAACTGTTTCGAACCTGGGGCGTGGGGGGCTCGACCTCAACAAGGCGCCGTGCAGGGGGGCGCAAACCCTGTTGGCTTGAATGAGGGTGTCGACCGGGGGGAAGGAAGTCCTGAAAGGGAAGGAAAGTGCAGTGCGAGAAAGGAAATCCGAACACAGATAAGCCCCTCACTTCATCCTCAGATTAGACCACGCCAGCGATGGGCGGGAGAAAACTCTAGGAGAAAGCCACGGGCAAAAAGACTGCAGAAAGGGGGATCATCTCGTCCGCGAATTTCGTCTTTCTTGTGGGGCGCCGATCGGGAATTTTCTCGCACCAACTAGCAGGAGAGCGTGGGAAGAGTGCTATCGCCGGGAAGGAAAACCACTAGAAGGAAAAGAGTCCTTCTTCTGGAAAAAAGCGTGCGTGTTTCTCCATGTGTATGTGCGGAGAAAATTTCTGCGTCGAAGAACTCTAACCCCTTGGAGGCGAGTTGAAAGCGTGAGTAACAGGGGCTTTCCCGGAGAATACACGCACTATTTCGCGCCGCAACGATTCATTGGTAATGGTATTGAGTTCTACCAAGCTAAGAAAAGGGTCGGGCTCTTCGTCTTCATCAACCGGGAGGGTCGGGAAAAAACCTGCCAGGGGGGGGAAACATAGAGCGGGTTGTCAAGCACCATTTACTGTACTGCACTTTCCTTCTTCATCGGGGAAAGTGGTTCAAAAAACGAGAAGGACCCCTTCCAAACATCCCAGAAGGGGGGAAAAGAAGATGTGTGAAAAAAGAGCACTTTCGTGCGCCCGGGAAAGCGCGCTGTCCTTTCAAGAAAAGTCATACCATAGGTGTTGTGAAGAAAAAACCGGACATTTCGTACTAGCAACGCAGGTTTAGCACCAGAAGAAGGGGAAAGTCCCATTCTCAAGAAAAAGGCTTTATCTCGGTCCAGGAAGAAAAATCGGGCCGGTAATCAAGGAAAAAGGCCGGGTCCGCCTTGGCCCTTTGCGGTGAGCCCGGTGCTCAGGGCTGCTCAGGAAAGCACGATTCTCGATTCTAATTGAGGGAAAAATCTCTCGAAAAAAAAAAAGGGGATTATGAAAAGATATATATAAACTATATGCAATTCGTAAAATAGAGGATATCTCTACTATTGGACGGCGAACAGGCCTCACAGTAAAGATGAAAGTTCAATTACCCGAAAATGGGGCCCGGAGTGAAGGAGGGGGAACGCTTCTGAAAAAAACGAGAGGCTTCTTTTTCTGAGCCTGGAAACTGCCTCATGAGGTGCCATAAGCAGCTTTATCGTCTTCTTCATAGAAAACTGAAAGCTAAAGCAACAAAGAGGGATGAAGCTTCCACTGCCTCAGATAGCGACCCGAGGTCAGTCAAGATAAAGGGGGAAAAACGCTCAAGTTTGTTTTCACAAGATTTTTTAAGGTTACGGTCGGGTTAAACCACTGGAAAAAGGATGCAGAGGAAACGGGGAGGATAACGGGGAATCTAGGACCCCCTTGAAGGGATGATGCCTACCAGCCAGCGGGGATGAATAAAAGAAAACCCGAACGCCCTTCGGCAGAGAATCCGGGAAAAGAAATTCACAGAAACGAGACCGGTTGTCGCTGGGTGGGAAGAAACTCCTTGCCAGCAGAATCACCGTGGTCGCGCTTCTCGGGGCGATCGAGCCAAAGGGGGAACGTCTTGAGGAAAGGAGTGGCCTAAAAATTATAAAAAAGAAAAGAGTGAATTCAATCGCTTACTCTGACGAGGGAGGGTCACGAAATCCGTCGGAGAATGAAAAGGGAGGAGGTCATGACGAGGGGGGGAGAAAAAAACTAGAGGCTTCTTCTACAAGAAGAACTGCAGGCCGCTGGACGAGGACGGCCGGTTCTGGGCAGAGGGGAACGCCAGGGAAAGAAGCGAAGGGAAGTCGCCCGGAGAAGGCTCTTGCGGGGGGGGTCGAATAGTTTATTTGGAAGGAAGTTCGGTGGGGTCGGAAGAACTCGCCCTGGAAGTACAAGGGGAGGGAATTGCAGGAAATCACTGTCCGGGACGTCTTACACCTCCGACCGCGGTATACCGCAAAAAAAGGGGCAAGGGAAAAGTGCTCCAATGGTGTAGGGTTCTGAAAGAGACAAGACTTCCTCAGGGGGGTTGATGTTGCCGCGAGAGGCCCTTGTCTAGACAAGGGCGTTGGAATCGTTCTACGAGAGAAGCGGGACCTTTAACCGCTGTTCCCGGAGTGCCACAACGGACCCTCGCGCCAGGCGTCTATCAGGACAAAACGACGAGTGAGGGAGCTTCATCCAGAAAGCAGGGAAGCGAAAGAAAGAAACGCCCAGCGCGGAAAGGGGGGGGGTGAGCATTTCTTTCACTCAATTGCTTCCTGCCGCTTCATGGGGAAAGAACCTCCTTCTCGGAAAGGGGAGGGGGGGGGGAGTAAGTTTCTTACTCTACTCTCGCCTAGATCCTGTAACATAAGGGAGTGTTCCCCGCCATTTGCTTACTTTAAAGAAGCAAGAAGGAAGTACTGGCTATAAGCAAGGGATACGATCCGGAGGGGGGTTCCTCTTCGGACCGAGAAGAAACGCTCTAAGGGGGGGGGAAAGAGAGGACCTTCCCATTTTTAATCTCTCATGTCTTCGCCTCGTGAATCTTATTCCAACGATTGAGAGAAACGCCTGACAGGAGGAAGAAGGGCTATAACACAAGACGCTCTCACCGTGAGCTCCTTCCTTGGTTCTCATTTCAAAAACGGAGTAAAGTCCTCGCGGAGAAAGGGCCCCCGGGGAAAGAAAGCTCCTTTGACAGTCGAACGGGGGGTCTATCTTAACTCGCTCCAACGAGGAAAGGAGGGAGGTCTTTGAGTCTGAGAAAATCTCACGAGGAGATGAACTCCTTCTTTTAATTTCGGTCTATCCTTAAAAGGCTGAGACGTACCTTTAGAAAGGGAAGATCGGTAATCTTTTCTCGGTTTCGGAGGGGGAGTCTTATTCTCTCAAAGAATACTATTCTTAGGGAAAAAAGGGGAAAACTCATCTGATAAGGGATACCGACGTGAAAAAGGAAAGAGTAGGAGGTTCCTCTGGGACTAAGTACCCGGGAGGTCTTTGGGCGGGGATAGGAAAAAATAACGTCCAATTACTTAAAAGGACGCCGGAACTTCCTCAAAAGCGGTTCTACTTAATAAAAAACCCGTGCCTCGCCCGACGAGTAAAACGCCTCCCACGGGTTCCTGAGGGTCTATAGACGTCTATGAGGAAGGAGGTATATTTCACCTTCTGTATCTGTATCGTACTACTCTCGAAGGGGGATCCTTACGGCTGAGGGGAGGAAGAAAGGCAAAACCATCTACAGGGTGTACTTCCTTACTCTTGGGAAAAAAAGGGAAAAAAAAATCTGAGTCCAAAGAAGAATTTCGGTACGTTTGGGAGGCAGGGTGGGTATCATTCTGTTCTTAGGGGAAGATTCCGGAAAAAAACTAACAAAGAGGGACTCTTTCCGAAAATAAAGAAGGTGTCTTGCAGGGAGAAAAAGCTCTCGTCCATTCGCTCTGAAAACGGTCGTTGTCTCTGTTCAGGAAGATTTCCTTAGTGTGCAAAAAGGAAGGTCTTACGAAAAGGGGGAAGCATATCCAGAGAAGGGGGGGAAAAAAATCTTTTCTATGTCATGGCAGGTAATCGTAGGAAGAGATCTTTGCACGCTTCGGATCGCAGATTGCCAGCTGGAAAGGCGAGGAAAGTTGCGTCTTAGAAAAGGAGGGGACTCTCTTTCTCGGTGCCGGGGTCGAGAGAAACGACTACTGATTCAGCGTGCACTCGGATAAAAAGCTCTTTCATCACAGGGGGCTTTTTCTCTGAATGTTCGGTTGGGAGCCAGTTCAAGAAGAAAGGGGTCCTGCTTCGAGGATCCGAACGTAGGAGCAGAAACCTCTTCTTCAAGAATCCTCAAAAAAAGAATAATATAGAGGAAAAGGAAGATTTAGAATAGGGGGGAGGGGACTCCTGTTAGTCTCGACTCCGGGACTGCCTCGTAAGTGGGTATGCGCTCTCCAGCGACCATGTAAGGAAAAAAAAATTTGCGGCCAGGACGTGGGAAGGGAGACTCTAGAAGGGAGGTCTGGTGACTGTCACGCTTGCCGTTTCAAGGTCCTTCGAAAAAGGTGGGGGGAGGGCCTCGTAAAATGGGGCAAGTTTAGATGAGGACAACCTCTTTCTTCACGCTTTTAGGGTGTCTCAGATATACGGGGGGGGCTTATAATCGATTGCCAAGGGGAGAGTCAGAAAAGGGGGGGACTCTTTAAGGGGAATCCTTTATTCTTCACGACGAAAGAAAACCTCTGGTAGGAGGACGTGCTATTGGGTTTCTTTTATATGTTTGCTCCTAGGACCATTAACATTTAGGTGGGGGGGGGGGGGGGGGCTAAGAGGGGCTTGCAGGGGGGGGGGGACGTATATCGCGAAAATACTGTTATGCGTCTTGTCAAAAAGCAAACCTTTTTCCCTCGCTGTCCCTCTATGCGTATTGGGGATTCCTTCCTGGGAACGGTAAAATTATATGGGGGGGTGCCTGTTGCGAAGGGAAAAAAAGTTCTCTAGGGGGGGGGGGGGGGGGGGGGGGGGGGGGGGGGGTGGGGGGGGGGGGGGGGGGGGGGTGGTGTGGTGGAGGGCGGGGTAGGGGTAGTGGTGGGGGGTGAGTGGGTGTGAGGAGGCTGGATGAGGGTCGCCATAACACTCTTCTTTGTGTAAAGTCTAGCCGACCCTCTTCACCTTCCACTCCCCGTGCGCCTCCTCGATAAGTTACATGGTCAGGGGGGGAGTGGGATTTTTCTCATACCTCGGGGGGGTGGGGGGGGGGGGGGGGGGGGAAAAAAAGAAAACTTCCTAGAAGGGGGTGTCAATTTAGGAAATGTTTCTTAATTAAATGATGTTCCTTTTAGCTTAGGGTGTCTCTGCAATAGATTCACCTTCACTGTCTGGAGGCAACACTCTGAAGGGAGGGGGCTTTTTTATACACTCTGGAAAAAGCTCTTTCTGCTCGCTGGAAAGATATTTCTAATTCTCCTTCTTTGGTGTTGTGGGCTGTCTGGGGGCCTGCCGAAAAAAAAGAAAAAAAAACCTCATTTTCTAGTGAAAGGGGGGGGGTATTCTTTCGAAGAGTGTGCTCAGGTATCCTTTTAACAGCCACGAGGCCTTGCCACTAGATATCGTCCGACGAGAAGGATCGGCATAGAACAAACTAATTTTCTAAGAGGGGGGACTCGTTGCCGCTAGCGTAGCTAGCACTTTACGGGTAAGGGGGGGGGTTCATCTTTTACATTCTGGGTTGGGTGTTTGAATCTCGAGCCTTATTTCCCGAGGGGGGACAAATTATTCCCTCCACGCAACCTACTCCCAAGAGGTAGAGGAAGTCTTTTCTATCAATGGGGGGGAAAAAATTGTTCTTTTCCTGAGAGGATCTGTTCATGCTTATACCCGTGAAGGAAAATCTGGCTTAGACTCCGGGGGTGAGCTCGTTTTGCTTGGAGAAAGAGGCGAAATGATTCCTAGCATGGTTCCTAAAGTCGAATCCTTAACCGAGGATGAAGTCGAAAAAACCTATCGTTGAGGGGAGAAAAAAACCCCCACAAAAAAGGAAGGACTTTTGCGGAAGGAAGGAAAAAGGAAGGCAATCTCGAATTTTTCGTTGCGAGCCAACCGGCGCGGCGTTAGTGGCATTGTCCTGTTTCGGTGCAGAGCGGAATGACGAGGAAAAAAGGCAACTGTCAGAGAGTACGCGCTGGGGCGTGATGATGGGCCCTTCCTGTTCGGAATGACAGGAACCTGCTTTCTAGGGAACCATCCAGCGGGACCAGCATCGACTCCATCGAAGCAAAGGGCTCACAGAGGGGAAAGATATAGAAAGAAAGACGCACCGACGGCACGACTTTCGAAAGGTACTTCGCCAACGGGAATCCCGGAAACCAAATCAGCCGCGTTGCCCTGGGGGACCTCAACAAAAAAGCGCTTCCCGGGGGGATGAAGTCCTGCAAGCAACAAAAAGGGTTTTTCTGCATTCACGGTAGTAGGGGTGTCGACCCGCTAAAGCGTGGTACCGGGGGTAGCTTCAAGGAGCAAAGAGTAGGGGAGAAAGGAGAACGACCTCTTCGAAACTAATGCCCTCCCATCAACTCTTCCTAAACGCCCTCTAAAATCCCTGGAGACACCTTAGCGACGGCGGCAACATCGGAAGAAGGGGGGGGAGCTACGGGCTCAGAACCGAACATAGCAAGGGATCTTCTTCTTGGAAAAGGTACGCCTATAGGGGATGTTCTCTCCCCACTTGAAAACGCTCTATTGTCCGAGGAAAAGGCTCCTGGATGGGAAAGCTCCTCGAGCGTCCGAGACTCTGCTTGACGAAGAGGGCGGTGTTCTCTTCTTTTTTTATTGAACCAAGGGGCTGACAGAAGTAGGAAAACGCGACCCGGTGCATCGATAAGAAAAAAAAAAAAGAAGAACAAGGTTCTTAGGAGGAAGGGAACCGCTCAACGTAGGGAGAAAGGAATCAGCACCGAAGGGCATGGGGGGATGGACCGGATGAAAGACATAAACGAGGGCCGAAGGAGTGATCCAGTCTTCATCCCCTTATCGCGGGGGAATAAACTGAAGGGGAAGAAAGAGATCTGTTTTTCCATCAAATTTACTTGATAGCCACGGCAAAAACGCGTAGCATCCAAAGGACCCCGATTCGAACCCAAAGCCATCCCTCCGTGAAAAAAGGTCCCCGAAGAGAGAAGGGAAAATGTTCGCATCGCGCGGGAAAAAAAGCCATAGTGTTTGGGGAGGTGAATGTCGACGATGCAGAAGGAGAAAGCTGATGGGAGCACTCATGCTTCCTTAAAATAGACCAAAACCATCCAAAAGGGAGAAGGTCAGGACTCCGAAATGCCGAAGACCCTGGCCAAGGGAAGGAAAGAAGAAGGGTTCGCCGCGAATACAGGAAGAATGGGCTCGATGGCGAATTGCCGACCATGT
>Ga0179593_1304987_pt1 | contig 11530 bp, 11 predicted proteins | sample CZODoug2_1_08_16_FD_185931 | JGI IMG/M metagenome (GOLD analysis project Ga0179593, IMG submission 185931) | Vadose zone soil fungal communities from Angelo Coast Range Reserve, California, USA - CZODoug2_1_08_16fungal (PacBio error correction) | ecosystem: Environmental > Terrestrial > Soil >...
ACGGGGTCAGAAAAGCCCCCCACCGATGATAACCAATGTTGGGGGGGGTTGAAAGTGTATTCCGCAAAGTTTTAAGAAGAAACGAAAAGTGAAAAAACAGTGTAGGACTGGGGCTAAGAGTGCGTTGCGAGAAGAGAATGAAAAGGACGAAAATGTGTTGGAATTTCACGAAAGAGCCGTTTGGAAAGCGAGCGAGAGTTTGTCGCAGGAGCGAAGTGAAAAGGAAAGAGGGAAGAAGAGAGAAAAACGGGGGGGACTTCAGGGTTTTCACGGCGGTCGCGCCTGAAGGACGGTGGAACGCGAAAAAGGGAATAGGCGGGCCAGAAGTTTGAAGGAAGCTCGAGTCAGTTGCTGTAACGTAGCTTGGAGGGAAGACGGGCGGAACGAGGCGGGGAACTTGAACGAAAAAAAAAGGGTTTTAAGATCAGAAATTCACGCTGCCAGTGGGAGAGAAAAAAGGTAGAAGAGTGACCGGAAAACCGATGTACAAAGGGAAGCAGGCTAAAAGGAAGGAGAAAAAAAAAAGTGTCCACGGGTAGGGGTGATGGCGGGAAGCAAAAGGGTTAACTTATAAAAACTAAGCAGTTTGTGCGGGTTGAGGGAGGAACCTAGTTCCCAAGGGCAGGGAATTCTTTCTATAAGAAAAACAAAAGAAAGAAAATGGGCTGGGGCAGGAAAACAAAAAGACGATAGGGCATTGGGGGGGAGAACAAAGCACGGAAAGAGAGCGCTAACGATTCGTTGAGGTTTCAAATGGGATGGAAAAAAAAGACTAATTGCAGGCAAATTACCGGGGGACGAAGACGAAACACCCTTGGACCTCGCGGATACGGGTCAAGATCGAATGAAAAAGCTGATAATACTAATTGATATCGGGGGACTACGTAAAATGAGTAAAGGAGGGGAAGGAGAAATTTAGAAGCACGAAGGTGGGGGGAACGCGATACTCCAAGAGAGGAGCGGAGAGCCGGATGTGAAAGGGGAAAGATCAAAAAAAAGCGGAAAAGAAAAGTTGCCGAGTGGGAAAAAAAGGAATTCCAAGGGGCTCCGAAGGAATGCAACGGGAAGTGGAAGTGGGGGGAAGGATTTCCGAAAGTCGGCGGAGGAAAGATGCAAGGAGGGGAGACGGGCAATATTGGGGGAAGTGTGAATAAGACAGAGACGTCGTTGAAGATTGCATTTTGCAAGAGGTAAAAAATGAAAAGGAACCTGGGGTGACGGCCGGCTTGGGGACACGGGGCACCTTAGTATTCTCACGGCGAACGATGCTTGCAAGGCTTCCACGAAACCGGAATGGGAAAAAAAAAAGGATGAAAGAAAGAGCCCTGAAAAAGAAGCCACAGTCGTCGAAAAGGCTGGAACGGCTTCAAAGAACAAAAAAGGAACTTTAAACAGCAAGCAAAGTCAATATTCAATGGCGGGGGGAATAACTGCAAACTGAACAAGAGATTCAAGAGAAAGAAAAGGTCAAAAGAAAAAAAAAAAAAAACCAAACCGCGAAAGAATCCGTCCCAGAGAAAAAGAAAAAAAACTCATCCAGAAAAAGGCAAATAATAGCGGCATCACCGCCGCAAAAAAAACGAAGGCAGATCGTAAAAAACACGAGCAGGTAATCTCGATCCGATGGGGGTCCGGACCGAAGCACAACCCAATCATCCAGGGAGGCCCGTACCTACCGCTGGGGGAGGCCAGAAGGGCATCGAGGCTTCAAAAAAATCCCATACGTTCAAAAGAAGCCTGGGAAGTTCCAGGGGTACGAAAAAAAAAGAAGCGGTGACACGGAAGACTCAAAGACAGGGACAGGAAAAAACGGGGAAAGAAGGTGAATCTTCTCCAACCTAAAACCTTAAGGTTAAAAAAAGCAAGGGTAAAAAAAGAAAAAACGCGCAGAAAGGCTTGTGTGAGGGGGACTTGGATACCTGGTTGGAAAACACCAATTCGACGCCGGCTAAACAGAACGGGGGGCCCTTAGGTACCACATAAGAGCCTGGGTGTGGTCAAAAAAAATGAGAGGAGAACTTGGGTTGGTGAGAAAGCAGCAGGGGAAGGCAAAAGTATGGTCCCGTTTCGAACGCAACCACACGGAAGGGATCTTAATCAAACCGGGAGTAACCCCCGAGAAACAAACTAAAGGGGAAGTTCCCCAAAAAAAAGGAGGGAACAGGACAATCGAACTCGAAAAAGGACTCAAAAGGCGGCAGGAGGGAAAAGGACTGGAAGAAAAACAAGACTCGACGCGGGGGGGAAAATGGGAACTCGCAAAGGGCGAGATTGGAGATAAAAAGGAAAAGTTCTCAGGTTAAAGGTTCAGAACAGGACAACTCCCTCCGGTACTGTTTGAAGGGCAATGCGACAATGGGTCTTACTTAGGAAATTCGACACCCGCGGCAAAGGGGACAAGACCGGGGAGGCTAAAGCCGGGCCGAAAAAGGGGGGGCAAAGCAAGAACATGGAAAAATAAAAACCCGCAAAAACCAATCCCCGAGGAAAAAAAGTGGTGTCTCGGGGCGGGGAAAAAGGAGAAAGCGGGCGGCAATTGTCTACTTAGGCTCAGAAAAAAAACCAATTAAAAAAAAGCGAATCAACCGGCACCTCATTAAGGAGAAAGAAAAAAATAAACCGGCGAGCCTTCATGGAAACCACCAAAACTCGACACGGAAAGAGAGTAAAATCGCATGCAGCTACCGAAAAAAAAATCACATGAAAAATCAAACGGGTTGCGGAAAGTGAGCACAACAGGCAAGAAAATTACACAAGAAAAAAGCAGTCATCAAGAAGTCCGCGGCGGTCAGAGGCGGAATTGATCAAAGAAACAACAACAAAGAAAGAGGTACACGATTGACCGGCCGACAATCGGGGAAGAATGGGGAATTGATGGTTCCAGAGTACCGCCTGTTTGGGAGGAGCCAATTTCAGAAAGTGATGGCAAAAAAAGGGGGGAGAAGGCACTGTCCCAACTGCATGAAGATGAAGGTGGCTGCAGGAATACCGTCACCGGTGGAAGTTCCACTGTCATAGGGAGCCCGGTTTGAAATGGGGGTAGAAAAAAAATGTGGGTCCCACCGCCGAGAAGAAATTAATACAATGAAAGGTCGCGACGAAACGGAAAGAGGGAACAAAGGTAGTTGGTTCAGGCGGGGGATCACAGTGATGAAGGGTGCGGCAACTGCGTGTACGCCTTCGGGTGTTTCAAGAAGTTAAAGGACGCGTCAAAGGAAAAGGATTGCTGTTAGAGGGGTGAAGAAACATTTGGGGGAAAAAATGCGGAGGGACCTTGAACGCGGGAAGAGCAGGGGGGGGAAGTAACAACAAGGAAGCAAAAAAAAAGAAGAGGACAAGTGCGGAGAAAAGTAGGGGTCCCTCTGACGATTACACGGATGAAGAGCCGGATAAAGCGAGGATATTAAAAAAATGGTGGTGCTGAGACTTCAAACATGAGGTGGGTTAAGGGATGGTAGAATCAAGGGCCTTAAAACGAGTGGGAAGTCAAGGGTTTCCGAACGGAAACATAATTGGCCGGGGGGCCGAAGGTACATCTGGGAAACTAACTCTTGGGACAAAAGAACGCGAAAATGGGCGAACACAAAACAGGGAGGAGGCATGATGTCATTGGGGGGGATAAAAAATCAAAAAGGGACTGGGGGGGGGATAAGAGGGGCTCGAAAAAAAAGAGGTGGTTGGGGGAAAAAAAACGGGTAAATAAGAGAAAAGTAGCGAGCGACGGACGCAGGAACGCGCGAGACACCCAGTGTACGAACGAGGGAGGGAACTTGGGGGGAAAAAATCGCTGGCCGCGCTGGGAAAAGTCGGGGAGCTTAGTCGTGACGACGTCTTTCGGGGGCCCGAAAATGGGTTTCCCCCCCAGGCAAGGAGGGAACGCACTGGGAGTAGGGGCCACAGCCCGAGGAATACCAGTGCGAGGAGGGACAAAGGGAATGCTGCGCACACAGTCGTGGGAGCAAATCGATTCAAGCGATAAGGGTGTTGCAGGTTGAAAGAAGTTGCCGATGTCGACAAGGTAGGGGAGGTAAGCGGGTGGGGGTAGTGACCTTTGTGTCAAGCGATTCTTGGGGCGGAATAAGGTCGGGCGGGCCGGGGGAGGCTGGGGGACAAGAGGGACGAAATGTTTGAAGTGAAAAGAGACCCGGGGCGCAAGAGTGGAGATTTGAGGGGGGCAGAGGGCAGAAAGCAAAACTTTGTTGGGGCCTGCAGGCGGGGGTGGGCAGATGTCCCCTTGAGGGGGCTTGGACCGGAACGCTGAAACGTGCACAGAAAAGGGGGGTGGAGTTCAAGGGAGCATGGATACTAAAAACAAAAAACGGGTTGAAAAACATCCAGAGGCGCGGAGACAAATCCAAAAACGCAACGACCGTCCGAACGGTGAGGGGAAAAGGCACCTAAAAGAGATTCAAAAGCACGGAGACACAAATTGGGCAAGCCGGTTTCCGGAAGGTAAAAATGAAAAAAAAGAGCTGAAACGACGACGGGGTTAAGCTCTAACCAAAATGCCCTCATCAAGAAATATGGAAGCTAAAAAATCAAGCAAGACCTTCGGAAGAAAAAAGCAGAAAACGCCGCAAAGGAAAGTCAAGAGTAAGGGCTTTAACGAAAACGGGATAAAAAAAATATTGGAAGTCTTCCCACGAAGAGGAACAGAAGAACGCGAACAAAAGTACAGGAAAAATTGTGGAGCCATACAAGTGATGCATCGGCTGAAAAAGGGCTTGACCATGAGATGCTCCAGCTGGAAGAGCGTGGTACGAAAGACGCGTCAAAACGCAAGTCCCTCGAAAACGAGGCAAACCTTATTGAAAGCATCGCGGAAGACAACAACGGGCGTGTCAAGGGACGCGTCAAAGGAGGCATCAGAAGCACTTAGAGTGGAGATATAGAAATGTTTTTTGACAAACCAAACTAAATTCGCAATAAAGCAACACGAAGGATTAAAAAAGGAAACCAGAAGTCAGCCAGGTGTGGGGAAGGCAAAAATGCCAATAAAAGGGAGTGGTTGTAAGAAGCAGCGCAATCCAGAACGGAGGGAACGTTCAAAACGCCCACAAGCGACTCCAAACCTTGCGTCCACCGAATTTCACAAAGAGGGGGAATTAACAAAAAGGAAAATCAAAGAGGCCTCGCCCGTCGGGAGCTCGTAGGAGGAAGATGGGGCATCGGCAAACGGAAATAAACCATTTTAGAGATCCACGGGCAGCAGAATTGGAGAAGGCCAGAGGAGTAAAGCGGAAGTTCAACCCCCGGTAAACACCGACTTCCGTGATTTTTGGGAGAATAGACTACACAAGCAATTTGCTGTTGCCTCAGAAGAAATCCGGCAAACAAAGGGAATTTCAAAAAGAATGGGCGAAAGGTAAAAAAAAAATCTTCATGAGAAAAAAAAAGGACCCCTAAACAATAAACGGTCCCGGGGAGGAAAGGGTGTGGTTAATCAAGAAAAAAACCGTCGTCCCGGAAATTGGGAACCCTACTTCGCTCCGTAAAACAAACCTAAACAGAGGGACAAGGAAAACAAGTCGCGAATTGGTTTCCAAAAAAGGCCGACCGGAAAAATCAAAAACCCAAGGCCTCTGAACGACGAAAAGAAAAAAAGAAAGTCAGTGGACAGCTACTTGGATACTTCAAAATTTGAAAAAAAAACGGTGCAGGGGCGCGGAAAAAAAAAGGAAGGACCGAACAGGAAACAGCAAGGCTCCAATCCTACTAGAAAAGGACAGTGAAGAGGGGGTAAATCATAGTTTACGACTCGAAAACACAGGGAGTATGAGCGATAAAGGAAAAAAGAACAAAAAAAAAAGCGCGGGAGGGATGCCTTGAGGGGGATGCCGGGTTCTTCAGTGGAGACCACTTTTTCCGCCGGTGGAGGCATCGAGGGAGGGAAAGTGAGGGACAACAACCTAAGATTGAAGAGATGGGCGAACTGGGGACCGGAGTCGACAGTCTGTAAGCCGGTTGTTTGAATTAGAAAACTGAACAGAGGGTGATGCGTCGATCATAAAATTAGGGTGAACTATCTAAGTTAGAAAATGAGGCGGCAGAAAGACGGGAGAATAATAAAAAAAGGGATTAAAAGGTTTCGCGTGTCGGTTTCTGCAAACTAAAGTAAAAGGGAAGATCAGAGGGGGGGTCAGAAAGCTCAGTCTTGTAAAAGGTTTAAAAAAGGGTTGTTTTGGAAAGATGAAAGCGAAAGGGGGGAAAGAGGATCGAACGAAATTCGAAACTGCTTCGTGAAATGGGACAAAAGAAGGTTGGTAAGTAAACAATTCACCTGAACTGAGATCAGACAGGAAGTAGTTGGTCGACTGCCGTGGACAAGCCGAGAAGAGATGTAGTGAAAAAATGTGGCGGGTAACTTCCACGGAGTGATTTTAAAACTTCGGAAGAAATGCTGAGAAAACGCAATTATTCCCCGTTTTCAGAAACGGACAATTCCAGTGTATTAAAAAATGCGAAAAACAAGACTCAGAATGGCGCGGAAAAAAACAATCTACAATGGGGCTGGAATGCCGCCCTTGCGGGGATAGACGCGAAGCGAGGAGGGGGGGGTTGAAACGTGGAAAATCATCGCTAAAGAAAGTAAACAACCCACCAGCAGTGAAAAAAACGCAAAGTTGTCCAGCCGAAGAGAAGGTTTTTACGAAGACCTGTAAGGGAGAGGGAATACGCTGGTTGAACGAAAAATAACGGACAGTTCGTAACGCAGGTAAACTAGTCCCAGAAGGCACGCAAAAAAAAAAAGATGGAGGGTGAATCAAGAGGAACTCCAGTTTCGAAGGAGAAGCGATAACGAGCGGATTGACCCCAGAGAAAAAAGGGACGACAAATCCGGGAAATGAGTTGCCGGTGAACAGGGAAAAGTAGGGTGAGGAATACGGGTGAAGCAGGATGCCGGTTTGTCTCAAGGAGTGCATGACGGCTTCAGGGGGGGTTTCAGGGGGGACGAGTAGGGTTCACGCGGAATCCGGTTTTCGTTAGAGAACAACAAAAAAGACCGTTACGTGGAAATAGGGGGGAGGGTGGTCCGAATTTAGGAGTGAACGCGGACTGGGGTGAGAAAGACGAAGCGGGGTAAACAGATTTCCAGGGTTTCTCATGAAAAGACGAGAAGGACAGGAGTTAGGAAAAGGGGAGTCAACGCGCCCCTTTTCGATAGAAACCCCACAACGTATTAAAAGAATCGTATCAGGGGGACACCCCAGTACAAAAACGGGGACGCCACCTGAAAAGGACCCGTTTGACCCACTCCGACGCGCCCAAAGGTCCACTCAGCAGAGGCAAAAGAATTAAAACGGCGCGGGGTTCCCTTCGAACCGAACAAAGATGCAACCAGGGGAAGACGAAAGGACGGACAGAAGAACGGACAGCCCAAGCAATCAGAAGGGGAAACAGACAAAGAATCCTCAGAAAAAAAAAGACAGCAAGAAAGTCGTTCCCTCGAAAAGTTCAGGGGCGGGAAAATAAAATTTGGGCCCCTAACCAAAAGGAACCATCCGCAGACTAGGTCACCTAAACGGGGGGTTTATGGTCCAGCAGATAGACCCAAGTGAGGAAATAGGCTAACAGAAACTGGGGGGGGGTCAAAAAGAAAAAATCAGGGCAAACCCCGTGCATGGGAAAAGGTACGGGAATACAGAAGAAGTCGTCACAACGAACATCAATCCTCGAAAACGCGGCACACAAAAAACAAAGTTATGGGAAAGAGCAACTCCGCTCCAAGGCCGAAAAAGGGCGTGTCGCAACGAAGGTAACGCAAGAGAACTCAAAACACAGTTAGGGGGGAGATTTATCAGGGGGGGGCAAAAAAACCGAATTCCGCGCTGGGGGAGAAGACCTGCGGAGGGTCATCAATGGAAAAATCAGGGAAGCGACAGGGTGTGTAGAAAGGACACCATCTAGAAGGAGGGTGAATTCTAGGGGGAAAAAATCAGCGCAAAAAAAAGAAAGTATGGGGCGGTCCGAACGACGAAAACAAAATCAGAAGCCCCTTTCCTTCACCGAATTTCCACAAACGAAAGGGAAGAAAAAAAACAAAGGTAGGTCATCCTCATCAAGAAAGGGGATTAACAAAGGCAGGAGTCCGAGGCAAGCGAAGAACAAAGAAATTAGAAACGACCCAGTGAATCGAAAATCAAAACAAGGGAAGAGGGGGAAATGGGAGATTAAAAGAGAGTCAAAGGGGGGCACGCCGCAGGTTTCCAAAAGGAAAGGGGTCGAGAGGCACATAAGGTGCCGAACGCCTCAATCAGTACCCTAAAATAAGCGAACGCCAGGGGTTTTCGAAAGAGAAGAGTCTGCGAAACCAAGCCGCCCCAAACCATGAAACCGAAGGACCAATTAGACGTTTGTTCGATCTGGTAGCAGATCAGCCTAGGAAATGTTCCTTCGGGGCTCCGGGACAAACTCGAAGCCCGTCGAAGCATCAACCGGCTCGAGGAGGGAAAGTCAAACACAGGGAAAAGAGGGTCGTCGGAACCCGAAAAAAAAAAGAAACACGGACAATCTTCTTCCACAAGGCGTTGGAAAAAGGAGATTCCCCTAACGCACGAGATGCCAAAATGGGGGGGGGAAAAGTTGAAAAAAAAAACAGGGAAGACAAGGAAAGACCAAAAACAAGCAGGGACCAACTAAAAAAGGGCGGTCGCAACTGAACGGGAGATCGGTGGATCGATAAAAAAAAAACCGGAGGGAAGTATAACGATTCCGAGGTCAGCGAAACCGCAGCGGGGAGGGGGGGAAGTGTAAGGGAAAAATGTGGGGGCCGGTCGGGAGCCTGGGAGTTGAAGAAAAAACGTGGAAAACTGCAGGAGAGTGCAAGAAATAGCTGACCCACATGCGAAGAAAGGGAATGCGAAGAAAGGGAAGAAAAAAGGTCGCGTTTTTGGATCCAAAGGAGAGAACGTTGGCGTCGGATCGCGGAGATGGGTGCCGGGACGAAGTAAACAAGCCCCGAAGAATAGGGAGAAAAAAAAAAAAGTCCAACGCATGGTTTTCCGGGAGCGGGGTTCTTGGAAAAAAGAAAGAGGGCTAAGAGGACGCGTACCCTCAGTCCCGGGATGGGGGAACAAATTTGGAGTTGGCAGGAAGAGGAAGGGGAAAGAAATTGGAGATAGGGTTCCCGAAAAAAACGTGTCTGTGGAAAGGCGAGTAACCGGTGACGACGACTAGGGGTAAATCTCCAATGGACACGGATGGCATTATAGATAAGGGCGGAAAGGGCGGGGCAAACTTGTACATCTAGACCTAAAAGACAAACGAGAGGAGAAGGATGACTAAAGACTTTTGGTGCGGGAAAGTCCCATTTAAGTGAGGGAAAGTCTGGGACAAAAAGGCTGATAATACGCAGGGGGGGGGCGGCGTGGGAAAAATAGCCTGGACGGGCGCTGGAATGCGGAAAAACAAAAAGGCGCAAAAACAAACGGAAAAAAGGCAAATTGGATAAGAGGGAAGGATAAAAAGAAGTTCGGGTGTTGTTCAAAAAAAAGGGGGGGGAATATCCTCGAAAATATAAGCGAGAGATGCAGTTACAAACCGATTAGCGGGGGAAAAAAATTTCCAAGGCGGAATACTTTTCCATATTCGACTTGGACGGCGAGTTTTAGACTCGAAGGACTGGGTCGCATTCCGAGGGGAGAGGGGGGCCGAACTTTCCTTCATAACTCTTGGTAAACGACTGACAAGGCATCGACAAGCGTCGATGGGAATGGGGAAGCCATCAGGCAAAGGAGAATGTGGTCTATAGAGAAAAGATTACCGGGTCTCTGAAGGATAGATTCCTTGAATATCAAATCTTAATAAAGCGATAAAGGTCACGAGTGGAAATAACGGTCATGGTGGCAATAGGGATTTTTGATGCGTAAGAAAGGTGTGTAGCATTACTTGCGTGCGGTGGGGGTAGGAAAGCTGTTACATTGTTCGAGGGCGGGATCGGGGGGGGGAGAGAAAGGGCCTGAGTTATATTTGGGGGAGGTTGGGGGCAATACGAGGAACCTGGGAGCGGCGGCTTTGTCATCCAAAACGGCCGGCTTCCTGAAAATACTCTAAAAGAGTCGAAAACTGCTCCAGAAAGGGGATGATACGGAGAAACAACACGGAAGGAGTAGTAAAGAGATAGAAAAAGAAATCTAACAAAAAAAAATCACACACGGTCAGGACGTTTTTCATCTGAAAAGAAAGGACACTGGTTGAAACACCCGCCGAGGGGAAAAGTAAAGGGACTTGAAAAAGTCGGCAAAAAACGCAATGGAAGAAAAAAAAACCGAGGAAAGGTCAAACGAAAAAAAAAAAACAAAAAGTCCCAAGCGAAAAAAGTAAAGAGACGAAAAAACACTGGAAAAAAAACCGCTCATAGGCAGGACAAGACTCTACAAAAGGAAGAAGCCTCCAATCCTGTAGGGAAAAACAAGAGAATAAGTGGAACAACGGCAACGGTAAAAGCAAGGCTTCACGATTGAGGCAGAGCCAGCGAAAAGAAGAACGCAAAAGCAGACGCTGTGTGTCCCTCTACCACAATGGAGGGATTTGAACCCACCCCCGGGGGAGGGCAGGAGACAGTAAGACGAAGGGGTAACTGCGTTTCCGAGTAAAATCTTCCCCACGAGCAGCACAAAGCTACCAATCGCAAGCGGGGGCCCAGCTAAAGCTTCTCCACAAAAGGGAACACCTAAAGTCGGACGGAAGTAACAAAAAATCGGAGGAGCCCTTAGACTTTTTAGAATGGTATAGAACCGGGGGTGCAAAAAAAAAGGAAGGTCGCAAAAAAGTAGATCCCAAAAACGGAGTTCCCGAAAGGCACAAGGAGGTGTTGGGTTCGCGACATTCTAAGTCTGGTTGTGTGAATCGAAGCAAAAAAACAGAAGTATGTTACGTGTCGGGAAAAAACACTCTCCAAGAAAAGGGAACGCTAATTCAAAAATAATGGGGAAGGGTAAAAAAAAGGGGATAGAAACTATCAAATCGCCGTGGAAAAAAAAAAGGAACGGTACAAAAGCGCGCCGAACCACTATCTACCAAAGGGATATCAACGGGGCACGTAAAATGAATTAAACCAAGGAAAATAGTCCGCGTGAAAGGGGTCCGGGGGGGGGCAAAGGTCCAACATAGGGTACGCAAAAATACTACAGCAATTGATAAAAACGCCCTAAGAGCAGGGCAAAAAAAAAAAAGATTCAAACATAGGGCGAACGTCGACCGGGAAGGGGGAAATCTTCATGGGCGCAAGAACCCGCAGGAAGACCGGAATCCTTTCGTAATCGAGGCCCGTCCGTCGCAATGGGTGGGAAAACGGCCTTAAAAGCGAAATCCAGACATCGACGACCTCAAAAGGGGCTCGCTGAAGTGAAATTCAAACCGAGAAAGGCGTTCAATGAAGCAAAACCAAGCGCTCAAAAACTAATCCTTCATCGCAGTTGTGGGACAGCATGAGGGGAAGAACAATGCGCAAGGTGGAGGAAGACTTCAAAAAGGCGGACGAACCGACAAAAAAAAGAAGGCTAAAATCCTGAAGGGAGCTGAGCAAGGC
>Ga0179593_1316230_pt1 | contig 11530 bp, 12 predicted proteins | sample CZODoug2_1_08_16_FD_185931 | JGI IMG/M metagenome (GOLD analysis project Ga0179593, IMG submission 185931) | Vadose zone soil fungal communities from Angelo Coast Range Reserve, California, USA - CZODoug2_1_08_16fungal (PacBio error correction) | ecosystem: Environmental > Terrestrial > Soil >...
CAAAGGGGAATGGAGGGCAAAACGAAAAAAAAACTCGACGAGGATGAAACGATAAATGGTGGGCCAAAGAGAGAGCCGGACAAAGGATTCGGAGTGAGAATCATGCAGACGCCCTTTCACGCAACAAACGTAGGAAATCGTGAAAGACGCCTAGGGAACCAGGGAACGAAAATACCCAAGATTGGGAAAAAAAATGCCAAAAGATTAAGACAAATCCTGCCGAAATGGATTAAGCGAAACAAGTGTGATAAGGAAAATGCAAAGAAAGAAAGGCGTGTTTGTCCCAAGAGTGAAATCAGAAAGGAACACGCGGTACTAGCAGTTGAAGGGCAAACTCGATAAAGCGACAAAGCTCATCAAAAAAAGCTACATTAGGGGCAAAAGAAAAAGACGTAGAAACAACGGACAAAAAAGAGAGGAATACACCAAAAAGATCTGGGGAGGGTGACTTTGAAGTGAGTGCACCAAAAGGTACTTAAATACTCAAGAACGCGCGGGACGGACAAGGAGAACGGGTGGGCTATCGGGAAAGGTCTGTAAAGGAAAAAAGTTGGCCCGAAAGGGCCGAGGAGAGAAAAACGCCAGGAATGAGAAAAAAAAGAAGCGAAAAGACTAAAAAAAGGCGTGGCGTCACAACAAAGATGGGAAAACTGTGAAATGGTCCGACGAAAAGCAAAAAAAAAAACAAAGGCCGGAAATTTTTCAAACCAAAGAGGAGCCGAGCGCCGAGAAAGGAAAAAAAGCAAGAACCTTGTCTCGCACGCCACACAAAGAAAAAATGGGGAGATTGCGAGACAAAAAGAAAAAAAGACCGGGTGAGGAATAAGGCAACGGCGGCAAGCCTCCTCCCTAAGCCACATTTGCGTCTATGCAAAAGAATAGCAGGCCAACCTGAAGAAGTGTCAAAGCCGGGGGGGGAACGCTAAAACGTACTCGTAGCAGGCCCGAAGTCGTCTTAGGAAGAAGTTTCCAACAGCGGTCGAGTCCGGCGTGGTGGAGGAAGACACATGAACAGATTGGGGTGCCCCAGGGTGGGGGGATCGAAACCTACCTTCGGATTGCAGAAGGCGCGCATCGGGGGAAAACCACTGAAGTGAAGTGAAAAGTCGAGCGATTCGAAAAGGCCAGAGAAGCGAAATAAAAGGGTCAATCGGGAAAACGACTGAGAAATTTGAAGAAGCGACCGCCGACTTTCAGACATTCGAGCGGTGTCGTTAGGAGAAGCAGGCCGGAAAGAGCCATTGAAAGCCAGGCCAGTCGAAAAAAGCGTAGGAAGAGGACTGATCCTGGCGGACGTATTAAAAAAACGCCAGACACGCAAAGGTCAAAACCTCGGTAGCACGTGTTCAAAAAATCTCAGAAGACAGAATCACCACCACCGAGCAAAAAAAAATTTCGCTCTACAAACACGGAAAACAAATTAAAACGCGGGTGGTGCTGCCGAGGGGGTCCTTTGTTCTCAATACAATGGGCGAGCAAGAGAGCAACCAAAACATACTGAGTAAGCTTGTAGAATGAACAGACCAGCCTAATCAGCGAAAACTGCATTAAAGCAGAATGAAAAGAATCAACGCCAGAAAAAAACACAATATGCTTCGGATAAAGTGAAAAACTGCGGCACCAAGGCTCCCCAGCGCAAAGGAAATCAATTCGAGGGGGGGGCCTAGCTCGCGAAAAGTTGCCCAAGGAAAAAGCAAGTCTTCCAACACCAAAAGGATTAGGTAAAATCGGTGGCTGAAGGCAACGTAAGCAATACTCGGGCAACCCGACCGACGCGTGCGATGTCGCTTAATCTGGAGGGAAAGTTGTGTCCAAATCAAAGTAGGGGGATCTTGCGGCTTGGTGAACGAGCCTAGGAAAATTCCGGGATGGCGCGTTCCTCACGCATGCCAAAGAAAAGGGGAGAGTAGGAGACTGGCGGCATTAAGACTTTCGAACGCGAACAAAAAAACAGAGTGGTGTGCGAAACTGATGTGAAGGGATTTCATCAGAAGAACTAAAGCACCCGAGAGGACAAAGGAAGACCGGGCTACTGGGCGGGAACTGAAGAGGGCGATGTGTGCAGAATTGCGGCTGCGTGTGACTGGACTGCAGAGTTCACACAATCATGCCGCCGGACGGCAGTGCAGTGTCAGGAAAACGTAAGCCCACGGACGATGGACGCGATGCACTTACGAAAGAATGGGTGGCAAGGTGCAAGAAACTTAAAAGGCAAAAAAGGGGCAACCATGACGAACAGCGATATCCTGAAAAAGGAGGTGGAAGAGCACGATTCATACGTCCGGTGAACAAAGATTTTTTCTGATCAGACCTTTCATCGCGCTACGTTATTGGGCAAGAAAAAAAGCGGATGGCCGACAAAAAACCAGCAGATCACTGGAGAGGCGTCGGAAACGGGAAACCGTGCACCTATAGTAAGATAAAAACGGACTCGACCGCTGCACGGAAATAGAGCCGACCAAAATACCTAGAGACGATTAAAACGGGGGGGAACGCAGGCTGAACCTCGCAGTGAGTCGCGCGAGACTTGGCGCAAAGCCAGGCGCCCCGGCTGAGAAAGGTTCCAAAAGCGCAGTGCAAGCATGAAGACCATCGGCGTCTGAAAACGGGTCCCAGAGCTCTACGGAGTGCGGAAACGGGTCGGACAGGGAAATTGGGGTTTTGGTCCGGAAATCAAAAAAAAACTTCCTCGGTTGATGAGAAAAAGGGGGGCCGGGCAGGAGGGGGGCTGGAGACGTTGCCTTGCACCTGTGTGCAAAACTGGTGTGAACTCAACCAGGGTTTGCAGGCGTCACGGAAGAGTGGGGCCGTGCATGCGCGAGGACAACGGGGGAAAAAAAAACCGGGGGATCCGAGACCCGGTAGGGAGATCCCGGCAAAGAGCGAGTCTGGAAGGACTAGACGGTACCGACAAGCGTTGAATTTGGGTCTGGGCAGGGAGTTCCAATTCGTCCCAGCCTCAAAGCTCAAAAGGGGCAAGGAGGGTCACTGAGATTGAACCGGGCGCGCGCGCCTTCCTCTGCCTAAAGTCACAAGTTTTAGTCCTGTGGGGGACGGACTGTAAAAGCGCGGAGCCGGTGGAGGGATGTCTCACCGCTCCGGAGGGGCCAAAGGCAATCTGCATGGTATAAGGCGTAGAAAGTTTACGGTTCAAAACGTCGCCGCGGGAGGAAAAGAAAAGAGAGTCACTGTTCAGGTAAAAACGAGAAAAACAAGAGGACCTTTTTGGACGTCGCTTAATCCCTGCGAGTACCCGTCTGGTAGGGAGGCCTGGGGCTCTGAGGGACGTACTTTCCTACTTTTAAAAGAAGAAAACTTTGAACAATACTGCTTCCGGAGCTCCAGCAGCTATGAAAGAGGCTGGGGCAACCATAAACATCGCAGGTTCCTAGGACTCCAATCGCTTAACCTGGGCGCCACATTTCCCGGAGGGAAAGAGAAATGGGGAAAGGCGATGCAGCCGTAAACTCAATAAAAAGCAAATGTGGAAAAAAAAAGGAAGAGAAGACTAACATTCGGATAGAGGACAGGTTCAACGAAGGGGAAGTACGGTGAACGAAAGGGCGTCGGGACCAGAGCCATTGAAAAAAGAACAATCAGGAAGAAGCCGCCGAAAAAGGGGTCGCAAATCCTGCCAGGATCGTGTTTAGGGGAAGCGACAAGTGGAATGCAGGGGGCGCAGAGTGGTCCCAAAGTAGAAGGGAAATATTACCAATGCGTGACGAGACGTGAAGGACCGCCCAACGGCGCACGAAACGCCCTGAGGCGGGGAGGAAGGAAAGCAACCAGTAAATGTGATTGCAAGGGAGCAGCAGATTGCAGCAGACGGAGTAACAGAAAAGATCAGTATCAAAAAACAGAATGGGGGGCCTAGGGTGGCGAGTGGCTCTAAAGTAAGGACTAAAAATTCAAAAAAAAAATAAAAAAAGGCGGTCGTGTGTACCCTGCAGGCCAAGAGAATGACCTAACCTGTTCGCAGTCTGGGTAGGGTTGTCCTGCGTCCGTAGAAAGAAGGAAGGAAGGGGGCAGCCAGCAGAACAGTGACGCTGGGATGTCTGGCCGTCACAAAAAAGGGCAGCATGGCGAAAGAAACATTCAATCGAAAAACATGCCGGTTTGGGAAGGCACAACGCTCCACGGGGGGCCAAGGGGGGGGAAAAAGACGCAAAGGGGGTTGCCAAACGGGGAGAACAACCACGCCGTATATGCACAAAGGGAATGTCGCGGGGCAAAAGGGGGAAAACAAAAGGGGGACGCGGACGGCCTGGCACAACGAAAGAGACAGCCATCAGCCGACATGGCAAGGTGATCGAGTCTATCGCCGGACAGGACTTGAAAAGACAAACCCTTGGGCGCTCAAAGAGGCGTAAATACCAGAAGGGGAGGAGTAGTCAGAGATATTACCGGCCGGTCGAGCCTTGAGGGTTCGAAAATTATGATTATGGTAACAGGGGGTTGAAGACTCGTAACGCCGGCCCTGCTCTGGAGGGAAATGACCATCTAGGGGGAAATAATCGGCGCTGTCCTGACGTCACGGAGCCGGGGGACTGTCCGGAAGAGAATCGCTAACGGGCCAGGTAATAATCGGGATCAAAGGACTGTAGAATCGGACTGTTGAAGCCTTCTTCATTTCTACGAGGGCGGTCGAAGGGTTGGAGGGTGAAACGAGGAAGCGGATTGCACTCCGAAGAGTCCAAAGGAAGTGACATTAAGAATCTAGTTATCGGTAATGTTACAAGAAAGGGCAAGGGACGCGCGTGGCGAACGCCTCGGCGCGACGGGTGACCTCGGCAATAAAGCAAGAAAACAAAAAAGGAAGAAAAAGAGGTCGTTCTCCGCCCAAACGCCGAGATTGCGGTCACAGGAAATGCAGGTGTTTGTGTGTGTTGGCTTCAATGCAGGAGGGGGAAAGCCCGTGGGCCGCGCACCGGTTGATTAATGGTAGCAACGCTGGGCTCATAGACGCCCGGGTGATGCGCATTGGGAGAAAAACGAGACTGGAACGCACGGAGACTCACAAAGTGACCTGTACGGCCCGAGGGGGGAAAAAGATAGACGCCCGACATAAGAGATCGCAATTTGCCTGCCTTGACGCAGTTGCCATTAAAGCTGTCAAAAGAATAGAGAAAAACAACAACGGAGGAAGGAGTAGGGTATTGTCATGAGAAAGAGGTTTCACCTCCTGCGTCGAGGCCACGAACGGATTCGGTGGGCGAGCTTGGGAACTCGCCGGGATTTTGCCAGCGCTCATTGTGGCGCCGTCAGTTATTCGTAGGCCTGGTCCAGCTCAAGCAGGCGGCTCCCGGCGAGGATGGATCGCCATGAGAGGGCAAGTGGTCTCTTGGAGAAAAATTACAAAGGAGGGGTTCGGGCCCCCTCGATAGAGTCTTCAATCGTTAGAACAGCCGCGGCGGGGTGCGAAGTATGAGGGGGGGCCGAGAACTGCAAAGGCTCTGGTTCAGCTTGGAGGAGGCTGCGTGATCGGGGTGCAGGATGTTACACGACGTATTGTTATGCGGGTCGGAGTCACGACCTATCACGGAGATAGGGGGAAAATTCTGAATCACGAGGGAGGGGGCTGTCGCGAGCGAGGAAATTGAAACCTCCGGCCCACATAACCACCGAGGTGAAAATGCATTCGATAAAAGATTTTACCAGGGAAAAAAAAAGATGAGTTTGGCAGAACGGGATGAGGATCGTATCGATCGAAGGAAAGAGGTAGGGTGGTCGAGCGAGCCAAAATAGAAAAAAGAAGACTAGCGCTGTTCGTCCAAGATAACAACACCTGGGGAAAAAAGAAAGAGGAAATTGTGGGACTAAAAGACCGAACACTCTGGACGGAATGCTACCAGCTTCGGCTTAAGACATGTACGTGATGCGCGCCAACAACTGGTGACGAGGAGAGGGGGGGGCCCGGCAGCGACGCACGACACTGAAGGAGCCAATATGAGCGGGTTCTCCGGGGAGTGTGCCTCAGCAAGCTGGCTTTTCTCCTTCGTTAAGCGCAGAAGCCGTGAGGGGGAAATCGAGGGGGCCTACTCGGTGGGCGACGGACAATTTGGGACGCGTCCTTGCAACAAGGTGAGTCGACGAACGAAGGCGGGGCAGAATGGGGGGAGCTAGGAAAAGACGGACGCGGTTGTACATCCGGCTGCTGGTGTACCTGGCGCAAGACCGAAGCAAACTGGAGTGGAGGTGTTTCCGGTGCACTGAGGCCGAGCCGAACTGTTTCAAGGGGGGACGAGAGGACCTTTGCGCGTGAGGAGCCCCGCACAAATCGAAGGTTGTCTTCAGGCCGAGCCGCTTGAAGGGGGGTGAGGAAGTTAGGGGGGAAAGTCTCTCTTACCGCCCAACTCGGAAAGAGCGCGTTCCTGGGGCTAGACGATGGTTGTGTCTGGGTTGCGGCCGCATTGCTACCTCTCAAGTAGGCCGCAGCCCTTCGCGTTCTGACTGGCGCGCGGACGTTTCTGCTCGCTCGCGCTGAGTCCCCGAAATCGAAGACCGGAAGGCACCGGGGGAAGAAGACCTGATTAGCTTTGGGTTCCATAAAAGGGCTGCCGGATCGTTCCTTCCACTTGATGCAACCAGTAAGCATGCATGAGTGGCAGAAGTTGGGATGCCAGTGAAGCCGCGATGCGTTAGAACAGGGGAGAGGGGCCACCAGGGCGCTTTCCGTACGGCGCGCTGCTGCAAAATAAACCGATATGAGTCTCGGCTAACCAGTTTGAGCTTTTTAATCAGAGGAGAGTTTAGTCGTCTTCGGATGATCTGCTCAGCCGGAGAACTCAAAAAAAAAAAACGAGAGAATAAATGAATGGCGCAGAAGGGGAAATGGCTACCGCAAGACGAGAAAAAAAAGAGAGAAAGGTAAAAGCTTCCATAAACGAAATTCAAGGAAAAGGGAAGCAGTAGGAGGAGGGGAAGAGGCAAGCGCCTTTAAGGGATACTGTTGAAAATATGTAAAGTCCAAGCAGTTGGATGCCCCGAGTAAAGAGAGAAGCATCAAAAGCAATCGGACTTCCAAAGAAGATTGGGGAGGGGGGGCAGAAGGGGGAAAACAAGTGGGATTAAAAAGAGATAAGCGGACTGCGCTCGTAAAGTACACCATACCTAGAAACAGGAGTTGAAGGGATTGTAGCCGCTGCCGTGGCCCGCCAGAGAGGCAGAACTATCCTCACCCTTAAAAAAACCCAAACAAAACAGAGAAAAAAGGGAGTGAAGTGGAGAGGGGGGAAAGGACGGCCGCCGAGAAGCCAGTACAAAACGAAAAGAAGGAAAAAGGGGGGCAGACACCGGCAAGAGTGGGGGACGAGTGCGGCAAAGCGAGGAACTGAAAAAAAGACCAAAAGGCAAGCCGCGGCGGGGGGTCTGTACAGGATCGATGGGCGCAATGGAGATTGATCGGGAAAGGCGAGAACTCATAAAGGTCCGGATATATCCAAATGGCCACTCACAGCAGGCAAAACGGGGAGGTCCTGCAAAGTGGAGAGGGGGCCCCACCCAAAGAAATGCCCTCAAACTTTGTCAGAGGGAAAAGCTTTTAAGCCCGCCAAAGCAAAAAAAGGACCGGCAAATACTCCGAAGAAGGACGCCAAAAGGGAGCTCGCAAAAAAAAGTTGGCTCGCGCGGCCCGACACCACTCCCCGGGAGAAAGGGGGTCGATGGCGAGCAGAAAGGGAATAAGGGGAGGGGGGGAAAAAAACGGGGAGCCGGTCCCATAGGCCAACGTGGATGTGGATGCAATAGCTCCTCAGAGGACCGCGCACTGGAAAGAGAGCTGGGGAAAAGCCTTGTGCGTCAACCCTAAATCTACCAACAGCTGAGGTAGGAGAGAGTTTCCTGGAGGGGAGTCACGGCGTTTGGAGAGCCACAATTCCGATATGGTCCACAGGTTAGAGACGAACGCGGAAGCGAATGATTGAAAGGGGAGCTGTTGTTTGAGAAACTGAGGAGTCCTGAACGGAGAGAGATGCGAATCCCGGAGAATGCTAGACCAATGTTGCAAAATAAAAGTGCAAGTCTAAAATAGAACTTTGAACTCGGGGCCGCCTCTTTAAGACAATGAAGAGGGGGAGGATGTTGGGGTGTAACTCAAACAGAGAGAAGGATATTTCCCAGGCATTGCAGGCTGGATCGCCAGATATCAAGGGCACTGGCTTAAATGTACACGGTAAGACCGCAAGTAAAGTCCTCGCGGCGGCGGGGGTGGGTGTACCGGCCAAAAAGCAAACCGCACAATGAAAAAAAAAAAGACCAGTGCCAGTTCGTGTGAATTTTTCCAAACCCCCCACACACGCGACGGAAATTGAGAAACAGAAGGCGGAGGGGACGGGGAGATTCAAAAAAAGTCAAATCCTCAGTCAGGGAGAAGAGGTGCCCGGGAAAAAAAGAAGGGAACGTCGGCAAGTGGAAGCGAACGCGCAGGAAAGGGCGATCTCAGAGAGCCGAGAAAAAAAGAAGCCGTGGGAGACTGGGCCGCAGCCGCAAGAAGAACACATAACAAGCCGCACAAATGCCAAAGAAAATTCTTGTAGAGGCGCCGACGCGCTCCCATTAGCCCCCGTAATCGTGCGTGGTGGCATCGTGCGAAGATCGTTTTCAAAGAGACACGCGGGAGGAAAAAGAAAATAGACATTAAAACACCAATCGAGGAACATAGAGTTGCTGATCAAGTGTTATGCGGGCCGCAGCCTGAGAAATCGGACAGGCTTGCAGAATTTGCGGACGAGGGGGGAAGAGAGCATTGGGCCGCCCTCAAGGTGTTACAGAGGATGGCCTGTAAGTGTTTGTTCGCGTGGGAAGCATTTGCAGGAAGGGACCAGCTCATGCAGAAAAAGAACGCTCGGATGAGGATCAGCCATGACGTGCAGGCGCAAGTCACTCTTTCATTCTCACCAGTTGGGCGGGGCTCAGGCCGATCCGCATTCTCGGCGGGAGGGCAACGGGTCAAAAAACACAGGACAGTGCGCAAATCTGCCGACGAATCTGGGAAAAGGCATACTGTTTTTTTCTCATCGTTTGGATCTTTGCGTTCGGCAGGAGTTCGCACGTGCGCGAGGAAGTCTTACCACGTCGAGGCAGGTGCGGAACATATAAAAGAAAAAGAAGATCACGGATCTCGATTCGAATCAAGCTTTCAAAGGAAAACCGCGGCATTTCAAAAGGAATTGCCCCGCTCCCCCAAAGAGAACAGAGAGTTGACTCTGAATAAGGCGTCACCATTGTGGCACAGTCGGTGACAGAAGGATTGGGACAAAATGGTGAACAGTGGCAAACGGGACATTAACATCGGGGCGACACGGATACGAAGTGACCACAAAGCGGATGGGGAAGACACATCTGGCCCAGAATACGGAATGGGAAACGGCAAAACCTGGGGGCATAGGGGCGAAAGTTAAAAACGCGGCACGAAAATCTATCTGCCTAAACCTTCGGGCACAGGGCTATATGGCTGTATCAGCCGGAGAAAAGAGACTGTTGCGCATCGGACGGTCGCCAAGAAAGGGAGGGACGTAGATCCGGCAGGCCAGGCGAGGCCTCAAAAGGGCGGAGGGAGGGTTCCCTACGGAAATGGCCCACCGGGGAATCAGCGAGTGGCTAATGCTGGCGCGTCGTGTGGCTGCGCTTGGCTCAGGTGGACGGGTCCAATGTGGGAAAGGGCCGGCAAGGGGGTTTAGAATTGGATAGGGAAAACTTCCGCTAGCTGGTTGGCCGGAGGTTGGTTACGGCCAAAAGAGACCAATGCCTGTTCTGCTGTGGAAGTTGCACTGGCGACGGGAGAACGGCCACGGCGGCAAACGATCCGAAGAACTAAAATGGGTAGGCCTCGATCAATCCAAACTTTCAGCCCCAGAGAAGAGTACGGAGTGATGGGGGTATTGAGGACGTTACAAATTCATCGCTTTCCCACAACCGAAAACCAAAAGACTCGGTGGTTCTATAGTAAAGTTCTGGCTCAAGAAGGAAGGCGCGCTGCACGGACTAAACGAGCGTTTTTCGAGGGGAAAAAAAAGACTACATTCTCCTGTGAGTCTAGAAGCGGCGTGCGGCCATATGAAAAGGTCAACCGGCTGAAAAGGAGGACGCACTTTGGGATTGCGCAAGACGTCTGGAGAGAAGCGAGAGACTACCCCACAATGTATGCCACCCTAAAAATAATGACTACTGCAGGATTGCGGGGGCTCAAAGAAAGAATCGTACAAACTGTGTCCCACTGGCGCGCAAAAACTGAGCCGACGGTTCAACTACCCTCTGCGAAAAGAGAGGAATGGCGGCCGATCTCCTCGAGTCGGAGTTTCTGCGGGGGAAGAGTAGGGTCATCACTTATTCCTGCGAGAAAAGGCCACTTTGATGTATCACAACACTGGAGAAGGGATAATGATGAGCGGAAAGGGGAAAAAGTGGAGAAAAAAGAAAGACAAAGGAAAAAACTCGCGAGGAAAGCTCTGGGGACCAAAGCGTAATGCAATCCATTGACGGGAAGGCCCTCAAGGAACGCAGAGGTAACGGTGAATACGCGTAAAAAAAGGGAGGACAAGCCAGTGGGATAAAAGAAAATCACAAATTGGTGGCGGACCAGAGAATCGTCCGAAAAGGGACCTGCGGCCTTGTTGATGTAGCAGAGGTGGAGAAAAATGTCGGGGAAAACTAGTAATTTGTCAAAAGAGGAATCAGGGGTATACAAACACTCTGGGCGACGTGCAGGGAGCCGCTCTGGGGCTAGAACGTCAGAAGCTAAAAGAGAAAGAAAAAAAGAAAAAACGGCGGGCGGTGGAGTGGAGAAAAGGCGGCTGCCAGTAAAAGGGAGACAGACGGAGACAAAAGCGCTTGACGCCAGAAAGGTAGCTTTCGTCGATGGCGGCAGCGAGAATGTATCACAGACAAGAATGAAATCAACCTCAATATTGGTCGGCAGGAAAATTGTTTGAAGGAGAGGCCCAGCTACATGGGTTGTAAGAAAAAAGTGCCGCCCGCAGATATCAAGCCTCCGTCAACTCATAGTAAGAAGCAAAACTGGGGCAGGCAAGGGACGAAAGTTCCCTAAAACTAAAAAAGGGCCGTGGGACAAACAAATTCAAACAAGGGCCGGCCCCTTGTTTCGGACACAACGAGGACGTCTCCCCGCCAAGGGCGAAAAACACCTTGGGGGTCAGCCTCCCGGGGGAGGCAAAAGAAAGGTGCATAGAGGAAGCGGAAGGAGAACAAACAGAAAAAAGTTACGCAAGCCTGCGCACGACGAGACCCCCAACGTTGCGAGCCAATGTGGGTATCGGCGACAGCCACTGACTGCGAAGCCTGAAACAGCTCGAAATATTGGCGATCGTCCCGTCGGGAAAGCGCCCAAAGGCTAGTAGAAATAGAGTCACCGTGAAAGAGGTCGTGCCGCACGGCGGGGTTACTTCTGCCACGAGGGTTCCAGTTCCCCCAGGGAACACGAACCAGAGGCTTGAGAGGGAATGTCCCTCGCGGGTTAAAAAAGTTCGGGGCAGCGGGCGCGATTGAATGTCCTGCACAAAAGTAGAGCCACTTA
>Ga0179593_1368878_pt1 | contig 11530 bp, 11 predicted proteins | sample CZODoug2_1_08_16_FD_185931 | JGI IMG/M metagenome (GOLD analysis project Ga0179593, IMG submission 185931) | Vadose zone soil fungal communities from Angelo Coast Range Reserve, California, USA - CZODoug2_1_08_16fungal (PacBio error correction) | ecosystem: Environmental > Terrestrial > Soil >...
AAAGAAGAAAGGACTTTTGACAATCTGAATGATCTAGAAAAGCTTTCTTAGCGCTAGAGAGGGAACGAACGGAACGCAGGGAGGGAGGAAAAGGGTCGCTTTAAGGTAAAAAAAAAAAGTCACTCGGGGGGAAGCTATACTGCAATTCCGAAAGGCCTCAGTCAGGGAAAGGGGGGAAAGACGATTCCAGTCCTAGGTGGGGGGTGGGGAATACCAAGAAGGGTAACTCGAAGAAAAAAAAATTCTTCTCACCAACGGGAAAGCAGGAAAGGCAAACGTGGAAAGGAAGAACTGGTGTCTCCTTGGAGGGGAAGCGGACGCAAGGGAGGCGGGCGAGGATTACAGAGTCATCATAGATGGTTTCTCGACTATGACGAACGGGAGACGCTACTAGGCCACAGTATTTCAAGGAACCCGGGCGAGAAGCGGTTTGGGGGGGGTCATAACGAATGTCTTCCTGCCTGCGCAGGGCCTGACCTTTCGAGAGAAAATCCGCGGGAGGGAAGTGCCTTCTGTAGTACCACACAAACCCGGGGCATTGGGGTCGGACCTTCTACTGAAAACGGCGCCGCTCTCGGAGGGTCCTCAAAAAAAATCCGCCGAGGGCCGCGATAAAAAATGAAGCGAATGGCCCAGAAACTTACGTGAAAAAGGGGGGGAAGCAAATCCGTCTCAAGAACTGGCAAGATTCCTCGGTACGCAAGGCTTTTTGGCGTCCTGACCTCGGGTCAGGACAACCGCTGTGCTAGCAAAATGCTAAAAATTGGATCTACAAAAATCACGATCAGTTATAGTTGCTCCAGAAGAAGCTATAAGCCGGATGACTGAAGTGACGGACGGGCCATCACAGATAAGGCAATCAACTACAATAGAAGTACGAAGACGAAGAATTTCGGGTGACGGCGAAGCGGGGACGCGCATTCCTTTGAGTACGCTCACAAAAGCGCTAAGGCAAAAAAGTGGGAATTCCGGTGCGGCAGCCGGGGGCGATATGCGAAAAAGTGTTCGGCAGAGGAAAGGGGTGACCATCCGCGATCGAAGAATGTTCTAACAAGGTGGCAGAGCACCGGACAAAGCGGAGCTGGCAAAGCTTAACAAAAGCGACGATCTCGAACGAACCGTCCATGCGGAAGAATATGCTGATGAACGGCACTTGGGATGGGACACGAACCGCCGAAATCCTCAAAAGAAAACGACCGGAGCTGCGATCGCGCCGTTGGTTCGAAAGGCGTTTTAAAGACTAGAATCGATCTGAATCAGAAAGACGGACAAGGCAGCAGTTGACGCACGACTCAAGCGTCCGGAAGAGTTGCTGCCGGGGCGAAAAGAGAAGGAAAGCGCATTGGGAGCCCGCTGAAAGAAACGTCACGCCGTCAAGTGAATCGCTTCTAAAAACAACAAAAGGTGAAAAAAGGACTATTTCACCGCGGCGATACGAAACGAGGGTCCACTGAGGTAAATCCGCCAACTACTTAGTGGACTTCGACTTAGGAGAAAAGATCGCACCGACCCTGCGGCTGACGCGTTAGGTCGCTTCGAAATTAAAGGGATAGGGCTCTGAAAAGATAGGAGAGTGAGGGGGTGAACTCCTTGGGCAAGCAGAATCCGTCTCAGAACGGGTCTGACTGAAACTGCGCGGTCCGGGACTTTAAAAACAGCCCTGTCTGAATTCTATCTGCCGGTGTTCCTCTCGTAGTGAAAGAGCGTTAGAGAGCGTGCAGCGCCGCTTTTGAAAAAGGATTGCTGCTCTGACACATAGGGTCATTCTCGTACGCGAGGGGGCCTCTCGTCGTAGGGTGACTCGGAGGATCTATCCACAAAAACAGAAGGAAAAATGCGCAATCGCCGCCGGGAGGACATAATCTCCAGTGTGTGGCGTTCACGGTGGCACGGGATCAACGGCAGGAAAGATCTTAAGGGCGCGCACGTAACAACATTGCTGAAGTTCGGAATACGCAGATGGAGATCAATGTGGCAGGCCTCATAGAGGCATCTTAGGCATTAATACCGGATTAGATAAGTGATGATGGGCAAGCTCGTATCAAATGTGGGGGTCGAGAGGCAAATACGAACTCGACCGCCCCGCGAAATACCTCTGTCCCATTCTCCGGTACCTACCGCTTTGTCGGGGAGCAAGATTCGCAGGTCCCCCGTCTTCATAGGCAAGGGGTCAGCTTAAGGGCAATGTAATCGTGTGCGCATCCCTCAGACGTTTTTTTGGGGTTCTAACTCCTATTCGCGGGAGCAGATTTTCCGGTCGATGGGTTCCACTGAATGCCGGGGTGTCGGGACTGTCAACCAAAATGAGTATTTAAAATTGAAGGCCTCTTCGCCGAAGGGAGCGGCCACAAACCTGACATCGTCTGCTTTACGTAAGCTCATTGGGAGTGGGAAAAAGGAAGTTAGAAAAAATTGCGCTAGGACTAGAAACAATGAATCAGAGCATTGCCCAATCGCCATCAAAAGCGGGGAGTCCAGGGTAAAAACGGCGCCACAAGCGACATCCGCCGTGCCTTGACATAAGGCATCGGGTCAAGGTCTCGGGTGAGAAGCAAAGAGAACATCGTTTTAGGATCGGGGAAGTAATCGATTCCATCCCTGAAGCGTGAGAAGGGAGGAGGTCTGCGAGATGGGAGATCGTCTGGAGAGGGACGGATGAGAAGAGCGAATCGGACGACGACCGGCTACGTCATCGAACAAGTAAAAGCGCTGAAGCCCCTATACTTCGGTTAGAGTTCGATCCGACTTCATGGAAATTTAAGGAGACGGTAGAGAGTCCAAAAAAAAACAAAAGAGGAGGAAGAGATACCCGGGACACGTAAAGGGGGGCTTTTGACATCTGCGGTCGGAATCTGTCTTCAAGAGGGGGGGGGGGTATTAAGCATCTGCGAAGGGGTGATAATAGCGCCTTCCTCCGGAGTCGGGAGTCCCGAACATCACCGCTATTCCAGAACGGAAAATGAAGCTCGAGGAGTCAGTCTGAGGGGGGGCATCAGAGAAAGGGCATAAAGGCCGACGAAGGACATCGGCAGAGTTCGTCAGAACCCACAGGAGAAAACCGATGGGAGTATTCCAAGGGAACGGAGAAAAAGACGCTGTTGTCGAAGATTCGGGGAGACGCCGGCGTTCTCTCGTCGGTTAAGGAGGAGGCAGCTAGGGATGGGTTTTTTCGATATTAAAGCAACTTCGAGCTCATCCGCCCTTCCTAGTAGGACGCCAAAAGGGCTTGCTCGAGGGTGGGGTTGGCCAGATCGTATGGCCTCCAATACGGCTAATAGGCCATCGCTGATAAGCGCTGGACGAAGTGAAGGTCTTTTCTTCGACGGACTCCATACACGGGGGAAGACAGAGACGCTTGAACAACGCGACGGGGGTCAAACCGTTCCCTGCTATAAGGGGCGTTTACTACATGAAGGGAGGGGGGGGGTCTGCGAATAAGATTAACATGCCGCCACTCGAAAAACCGGGGAATTGACAACTCCTCCCGGATAGTTCGGAGCAGGCTAACTTGACGCCGATCAGTTTGGAGGACAGAGGGGGGGGGAGGAGGGGGGTCTTCGTAAGGAGAATCTATTGCTCGAGATACACCAGCAATTGGGACTGAGCGCTGAAAATGGGACGATAGGGAAGAGGAACTGACTTACCCCGAGACTAGGCTGCCAAGGCTTATTCGGAGAGAAAAAAGAAAAAACGCATTGGGCGGTAAAGGGTGAACGGCGAAGCACTTACCATCTTGATTGTTACACTCGACGCCACAATGGGTTGAAAGAGTGAGGCAAGCAGGATAGCCAAGGTGGGATTCAGGCTGTGGGGAGGCGAGGGAGCCTGTCTGATGAAATAAAATCGTATGTAAGGGTATTACCGGAGAAAGGGAACGAGGGTGTCAGAGAAAAGCCGTAAAGAGGGCGAGCATCAGTCGTTTAGTGAAAACAGGTCGAGTTTCTATCTAGGACGAAAGCAATCTGAAAAATTTTGAAGAGCGTCCCGGGGGGAGGACCCTTCGCGCATATAGTCACGAGAAATCCTCAAGCCAATAGGGAACGAAAGGTCTTCCTCGCTCGTAGGCAGTGGTAGTCGCGTTATCGGATGGCGGTTTCACAGAGGGATTCAAATCTTAACCCTCGACGGCCGAGCAAGGCAAAACAAACGGAAAAAACAAAGTCCTAACAAATGAGTTGTACGGTCGAGCAAAGGAAGCGCCAGGCAGGGGGCGGAGAAACGGGAGGAATTAACTATTAGTCGGGGAGGGTGAAAAGACCGCAAAACCGGATGAGGAAAAGGAGAGATTCCCTGCGGGAACCACGCGAGTTTACATCTCCGCTTTATCCTCAAATTCTCAAAGGGTCGTCACTTCGAAGGAGGGACCGCACTAACGTGGACGGCGTACGGCGGGGGGCGGATCAAATAACGAAGTATGACCCGGAGCTTCGAAAAAAAAAAAAAAGGGGGGGAGGGCAGACGATGGAAAGTTGATACAAAAAGAAGTCGAAAACTCTCTATAGGGGGGGTTTCGCGTCCGTCCGCGGGAAACTGAGGCGGGCAGACAGCATGCCGGTACCAGCAAGCAATGATTCAAATGTGCGGGGTCCGAATCCGTCACCGAGCCGGGGAACGCATGGCAAACCGTGGTGACGGAATTTAGGAAAGATGTTCCTTAGAGGGGAAGCATCGACAAGAGAGGGGAGGCGAAGGCGCGCAGCAACAGCCAGTCAATTCAGATAAAAGAAGTACGCGGAGCGAAGGGGTGCCTCGGATGCATCTTCAGAAAAGGCATTAATTGTCTGGGCTGGAGACGTGAACTAAACAATTCTGGAGGACCAGTATAGTAAGACTGGTGAGGGAGTCGTTGTTGACCGCCTCAAGAGGGACGCGGGGCGAACAGGAGAAGGACGATAATTATGAGTTCATGATCGCTATCGTGGTGGTCGATAGAGCCTCTTCTCTAACTCCTCAGAGAAAGTAAAAAGGGGGAATGTCAAGTCTCCTAAGAAAAGGGGGGAAAGGCTGACGGGACAGAATTCTTCCTTTAGAGGGATTGTTCAAAAAGAAAAAAAAAAAAAAAAGAAGATAAAGAGCAGACTTTTCCTAGACGAAAATGGGGTACCAGCAATCCGAAAAAGGGTTTGGGGAAGGGAAGAAAAAAAGGGAAGATCGAGGGAGCCTTTCAGAGATGGTCCAATAGGAGAAACAGTTTGTAGAAGGACACTGACAAAGAGAATTAAGGATCAAGCGCCCGTCTTGAATTAATCCTGAAAAAAAGATTGTCAAAAAAAAACGAGAAAACGCGGCTGAGTTATAATACTCGTGGAGGACGGATAGACAGGGAAAGGGCCTGTTAGAAAAAAAAAATCTATCGTCGGAGAAAGGGCCCCAAAACTCCGGGCCAAACTCTGGGAACAATGGTACTAAAACACGTCTCATAAAGCCTTTCACGTGGAAAGAAGGAACGGGTCGTCAAGGGGTAACTAAAGGACCCAAACATCTCTTTAAGTGATTAAGGATCGCCCAAAAAACGGGAAAGAGATAGGAGGGAAAGGTTCTTCGATATAAAAGAGGGGATAATCAGGGATGGACTACAGCCGAGAACAGGAAAATGAAAGGAAGGATCGAACACGATCGCATGAAGAAGACTGCAGCCCTGACTGCGGGGGAAAAAGAGGATACAGACTGGCATATGGAAAAAAAAGGGTCACCAGGTGTCGTCCCTTAGGACTAATAAACAACAACAAATGAGGAGAGAACCCGGTACTACTGCGAGGGGGGTGTTTTGACACAGGGGAAAGGGAGGTCGTCTCAGCACAGAAGTAATAAAAGGGACTGCGCAATGAGAGATACTTTGGAGGAAGAGCGGGGGGGGAAGACTGGGACTTCCGTCTCGCTGGGAGAATCCCCGGGACAAAAGGAAGGGATGCAAAACTTCATGACGAAAAGGCCCTCAGCTGGTTACGACGGAGAACGAAGATTTGGGGAAACCCGACTCCGGAAGAGGAGGGGTGGGCGTAGGTCGGGAAAAAAAAACCCACAGATAATTCATTACCAGCACTTCAGATTGAGAAAGGAGGGGTCTGAAGTCTAAGAGGCGCCGCTTTGCGCTTGAGGGGGGGGCAATGAAAAGTCAGGCTCGATCTTTTAGCGGAAGAAAGAAACTTCGCGATCGGAAGAAATTCCAGATATGAAAAAAGTCCCCGCTGAGACTCGGGTGGGGAAAAGAAACATATCGCACTTCCGGGGCTGGGGGGACTTTCATACGGGAGGGTCCTGAAAGAAGTACCGTTCCCTAATGTGAAAATGGTGGAAAAAACTTGCAGGGTACGCTGGAACCATAAAAAAGACGGTACCGAGGGCCTCGATTGAGAGGGGCCTCCTGAAGAAAAAGACGGCCGGGAACGATTAAAAAAATCATGAATCGGGGAAAACCGACTGAAGAGGGAAATGACCAAGCCGGGCCCGGCGAGCTTTTGCACGCAGCGATGACTAGGCTCCGGACAGTTGGGGGGGGAGCCTTACCGGATGAATGTCGGGGGGGAGGAGTTTTCTATCTCGAGGCTCGTGCGAAGAGACACCAGCTTGGGAGAAAGCGCTGGCACCATCAAACATTCTCTATAAGAATCCTGCTACGCACCCGGAAAGAAATTCGGCAGGCCCAAGGCAAAAAGAAGTCATAAGCGCAGGGTACGTTCCGGATAGAAAGTAAAGCGAGTCATCGGATCGGACAAAGCTATGAAAAAAAAAGGGGACTATCGACCGGGAGTATATTCTCAAGTTATCACGGGGGGTCGGCGGGGAGCGACGCGCGGACCATCCTCGCAGAGGAGGGCTTGGAAGGACTAAGGGAGAGGGTGGGGAGCCAAAAAAGCCTCTGCAGGTCTTCAGGAAACTAGATGGGGAGAAACAACAGGGAAAGAAAAGGTATCTCTGACGAAAATGCCAGCAGAAGTGGATGATTACGCGGCAGTTGGGGTTTCTTGGGGACATCAATAATCCTGGGGTACGGGAGACGGAAGTATCTTCAGGAGCGCTTTTCAAAGTGAAAAGAGGGGGCATCATCTATGTTCAGCTCTACGAGGGAGGGCAGGAGGGGGCGCTGATCAACTCCGTCAAAGGATAAGAGTGGCACTTTCCGGGCTAATAGGGAGGGACTTAGAGCCTGGGAACTCCGAGGGGGGGGCTCTGAGAGGTTATCTAGGGGACCTGGAAGTGAGGAAAATGAAAACAAAAAAAAAGGGGGGATTAAAGAAAGGAGGACATCTGCCGGCTCCTGACGACCTTTCTAAAAGAAGAGGAAGCCAAGCTAATTGCGCGTCGAAAGTCTATCGCGAATAAGCAACCCTGCGTCGGAAAAGAAGGGTGAAAGACGGCGAACGGAAAAGGAGACAGCGTCGAAAAAAGGGCAATCAAACGATGCTGAAAAATCCGCTTGAGGGGAAAAAGTCAACGCGCGATAAAGAGCAAAATTTAGGGAGGCGACAGAGGGAGGACCTAAAACGCTCGGGGAGGGGGAAGGTCCAGCCAAAGTGCCGCTTAAGGCAAAAGGCGCTTAATCCTCCATGGGAGTCAGAGTCGTCACTCTCCGGTAAGGGGGAACAGAGGGGCGCCAGAGGGTCGGCTTTGCGGCTCGATTCCTTCCGTCAGAATGCGGTCCATGGCGGAGTTAGGTCAGCGCGCCGTAGAATGGACACGGGAAATCACCTTGCGCATATCGCCGGGTGACCTAAAGGACATGGGAAGCATTGCCAGAGGGAGAAAAGGGGGGGCGAATGCCTAGGGCAGGGAGAAGGTGCGGGGAACGGACGGAACCAAGCTTCTTTGCAAAGGGATTAAGAAGAGGGATGTCGATGCTTTGAAGGACGCCGCTCAGGCGCGGGGGAAGCAGGCTCGGGAGATGTGAATATTCAGGGGAGCGATCCAATTGCTGGAAGAGACGGACCTTATCCGAGAGTCGAACTCACGGACCGACCGCCATCTTTCAAGGTCAAAAAGAAACGAGGAAAAGGCCTATCCGCCGTTCGTGTCAGCCAGTTCAAGCAACTTGGAATAGGCAATTGGTAGGGGCGCGGGCATGCGCAGAGTAGAGGAATTAGCATCCTCAAAGAAGGGGGGGGGTCAAAACCCTATATGGAGCGAGACGAGTGAAGGAGGCATGGGTTTCCGATCTGAAACTAAAAGGCTAACGGCACAGAAAAAAAACGAGATCTAGGGGGGATCTCTTCTCTACAGTAGAAATTATCAGGGGGGACTTCAAAAACCCCTATGCGAGTTAAGCTGGAGGACGGTCCCGAGAGGGGGTGGAATAGAGAATTGGATCATAGTCCGAGACAAAGAGAGGTCTGACTCGTCCTTGAACCCGCCGCTCACAAAAAGGCGGAGGCCAGCCTGAAAAAAAAACCAACCAAACCGGGGGGGTGGGGGGGGGGTCTCATCCACGTGAACCGTATACGGCCACGGTTTGCCCCCTGGGGGGGGGGGGTTTTGAAGTGCGAACGAAAGAAAAAGGAAGATTTCCTCAGGCGTCAGGGTGAGGCAGAAAACTGGAAAGAGGGCAGAACTTTTATGTAAGAAGTGCATCCTTTCTTAAACAGGGCGTGATGGGAGGAATCAGCTCTAGCAGAAAAAAATAGCGACCGGGGGACGTAGATAACACTATAAGGGGCGGAAAAGTCGAACCGACGGAGGGGTAGAAGATCTATCCCCTGGGAAGGGGTAAAAAGTCAGGGAAGGGGGGCCCTTTCTGCAAACAAACATTGTATAGGGAAGAGGAAAGGAAGACTGAGAGGTTGGCACGTCTTATCGAAGAGGTAAACCGAATCATCGGGAGAAAAAAGGCGATCATACGTGTTCGGGACTGCGCGCCTTAAAAGGATTCCGTCTAAAGCGCGGAGCAGAAAACCCTTATAAGGGATACTCCGACAAGAAAGAAATTCCTATAGGATAGCCTCAGACTTAACCGATCCTCCAGGGTGGGAAGGAACGTTCCGGGAAGATTTTCACTGAGGGTACAAACGAACAAGAATTTGTCCACTTCACGAGGGAGAACTGGGGGCTCCTTTGCAGTAACATGCGGGACAGGTGCGGGCGCGTGCGGGGGGACCATTCGATTCAGAGTAGGGTCTCGACAGAGGAGGAACGTCGCGCTCGAATATGCACGGAAAAGGGATTCCCGTTAAAGAACGCCGGCGGAGGCGCTTTTTAGAACGACCGTGAAAAGGGGAAAAAAAGGAATAGTGGAGAAAAAAGGATTGAAGCGCTATGTGCATGGGTACGGGTGCAGTTGAGAAACGGGATTCAATCTCTTGAAACCCAGAGAGAAATCGTCGCCAGCGAGTCTGCTGTCCTCAAAAAAGCGCCTGGAATGCAATCCAATTCGCGCGAAAATGAAAAAGGAGAACTGACCCTTGCCTATCGGAAAAAAATCTCCCGAGGAACGGGGCAAAAGAAGGCCAAGTAGCGCGTTTGGCTAAGGAAAGGCGGGCGTTGTAGGAAAAAGCAAATAGGACGAGAGGAAGATACTACAAAACATTCCGAGCTCGCTGCCATCATCACATCTATATCCGGGATCCAAGCTTACTGGTTCTATTCCAGTCCTTCTTAAGGCATGGGGGAAAAAAGCGCTACAAGACGGGAGAGAACTGGTACACTAATTGGCGGACGCCTGGAAAGGCAAAATTCCCTAGTGGAAAAAGAGGGGTTGATTACCGAAGGGGGAATGCGCTTTCAAAAAACAAACGCGAGAAAAATGGGGAATTCGGTGAGCCCGCGCTTCTGTTCGGCAAGTGGCAGGGGGGACAAGAACTCGGAAGAGGAAAAATCCTCGAATAAGAGGCAGTTTCTTACCGGAGGACAGCGGGCATAGAATGAGTCCTTTCTTGCAGCGCTAGGCACACGTCTTTTGGGTCACGACTCCCGGGGCATTCTGCGAAAGTGTTGATGGATCACTTGGGAATGTGACACTAGAATCCGGAACTTCGCGGTAAAAAAGTCTGCTCATCAGGAAGTTTGCTTCACAGAGAAAGAAAGGATTTTCAGCCTCGATGATCGCTCTCTCGCTAAAAAGAAATGCATTGGGAGGAAGCATCACCTCCACAGCCCACCAGGAGGGGGGAAAGTGCCGGTCGCTAGGCCTCAAGGAAAGGAGTGAGAAAGGGAGGTCTGGAAAAAGTGAGAAGGAGCCGAAGGTGAAAGAAAAAAAAACAAAAACAACGGAGGGGGAGGAAAGAGTCACTGAACCGGCACTGACACACCTATGGGAAAGAAAGCCGTGTAGAAGGCCAATGCTCCGGAAGTGCTTCGGGAGAACCGGAGGGAAACCTACGGGGACGAAGGGGCGTTGGAGCGGGGACCTGGCCTTCGAGAAGCGAGATGGAATCGAGGTGTGAGGCTACAACGCCTGCGACAACGGGGCGAGCAGGATTGGCAGGGAAGGGCTGTTCGCGGAAGACGATTCTGCTTAAAAACCAAAGTGCCAGGGATTATCAGTTCGGAGAATTCCTTTTCTTTTTCGAGAAAACGAGGTGGTTTAGAACGAGAGCTCCTTTTAAGGCTTTTAGAGGAAAAGATTCCTTCCAGATTTCAGCAATCTGGGCATGATTCGAGGAAGCGCCTTAAGTCGAACGCACAGGCAGAAAAAAATTCGCATAGTACGAAGCGAGCGAACAAGTTTTGCCTGACGGACTCATAGACTAAAGGAAGGGGGAGGAATTATCTGGAACGTAACAATGAGGGCAGGGGGTCAAGACAGGAAGACAAAAATCTTTGGAAAATTTGGGGGGAAGGAAAAGGATCTCTAGGGCGGAACAGGAAGGGAGAGGATGATGATGGCATCTGGGGGGCTAGAGCACCTGGATGTTCGATACGAGAAGATAGGAGAAAGGGGAAGGAGCGACAGAAAGACGGTCCGGCGGCCAAACTGCGAAGGCCTGACCGGGCTTGGGCACCATAGACGGGTAGGATGGTTTCAAGTGGGGGAGGGAGGGGCCAGGAAGGACGGATTCTCAGCCCTCATTAATTTGTGGGCGTAAAAGAGGGCGCTGAGAAGGGGGGGGTGTCACTTCGCATTGGGGGCAAAAGGAGCGAAATGCCCGGGGGGAAGAACTGTCAATCGTCAATTATGCTGTGGGAAAGCGCCCTTCTTAAGGAAAAGTTATTGCCAACAACGCGAGCAGCGGCGCGATACGGAAATAACATTAATTTCGAGATAGAAAACGGGGTCAAGGGGTTAACGAAAAGAACAGAAAGAGGAGGGACCCAACCCGAAATCACGAGTCTTCCCAGGGAAAAAGGCGACACCCGTCTCAAAGAAAAAGAAGGACATACTTAAATAGGGGGTGAGAACGCAGCGCCAGCGGTTTCCAGGGTCGAGGGTCCTTCCAATGCTGTAGGAAAAAAAGGAGGAGGCCTTCGGAAATAAGTTTCTGAGAAGATATAGAGGGGGGAAAGAGTTTCTGGCGCGCTAACGTAATCCTACATCTCAGGGAGGCGACATTCGGTATAGAGGGAGAGGCAAGCCCGATTGAACTTCGAGAGATGTTCCGAG
>Ga0179593_1449615_pt1 | contig 11530 bp, 12 predicted proteins | sample CZODoug2_1_08_16_FD_185931 | JGI IMG/M metagenome (GOLD analysis project Ga0179593, IMG submission 185931) | Vadose zone soil fungal communities from Angelo Coast Range Reserve, California, USA - CZODoug2_1_08_16fungal (PacBio error correction) | ecosystem: Environmental > Terrestrial > Soil >...
TACCGCAAGAATCAAGCTCTATCACATCCTAACTAAAAGCTCGTACTCGGCTTCTTACAGAGTGGGAGGGACTTGACTAGGGGAGTTTAAATCTCCTCTGAAAAAAGGTGGGGGGGGGTGGATGGATAAGGAATAAAGGGGGAATCGAGACTCTGCGGTGAGGAAGCCAAAAAGAGGGGGGGGCTTGTGCACCTCCGAAAAGAAAAACGCGCAGGGAATGAGGTAAGAAAAGAAGTAGGGATGCGGGGGGCTGACATCAGCGCAGGAGCTGGCTGGAGAAAAAATCTTAGGCGGAGTTCCAAAAGGGAATATACTCCGCACAATTGGGAATAGCAGACCAGCACCAACGTCTCAGTCAGAAGAAAGGTGAGAAGGATCGAAAGAAAGAGTGGTCTTAGGGAAAAAAGGGGGGGAAACGTCATCACCCTGGCTGCCGCGTTACTGATCAAAAAAAACACACAGCCCGAGGAAGGGCGCAGCCTTGAAGGAAAAGGAGCAAACAAGAGACATAGATCAGTAAGATGATCGGGGAAGAAGAGGCTCAAAACTGGTTGACGCTAGAGGGGGGGAGGGTGAGAGGGTGGAAGGGGGTGAAAGGGTGAAGGGGGGGTGGGGATGTAGGTACGGAGGGGTGTAGGGGAAGGGAAGGGAGGGAGGGGAGTAGGGAATGGGGAGGGGGAGGGGGGGAGGGGGTGACGGAGAGGCGGAGAGAGAGGGGTATGAGAAAGGGGGGGGGGAGGGGTGGGGGGGGGGTGGGGGGGGAGAAGGCAGAAGTTGGGGGAAGTAGAGAAGAGGAGGGGGGGGGGGCGGGGAGGGGAGTGGGGAGGGTTAGGGAGGGGTGGAGAGGAGAGAACGAGAGAGAAGGGGGGAAGGGAGAAGAAGGGGGGATGGGGGAAGGGGAGAGGGGGGAGGGTGGAGGGGGTGGGGGGGGGAGGGGGGGGGGGGGGAGGAAAAGAAAGTGGATGGGGAGAAGGGGGGGGTAAGGGGGTTTGGAGAGGGCACTGTGGAGAATGAAGCGAGCGTCGCGATGTGAGGGGTCCTACCAAAAAGGGAAAAGAACTCATTACTTACAAGCCGCGAAGGAAAGTATCACTGACGCCGCGGAAAAAGTCACGCTGAACATCAGGGGGAGGGACATTGGGAGATCGGGCCCAAGACGAAACAGACTCTGGAAAGGAAAATCGCATGATCCTGTGTTTTGAAGGAACAAAAAATACTTTGTTGAAAGGGTTGGAGGGGGGAAACCTTTACACGATGGAAAGGGGCAAGGGAAAAGACCGAGCAAGAAATTGCTCTGAGGCCGGACCAGGGAAGGGAGGAGAACAAAGTAGCTCTGAAAAAAGGAAACCCTAACCCTTTAAAAGAAAAAGAGAAGAGAAGGCGGGCCCATCTCGATTCCGAAGCAACAAAAACCCCGAAGACCGAAAACGGCTCACTAGGCGAACAACCATACCCCGCCGAAGGGAACGATCTTAGTAGGGAAGGGGAAAAACGAGTTCACGGATAGGAGAGAAACGCGGGGGAGGAAAAAGGAAAAGAAACTTCTGCTCCTCTCTGCCCAGGTCCTTTCCAGGGGAAGGAAAGAAGGTCCACGACTAATCATTTATACTCGTAAAGAAGAGTCACCACCAGGGCTCGGGGCGGAAACGATCGGGGGGGTACAACTACCGGCAAGAAAGAATGATGCCTCCGAATACTCCATTCCAGCGACTTGTAGGAAAGGGGATGGGCCGGACCTCTCGAGTACAGGATAAGCAAGATAAAAGAAGGGGGGGAAACTCTTTACCAAGGAGGAGATGGGGAGGATGGGACAACTTATTACCGTAGCACTGACCCTAAGAAGAGAGAGGGGAGAGTGTATCTCAAGAGGCCAGCAATGGGATGAAGAGAAAAGGAAGTTGGAGAGAAAGGGACCATCACCAGTTGAGGGGAAGTTCAGGGTCAACTCTCGCTCGCGTCGACGATAGCGTCGAGAAGATCTCACGGAGGCCAGCTCTCCTATCAGTGGTAAGAAAAGGCCAACGACTGAGGCTATCCAGAAGCGCAGCGCAGCCAAGTTCTCCCTATGGGATCTAGAAAAAAGGACAACTTATGAGGTAAAAAAAGGCCGAAGCACCTTAGGGGAAAAAGCTGAGTCGCTGATGGAGGGGGGAACTCCTTCTGGGGGACTCAGGTCAGAGTAACGCTCTAAGAGGGAACAAGGGAAAAATGTAACAGAGGACAAACAGCTCGCCGTTAGCCTGAACTATGAATCAAAGAAGGGGTTTCGGAGAAATACGTACGGAGAGAACCCTAACTCTTCAAGTCTACCCTCTCCGGAGATCGTGCGCAATCAATGAGCAGCCGCCATCTTCATAATGTGGTGAACCAACCGCGGAAAAAGAGAAAAAAAAAAAATCGTGATGGGGGAGCAGAGAGGGGGGGGATGACGTCTATCGGATCTTAATACCGGAACTACGAGAGCGCTCCGGCCTGTGATCTCGGAAAAGAAAAGTAATTATTTTGAGGGTCCTGAAGAAAGGGCTTCATAAGGTGGTGGAAATACCTTATTCGCGGCGTATTCCTCAGCTGAGGGGAACTTCGTAGACCCGGGGGGGGAATAAGGGGACGTGACGATGGGTTCACCGAGCTGCAGCGAGGGGAGAGGCAGAAGGAGGGTCTACTTCATTCCCTTGACATCAGGGTCAACAAGAGGGTCGGTCGGAAAGGTTCCGCAGGCGGGAGGCGTAAGGGTTTGGCTGACTTTGAGGGAGTCGGACGTCGGTGGTCTGGTTTGTCGGAAGAGTCTCGCGGGGTCACCATGAAGAAAGAGGTCAAGTTAATAGGTGGAGAGGGTGTTCGTGAGCGAGGGACAGAATGACGGCTCCGTACATGACTCTTCGCGTTGCCTCAGGGGGGGGGATGCCCTGGTCCATCGTGAGGGTAACAAAACAAAGAAAAAACGAGTGGTGGTGGGAAGTACAAAAAGGGCTCTGTGCTGATGAGCGCGTGGCGACTCAGGAGGCTAAAGAGAGCAGAAAGGGAATTAAGATTACGTGGCTCCAGCGGGGGGGGAAAAATTCCGGGTCCGGGGGGAGAAGGGAAGGGACTGGGCAACGTTCAAGGCGCAGACCGAAGGGGTCTGCTGCTGGAAGCTCGTCTGGTTCTCCTACGTTAGCAAAGAGCATCGCAACAAGGCAGGGCAGATTCCGGGCAAGTCCAGATCCGGAAGAAGGATCTTCTCGTGGCCGGGGCCGCGGACGCGCCAAAAAGCTCGGGATGGGTTGTGAAAGGTGAAGAGAAAGGGAATGAATTTTTGCTGAAGGTAAGGGGTCAGGGGGAGAAAGATCTTTTCGGTAGCCGTCGCGACTCAAAAAAAGAAAGCGCATGACGCAACGGGAGAGGGGGAGCGAGTACAACCAGAGGAAGGGCCGTAGAAAACGAAAATTTTAAAAGAAAGAAGAAAGAAACCACCCGCAAACCCGAGATCGTATGAAAAAGACTTTTAATGAGGGGAAGGAGGATCTCTCAACGTTTTACCCAAAAAAGACCCGCGCGTCACAATGGTAGCGATCAACTACGTCCTGAGCTATGAAAGGGGGGAAAGAGCGGGGGTGTGTCTGGCGGAGGAGGGATGCACATCCACGAACGAGGGAAGGGGTACAGAAAGGAAAAAAAGGCGGATCGGCTGGCAACAAGCAAACAATCCAATACAAATGACGCGTCGCGACCTTAATTGAAGAAAAAAAAAGAGAACGCGCAACGCATCCGAAGGCCAGTCCGAGGATGTATATCGGGGGGGAGAGGGAGCTTGGTCGGGACTGGGAAGAGAGGAAACAACGGAGAGGAGGAAAGGATGACGAGGGGGAAAAACTTAAAATCAAACGCAAACACCTACTACAAGGATAGGAAGCGGCTAACCTGCGAATGAGGGGGTGGGGGGGCGAGTTTCGAACGAGGGAATCGGCAAGGCGGCCAGAAGGGTTTGGCGGGGGCGGGGAAAAAGACCGATCCTCTGATAAAAAACTCGGCCGGATGGGAAAGGCCAGACAACGTCAGGGCCTCCTCCAACACAAGGATCGCCTCCAGGAGAGAAAGAGGAAGTTGGGAAAAGAGCGGAAAGAGGGGGGTACTGAGGAAAGGTTGTCGGGGTGCTACGCGGCGGGAGGAGCCCGGAGGAAATAACTCAAGAATTTAATGAGGGTGTATTCGCCAAAAGGAGCGGAGGCAGGCATGTAGAGCAGCGTAGCGTACAGATCTAAAGTTAGGGAGAAACTGTAAACGGAGCACCCTATCTCCAGTTCCGAGAAAACCAAACAAGAAGGGACTGCGGGCGGGCCGAAAAGGGAAAAAGAAAATGATAACAGGATAAAGGAAAGGCGCAGGAAAGCGCTGAACTCTTGTGAGGGGAGAAAATTATGCTGTGTAAGGACGCGAAGGACGCAGCTTCATTGAAATCGCAGAACCCCAGTCGGCCCCTTGAAACAAGGGAGCCGCTAGACATGGGGGGGGGGGGAACGACGGCATAATCAAACAGTTGTAGACAGTGAGGAAGGTTACCATTTCTGAAGGGGCTCAAAGGAGCATACCGGAAGAAATCATCTTTAGGTAAGAACCAGGAGCCTGTGGTTAACAACCAGACGGGGGGGTCGTCGTTTGAGTTGGCCTATTGAAAAGGGAAAATAAAACTAGCTACTAACGTGAAAGCTTAGACGACCGTAGCCTGGAAGGATGAGAGACTAGAGGAGGCACGATAAACCTATTAAAGAATGCAGAGATCATTGGCTTTTGCCCAGCGAGAATGAACCCCAGAAAACGACTACGACCGACGTCCACTAAAAATGAGCCACCACAGACTCCTCTCCATCGGGCAACTGCAGAAAGGGAGAGGGGGGAAGTTTTGACCAGAGGTCAAGGGCTCTTGTCCATAAATAAGAAGCGAACAGATCTTATAAGGGCGTCCGTTCCAGGATAGTAAAAAAGCAGGAAGAAGAGAAGGGGTCTAAAAAAGAGCATCGGAGCCGTAGAGGGGGGGGGGAAATTCCAATATGAAGAAATATCATCGTAGGAGCCGACTACGCGCATCATGGAAGGGAGGTTAGTGTCATGGGGGAGTCCGATTAACGGTCCGAGGGGTATCTATCTCAGTACCAAAGGAAGATTGTTTAAGGAGGAGGGGGGAAGCCTGAAGGAGGGACGAGGAAGCACTGAGGGCAGAAGCAAAACCAGACCGGATCTTTCTAAAATGATCTCGCCCGTTAGAAAAGAGAACTTCTGGATCGCGTACTTTTTCAGAAGGCCATAACGGTAGGGGAGTTGGGGAGGCAAAAACTCGGAAAGAGCGAGTGAGAGCGTCGAGACTATCTCACCGGTGAGAGTGGACCAGCGCGGAGAGCGCACGCCACCGCCGCGTGATCTCATGGACAGCGCCGGAGGGAAAAACGGCTTCCGGAGAAGCTCGAGCACAAAAACGTATGATTATGGAAAAAGAGCTCCGTGACAAAAGGAGGATGAAAGCGGCGCGGGAGATCTGGGAAGGGGAAGATCGTCACGCCTCGTGGTGAGGCTAAGAAGAAGATCGAGAGCTGGGGAAAAGTAAAGAATGAAATAGCTAGCGCGGGTCGAGGGGGGAAAGAAACAGAAAACTGTCACTCACCTGGTGTGATAAGACGTACGTATCATGAAGGGAAGGGAGACTGTGACCGATAGACTACGAGGGTGCTTCTCTGTTGACGTACTCCGTATCTCGCCGAAAGCTGAAGAGTGGAAGAAACGAACCACGGACGATCACGCCGGGGGAGGGACAAAGAGAAGACAGAGAGGGAAGAGACTCCAAACCTCGAAGCGGAGATCCAGGAGGAGGGGGGCCTTGGGCGGGTCTCAAGCATGCGCGCTTGGGAGCTACAGGATCAGTCCTGTTGGACATGAGGAAGGGACGATATCCCTGCCGTCGGCGGACGGAAATCAGAAAGGAACGTACAATGGTTAAAGGGGCTCGCCTCTGCGGGCTTCCTGGCAAAAGGTGATGAAAAAACAGGAAAAAAAGCGCAACTCACTCGTTTTCCTCGTGGAGGGGGAAGACAATTATTCCGGGGAAGGGGGGTCTTCTGTCGTCGTTCGGAGTAAGACACGGGGATTACCGCCGATTTCCTTGAAGGTTAAAAAGTGCATAGTTGCTCATACAACTTGACTGTTCTAAGAAATGGGGGTTCGCGTTGCTCGGGGGTAAGGTGCCCTTGGGGAATCTTGAGAAGGGATAAACCTATCAAACCAAGAGGGTGTTGGCCTTCAAACCGAGCGTTTTTCTTGAATGCAAACAGCTGCTCAGCGGAGGGGACTAACACGCAAAACTGTGACTTGGAAAGAAAGTGCTACGGCGGGTTCCGCGTTCATGGCATAAAAAAGGCGGTGAAGACGACGAGGGGGTTTCTTTCTCGAGCTCGAGGAAACGCGCGGGCCGGTGACAACAGCATATCGCAAGAACAGGAGCGAGGGTTAGGGAAGGCTTCCGATCCTGTTACTGAATAAGGTGGAGCGAAAGGCCCGCCGCGTATCAGCGGGATGTTTTGGGAGTTTCTGTATCGGCAACGGAAAGGCTCTGGATCAGTTTCGAGAGAAAGGGGGTCGAATGGCTTGGGGGGGGTGAGAAGGAGAGAAGAGGGGTCTACTCGAGAGAGGGCGGGCAGGTATGACGCATGTGCCGGTATTACCTGGGAAGAACATCCCGGACTCTCAGCGTTGTAAGATCAAAAGTTCATTCACCGATGTCAGAGAATAAGAGTGCTGTGAACTCGATTCACCTGTCCGGAAGGGGGGGGTTCTGGCGAGGATGCACGGAGGGAGGTTAATACGATAGTCCGGATCGCTGGCACACCGAGATCAAAAGACAAAAACAAGAGGGGGCTACCCTCGAAGTTTGTAATAAAAGCGCGAAGAAAATAGGGATACTCCATCCGAGATGTGTAGCGGTAACAGAGGGGGCCGGGGGAAAAATGCTGGAGACTCACAACAGGGGGGAAAAAAAAGATGAAGCTCGACATCCGAAACATCTCGACGGGAGCGATACCGGGCTCGCGCGTTTTCGAGAGGGAGAACGGGCGTGGTAAATCGCCGCGGGCCCGCGGACGGGGGATCGAGTCAGAACGGTAGTATGAGCCAATCAAGGCATGGTCTGTCCAGCAGAGAAACACCCGTGAATCAGACTGGGAAGAAAGAAGATGGAGGAGAACTCGGTGACGCAGAAGGTCGCGTGGCTGTAAACATGAGCGGAGGTGATTTAGGATCCTATACTAACCAGGGATGAGGGGGGGGACGCGCGAACACAGACCAGTCGCGGAAGGCGCGATAATGAAGCGAACGAAAATCTGTTTCATTCTAAACTGAAGTAAGGCAAAACGAGCAGGGCCGACGGGATAAAACCACAGCCGGGCGGTTCCCGGGGCAGCGAAACGAAACCCGCACTATCAGAGGAAAGGATGGAAGGACAGGACGCTCTGCTTGGATGGGTTTCTACGAGAACGAAGAAGCAGGGAAAATGCCGAGCACCACACGAGGGAGGCCTCAAGGGCATGAAAACAGCGAGGCCGGAGCCGGGCGCGCGGCGGAAGAGAAAAAATCCAGCAGTTAATGCAGCTGCGCAGAGAAAAGGTAGCCCTCCGCTTCGGAAATAAAGGCGGAGCAGCAAAGGAGCACGGTGTGAAGGAAAACCACAAAAAGGTTGATCAGTGCGTTGCTGTAAAACTTAAGCAACCCAGCAATCCCAAAGAGGAAAAAAATGGAGGAAGAACGATCGGGAAGCACAGCGGAGGGCTCCTTTATAACCATTGACGCAGTATCAGTGGAGGGTTGCCCAGCGCGATGACGGAAAAAACCCCATACCAACACCGGATACCTACTAGAACATTCCTACTGAGAACAAACAGAGCATTCGAAACACCTGGCAAAGGGACTTCTATAGAGGGTGGAAAGAGGTCACGGCATCAGAGGAAGAGGGGAGAAGGCCACCTAAGAGAAACATCCGTTTCCAAGTATTCGGGAGACAAAAGTACACTGTCCGCTAGGAAATCAGGGGGACAAAAGGATCTTATCGGGATCGGGGGGATTCCAATCTAGATGAACCGACTACGCCAGTAGCCGAAGGCGCTTATTTAGGTTAGTAAATAAGCCGAGTATCCGAGGGCCAAGGATCACGAAGGTGGGGTGATCTTCGCGAGGAACAAACAGAATAGGTCTACGCATCTTAGGAAACTGAGAAGTGACCAAGAGCGATCTGTAGCTTGGAGCGAGCCCAGGCGCCAGCAGGTGATATCCGCCGATTGACGCTCCGCCAAAGTGAGGGGAAGTTTCGTATAAGAAAGATGCGACACGCAGTCAAGGCGTAGAGACGGAGGCGCTGCAGCTAGTCAGAGAACGGAGGGAAAGCACCACACCGTGCGACGAAGCGGAAAGCCAAACTTTGAGACGACGGGCGTACCGGAAAAACAACAAAAAAAAGGGAGGAAATAGGAGATTGCTCCGGCGGGGAAGCCCTTCTTCGCACAGGAGCTCCTGCAGAGTGACACTACGGCGTTTTGGCTGGAGGCGCGATACGCGATACGATATGCGTCAGCGCAATTGGAAAATTAGATACATCGACCTAGGAGACGTGCGAACGAAATTCAAGCCCTTTTTCTTTCTTATAAAGAAAAAGTGCGGATCTAAAAAAAAAAAAAAAAAAAAAAACGTGGGGGGCTACGGGACGATCGCTCCGGCGGGGGGAGGGATCGTTGCGGCGCCTGTCTCCCCATCTCGGACAGTTGGTCATAACGACGACACCACATCATTGGGGAGGGACAGAACGGGAAGTGGTATCCGACCCACCGAATAAACAAAAGTAAAAAAGGCAGGGCGTCTGACGATGCATTGGCCTCGCGGTAACGGCACGGGCTCTATCTCCTGTGTGTATGATAAGTCCTCGTATTCCTGCTCAAGGGGGGGAGTAAAGGCGCCTTTAACGATAGCAGCTCAGGCGGACTGCGGAGTCACAAAACCTCTGTTTAGACGTGCCGGGACAACACCAAAGAGAAGGAATCGTAAGGAAAAAAATTAAGAGGTGCGGCTTATGGTGGTTGGCTTCGGAAGTTTTCGTCAGGTCGTTCAGGAGTTTTTGAGGGGTGTGCTTTACCCAGGGGGGAACAACACGGATAAGAGCGGTCCTTTAATAGGTTAATGGGTCTACTTTGTGCGCATAGAGGAGGCAGTGAAAAGGGAACCTTTCTCAGATGATTTACGTTGCCTCGGGGTTTTAAAAGGTCATTGATCCAGGAAGCCATTCAACAACGAGTGGGGTTGGAAACTGAACAACCACCGAAGAAGCGACCACCCGCCTGAGAGAAGTCGGATCTGAAAAGCAAAAAAAATTACCCTTCTACTGAAGCGTGGGTCCGCCTCGTCAGAGCCCTTCTAGGAGGGGTGGGGGGCGCAGCAAAATGGCTGCTCGGCAGATCGACAGAAATTCGACTTTCCAAGCATCCAGGAGAACAAGAAAGCAGTCTCTGACACGATCTTAAGAAAATTCACCTACGTAGAGGGATCAGGGGGGGAGCGCAAAACGGACGCGCCCTCTGGGGTGAAGACGTCAACGGAGGAGGGGATTACGTTCAGTTTCTCGAAGAAAGAAAATCAGGGGAGCAGACAAACAAGAAAATATATATGCGGACTCGACGGGCGTGGAAAAAGGGGGCAGGAAAACATAAATGCGCATTTCCGGATAGGAATGGAAGCCGCAGCCCGCTCAAAAGAAACAAACACCGGGGGGAGAACCTATAATAGTCGTGAGTGACCGAATCGGGGTAGATCGGTTAGTCGTGCACGCCATGACGTGCTGGGGAGGTGCATCACGCCGAGTCTCATGGAGGCACCATCATCCCAGCCACACAGCGACTAGAGTAGGTGCCTATCGCAGCCGCTCGATACAGTCAACGAGATGTGGGCAGGGAGGAGAATTGAATTCGTTCGTCATAGGACGACTCAACGGATGAGTGACAATAGAGAGAGGACCGCACGACTAAGGCTCTAGCACATCCCGACTTCTCGGGAGGGGTAGAGCGGCTGACCGTCGCGCGAGCTTGTCGGGAAAGAAATCGGTAAAGGGGCGGAAAGTGTGGCGTTGATTGATCGCGGGCCATCCAGACCCGAAATTCTCTTGGGAAACGACAAAACGTGCAGAAAGCAAAAAAAAACACGGGCAAGCAGACGAGCGGGAGAAAAGGACACGTCGTTGATAGCTCCACAGACACTGGTGCACGCACACGATGATCGCGGAAAGTCGGCGTAACCAATAACGGAATGGAGGGGTTGTACTGCTCGACCGCACGAAAAAAAGCGTCATGCGGGATAGATGTAGCGGAAACGCACGACGAAAACAACTCAGCACCAGAGGCAATGGGGGAGGGTAAACATAATACACACCATACTCTGGCGAAGGGACCGAAAACGGGTATCCACGAGAGAGAGAATCGGAAGGGCTGCAAAAAAAGGCGCTCAGAGGGGTGTCTCAGGGCTTTTCACGAGGCCGAGCGAGAGTAAAAAAGGGCAAAAAAACGATCAGACAGAAAACCGCCTCTTCGCGCCTTGGTGACAGAGCCTCTATCATTATAATGGCGCGGCTTAGAAAAACGAACATGCAGGGCGGCGCGCGGAGGGGGCCACTCCTCTTCGAGTCTCAGCTGGGCAATCATCGCAAAGAAAAAAGAAGAGGGTTGGTGAGTAAAAAACCACTCGTGGTTATCAGAAGCTGCCTGGAGCACGATGACCAGGGTCAAAGAAACCCAGACTCTAACTGTCTCTCACAGGGACCGGAGCCCGTCCGAAAGAAGAATGCACCGTATACCCTATACAAGGAAAAGAGAAAGCAGTTCGCCAGGGGGGGAGGAAGGAAATAAACCCGACATACCGACGACCAACGGCACTCACATCAGACAAAAAAAGGGAGGTCCAGAAACTCATAAACCGATTCTTCGAGGGACTGATTCACGTTAATCGAGACTCGGCGCCATATGAGGAGGAAACGAGGCCCTCCGGAAGGGGGGATAAAGAGGGCACTACTATCATGGATAACGAGACTGTCTAACCAGACAGGGAGTCAGGGAGGGGGGTTTCAACGTAGGGGAACAATCATAATGTGCATAAACAGCGAGCAGAAGGGCTCTTAAGGCTTGGGAGTCAAGAAAAAGAAAAGTCTCCTATCGGCGCTAACCCTATAACGGGGGGGTCGGCCGCGTAAAAAGACTAGAAGTCTTCTGAGCTACGGGGCTGCGGCGAAAAGAAGATAGGTCTCTTGGCTCGACCTCCAGCACGTTGAATTGGGATCCGTACGTAGTGACGCCAAAAAGCACCTTTTCTTTAATTTTCTTGCCGCCGCTCGAAAAACCGGGTCGAGCTAAAACTATCTCCCGGCTTACCAGTCGTCGAGCGTATCGCGAAGGTAAAAAAAAAAAAAAAACAGCCTTCGTGACGAGAAGAAGCGCGAGGCTTGGGAGGCCGAGACGGGAAGGTAAACCCCCCCCCAGAA
>Ga0179593_1486678_pt1 | contig 11530 bp, 14 predicted proteins | sample CZODoug2_1_08_16_FD_185931 | JGI IMG/M metagenome (GOLD analysis project Ga0179593, IMG submission 185931) | Vadose zone soil fungal communities from Angelo Coast Range Reserve, California, USA - CZODoug2_1_08_16fungal (PacBio error correction) | ecosystem: Environmental > Terrestrial > Soil >...
CTTGCGTGACGTTAGTAAAAAGGACACAGAAGAGGAAAGAAAAAGAGGCCCCAGAAGGAAAGTCAGGAAGGACCAGAAACATAAAAGTCTCCCCCGTACCGGCACTGGGAAAAAAGGAAAGACATCCTTCCTCAGTTGCACCAAATTCCGAAAAGCACAGAGGGGAAGTAAAAAAAACCGTACCGAGAAGACGCGGCCATATTCCCAGTTTCGTGGGGGAAACTCAGTCATGGTTAACCATAATTAGAAGGTGTTTTTTTCTGCTAAAGGACACCCAGACGGCATATGATATCAGAGACGATTGCCGGGGGAGCATAAAAGGAAGTCCCGAGAAGAAGATCGGGCAGAGTTTTACTGACCGCCTTCCGGGGAAAAGTCGAAAAAGAAAGGAGTTCTACCCAGAGGCCGCAAAAGAATTCTGATCGCGCTGTCAACAAAAAATAGAAGAAAAAAAAGCAGGTATCTATGTTTATCTCCTGTGTCCAAGAAGAGAAAAGCAGGAGATGACAAAAAGGAAGGTTAGATAAATTTTAGTCACTTCACGAAGCAAAATCGCCGAAAGTCGGGGGGGGGGAGGTCTGACCAGGAGAAGAAGAGAAGAACTGAAGGAATGGGAAAAGAGGGAAGGAGACTTCTCATCAGGAAGGGAAGGTTCATTGGGGGTTCCCTCGCTGAGAGGTGAGAAAAATTTCTTGGTCAGTTGTAGTCGTCATGGACCCCCCATCAAAGAAGCACTCTTTACTGCTAGCGGAGAGAGGAGAAGAAGGAAAACATCACGTGGGAAAAAATATGCTTATCCGGCGATGCCCGCTTGTCGACCGTAAAAAGATCTTTCAATTAACTCTAACGCAATGACCGGGGGTGAACAAAAGATTGTTCACGAGCAGATGAGGGGACGTACAGCGCAAGGATTACATGTACGGCTAAAGAGACGCAGCGGCTATACTGCGAAATAGGGGGAGAGGGAAGAGGGAGGGGACTATGAGCATTTGATCTAAAAAAATAGTGAAAAACCGTAGGGGAGTGTATGAAGGTGTAAGACCAGCCTGACAGAATCAAACTACACTAACTACCGCCAAGCCGAGGTTTGAAAATGTTTTGGGTGGGGAGGGGAGGAATTCGTCTGAAATCGGAGAGAAAAAAGAAAGCACCCAGCGGGTCTGGCCTTTTGGAGTAGCAGAATTCCGTAAGGGGAGACCAGGAAGAAAACTCAGAAAACACGACGAAGAAAGAGCTGCCACGTGTGCGACAAACCCAAAGGAGAAAAAAAAATCGAAAAAAGGAAGAAGGAAAATCACCGTCTAAGAGCTAGGTGTCCCCCCCCGGAACTCGCGAAGAATACCCGGGCGTTTGAACACACGGAAGCCCTATCCCAACGGACAGCGCCAGTGTGATGTAAAAGAAAAGTCAGTTGAGGAGGGAGGGAGCCTAACTCAAGGTACGCCCCAAATAATCGAAATGAAAGGGAAGGGGGAAAACCCAATATTCGATGTATTCCAGAAGGTCGAGATCAACCTGACCAAAGCGAAGGAAAAAAAAAAAAAAAAGGGAAAGAAAAAGGGAAAGAGGGAAAATCGCGTTCATCCAGCGCTTAGCCGAAGCAAAAAAAAAGGACTTCTCTACAAAAAGACTGTCGAAAGAGAAGGAAGCTATTTAATACCATTGCCAAACTCTCAAGTATGCGATCCTTGTGCAAGAGACACACGGAAAGACGAAGGGGAGAGAAGGAAAGCTCCCGAAAAATGGGGGTAATGTTCCCCAACAGACAAAAAAGGAAGAGTGGGCTGTGGGTGAAACTATAAGTATGACTGGCTGACTAGGCACAACGTTCGGGGAAATAAGGGGGGGAGAAAGAATTTGGGGAGAAAAGAAAAAAAGGGGACCTGTGGGAAAGTCAAACCGCAAAGTTGTCATGAGTGGAACCTGCAGGAAAATTAAACGGGAAAAAATCCAAAAAATCTTCTGAGGGAATATCTGGGATTCCCCTTTATGAGGTAAAAGAGTAAAGCGGATAGAGGAAGGAGAGAAAGGGAAGAGAGGCAGCCTTGGTGCCCAACCAGAATAAATTAAATTAGAAGGAGACTGACACTGGGGAACTCACTCTGATCGAGTCAAGAAACGAAAGGGTAAGAAAGCTTTCGATCTCTGTCCCAATGACGGGGATAGGAAACGATTGGAAATGTCAGACAGAAAAATCGAATTTTCCAAAAAAAGGAAAGAGAAGAAACTTAAATCCAAGGGGGAAAAGGAAAAAAATGAAATCGTCTTGACCTTACAACCTACCTAAGCTGTTCCGAAAAGAAAGGGAAAACTCCGAACTGGGGGACTGGAACCGAGGGACCTGTGCAGATCACAAAAAGGGAGGGAGACCTCAAGGGAGAAGGGGAAAAAACCGTTAGGTGATATCTTGCAAAAACGGTCAATAGGAGTCCCGAAAAAAAAAGCAAAACAAGAAACGTCGGAAAAGGGAAAAAGCTTCAGAGATTGCCGTCTTCCGGCACGTAGAAAGGAGCAGTCTTATCATGAGAAGGGGAACTGGCGTGTGAGAAGAAAAAAACTTTACACCTCAGAGACTGAAAGGAAACCGCGCCCCGCGAACACCGTGCCCGCGGCTGCAGGCCGTGGCACATCGATCGAAAAAAAAAAAAAGGGGGAAGGAGGGATTAAAAGATAAGAAGGGGAAAGGGGAAGAAGACCGGCGTACGGTTGTCGCGTATCACGTTGTCATTTACCTTATAGCCAAGATCGGCTAGCCAGTGCGAAATCATCGATACGCTGCCGAATACGAAATCTGAAGCATGCGGCCGAAGTGTAGGTGATTTCGGTTGAAAGGACATAAGCATTAAAAAAGGAAAGAGAAGAGGGGGTGGCTCGGTAGCCATTTGAAGCTAGGCAAATTTCTTATACGAAGGGAACAGAAAAGGAGTCAGGACCCTCCAGGGTGAGGGGTCTACCGCGGTCGGCACCGGAGGTAGGTCCTACTAAGCAAGGGGGAAAGAAAAGGCCTCAATCTGGGAGAGAGAAAGGGGGGGGATTGGCTGGCAACACTATATTGGGAAAGATACTTTTTACCTTGCAATCAAGGTAAATAAACGAGAAAGGGTACTAGGCCTCGAACGGCTTGACACCGTGATCCTTCAAGGGGAGAAATAGGGAGATAGTCGGATTGGGAAAAGAATTAGCGTCAAAAGAGGAGAGAAGGTATGGCAACCTGGAAGGTAGCGGGAATAAATCGTCTTGACTCAGAGGGAGTGGATCAAAATCCGTCTAACTTATGAAGTCTGGTTTCAACTTTTCTGGGGGCTAAGGGGGGAAAAAGAAAAAAAATTCAAAGGGAAAAAGAGACGGAGGTAACGCTGCTCAAGTGAATTCCAGAGAAAACGAACTATAATCGGGGGGGGGATGTGGGCAGGTGAAAAGGATGGTCTGTTCACTGAGACATGCTTTTGTCCTCACCGTAAACCATGTAGGGAAACTTTAATTTGCTCTCCATTAGTGAAGAAAGAACCTGGGGGGAAGAGAGCAGCCTTCAGAATTATAGAGTTTACAAAACCCCGAATCCCAGATTAGGGGGCATGTAGGGGAAATTATCCCCCCTCGGGTCGTAGGGGCCAATGCAAGAGAAAAAAAAAAACAAAAAGAACAAAACACCAACAAAAAAAAAAAAAAAACAACAAAAAGACAACACCAACAAAAAACACGAAATCTATACGCGGTGGGATAGGAAGACGGGAAACTTTATCTGGTGGGGCAATGGGGTCTCTCTTCACGCGTGTTCAGGAGTCGAGAACGGAAGGTTGACTTCTGAAGAGAGGAAAAAAAAGTTAACGGAGGGACAGGAAAAGGGAGGAAAGACTTATCTTCAGTAATGGAGCGGATGGGGCAGGTTAATGACGGAGCTTATCTCGCCGAAATTGGTAAAAAATAAATGAAGGGAGAGGAGGTAAATTAAGGAGTCGGAGAACGTCCGCCGCCCCGCCTGGGAAAAACCCGCAAGAAAAGGGGAGTTGTGGGGGGTGAGAAAAAAAATTGCAAACTCATGCGTATGAGAGGGGGTCAGCAGGCCTGATGGAGAAGATAGGAGGAACCTGGCGACCGAGAGTGGGCGCGATTTGGGTGACGCCTTGCGGGTTGGCCAGCATGTCCTGCAGCACCATGGAGAGATGGTTTAGGGGGGGCTAAAGAAAGAACCTGGCGCAAGGGAGCACATCAAATAAACCTTGGGTCGGAGAGAGGTAAAATCAAAAGATGCAGAATGAAAGGAACCTCTAAACGGAACAAAAAAGGTGAAAAAACCAGCCCTTTGGAGGAGTGTACGAGATTCTTCAAGAAGATTGAGGGAAAAAAAAGAAGAAACCCAAAAGAAAGGAGGAGGGGAGAATGCTTCAGCTAAGGAGCAAGGGTAGAATATTAAAAAAGATAGAGTATAGAAGATGAGAGATTCAGAAGCGAGTCTGAATCGTTCGCTCTGTAACATCCCCCGACTCGGCGTGAAAACTTGTGACCCTCGAGGGAAAGGAGGAAGGGAAAGTGAAATATAAGACGTGACACGCGGAGAGAAGATAAGAAAGAAGTGAAAACGTGAATTGTTCGGCCTGCATCTGATATCGAATAAGAAAGAAGAAGGAGTGATTTACGATAGGGGGCTGAAGATACAAAAAACAAAGACCGGTATCACAGCCGTACTGACGCGAAACGGCAAAGTCTCGCGAAAAAAAAGGGAAGAAGATCATTAAGAGTTGGAGGAAAAAAGGGGGGAAATATTTGGTTCGAAAGCCACACCCTCTGCAGTGGGTCTTATCTTTGGAGGGCCTCACAGGCGAGAGGGGGGAGAAAAAGAAAAGGGGTTAGCCGGAAGCCCGATGGGAAGAGGTCCGGTGAAAAAAAAAGATAAACATACACGAGGGTAGTCGATGGGAATGAAAAAGCAAAAAGAGGAAAGGGAAGGAGGGGGGGGAGAAGGAGTGAACTAAAAGATGCGAGATGCCCTACGGAGGAAAACCTCGGTCACCGAATATTTCTGGCCTCGGACACGAGGGAAAGGGGAAAAAAAAAGGCTCGCGAGCAGAGAGACCGGCGCGGTGTGTCCTTTAGAATAAAATCAAAAAAATGGGTTAAATAGGGCCGAGAAAGACCAAAGAGGAACGGTTAGAGAAAAAAAGGTTACTGTTCCATACGATAGGAATTTCGCCGGTGAAGGGAAAGGGTAACAATGTGGCCAAAAAGTTTTGTGAAATTGAAGGTCCGAACCTCGGCTGATGGGACGGCATTCGTCAGCGCGAGTCCAAGATGAACTGATCACAGAGAGGAGGGTAGTCAAAAAGAGAGAGAAAAAACACACCGGGAGGGAAGGGGAAAAAAGAGATGATTAGGTAGTTCTTACATCCAAAGAAGCTAAGTACGGGGAAGAAAAATCTTGCACCTCGAGCAAATGACAGAAGTCCGTTCCAAGAGGTAGAACAGGACCTTCAAAATGGGAAACGAAAACACATCATCGCTGGGTGACAAAGCAAAAGGCACCCAAGTCCTACATAATCTATTAAAGTAACACAGGCCAGAGAAGAAAACTCAATTCCCACGGGGAGGCGCGCCTGTTAACCATATTATCCTTTGGTTTCACTCTAGGACACTCCGCTAAAAAGTATAGGAAAAAAGGAAACAGATTGCAAAAACGACGGGTCAACCTCGGGAAAAAAAAGAGGTCGGGAATTTGTTCCTCCGGAAGGGAGAGTAGAGACCCTCTTTAGTCGCACCGCACGGCCCAAACAAGTACGATCAGAAGGGAACAACAGAGATCACACCCGACTTGTAAGCTATTTTTTAGCTCCGGTACAGAAGATTAAATCGGGGGTAGGACAAGGGACAAAAGGGGGAAGGAAACAGAAACAGAGTAATTGAGGAATTAACAGAATAAAAAATCCCCGAGTACGGTTGGCGGTACGAACAAATAGCTACATCGCTAAAGAAAAACGAATCCTATGAGAGAAAGGAATCCGCGACGTTAATTTTCCGTTGGCAAAAACGTCACTGTTTGCTAAAACCGGTCGGGGGGGTAAAGGGGGGAGCTTCAATGGGAAACCAGAGAGAAAACAAAAACGTCACAGCATTCCTTGCTCGCAAGAGAGATCAATAAAGAAGGGAAAATCACGAAGGGAAAAGGCTGATCGGCTAGGCCCGCGGGGAAGGACGTAGACCATAAGACAGGGAGGGATTGAATCGAAAGAAAGGGGAAGATGTTTCACACCGAATGGGAAAACCCGAAAGATTTCTGGGGCTGTTACAGAGGCGGATGGAACATGACGCTGATGGAAGGAGGGACAACGTCGAAACTCAGAGGGGGGGAGAGACATGGGGGGGGAAGGGGGGTCGATCAGGGGTAATCGAAACCAGAAAACAAGGAGGGGGGGAGGGTTTAGGGGTTTCGAAGAAGGGAGAACGCAGACCCTCGACAACTACGGAAAAGAGCACAGGCCGGGGGGTTTGAGAAAAAGTGAGGTTAAGGAAGAAGGACAGTGAGACTCGAGCGAAACAACCACTTTTCTGCATGGGGGGTGGGGGATGAGGAGAGCGAGGACGGGGATGCAGTGCGACTCAAAGAAGAACGACAAAGGGGAAAAGTGCTGCAAAAGAAAGGGGGGAGGGGAACCACGACAAGAGGGGGATGACACCCAAAGAGGACAAGGAGCCCCAGAAAAAAGGTGCAAACGCTCTAATAGGGGGATCCCACGGCCTGGAGAGAAGACGCGAAAGAGAGAGTTTGAAAACTCCATCTAGAAAAAAAAAAGAGAGAAAGGGATGTGGTAACGAGGGCGGAGGGCTTAGTCAGTGCTCCGACGCGGGCTTTCCCCGGAAAAAAACCGCATAAGGAAAAGGAGAAGGGGGGACCAAATTCTTTCAAGATGTCCTAGACGTAGAATAATAGAAAACCACAGAAAGGAACAATCAAAATCCTAAATGAAATTTTCTCTCTACGTCAGGCAGAGGTTTCACACAACTGAGCCAGAAGGAAAAAAAAGGGGGCCAGAAGAAAAACTCCTTCAACAAAGAGAGAGAGGGTCAAATTTGGCCACCACCCGATCATGGGGAATTAAGGGAAAAGAATAACCCGGAAGAGAAGGAAAATACGACTAGGAAATAATCCCAGACAATGCCACCAGGAAGAAGGGGGGAGGTTTTTGTCAGGGGAGAGAAAAGGAAGGAATATCTTACTAAATTAAAAAGGTATAGGGAGAACCCTAAGGGGGGAAAAGAAAATTGTTGGTCGACGACAGGGGTTTAAAAACCTGTTATTTCCAAACACTGGGATCATGGAACGGGGAAATCCAAGAAAAGGGGGAAAAAAGAAAAACGTCCGTTGCTTGGGGGGAGAGGGAAAGGACCCCTTAAGACCTCTTACGCGCCGTGAAGACGGGAAATAAGGGAAGGGGAGAGCGAACAGGGGACCCAGACGGAACGTCAGTTTATACTTGAATGAAAAAGAAAAAAAAAATATTCGAAAAAAAGGGGGGAAAAAGGAAAGAAACCTTCGATTCATTTCCAAGAATTAGCGGGGGAGAGAAAGAGGGGGCCCTTTCCACATTACTCGATAGAAGTGCCAGCCCCCACCTGACGACATCTTGCGCTTTGTGGCATTCAGCGGAGTCGGAAAAGAACAGAGGGAAGGAACCTGGGGAGAGGAAAAGTCGAACAGGGGGGGAGGAACCTGGCCCGTAAAGGGGAGAGAACAAAAGGCCGGAAAAAAAGAAAAAAAAAATTGCTCACCTGAGAAATCCGTAAGAATTGAAAAAAAAAAAATCCAGAGACAAAAAAAATCCGCTTTCCAAATAACTCAGAAATGCAAAGAGGAACCTGTCACGGATAAAAGGATAGGAAGGGAAAACAATGATCGCCGATTTTCAAGAAAAACGCGCGAGACGGTACACATGGATCCCGGATCACCCGCGAAAAACCAAAAGTGAAGAGAAGAGGGGGTCGTTTCCTGGAAAACCGCTCTCCGAAAAAGAAAAGAGAAGAGGATGGGGATTAAAGAGAGAGTAAGATGGTCCTCGTCCGCAAACGCCGGCACGTGTTAGAGGTTATCTTTCGAAAAGTAGAGAAGGGAATTTCTTAATAGACGAGAAGAAAGAAGATCAACATCGATACGTTCTACGTTGCCTTATACAGCAGTAATCAGGGAAGATTTCAATAAAATTCATTGAGGAGGGGGGGGATCCTTGAAGAAGAAAGGAACAGTGGAAAAATATAACGGTTGGTGCTCCGGTCGCGATGAAATGATCCGTTGAACCAGGCAGGACGGAAGAAAATAGTTGTACATGGGGACAGCAAAGGGGAGAGGGGCGAAAAACGCTGTCGGGCAAAGAGTAGGTATTGTTAACGACAAACTAAGAATGGGAGAAAGGTTACGTCAAAAGTTAGCAAGCATCAAGGGGGGATCGGGCACGTCCTATTTGACGAGTACGTGGAGGGCAAAGTTTACAGATAACCCGCGACAGTGGGGAACGATCAATAGAAAAGAGTTCTGGGGAAAAGGAGGGAAAGGGAGGAAGATAGGGAGTGCATTTAAAGGAGAAAGTCAGGTAGCTTGGTAATTCTTTGGGGTGAAAAGGGGATGTCCGAGGGGGAAAGAAAACATGCAAGTTAACGGAAGCACGGAGGTCGAGATCAAGGTGATATCCAAGAAAACGGAACCGAGAAGCTTGGGGGATGGAAAGGGGACGTTGTATTTCTTGAGTGGAAAAGCGAAAGGGGGGAGTACAAAGGGGGTGTCTGGTTTGGGTAAACAGAAAGACAATTTCTTCACGAAGGTAGAGTCTCACATTAGTTCCCCCGGCACCGGGGGGCAGCCAATCCTGAAGAGGGAGGAGGGTAACCCACATAAAAAAAAATCAAGGGCCCTGTCTGGGAAAGTTGATCAAAATCGGGCGGAATGACACTAGATAAAGGGTCCCGGGTGATCCGACAGGATAAAAAAAACAGGAAAAAAGGGGAGACGGTTTGAATGGAAAAGAAGAATTTCAGTTTTAAGGTGGGTGCACAGACTGGGAGGGGGAAAGGGGGGGGCGGGGTAAGCTCTGAAAAAAAGATACCTGCGTCAGCGCTCAATTCTTAATGAGCTTATATATTGAGGATAAGGTGTATCTAGGAAATTCAGGCGAGGGACCTAAGGGGGGGAACGCCCCTGTAAAGTTCTCTTCGGGGGGGAAAGGACAAAGTAGGAGGAAAACGCCCGAAGACAGGAAACCAAAGAGTCAGTTAGGGGGAGAGGCCCCGTTGTTGTCAAAGACGGCGTAGCTGGGGCTTTTCAAGACGGGAAGGAGAAGATAATCGGAGCAGGGGGAGAAAGAAACCGACGTGCGCGATTTGGGTGGAAAGGATGGAGGGGTTGGCACACAAAAGGGGAACTCTATGGGAGTACGAGGGGGGGGAAGGTGGGTTGGCTGGAGCTTCACCCAAATTAATTCGCTCATAGAAAAAGAAAAAAAGATGGGGGGTGCATCTATCAGAATCAAGAATAGCTCTAATTCCGATACCGCACCAACATGTGAACAAGAAGGCAGTGGTGGAGGTAGGGAGGTGTCGGGAGGGGGAAGAGGAAAAAAAATATCCCAGAAAAAGGGGAATGGGGTCATGACACCTTCTTCAGAGAACCGGCAAAAGGTCAGGAAGAGGAAAAAAGAAAGAATTAGACGAGAGAGAAACGCGAAAGGTCAAGCCGGCGTCTCACTGGCCCCCGAACATCTGCTCGGTGACTGGAAAAGTCAGTGCGAAAAAAGAGAGAAGCAAATGAGTCTTTGAGCGTTCTACACACGGGCATCCTAGACCGCAGCGGTTTCGACGTGATGAAGGGCAAGAGAAGGAAGGAACAGAAATAAAGTAAAGAGAGGGGGGGAAGGATATGGCATGAGATCAAACAGGACAAGCGAACAGCCCGCGCGTGCCAACGGAAAAAGTAAACTCAGGGAGAAGATGGGGCCCAAAGAAAAGAGATAGGGAGGACCCCGATAAGAGGGGGAAGCCCACACACGCGAAGTTTGGTCTTATCTGTGGAAAGGGAAACTACAGGAGAGAAAGGGGAAAGGGGAAATTTGTCAGAGGGAAAAATGGGGGTTGTGGGGGTTGGTGGTTGGGGTGGGAGTTGTGGCCTCGTCTTGCCCAGAGGAGAAAGAGAAAGAGGAAAGAACTTGGGGGGAAGGGAGAGGTCGATTGACGGCGGGGCCTGACGGTGACTAACGATTGGCTGGCAGGGAAGCAGGAAACCAGGAAAAAAGGGAGAGTGGACCGCGGTGCAAAGGCATTTTAGACAGTGCAGAATAGCGGTCTAGCATAGAGACCGGCGAGTTAAGGTCAAAAAGGGGAAAAAAAAAAAAAAATAGTATTGTTTAAATAGAGATAAAAACCAATATTTAAAGTGAGGATGAGCGGAAGTACGGTCATAAGATCTGTGGGAGGGAAAAAAGGGGGGCATGGGGGCCAAGAAGGAGGGGGTGTGAGTGTTGAAAGTTAAGAAGGGGAGCCGATCTGGTCTGGACTTCCTTTAGGTAATGAAAAGAAGGGCAAGAGTATCAGGAAAAGACGCTTAGGAAGAGGAGGGGAAGGGTAACCAACGAAACGCATAGAGAGAAAACCGGAGGAGGAGTAAAAATGAAAGAGGCATAATAAAAACCTACGGACTCACAGAATCCAACGAGAAAGAGGGGGGCCCATCTCTTATGAAGAAAAAGAAGTCAAAGCATAGAGGAGAAAGGAGGCAAATTTTAAAAAGAAAAGCCCAGCTCTTGCAAGGGGAAAAAAATCAGGGGAAAATCAGATCTTTGACAGAACCGGAAGCTCAGACGCAGGGCTTAAAAGGGGGAGGCTGAAAAAGAAGTTACATAGTTAAGGGGGGGGAGGGGAGAGAATTACCCTCCTCTAACGTCAAAGTATAATAAAAAAGGGTGAGAAAGAGTGAAAGGAGAAAAACTGACCCTGGTCCCTCGACCCGAGGTTCGCAGGTTAAAAAGCCTCATTGGAAAGCGGAAGAGGGGGTAGTCGAAAGAGTCCAGGCACTGCCTTATGTCAGACGGGGAGAGGAAAAAGAGAAGTCAAAACTAGGTCAGGATAGGTGAGGAAAAAAAGGGAAAAAAATGCCGAGGAGCGGTCTTCGATGACCAACCTCCTTTTCATCGAAAGATGCATGGTAATAAATCAAAAAATAGACCTGATAGGTTTTTGAGGTCAGGAAAAATGCTCTCATCCTGGGGATAAAAGAGACTGAAGGAGAGGGAAGGCCAGATGATAAGGAGACGGAAGGGGGAAAATCCTTGTGGGCCCGCTCGGTCTGAGAACCGGTCAGTGGGATCTTTTGATCGCATGACCCGAAGAAAAGCAACCGGCACTCTGAATGATAAGCGCAGCGAAGGGAAAAAATCCTATTAAGGAAGAAGTAGAAGGAAAAAAGAGGAAGGATATGGAGTTAAGCGGGAAAAGGAAAAAAAAAAAGGGACTTGAAAGAAAAAACCCAGGTACATCTCATGGTCACTTACACGAGCAT
>Ga0179593_1672723_pt1 | contig 11530 bp, 15 predicted proteins | sample CZODoug2_1_08_16_FD_185931 | JGI IMG/M metagenome (GOLD analysis project Ga0179593, IMG submission 185931) | Vadose zone soil fungal communities from Angelo Coast Range Reserve, California, USA - CZODoug2_1_08_16fungal (PacBio error correction) | ecosystem: Environmental > Terrestrial > Soil >...
CGTATAAACAAAGATTGACTAATCGATTCCGCGTACCGCCACGTCGGCCTTGCCCTCTTTGAAGAAGGAAGGGAGGGAAAGGAACGAAATGAAGCAACAACATAGTTACTACTTCCCACTTCCATATGTGCTGTTCGGATAAAACAGGGGTGGCTGCATTCGCCTACCCTCGATTCAGCATCAATTCCTAGCATCGCGCCGCGTAGCTTCAGAAGGGAGAAAAGAGAGAAGGTGTCAGGGTCAGGTTCACCCCTGCTCTTTCCTCTCTCGGGCTTCCACGTCAGTACCTCAAGAGAAGAAAGAAAAAAAAGAAAAGAAGAAAGGCTCAAACCATCGTATCATCTTGTCTCTCTTCCCCGAGGAAGATGCCCATTTCTCGAACCATCCTGGCTTACCTGTTCTTTTGCGCAGAGGAGAAAGGAAAAATGAGGGAAAAAAGGCTCTAACTGAAAAAGGAAAGCGTTACCTCTTCACTAGGTACCGGAGAAGAATGGTGACCACTGTACTGGAGAAGTTGAAAAGGAAGCGTCCAGTGACGACCATGTGATTCATAACCAGCATCGATGGAGGGGGGAAAAGGGGGAAAAAAAAGGAAAGCGGGGTGTCGCATGGTTTCTCACCTTTTCTTTACCGGGTTTCAAGCCTGGGAAGGGTACGGGATAACTACTCCCCTATTCTTTCAACTGGACGAAGGGGGGGAAAGGGGGGAAAAACGCCCTTTCCACCGCAACGGCAAAGGAACGATAAAGGGGCAACGTTCCGAGGACGGGCCTAGAGCTCAGCCTCGGTCCGGCGCGATGTTCGAGGGGGAGGAAAAAAAGGGAAAAATGGGGGGGTCAGCATCGCTGCCGAGCTGCCCGCTACTGCATCCTGCCACAAGGGAAGTTGTGAGTGTCTTCGCGTCCGCTCGGGCTGTCGCCAGGGGAAGAAAAGGGGGGACCCCTTTCGCCAGCAAATGGAAGACGACCCGCCCCCACGGGCTATACAATCGTGCAAGCGAGAAGGGGAAAAGACCGATGCGGACCTCCGGCGGTACAAGAGTTTCTGGGCGCTGCTGTCTGGCAGGCGTGGCGCGTACGCGCACGATGAAAGGAGGGGAGAAAAAGAAAGGGCCGCTAACTCCTCTCCCTGCGTAACAACTTGCTGGACCCACCAGGCCAAGCTATTCGAGCTGATTTTCTGGCCTAGCACCTCCAAAAGGGGGAAGGGAAAAAAGGGGGAGGAAAAAAAAACGGTGGAACTCACTCTTCTGGGCAGAAAAACTTCATCATCACCCCCGTCCCACTCACCACCCGATGCTCGACCGGAGAAAAGAAAAAAGGGAAGAGGAGCCACACCCATACCCTGCCAAAGTCCACTTCCGCCGACCCGCCATTCACTTCCCTTCATGCGTCGGGGGGGGAAGGGGGGTGGAGAGAAGGGTACATTTCACTTCACTCGCGCAATCCACGCTGAGCGACGTGACCTTTCCCTGTCCCTGTCCTCCCGCCTAGGGAAAAAAAGGGAGGAAAAGAAAGGACCTACAATCGCGCCCGCGAAAGGCATCTTCTCCTTTCTTACCTCCACAAGGAAGGTACTAACGCATTCATCGTCTTCGCTTAGAAAGGGACGATCGATGCCCTGCTGGAAAGTTCGCCGCCGTTCAGGCGGGGAGAAGAAAAGTCGCCGCGTCCCCGGACACCTAGAAGGAAGGGGAGAAAGACAAGGGGAGGCCCTGGTTCCCTGTTTCATCCGCAAAAGGGGGAAACGAGGTAGCGTGACAGCCGGATTACGCGCCCCCCTCCCGCCACTGCCGGGAAAAGAGAAAAGAAGAAAAAAAGAGGCCATGATCACACATACCGGTGAAACGTCACTCTATAGAAGGGGGGGGAAGGTCTCATTTTACTTCGGGGAACGATGAGATGCCAGCATTGACCGGGGGGAAGCACGGCACCTGCCCGTCCGTGCCCGCCGCCACCCGCCGCAAGCACGTTCGCAGTGCAAAAAAGGGGGGGCGGGTTCTGGAAAACCTGCCTTCGCGGGTTCAAAGAGAAAAGGGGAAAAGGACGGAGGCCTCGCCGTACCAACCAACAAGGGGGGCCGGGCCCCGCAAGCGGCCGGAAGGAAAAGAAAAAGGGGAAAGAAAGGCCCCAGGCCCCGCCCGGAAAGGACACCTTCCAAACAACTCCGGAGTCCTCCTCCATCCCGCAATCCTCTCAAATGCGCAGCATTAAATAAAACTACCGGCAAGAAAGAAAGTAAAACCTCCTTAATTCACCTAATTGCCGGTAGGGGAGGATATAAGAATTCATGGAAGGGGGAAGGCTGGCCCTGGATGAATACCGCGTCGGAGGGAAAAGGGAGGGGAAAAACTCTTCTCGCACGGGGTATCATGAGGGGGTGCAATTTCCATGAACTCCTCTCCTTACTGTTCGTCCTCCTTTACAAGGAAGGGGGAAAGGGGGGGAAGAGACCGGACCTCCTCCTTTACCGCTCCAGGAACCCGGTCTTTCGCAGGCAACTCCTCCCCCAAGAAAAAGGGGGGTGTTCCTGTTGGTGTTCCTTACTCCTTTTTCCTTTTGAGCCAGAGGGAATGAAGAATCCATGTCAAAGGCCGCCCAACCAGCAATCCCAGGTACTTACTGCCCCGCTCTAAGGGAGGAAAGGGGAACCCTAGAAACCGCCTCCCCCGCCCCCTGGTTCAGACGTTCATCTGCGATTACATCTAACTCTCCTAAAGAGGGGGGAAAAAAAGAAAAATGCCCGTCATTGTATACCTCTAATTCGCCAACCCTACTCTCAGGGGAAAACGGAGGTGATGATTAAAAGAGAGAGAATTCTGTTGGCGAAATATCGGTATCCCTTCCGGGAAGGGGGGGGGAGGAGACGTTGAACATTTCTTTGCCTAGCGGTTCGATTCCTCGCCATGACGGCTTTTAACCATTTTTGGAGGGGGCTCTTCGATTAGGCATGTCTTCCATTCCTCCGGAGGAAGAAGGGGAAGATGCTGTTTTTCGGTGCCCTTTCTGAGGGTCTTGCAGGTAAGAAGGAAAAGATGTTCCCATTACACCAGGACAGGTACACATGAACCAAACCTTCCGGTATCATTTTCTTGCGGAAGAGAGGGGGAAAAAGGGGAAGAGGGGGGGAAAGGCCGTAGTTCCTGCCTAGGAACGCGACCGGGACGGACCTCGTCTTTCACTTCGGCCGCCGGGAAGGGGAGGGGGAGGGGGAAAGGACATTGCTGTACCCTCCTGATCCAACCTGTTTGCGCGAGACGGTTTCCCTCGTCTTTTCCCTTTGGCTATCCCAAAGGAAGGAACAGCCTTTTTCCCCCTCCGGAAATATAGCTGATTCCGGACCCTCGTCAATTCCTGGGTGAAATTTACGCGGCGTGGGGGGGAAAAGGGGGGAGGGGAAGGGGAAAGAGGGCGGTCCTGTTCTTTCCTGCGCGAGATTAGCGGCCGGGCGGGATTGGGAGGCGGCGGGAGCGGCGGGGCAGGGGGGGGGGGGGGACGGGGGGGTCCTTTCATTTCCCGTGGGCCTAACTCTTGCCGGTCATTCCTTTCCTCTTTCTTTCCGCAAAGGGGGTAAAAGGGGGAGTGCAACTTCTTTTACCGCGCCCAGGCATTTTGGGTAAAGAAAACCTAACTTCTCTATCACCTGGAAGGGAGGGGGGAGGGAAAAGGAGGGAGTCCTGTTCTGCGGTCTCCCGAGGTCATCCTCATCTTTCCCCTCATTACTCATCTTCAAGGAAAATACTCTTCCCTTTCTCCCAAGGTAAGGGGGGGAGTACCTTCTATTTTCCGTGTTCCCGTTCTTTTTCCGGAAGGGGGGAAGAGAGACCGTGCTCTGGTCCTTTTTCTATGGGAAAAAGAAGGGGAGGAAGGGAGGCGGGCCCTTCTCTTTCTTGCGTATCTGTTTCCTGGCAGAGGGGAGGAGGGGGAAAAAGGAGGGGGCGAAAGGCCTCCAGCATGTGACTCTGTCTCGGCAGTCCCTCTCTGTTATCAGCAAGGGGGGTTTTTCCTCGCCTAGGGCCTGCGGAGTACCTGAGCAACGTCCATGGGGGGCCGGGCAAGAGCCCGGCGAACGCAGGGAAGGGGAGGAGATTGTCTTTTCCGTCGTTTTTGATTTTGTCCGGAAAGGTGCTTGTTGCCGCTCGCGGTTAAGGGGGAGGAAGGGGAAAGTCTCTCATCTTGGCGTTCGCCGGACCGTTGAACTGTACCGTCTCTGCTTGGAAGAAGGGGGGGAAAGGGGAAGAAAAGGACCCGGGTGGGGACTTTCCTTTAATGGGGGTTGAGTACTTTTCGCAGGGTTTCCTGGTCGTACTGGGTGTGTTCTCCTCATAGAGAAATCTAAACCGGTTGGGAGGTGGCCCTGTTCTCATTTCTGCGAGGGGGGGGGGGTGGTTAGCTTTGACTGGGGATTCATGAAAAAGAAAAGGGGCGGCCATCCTCTTTATTTGAAAAGGGGAAAAGGGAAGTCGTTTTTCTGTGGCCGGCGGCGTCTTCTCTCACAAGGGAGAAAGAAAGCTCGCCTCTTGGAAGGGGGGTCCAGCCCGTTTGCGCGGGGGGGAAAAAAATGGTCGCGGGCGGCGATGCTTACTGCTGAAGGAAGGGAAAAAGGACTCTCCAGCCTGCCATGGAAATCCTGCTCAAAAGAGTCTTTTAGCCTCCTTCTTTCCGTAGGTGGGAAAGCCGTCAGGCCCGGTGACGAGTGCACTATGGAAGGGGGGGGGGGCGGTCGTCTTCCCTGCGGGGCTCCAGGGCCCGCCCCCTTTCCTTTACTTCTGAGAAGAAAACCTTTCTCCATCTGCAGAGCGGGGGGGACGCTTCCTAACGAGGAAGGGTGTTCCAGGATGACAAGGGAAAGCGGCCAGCTCGGGGAATGAAAGTTTCGTCACTGGAGCATTCTCCATGTAGCCCGCAAGAAAAAAGATGGGGTTTGAGCTCCTCGGAGCCTCGGAAAAGGAATTATCGTCATTGCCGTTTCTTTTTTCGCAGTGGGGAAGGAGGGGGGAGGGCGTTCTCTCGCTACCCACCCATGCCCAGGCACAGGAAAAGAACGGGGAGTAGTTATCCCCGCTAAACGGAAACAGGAATTGACCCGGTAACGAAAGGGGGCGAGGTGGCGACACCAGGGAAAAAAGAGCGCCGGCGTTCTCTTAAGGAAAAAAGAAGAGAAATTCTGTGTTATTCTCACTTTGTCCTGGCGAGGGGAAGCTTGAACTCTCCTAAAGAAAAGTGGTCACCAGGCGTAGAATCCGTTTCACCCGGCCCTATGAGGCGGTACTCTCTCGCTGGGAGGGAAAAGGAGAGGGGGGAGGAAACAGATTTGGCGAAGCGCGCAAGAACTTTTTCGCAATGAGGGGAATAGGAGAAGCGTCGCCACCAATGATACAAGGGTTTGAGCCTGTTTGCTCGTGAGGGGTCCATGACCGAGTAGCCGGAGTAACGCGCGTTCTTTACTGGAAAAAAAAAGAAGTCGCATCGCCGGGGTGAACTGACGAAAAGATAGCGCGCCAGTCCTTTGCTATACCGGGGAAGAGGACAGAGGTCTGTGCTGAATCGGAGGAGCGATTTTGCAGAAGAGGGGGGAGCAGATACAACACCTTCTTCCTGGGGGGCCAGTCTACAGGGGACACATTTCTTGAAAATGCTGTTCTCCTTTTCTCTGTTTTCGCGTTCTCCATCCAGCGCCCTCTTTCGCCTATCCTCCGCGATGGGGAAGCGTACTCGGAATCGAAGAGGAAATGGCGCGGTTGGAAGAAGCTCTTCTCTCTCAGACAACCACAACTGATTCTTCCTTCCCCGAGGAGAGTAAAAACCGTTCCTGACGAGCGTCCGCCTTACTCTTCCACTTCTGCAGGGGAAGAGGGGGGGGCGAACTCTCCATCCCAGAGAACTGCGAAAGACAGGCTTGTCATTCACTACCTTTATCACAAAGAGGGAGAAGGGGGGAAGGATAGGAGCACACATGTTTGCTTCATTCGCCTACCTCTGAATTCAGAAAGATCCGAGCATCTCGACGCTTATCTCAGAAAGAAGGGGGAGAATAGCCGGTTCTGTCAGGTTCCAGGGACTGGCGAAGAGAGGGAGGAAAGCCCCGCGTAAAGAAAATAGTCTTTAACATTCCATTCACTATTACAACGGCAGAAAAACAGGGAGAGGATCGATTTCTTCCCATTTCTGTCTAATCAAGAATTGGGCAGGACCTGTTTCTTTCCTCTTGCCGAAAAAAAGGGGGAACGTCCAGTCCTTCACCCTTTTACTCAAGACGCAGGAGAGAGGACCCCGCGTCACTAGGGACCTTTTTAACCTTAGTAGAAGAGGGAGACTTCATCTTCCGCGCCAGTTTGGGAACCATTGAGGCCTAACCATCATCTCTGCGGGGAATGAAGGGGAGGAGGGGAAATCTTTGGTCGCCATGGTGCAGACCTTTAGGGAAAAGGGTTCCAATCCTGTTTCTGTACGCTGATAACTAACAAAAGGAGGAAAAAGGGGGAGCTATATCACGCCAGCCTCCCGTAGTATGAACACCGCCAAGGCCACAGCCACGGGCAATGACTTCTAACTGCCTTTCCGAGGAAAGGGGAAGAGGGAAGAAGGAGAGGAGGTTCGCGGGCTTAGCTTTCGGCCAGAAAGGGCACAGTGACGAACTTGTAAGAATAGAGGGAAAAAGAAGAAAAACCGTTTTCTTTTCCCGTGGTGAGTTCTTGAAGCGTCAAGAGGGAGAGCTGTCGTGAGGAAAGGGGGAAAGACATGTGCCGGGCCCTGGCGCCAAACGCTGGAACGACCGCCCCCACTTGCTCATCCCATCTGGCAAAAAGAGAGAAAAGGGGGGAAACCGGCTGACCTCCCTTCGTTTACCCGCGTTGTCTGGGCAGCTTTCTGGCAGCGGGCGCGTTACGCGGCACTAATCCGTCGGAGCAGGAAAAAGAAGGGACGCGACACTCGCCCTTCTCCATCGCAACGGCTTGACCCAGTGACAAGCAGGCTAGCTGATGGATGAAGGCACCTCCACCGTGTGCGCCGCCTAATTCCCACACCGCAAAGAAAGGGGGGAACTCACTCGGCTGGCCTCCACTCTTCAGCATCCCCAACGTTCCCAGCTCACAAAAAAAAAAACCCGATGCGGGCAGACCTTCTACGGACAAAAAAAACAAAAAAAAAACCAACCCGGCCGCCCCTGCCACTTCCTCCCCTACCCTGCCAGGAAGGGAAACGGTCATTCGGCGGTGAGCCTGTTAGCACAGAGGAAAGGAAAGGGAAAAAAGGTCCACCGCCGCACGAACGCGGAAGAGGACGGGACCGTGCCACCTGTCCCTTTCCTCCTAAGGGGAAAAGAAAAGAGGAAGGAGGGGAAAAAGAAAAGCGCGTCCTTCTACTCGGCGCGCGTCGAATTTCTGAAAGGGGGGGGGGGGGGACACACAATTTACTTTCTCATGGACCCGCAGGCATCGGCGTCGTTCCGGTAAAAATCGAGGGACGGCGAGACCTATTCCTTCGTTATCAGTTCCGAAGAAGGGGGAAGGACATCACCGCCGAATAGCCCGGACCCTAGCCTCCTCTCTCATTCCCCGAAGAAATGGGAAAGGGGGGGAAAAATAGACCACCTTCATCTGCCCTTCTCGAGAAACGCTTAAGGAAAGTGTCCCCCCTCCCTTCCCTCCTTTCGAACCTCTCCGGTAAGAAGGGGGGATAAAAGGAACGCGATGCATCTTATTCTCTTTTACTTCTTTGAACGATATGATTACCGAGGGGGACAAAAAGCTTTCCCCGAATACCAACGCATCACTTTCCATTTTCCCAGGAAGTTCTGTTTAAAACCACCTAAGGGGAGAGGGGAGGAAGGGATTCCTATCCTTACTCAACCATTTTCGTACCGAAAGAAGGAACGCTCCTTCCCGGCAATCTTACTGACCACAAGGAAAAAAAAAGCAACCGTTCCAGGACACAGTTCCAACCAAACGCCGCCTCTCCCGAAGAAAAAAAAAAGGGAGCAAATGCGCTCATTAACTAATTACCTCCCTCTCATTAAAGAAAATGGACAGTAAAAAAAAAGAAGGGGGGGGGAAAGGGGGGGGGCATTAATCATCTATAATTCATTATTGTAAAGGCTGTTGAGGAGAATGACTTCTTCATATAGTAGGGAGAAAGAGAGATGGAAACCGCCTCTCTCACCTTTTTAAATCATGTAGGGGGGTACTCCGGGGGGGGGGACAATTAAAGCACAATCAACCCTTTCCACCATCCTACTGCCGAGGACATCCTATCCTGTCCCGGTAGAGGTAAAAGAATCCAGCCTTGAAAAAATACAGGACCCCCCCTCTCCATCTTGCGCGGAAAAGAAAGGAAAAAAGGAAGGGTGGTTCCTGTCCCGCGTGAACTTTGACAGAGGGGACGGCGGCATCTAACCTTCAATCCCCAGACCAGGAAAAGAAAAAAAAGAGGGAAAAACGGTCCGTACCCTTCCCCTCTACTTGGGAGGTCATGGAAGAATGCTCCTCGCATGCCGGCAGAAAAAAAGGAAAAAAAGAGGGCGACTCCTTCCCCTACATGTTCAACTAGATGGAAAACTGTAAAAGAAGCTTTCCCTTCCTGGATACAGCAAGTAGAAAAAAGAAAAGGAAAGGAGTGAGGACAAGAGATATATCTTCGGTGTCGAATAGCGTCAAAGAAGGAAAGTTTCTTTTCTGGCATTTTTCCTCGAGTTGAAAGGGAGGGAGAGGGACTCGCAGATTACTTCTTTACCAGGGGGCGGGGCTTGTCTTAGAGAAAAAAAAGCAGGTCGGCCATTCCTCAGTAGAGGGGGGGAAAGGGGGGGGAAAAAAAAGGGCTGGTGGGTTCGGTGCCCTGGCTGCGGGCTTGGTTCGAGGAGCCGGCTCCTATGTCCCCATTTCACGGAGGGACAGGAAAAAAAAGGAGGGGTGCCGGGCGGAGCGGATTTGCCTGCGCAAGCTGGCGCGGGGGTCCTGGGGTCAGGGAGGAGGTCCGGCCGATTACCTCGAAAGGGAAGGGAAGGGGGGGGGGAGGCCGCCGTTCCGCTGGTTCATGGGGGGGAGGGTGCTGGAATTTCCACTTTCTTTACCTCCATGATAACAGAAAAGGGGGTTCCCTCGCGCGGTTTTCCTCCCCAGTGGGAAATCCCGATCTTCCTCCGGGGGAATGGGGGGGGGAAAAAAAAAATTAATTAATATGCTTATATCCTGTCCCCGACCGGAAATTCAGGTGAATTACAGGGGTTTTTCCTGGCCTTTTCTTTCTGAGCGGGCGTCCTTTTCGGTTGACAGGAAAGAAGGAGGGGGGGGCGGCGGCGGAGCGGCGTGGCGGTTTTTGGCCGGTGAATGGCCGGGGGGGGAGGGGGCCGGGGGGTGCATTGCCTGGGGAATGAAGGAGAAAGAGGGGAGGGCCGCCCCTGTTTGTCCGGCTAGGCCGCAAGGGCCTTTCTCTTTTTACCCCGAGAAAGAGGGAAAAGGGCAGGCGGCACTGGCACTTTCTGGCTTGCGGGAGGCGGGTCAAGAGGGGATTTGCCTGGCTGTCTTTCCCGCGCCGGTCCCAGATAATAATAGGGAAAAGAGAAGGGGAATCGCGTGCCCTTGATCACACTTTATGTGAGAAGAAATCATGGCGTAACCTTATATTGGAAGAAAGGGGGAAGTAAGGAAGCTGTCATCGTCTAAAAAAACGTCTCTTCCGGTGGCAGAGTGGGATCCTTTCTTCTGTCATTCGCGGGGTCCTCTGCGTAGGGAGCCTATGCGCGGTGATTGGAGGAAAAGGCCTGCCCTGCGTCGAACTTCTCCAGAAAGGAAGACTGCGCTTGGTATCCGGCCGCGCCGGGGCCGGAGGGGAGGTACGCTGAGCACTCCCATGGGGGGAAGGGAAAAGAAAAAAACCGGCGACCGCGGCCGGTCGCGGCGCGCGGGGGAGGGGGGGGCCAGTCGTTTATTTTTTACCAGGGGGAAAAAAAAGTGCGGGCCCTCGCTGGCGGCCAGGGAAATTTGCAAGGAACCGGCGCTCAGCGTGTCGTTCTCGGTGAAAGGGGGAAACGGAATTGGACGTCATGTGCTCACCGTCTCACCGCATAAAGGGGAAGGACCGGGCCGGTAGGGCGGACTTTTCCGGGGAAGGGGAAAAAGGGCCAGGCACGCGAACCCGGTGGTCGTGTGCCGTCTCAGCGCGGAAGAGGGTGGTGAGCTGGGACGGTTTTATTCTTATCTTCTTCCAACGCAGGAAGTGAAAGGGGGGGGGGAAAGGAACAAGAGGAGGGAGGAGGTCTCCACTTGTGAGGTGCGAACGATCCCATAAGATCCCCGACTAGCTTGGCCTGGGTCCAGCCTGTTTTCTCTTTCTCATGGAGAGATGGGAGGAAGGAGGGATGCTTCCGCGGGATCGTTCTCTTCACGCGCCCGCCGCCATGACAGAAGGCGGGAAAAACCAAAGCGGTACCTCCTTAGTTCCTCTCGGTGACCCCACAGAACGAAGGAAAGGGGGGAGGGAGAGGAGGAACCTGCGCTTTCTCCAGTTGGCCCGAAATGTCCTTTACTTCTATCGAGAGGAAAAAAAGGAGAGCCAGCGTGACTCGGAAGAACTCACACGGAACGGTGGGGAAGTATGCATGGGAAAAAAAAGACGCGATGAGGACAATTCGGCACTTCTGGAAGGGGTCCTCCTGAGCCCTCTCCTCCTGGCGGAAAAAGAGAGGGAAGCTCCTCTTCCCCCCCAAACCAAGGAAGAGAACGTGCCGTTAATATCCTTTCCGTTGATACGGGGGGGGGGAAAAGAGGGGGGAGGGGCTGGCTTTATCTCGCCGAAGACCAGGGCGACACCGAAGGAGGAAAGGCCCATTGACAATCAATCTTTTCTTCTGTTGAACAGAGGCCTAAAAGGGAAGAACCAGGCTTTACCCCTTTCCCTCCCTTTGCGCCCAGGTCTACACCGAGGGGAAGAAGAGAGAAGACGTCAGTAAAAAGCATCATCTTTTTCTATCTACAAGGGGGGGAAAGAAGAGCTGACCGTCTCACGTCCGGTGGGCAACCAAGGCTTGAATCCTTTTCAACCCGGGGAAAAAAAGGGAAAAAGGGTGCAGGACTGGACGTTTATTGACCTATTTTTCTACAGGGGCGCAGGAAGAGGGGGTTCGCGGAAATGTGCAGACATCTGAGACGCGCGCCCAATGAGAAGGAGGGTTGAGCCGTTTTTGCTCTTTCCTTTCTGTTCAAAAAAAGAAGAAGGGGAAGTCCCGCGAGTGCCATCGCCGTGTGAACACCGGAAAAAGAAAAAGCTAGCATTCTCCCGTCAGTGGAGAGGAAAGAGGGGATGTATCTGTTTCTGAAATCGCGATTTAAGGAGGGCGGGCACCACCAAGGGGGAGCAGATACGCACCTTCTGTCTTTTCATGTGTCCGAACCCGGAGGGAAAAAAGGCGGTGCCTTGACACTCCTGCTTTAACCTTTTCTCGGGGGGCCGCGTTCTCCATCGCGACCTGATGGCCACAAAGGAACAGGACGTGCCGCGTACTCTTATCGTATAGTACAAGGGGGGGGGGACCG
>Ga0179593_1261571_pt1 | contig 11529 bp, 16 predicted proteins | sample CZODoug2_1_08_16_FD_185931 | JGI IMG/M metagenome (GOLD analysis project Ga0179593, IMG submission 185931) | Vadose zone soil fungal communities from Angelo Coast Range Reserve, California, USA - CZODoug2_1_08_16fungal (PacBio error correction) | ecosystem: Environmental > Terrestrial > Soil >...
CCGATATCCAATAAACACGCCACGGACGGAAAAAAAGGGAGTGGGGGTCAACCTGCCGCGTGTGTTAAAGAAGAGCGCTGAGATTTCAGAAGAATTGGGAACGGAAGCCCGGCACAGGGAAGAGGACGAGGAAAAAGGTGATAGCCGACCGGGAGAAAAAAAAAAACAACCGTCGATAAAGAAGACCGAAGAGGGGGGGGGCTAACTCAATGTGTGCAGTAAGCGGGAAATTCACAAAACCGAGGCAAAAAAAAAGAGGCGGTCACAATTTGTTCCCGGGGCAGAACAAAAAGCCAAGCAAAAAGGAAGAAAAGGGCTCGGGACAAGAAAAGCGTAAAAAAGCTCAACAAAGAGTGAAAAAGCTGTATAGCAACACGGGGGAACCCCATTGCCCTGGAAGCATGGACCGAAGCCTTAATTGGGTAACAGACGACGGGGGCGGCACGGTACATATGGTTAGATCGGGAAAAAAGTGGGTCGGAAAAAGACTAACAGCATCACGAAAAATAAGCCCCCGCTAATGGATAAAAATAAACAGAAGAAAGGCGGAGAGAGGTTTGGTCAATGGCAACACAAAAAACAAACAATCCGCTTGAAAAAAAGTCTCTTATGCTTTAACATTGTAGCAAACTTGGACCAGGTGCAAAAACGGGGAGCAAAAGAAACGGCGCGAAGGAAAAACGAGCGAAAAAAACGGGACCCATGAAAAAGGAAGCGGAAGAATTGCGGGGAAATTGTTACAAAGCCTACAACCGGGAAAAAGAAAAGCGAGGGAAAACTCCCGGCCTCTGGGAAAAAGGGATGCCGTCACCACAAGGAATTGACTCCTTTGAGCCCGCCCAGTAGGCGACACAAAAAAGAAAAAAAAACGCACAAGGGAGTTAAACAAGGGACACTTGAAGGGACCGCAGCAGTTTTGATTGTGACACGGCAAGACAGCACCCACATCATCCAAAAAAATGAAAAGAGGGAGAAGCATAAAAAAAAGCAACCCAACAAACAACAAAGCAGGACCCGCCTGACGCCCCAGGTCTTTGAGGAACAACGTGAAAAAAGAAACAGGAAACGTTGAAAAAAGGGGAAAATTTATTGGAAAAAAAAAAAGCGTAATAGACGTGGAGTAGGAACACAAGGGTAGCCAGCTAAAAACAAGTCCAGACACAGGGCCCCAGGAGAACACACATCTGATGGGGTATCCGTGAGGAAACCATCGGGATCCCTCGAATAGACGCGTACTCAGTGACTGTTTAAAACCGCAAGAAGAAAAAAACACGGAAGCTGTTCCCATCCAAGCTTACCAGCAAGATCGGGAAAAAGGAAAAATAAAAAAAAACGGGCCTCGACCGGAAACAGTGGAGCAACAAAAAATTGGCTAAGACCGTTTCCGACAATTACATTTGATGGGGACCAAAAAAGGGGTGCTGTTTCAAGCAACTGAAAGGGGGAAACGCTTTGCAAAGAAACTACAAAAACCGGGGAAGCACCTGATTTGGGGTGGCATCTGGGCTGGAGGCCACCCCAGGAAAAGCGGGAAAAAGCCCCAACCAACACGAGTGTTGCGGGTCGACCCACGCAACGCAACAACCAAAATTGAATGGCAGGCCGAAAAGAAAGGAATAGGCGAAGGACACCGGAGACCCAATTAAAGGCCTCAACAGGGCAAGGGAACTACACGTTGGCCGAGGGTCAAAACTAAACATCAAAAACCGGGCGAAGAACAGCAAAAGCCAAAAAAAGCCCCAGATGGCCAGGGCCAATCTCGAAGTCCCGAGGAAAAAAAAAATAGATCAAGAATTGCGAGTTACAGCGTAGAACAAGGAGACACCGACAAATCCAAAAAGAGGCCGGCTTTGCAAACAGAAAACCAGGTGGCGTTTGACCAAAATCACAGACGTGTAGTAAAAAAAGGACAACTCAGCCACCAGACGACACAAAAGAGATGTTCGGGGTACAAACGACGGTCATCAAACGTGCCAGCACTTACAGAAGCAAGTGGGGGGGAAGGAAAAAAATAAGACAAACATCAACAAAGTGATCTGGGAAAAAAAGAAGGAAAAGCGAAAAGATTTCCCCACCGGACATGTCAAAATGTTTTTGCACACGCCACCCCGCATACTGGCACGAGAAAAAAAAAAACGTAACAATAGGCCACCGCCAACGGGGCCCAAAGTTCAAAAAGAACGAAACATGGGGGGGTTTTGGTGCGGGTTCAAACCATGGCAGGACATAACGTGCGTTCCCCAGGTTGATGCGGAAGTACAAAAAAGAGAGGAATGGAACAAGGGGAAATAACAGACATATATAGGGGCCACAAAGACGAGGAAAAGGGCGAAGTTGCCCAAAGGGGAAGCACATTATGTTTGATACGGGGGGGTTAAAGAATATCAGATAGGGAGAAGGGTGACGAACAAGGAAACAAGAAAAAAAGACAAACAAAAACCTAAAAGAGAGGAACGGGGTGCGGTCTGCTGCAGGTCCCCTCAAAAGGTCTTGGGGAACCAATGCTTGGGGGCCAAACGGGAGTAAGGGAACGATCACCAAAGGACCGGACGCAAACGCGAAGGTGGGGAAAAAAAAAAAGAAGGGAAATAAATATCCTCAGGGAAAGTATCGAAAGACTAAGGGGTTAAAGTCGCTAAATACATTAAAAACTGAAATTGGCAAATCTTAATATTGGGTACTCACAGGGGGGGAAAAAAAAATTTCACTGTTTTAAAAGCCAAGGTACCCACAGGGACTGGGAAGTATAGAGGAAGTGAAAAAGTTCTTTTAACAGTGCAATCAAAAACCAAAATATCCAAATTGGTGGGGAAATATGTGTCGGTTGTTTTAAATACTGAAGCAGTTGACATCCAAAAGTCGACAGGATGGACAAAAAAAGATTCAAACAATTAGAAGTACACTTATCGGGAAAGAAAAAAGTGGGGGGGGATTCGGGCAGAAAACGTTGGGCGCTGGGTCCCACTTCGCACAATCTAGTGCTAGGGTGCGGAACGACACCAAATTTTGGCCTTTTCGGGACAGGGCTGGCGAGCGGAAAGGGGAAATGAGGTGAAAAAAATAAAAGGAAAAATGGGTTGAGGGGGAGGGAACAGAACCGTCTAGCAGAAAAGCTGGTTGGGTGGGGGGGGGGGTTGAAAGAAAAAAAAAAAACACACGCCGGATAAAAGATCCGCACCAACAGAAAACACGCCTGGGGCGAATGGGTGAGTCGAAAATCAGTGGGGGTGGGCACAAAACGTTTGAGAAATCAGACATCCACGTGGAAATTAAGCGAGCAGGGGGAAAGTAAAGGACTCCTAGCTAGAGAGTCCGCCAGTCGGAAAACTAACCGTTCAACGGTTTTTCCGGTTCTCAGATGGTGGAAAACAGGGAGCATTTACAAAACAAGGGAAGGAGACGAAATATGCATCTCGACTCTCGCTAGAGGGAGAAAGGGACGTGGGTATGAAAGGATAGGGGGGGGAAGGGGGGCTTTGGAAAAAAACAGCGGGGAGACTGTCCCCCCAGAGAGCGAAGGGGTGGTTCATCAAAAAAACGAACAAAACGAAGGAAATCAAATTTGCCAATCCAAAAGAAAAGACCCAAGCGGGGTGGTGATTTTCTGAAAGGGGATTAGAGGATGGGGGGGGTGTGGTTTTGAGATCTTTACAAACAGTGCGAGCCGAAAAGAGTTGATGGGCAAAGGCCTGGGGACACACAACTGGGTTTTGGTGGGGGAACAGCTATAAAACGAGCTGTTCTCGAGGAAGAGTACTCAAGGGGCACAAATGCGCTGGGAAAAAGGGTACACGGCTGGGAGGTGGGGATTCGAGGAGGAAACCAGATGGACTGAAAGTCTGAAACATTTCCCAGTAGGTCGGCAAAAGTTTGAAAAAAAAAGGTCATCGTTGAGGGGGGGAAATCACAAAAGTCCTCTATAAAAAAAACAAAAACTTAGTATTCAGGAAGCTCAGGGAAAATTGGAGCCTGTGGTGCGAGCGGGATTGACCAGTTGAAAAGGCCCGAGGAAAACCTGAGCTTTCCGCCATGGAATCGACCGAATAAAAAATCAAGAAAGGGGGAAGATTCAGGAAAGAAGGTAAAATTTAGGGCACTAGACCTCTCAGAGGCACTAACTCTGGAATAAGGGGGGAAAAAACAAGATAAAAAAAAGTTTTGCAGGATAACAAAACGTCCTAAGGATACAGAAAAAAGAGGAAAAGCTAATGGTCAAAGAGAAAAAGTTTCCAAAAAGTAAAGTCGAGAGACAGAAAAAAAAGAGAACGAAAAACTCGGTTTTGGGATAAGGAGGGGGGGTTTCATTATTCTAATTTGGTCTTTGAAACCAAAAAACTTGGGGGGGGGGTGGGAAAGATTCAGCAAAGAGGAAAAACGAAGAACAGTAAAAAACCGAACGAAAAACGGACATACATAACAAGTCTGATGATGGGTCCTTCGACGAACGTCCAACCGGGTGAAAAAGGCCTAGCAAAAAAAAAAACACTTAGCCACAAAGGAATCTAAGCACGGCGGGGGCTCTCTTAGAATCGAGTGTAACGATCAGATGGAAAAAGGAATAACAGGGGTAGTTGGAATTTCCGTATACCTTTGGGCAAAAAACTGACTGGGTCGAATAAATACCCACTGGGGGGGGAACGATTGTGCGGGGAAACTTGGTTACGGCGGTGCGCGACGGCCCGCGGCTCGCCGTGGCGGGGTCGCAAACTCAAAAAGAACCCAAGTCGCGACGGCACGCCACTGGACTGAATAAGGTCCGTCAAGACAGGACCGAAAGGAACATGGTGTGGGGGGCTAAGAAAGGAGAGAGAGGAGCACAGAAAGAAGATACGCACAGAGATAAACAAGCCGACAAACTTTACTATTCAGAGGAAAAGGGATTGGGAAAGTGGTGCAGGGACATGTATGGGATCCGGAGACTCGGATGACAAGAGGTAAACAGAAGGGGGAACCTGGAGAGGTCTAAATTTGAAGAACGACTAAATACGTCGATAAGAAAATGCCTTCGTAGAAATTACATAAGAAAACACGGTCAAAGGAAAAAATTTTAACAACGCGTTAAGGCAAAATTGGGGACACGGGGTAGGTATAGGTGAGGAAAACCGCGAATGAGGGCGACGGGGGGGTGATGACTTGTTGGGAATGAGGATGTCTCCTTTATAAGGGTGGAATGAGGGGGGGGAAAAAAAGGGACGTAGGCGGTGGGTGAAGGGGAAATTGGTCCCAGGAGTCCTAATATGGTGCAATCAAGGCATCAAAGGAGGGGGGGGGCCCGTTCAGGGTGGCAGGGGGGGTCTGAAAATGTGGAGGTCACAGACGGCCACCCATACAGGGGAGAATTTAGAGAACACGATGAAACAGGAATTGAGGAAAGGGGGGGGAAAAAAGGAAGGGAAAGCATAAGACTCCTTTTCGGGATTCTTTGGGAGAAGGAACGACAAAAGGCAAAAAATAGGGGTGTGGGGGGGGGGGGGGGTGTGGGGGGGGTAAAACAAAACACCGAAAAGAAAGAAGGTCAAAACGAATAGGTGTGAAAGGGGGGGCACACACCACTGACAAGTTGTGCGGCGGAGGAAAAGGGGGAAGGTGTGAGAGTGCGAGTCGAAAAAAATGTGCTGGGGGGAAAAAAAAGGAACGCAATTGGGGTATGGGCAGTCGCTTAGTATGAGGAAAAGCAGGGGGGGGAATGTGATTGAATGCTACACAGGGAAGTGTGGAACGGTTTCGTTGAAAGAACAGGCCTTAAGAACCAATGCGTGGGTAGTAGATGTCATGGGGGGGGACTAAACGTCGGTGCTGGGAAAAAAAAGCAAAACTGTGGGGGGGGGGGGGGTATTACATTCAAAACGAAAGGGCCACAAAGAACTAGGGGGCGGGGGGGGGGGTGTCTGGAAGAAAAGGGGTCAAAAGAAAAAGCAAAAGACTTGTTACTCCCGGAAGGATATCTTTGAAGATCTTTAATGAAGAGTGTGCCAAAAAAAAAGAGTCAACAGGGGGAGGGGGTTGGGCGAAACGGGGAGACTAGGGGTGGGGATTTTTTTAACATCTTCAACCTGTCTATTCACCAGACAGACATCACGTAGAGAGGGGTTGGGCATACGGAAAAAAAACGGTAGAACTGAGTGGACCGGTCCTGCGCAGGTCATGAATGAACGAGTTGGGTTGTGCCAGGAGAGAAATCGGATGAAAGGTCACTTTCGCAGGTTGCAAGTTGGTGGACCAGAAAATAGAGACACAAAGAAATCATAAGTTAGGGCACTGGCGTTAATCCATTCGTCACAAGGAAGGGCAACAAAAAAGGGGAAAAAAAAAAGGGATGGGAAGAACACGGGAAAGGAAGGACCTGAGAATAGTTTGATTCGACAATGGGGGGTCACGGAAAAAAGTCAACAAAACAGACAGGGGAAACAGGGAAGTCGGGGATTTTGGGCAGGGGAGATTCTTTGGTGATCTGGAAGGGGGCCAGAAGGGGGGGAGAGGGGGTACAAAAAAAGAGAAAGAATGGCAAGGAAAGAGGGATGTAGACGAAGCTGGGGGTTTACCTTAAATCGGGGGATTGTCTCCTTTTCAGTAGCTTGGTGGAAATGCTTGGGTTATGAGGAGGGGGAGGACCTGGGGAAAGAATCAAGGGAGTGAGAAAAAGGACATTTGACTTCGATTACCAATTGGGTATGATTGAGGGGGGGAAGAAAAAGAGTCAAAAGCGGAAAGAAAATGCTTCAGGGGGAGGTTGGTGGGATAGGCCTGAAAGAAAAACTCGCATCGAGAAATGGGGGAGGTGGAAAGAACCACAAGAAACAAAGCGATCGGCGCAAAAAGGAAAATTGAAGGAACGGGGCGGGATGAGGTTCCTCGCAAAAAAAAGCAAAAGTGGGAGGGCAGGAAAATAGGACCGCAAGTGGTTTAAAAATTGTGAAGAAGGAAAGCGTGCCGACGGGTGTCCGAAAAAAAAAACCGGGAAAAAGCGGGGGGGGGAAATGTTTCAACCATGATTCCTGAGCAAAAAAGATGGAGGGGCAAAACGGGTGGGGATTCCACCGACAAACTAGGAGCGCACGATTCATTGAACAGAAAAACTGCCCATTCGACAAAAAGGTGGGAGAAAAGGAAAGGTATGGGTTGGGGTTCAGAAGGACACACTCACAAGACTCAGTTGAGTTATCAGTAAGAGGAGGGGAGAAGGGCAAAGGTATGATGATTCAAGAAAAAAACTAAAGATAATCAATATTGACTGACCTTAAAAAGGGAGAGCAAGGTTAGAAGGAGCAGAGGGGGGGGTCAACAGGGAACGAAAACCTTGGGGGCTGGACTAAGCTGTAGGGTCTGATTTGTACTATAACCTAAAAAGGAAGGGCTTTGGATTGGAGGAATAGATAAAAAAGTTGTGCGCCATCCTTAAAAAGACTAAGGAGCCGCAGAATAGACGTGAGTGGGAGAAAATTTGGAAAAGATGCTAAGGGGGGGGAAGAACGGCGGGGAAAGAAATGTGGTGGCCCTCGAAGAGAGGGGGCGGGGGCTACCGGAACAAATTTCTCGAATCGGGAAGATCTTTCTTTAGGAAAAACAGCCGAAAGGGGAACAGGAAGTGAAAAAAAAAAAAACGGTGTTAGGGATTGGCGAATGAGAATCAGAACAAAAAAAAAAACAAGGGGGAGGAGGAGAAAAAGAGGAGGAAAATAATCCGAACCCAGAACCGAAAAGGACAACAAAAAAAAGGTCTGCGAAAAAAGGAAAAAAGGAAGGTCAACAAGCCAAAGGGTGGTTCAGAGGAGAAGCACTCAGGAAAATGACAGAGAAGGGGGGGGGGGAGGACGTTCAGAAAGGAAAAGAGCTAAGAAGCAAACCACCGTAGGGGGAGGAAGACCGTGAAAGAAACCGGATAATTAGCCGGGAGGCTCACTAAGGGGGAGAGGGCGCCTATGGAAGAGGGAGGGGAACCAGGGTTGTGGTGGACTTGCACGGACAAATACCAGAAAAAAAGGGACGCCAGGGAATTGGTCCCAGGGGGGGAAAAAGGAACAAAGGGACAACTAAAGAAAGGAAAAACGAGAGAAAACTTTCCAGGGGGAGGAAGTTAAAACAAAGATATAAGGAATGTCTATCAACCTCTTCGGGGCAGTCATATTGAGAGGGAAGTGGGTCGGGGAAAAAGAAGATCCAGCCACCCGATCACCTAGATGAAGCGAGAAAGGAACACGAACGCCGGAGAGTGAGGGTTGAGCTGAACACCAACTCCAATCCAAACTTTGGGAAAAAAAGATCTTAAAAAAGGGGGGGCTAAAGAACGAGGCAGGAAAGGGCCAAGCATGGTCCAATAAGTGAGAGATATCCATAAAAAAACGTTGAAAGGATAGGTATGGAAAGCAATGTGGCAGAAAAAAAAAAGGTGGACAAATCTCAACCTGGGTTATAGACGTTCAAAAAAAAGGCCACTAGAAATGACCATGGCTTCCACAAAGACCTTAAAAAGATTGTATCAAGAAAAAGTAAAAAGCAGAGCACAGAACAACTTACAAAAGTCAATTCCAGGCGGGAGTGTGGCGGATGAGAAGTTTTCTGGTCACTTTGACTCCTCCATCTGAGCACCTGAACTTGGGTCCACAAGAAAAGAATAATAAAACAACACCAAAAAGAACAGTACCAACCCCAGAATGGAGAAGACGAGAAGTATTTTGGGAGACTAAATAAATAAACAGGGAAACGAAAAGTTTTTTTTTAAAACAACAAAAAAAAAAGAAGGACCAAAATTGATGGGGGACGATTGTACGTAGAGAAAAGGAACAGGTAGTCCAAAAAACGAAAAAAAGAAGGAGAAAAGTCAACCACTCCCAAATATCATTACGACCCCCCTTCAGAACAGCATGCTACTGTCAAGTAAAAAGGGAGTAGCGAATAAGGGACGAAGGGTCAAGGTTGAAGACAAAGAAACCACCTGTCTTGGCCAATCAGATTAAAAATACAGGAACTCAAAAAGCAAAAAGGGGAAAGGGGATGAGCAGCTTTTTGAAATATTCCCCAAAATTGGACGGAGGGGGACAGATTGCTTCACACCTGAAAAAAAAATGGGGGGGCCACCTGGAACGGGGGATGGGGCACTCCAACTGGAAAAGGGGAGGACCCAGTTTCTGAAAGCCTTCCCGCCCCGGGGGAAGGTTGGGGGGGGGTTGTGTCAGAATAGAGAGGACCCAAAGGCAAAAAGCTCCAATCCCTGAAGCAGAGTTCTTTAGCCAACGGAAAAACAGGAACGGGGGAGGGGACTAGCCCTTCAAAGAGGGCCGGTACTGGCACCGTACCAAATGGCCCGAAATGGAGAGGCAAGCGAGAGGGCAAGGACCAAATGGGTTGATGAATGGTCCACCAAAAGAAACCAGCGGAAAGCGTCAATCAACAACGCAGAAATTAAGTGGGGCCAAGGGGGGTTTCACCACGGCTTGTTAGCCTGACCGAAAATAAACGAACCGTAGAGATTAAAAAACCTGCGAAAAGACAGACGTCCAATGAGGGGGAATAAAGAACAAAAAAGCACAAGAAGAGGGAAGGGGGCAGTCCACCCTAAGTACCAGGTTTGTTGGAAAAGTAAAAAACGAACCGCGCTAAGGGGGGGAAAATACCCTCTGACAAGTAAAAAGGGGGAGCCCCCAAAAAGCCCATTTTTCCGTCAAAACCGTGAAGTCTCCAAAAAGAAAAAAGGAAAAAGAGCTGAAGGGAAACAGTGAGAACAGCATCCAAGCCAAAAAAAACCAGTTGTAATCTGGAAATACGAAGAAGATAAGGCCAAAAAAGGCCGGCAGGGGGTGGGTGGGGGGGTGGTTGGCAACACGACTCCGGGAAAAAATGCAAGACAACGACAACGTCAAATAGAAGGACCAAAGAGGGGGGAAAAAAAGGGTGAGTTGTTGTTTCTTGACAAAAAACAGATTGACTAAAGACAAACCAAAAAAGAAGGTGAACGTTTTTCAAATGGGGGCCTTTGCGGACCGTGACCATCCTTCCCTTTCGGAGAACTGAAAAAAAACACGCCTCTTAAAAAAGAACCACAGCGGGGTCTCGGCGGGAGAAACTATTCCCCCGTTTCACGCACGGAATTGGGGTAAAGGGGGGGGGGACAAAACGAAAGAAGGGGAATGGGGGCCGAGTGGGCTACTAAAAAGAAGTCAAGGAGAAACAGAAAACGAAAGCGACCGGGGGGAGGCTGTGAGGTAGGATGGGCAGCATCCATCTAGAGAGGGATGTGCAAACCTCCAGTGCTTTAAAACCAAGACCTAAGTACCAAAAAATACCAAAAATAGGCAGCCAGGGAAGACTACGAGAAGGGAACAAACCTGGGTCATCGCAGGCTCCACACGAGAAAGAGGAAAAAAAGGGAGGGGAAGGGAGGGGGAAAATGAAAAGATCCATTAAAAAAGGTCAATGTGTCCTCAGCGGATGGGCGACATTGTGGGGCGAAAGGGTAAGAAGGGCTAAGAACAAGAAAGGAGGGTGTATCAGAAAAAGGCTATGTTGTCGGGAGGGGCTGAAAAAGGAAAGGTAGGCATACTGGCCCAAGGGCCCAAAAGCAGGGGGCGTTTGAAATCGGAAAGAAGAGGCATCACTCTAAATAAAATGTTCCGCAAAGAGAGAAAAAGTCGATCAAGGAATAGGAAAAATATCTTGGGGGATCTTCTTGAAAAAACTTGCGAGAGCAGAGATAAGGGATTCTCTTGTGCAGTACGAACCACATTGCAAGGGAGGGAGGCTGCAAAAATCTATGGGTCAAGGTGAGGTGAAGCTCATGATGAAATTTTTTTATTGACGTCTCAACAGAAAAGGAGACCCAGAGTTGGGGGAGCAAGCAACTAAAAAGCCATCCTGCAAGCCAAACGTCCATAAGTGGAACAAGGAATTTCAGTGAGGGGGGAAAAGAAAGTTGGGTGAAACAATCAAGGGGAGACGGCCGACAAGAAAGGTTCTGTTGGACAAGCGTATCTCAAAAAACTTCCTCATAGCACCGGAAGACCGTTAAGGGATAGTCACCGGTCGCGTGTTGGATGGCGGCCAATCTTCAAATTGATTAGAAAGACCTAGCCTAGAACTATTCAGAACTGGGGGGGTGATTACCTCTGTAGAAAAAGGGAGGAGCGTGGGGGTGCCATCAAGGGACGGTCCCAAAGCAGACGGACTAAAAATGTTTCCAACTGAACAGAAGAAAACCGAAAACGAGGAGCAGGGGCCCCACTCGAAGCCAAGCGGGGTTTGGGAGGGAATTCTGTCTGCAGGGGGGGAGCAAAAGAGGTTGTGGGGCGGGAGCAAAAAAAAAAAGAAAAGTGGGGATGCGAAAGCGGAGAAGGAGGGGCCGATCCAAACAGTGGGGGGGGGGATATGTCCCCTAGAGGCCGAGCTGGTCAAACAGGAAAAGAAAGAAGAGCAATTCAATTGGCCTCCTTTTTGGAAGAAATCAGAACTTGGTAGGGTGGAAGAGGGTCCGAGGAAGGTATCAGGACCAGGGGGGCATCGGGCTTGGCAATGGGAAATGCTGCTCTCAAGCACCTA
>Ga0179593_1366462_pt1 | contig 11529 bp, 13 predicted proteins | sample CZODoug2_1_08_16_FD_185931 | JGI IMG/M metagenome (GOLD analysis project Ga0179593, IMG submission 185931) | Vadose zone soil fungal communities from Angelo Coast Range Reserve, California, USA - CZODoug2_1_08_16fungal (PacBio error correction) | ecosystem: Environmental > Terrestrial > Soil >...
AACGCCTGTTGAAAAAATGGAAGAATAAATGTGCAAAAAAAAATGTGGTCAAAAACGTGGTCATGGTTCATACAAACGCGTCTATGCACGACAAAACCAACATCACACAGAACCACCAACAAAAAAAAAACATAACTTAGGAGTGAACAAACAAAGACAAGAAGGATATAAAAACGACAAAGGCTGCTTTTCTGAAGCACAAAAAATGAACAACAAAGGATCAACATTACATAAGGGGGGAAAACATTAAAAAAAAAAAAGCGTCTCCATAGCGAAATACCCCAGTAGTATTTTGGGGGTTTGATGGAAAGTTCTAGGAGAAAAAGACCGCTCGAAAAGACCAAGGGGGACCAGATTTGAGTGGGATCGGGGACCAAAAAAAAGCGACTTGTTCCGGGGGTGAGCCAGAGGAAGAACAACGCCACTTGGAGGGGAAAGACATAAAAGAGCAGCAAACTACTGAAAAAAGACGAGAGGGCGAGAGAAACAGTCCGGGGGGGGGGGGGGGGTTGGGGGGGGGTGTAATAATGGCTCCCTACAAAAGGGCAAAAAAAAAGAAAAATTAAGAAAGAAAACAGCCAATAAAAGAGAAAAAAAAACACATAAGGAAAAACTGTGGGGAAGAGCTCGCGGAGGGGCTGAACTCGTCATTGTTTAGAAATTGCTGAGAAGGCAAATTAGTGTCAGCTCACAGGCAAAGTGGTTGCCTGTACCGGAAAAAAAGCAAGTGGATGATGGGAAAAAAAAAAAAAGTTGCAATCAAGGGGGGGGAAAGAGCCTGGGAAAAACAATCTTAGAAGGGAGACTATTAAAAACAAAATAAAAAAAAGGAAATCGGTCGCAAAAGGAACTAGGGCTGGGGGATATGTAACTCGTATCCCTGGAAAAATGTTGCTGGGGGAAACATGGGTCGGTAGGTGGGGGGGGGCGCCTGCTTAAATAAAAAAAAAAGCGGGTGAGAGGTCCATGGCATTGTGTGTTTGAAAGAGATGACGGGGGAGAGGGTCTGTGGCCGTTTTCAACTTGGGTGATTGAAAAGCAAGACTGCAGACGGTATGGGGGTGTGTGTTCTGGGGGTCGAGGAATGCACTCCGGATGTAGTAAAATCGGAAATTCTGCTTTAAAGGCTTACTACGGGGAACGGGGGCTGACGAGCTAGGATGCTGATCAATGATGGTCAAGAAAAAAAAAGGCGCTGAAAAAGATGGGGAAAGAGACTGGCTTAGGCTCAAAATATGGTACAAAAGGGCTCGCAGGGTAAATGACTAGCAGGGAAGGCCGCAATGAGGGGGGGGGGGGGGGGGGGGGGGGGCAAAAAATTAAAAAATTTACCACTTATAACAGAGAAAAAAGTTGCCAAAAAAAAAAAAAACTGCGAAAAATAACACACCATGTTTGGGTCAGGCCTTGTGGTGGGCTTCCGATGGAAAAAGATCAAAAAGCGCATGGAAGGGGAGCCTCGGGTCAGAGGCTGATGAGTCCTGTAGAAGGGCATGGGGGGGGCTGGTCTAAAAAAAAAGTGTGGGTGCGGTTGGTAGCCGCTCGTGGGGGGGGGGGGGAGGGAGTCGTAGAGGCTGGTTTAAATCGCGATGGGACTAACTTGGGGGTTCAGAGCCCCGAAGTCGTTGATCTGGGGGGGAAAAACTGGAACGGGGGGAGCGGCGTCTGTTTAAGAGTGAGGGGACAAAATGTACAAAGGAGGTCATTGACCCGAAGCGGGGACGTCACGCACAAAAAAAGGGGGGGTGTTAAAACGTGGCCCGTACTGGCACGGACTCAAAGCACACTTCACCCACCGGGGGGGGGGGGGGGGGGGGGTGTGTGTCCCCTCAACACTCAAAAGTTCCCATCACTCACCTCCCACCCTCCCCCCTAATACATCCCACACAAAAAAAAACACCTTTCCCTTAGACTTTTCCTTGTAAAACAAAGCACACAAAAAAAAACAACCTTCCACTCACCTGGCGGCAAAAAAACTACCAAAACAAAACTCCCTAAAGAACTTTTTAAAACGCACGAGAAAAACTTAAAAGGGTCAGGGGCGGAATTTCAAAACGAATGATGATCAGGAAAAGGCGAAGAAGGAAGGGTCAAAAGGATGCAACCTGGGGAGGACGCATACGCTGGGGGGTACCGCCGCAGGGGCTGAGAAAAAGGATCTAGGGGTGGGGGTGGTACGTTTGTGCAGGGGCAAGGTGAAAGGGGGGGGGGTGGAGATGTCGCTTAAGAAGTCAGAATGGGATACTCGGCATTGGTGCTAATATCGAGGGGATTCGCGTTTGGGGGGAAAAGGCTCGTTTTTCACGGAAAAAAAGGGCTTGGGGCAGGAATTTCTACAGATGTAAATTCGTTCGGCTATCTCTTAGACGACTCAAAATGCTTCTCAAGAGGGGGAAAAAAATAAAAATCCAATGAAAAGAGCCATTAAAAAAAAGAAAAAACAAAATGCGTTGTCAAAAAAAAACAAAAAAAAACAAAAAACTGATCTGGTGAAGGGTGTCCTGGGGTCAAGGTCTGTGGAGTAAAAAAAACTGGGCTGGGCAAGGGGGAAAGCATCGTATAAAGGGGAATGCCACGACATCATGGCTTTGTCTGTGCCTCTAAAAAACTCCAACATAGAATGAAGGGGTCTGCGAGTTTGAGGTAGGGAAAAAAACAAAAAAACACAGTGGGGGGAAGAAAAAAAAAAAAAAAAAAAAAAAAAAGTCAAAAAACTCTGCTCAGGGGGGGGGGGGGGGGGGAAAACATAGACGGTTTGGGAAAAAGGGGCGACAGCAAAAAAAAAGAAGGGGGGTATGCAGAAACAAGGGTGCGTTTCTTGGGGGGTGCAAGTTGGAGTGGTGTTGAAGGGGCATGGTTGTGTTCATGGTGGGAGTCGGAGGGGATAGGGGGAGTGCTTGCGGGGGAGGGAAACAATTGAGGGGGAAAGTTTTCGCAGACTTTTTCAACAGACACATGCCTCGATCCGCATTCGAAAAGTGCAAATCGGGCACATGATGGAGGAAAACTAAGCGGGGAAATCCTGACGCAACAGTAAGGGTAGCAGCAAAAAAGGAAAGGCGGCATTTACACAGGGGTCAACGTAATCGTTGATCAGGGGTTTGGTGGGGGGGGGGGGGGGGGGGCGGCGTGGGTCAGGGGATCTCCATTTCCCACGAGAAGTAACCAACCCAAAGAGACGTTACGGTGACAAAAAAATAAAAAACAGGTCAAAACATGGCTCGTCAAGTGCTTGCTCAAACTAATACTCAAAAAAAAAAAAGAAAAAAAAAAATACAAAAAGTAACAAAAATCGAAAAAAAAAAAAAAAAGTCACAATAACAAGCGCCAAAACCAAACAACGAACGATACGTTTCCGGCTGGGGGTGGGGGCAAAGATTTGCATGACTTAATGGGTGGCTCGAGTTGACTCATCTTTTGGATAATTTATGTGGCGTGGCGAACGAGGGAGGATGGGGTAACCAGGACTGTACGGGGACCAAACACCACACCCTGGGACAAACATAAACGATAAAGGAGCAATGATACGAAGAACTCGTGGCTGGACACGAAAAGGTACAGCTAAACACAGGCGGCAGAAGGACTGATCAGACGGGAAGAAAAAAACATCTCTAAAAAGCCAACAAGACAACACGTAGGAGAGAAATATTAAAATTGGAGGCGCGCCAAGGGGAATGCGTGGTAACGGGGGGGATAAGTCAATATGAAAAAAAAAAAAAATAAAAAAAAAAAAAAAAAATTAAGAGTGCACATAAAAAAAAAACGACAAAAAAAAAGGACGAATACTTCATGGATGAAGGGATTGCAGGGTGAGATACGCGGAGGGGGGGTAAGGGTCAAAGAAAAAAAAAAAAGGGCCCGGTGTTTTTATAGGCCATCCTCTCCATACCATTGTGGCCGATGTTGGGGGAGAAACCGCACAGAGAAAGGAGGGCGCAAAAACATTATGCGAAGGGGTCTGTACTCTAGGGCAGCTTAATAGGGTGGAGTTGGTTGGGGAATGTGTTAGAATGAGGTAGATTCAGGCAGAACTGAACAGGTCAACGGGGAAAAAATGTGACTCAGTGCGCTTGATAAAGGGGCAGACACAGTCTTGCGTCGGAATTCAGCAACAACATAAACGGGAGATGTAATTAAACTTCGGGGGTCAAAAGGTTGGGGGGGGGGGGGAAAAAAACACAAAAAAAAAAAAAAAAAAAAAAAAAGGGGGGTGGCGCGTTTGCAGCTAAAATAGAACGCACAACAGGGCTCACAGAAAGAGAGAGCCTCAACTGTTACGGGGGGAACAAAGTCCTGCAAAAAAAATGAAAAAGGGACTCCGCACAGTTTCGGAGGGGGTGGCGGGTGGGGGGGGGGGGAGGGGGGCGGGGGGGGCGATGAGGGGGGGGGGGGGGGGGATGGGGAGGGGGGGGGGAAGTCAGGGGGACAAAAGAATCTCTGACAGAAGGAGACGGGCGGGGGGGGGGGGGGGGGGGGACAAGATATGCAAAGGGGGGGGGGCGGGGGGGACAAACCAGGTGGGATAGGGGTCTATGTCCAAAAAAAAAAAAAAAAAAAAAGTAAAAAAAAAAATCAAAGACAAAAACCAGCGTATGGGAATATCTAAACCAGATAAGCCTAAATGAAACAAAAAAAAAAAAAACCACAGAAATTCCAAGAAAAAAGGGTGGACACTTCAAAAAAAAGAAAAAAAAAAAAAAAAAAACACACAAAAAAAAAAAAAAAAAAAAAAGATGACTGGGGGGGGGGGGGGGGGGGGGGGGGGCGGGCGGCAGATGCACGCGATCAGGTGCGTTGGTCGCGGCGGCATGGGGGGGATGTTGACAGAAAAGAGTTAGCAAATGGCTAGGAGGATATTTGTGCAATCATAAGAGGAGATCCGGGCGGGTTCAAGCGACCAGTATGGTGCTGTCCAGGTCAAGTCAAAAAGAAAGGGGGGGGGGGGGGATGCGGCGGTGGGGGGGGGGGGGAGGGCAGGGGGGTCAGGGGTTTGGGGTGGGGGGGGGTGGTCTGGGAAAAAAAATGGAGCAGTAGGTGAACTAAGGCAATGGGGATCTGGGGGGGGGGGGGGGGGTGGTCAAAAAAAAACAGGTGCAAGGGGGGGGGGAAAATTCAACATTGAAAAACGACTCACCGTGACGAGTGCTTAAGGGGGAAAAAAAAACGATGACTTAACGTCTTCAGCAGCGCAAGGTAGATTAAACCTGAACAGGTGAGTACCGTGCCTCGTTTAATACAAGTAAAGAATCAAGGTGGGGGAGTGGAGAGGAGGTGGGGGGAAACATGGAACATCATGGACGGCCGCGTAGAAGTACTGCATACGGTTCAAAACAGCTCTGTATCAGTCCCGCGCAAAAGTTTCGAAAATCAAGGTCGTAAGTTCTCGGGCACGGGGGGGTTGGGCCAATCATTCGGGAAAACAAGAACAGCGAAAACGCAGGCTATCAGCCAACGGGGAGGACATGCGGGGTGTGGTGGAACCTGAGACGAGGACACGTTCGGGGGTGATTCCCTAGGCAAACATCACTAATTGGGTACGCACACAAATCCGGGGGTGGGGGGGGGTGATGGGGGGAGGGGGGGGGGGGGGGGGGGGGGGGGGGGGGGTGGGGCAGGGTGCCAAAGGGGTAGTTTGTGCAACGAAGCTCAAATTCCAGCGTCGGCCAAAGGTGGTGAAACACAGGGGGAAACCAGGCCGGAAAATCGACGAACGCGAAACTTCGTAGGGGCAAACACAAGTAGGGACAAAGGTCAAAATAGAGGCGCAGGCGTTGGGGGGGGGGTGAAGCACTTCTTTCTAAAACCAGGGAAATAAAAACTACAGGATGCGGGATAGGAATGCCAGGTTGGCGACTCGTGGGGGGGGGTAAAAAAAATTGTTGTGGTTATTCGGGTTCCTGGGGAGGGATTATTTCTTCCTGACCTCGACGATCCTTGGATCATAGGAGGGGGGACAAGCCCTGGAAAGGGCTTGCTTCAGAATGGGTGGGGGGTTAAGAACCCCTCGAATGAATTGTCAGAGTCAGCGTTTCGGCCTGCACCTGAGCTGCGGGGGCCTGCCATGTAAATCGTTTGAAAAATGGGTAATACGTCACCAGAGGCGAGGGCGCAGTTAACGATACAACCTTGGAGGGGCTATCTTCCCCCGCGCAACAGAAAAAGTGAAAGATAATGATACCTGCGGGGGTGGGCTCGGTCACGGTCAGAAGGTAGCTCAAAAATGGGAAACCCCGTCCTAAATTGAAGGCACTAAGAGGTATGTGTCGATCTGGGCTATACGCGAGGAAAAAAGTGGATGCAACGGGCACGAAAAGGAAGCACGATCACGTTCTGCGCGCAAGGTGGTCGGAGCGGTCGTATCGCATGAGTGAAACAAGGGATACATGGAGAGCGTCGAAACCTCTGCGGCACGAGCCAAACGGATTACGGAAGGTGGGGTCGTCGATGGGGGGGGGGGGAAGCAAACGGCTTTACTGCTCGCCGGAGGGAGTTTCGAGGGCAGGGGCTACGAGGGTGACTGGAGCCTGCTCTCAAAAAAGGGAGAGGGGGTGGGCTTAAGGAATTCCAGAAAGGGGGGCTAGCGTCAAACTTCTGGAAGAGTCATTAGTACATTCAAAAAACCAAAACTAAGGACAAAAAAAGAACGAAGAGGTACCATGGACGATTCAAGTGTGCATTCGTGTCATGTTGAGGTGACAGAGAAAAGGCGACGGACGAAAAAAAAAAAACAAACTAAAAAAAAAAAAAACGTCTCGTCGAAAACTGAGTGAGGGGGAAACCTCCCGTCAGAGAGACGCGTTTTTGTCTATGACCCACGAAGAAAAACAAAGTTTTGGTAAACCAGGACAAAGCTGGGTGGACGGCGGACAGCGCGGTGGGCAGCTGGTCAGGGTCGACCCATGGTCGGGTTGGTGGTATGGACTGAAAGAGGCAGTGAATCCGACTACTGAAAGGGCTGAAAAGGGCAAGTCAGGAAAAGGGTCAAACAAGATGGGGGGGTCTAAAGGGACCGAACGCGCCCTTGGACGAGCAGGACCGCACCGTCGAGAGAATAGAAACGCAATCGGCTGCCTTGCGGCCGAGAAAAAAACACGAGAATTAAGCGGGCTACGGACGCCCAAGAGCATGCCCCTGGAGCAGGAAACTATATCGGCGCTGGGAAACCGCGACAGGTGAGCTAGGCTCATTGTTGAGAGGAAGTGGAACAAAAGAGAGGTAGGAGTCAGATCAAAAAGATCGAAGATGCAAAAGAACGTAGGGGCTGCTGGGATGTCTCAGGCGAAGACTCAACGGCCGAACTTTTGGGGTTCGCCATGAGGGGAATGGCTGCTGGGCTAGCCGACGAAAGGGACTAGGGGAGGAACAAATTCAAGACGAGCTAACTTGCTGACAGCGCTTAAATGGAAACTTCTAGTGCTGGGGTTACAAGAGGCTGTGTGGGCGATCAGTAAAAAAAGAGGGCCGCACTGGCAAAGGACAGATGCCGAGTGGCGCAAGGGGGGCTTGGCAGGGGAAATTGTTCTCGCGAAGGACACGGACGAGTAGAATCAAAAGAAAAATCAGGTCAGCAGGACCAAGGAATCGAAAATAACGCTAACGACCCGAAGTCACTGGGGAGGCCGTGAAAAAAGGAGGAGGAGGAAATAAGAATGGAGGAAGGCCGGTGGTGCAGGGGTTACGGGGGGGGGGGGGGGGGGTGTGGCGATAGAGAGTTAGATTTAGGCTCTTTGGGGTCGGAACCGGCACGTGAAATTTGCGCTCGAACGGAGGGGGGGGGGCAAGGGGGGGGGGGGATCAACCTGCGTAAATTTTGCTGATAAAAAGGTGCATTGTCACTTAACAAGTCTTTACGCGCACGTGAGATCTTTTGGAAACAAAGGAAAAATGTAGGAAAGTGAAAAGCAGGCATAACACCCGTGAAGACTTTTCTGGAAGGACTATAGCGGATAGGGGTTCTCGACTGTGGCTCTCTAACTGTCAGGAAGCAGAAATGTTTCGGGGGAAATAGGCGGAGAATGGAAGGGTGCTGTGGGGAAGCTAATCTTCTTCCCGCGACTAAAAGGTGGTTCACAACAGAGTCAGTCAGACACAGCTACCAAAATAGGGGTTTGGAGGGGGGGAAGGACGGTTACGGAAAAAGTCAGATCAGGAAGCACTGTCCGTGGGTCAGGGAAACCACAATAAAAAATTTTGTGTTCGAAAACGTTTCAACCTCCTGGAATGCAAAGGTCAGGGATGATGAAAAAAAAAAAGAGAAAGGGTCTGAGAAAAATCGTAAGATTAGCGTCAAAACAAGGGTCAGGGATCCAATTCGCTGGGGAAGAAGCTAGACAATTCATACACTTAAGGAACGATCGTGGGTAGCCCGTGGATGCTAGAGCAACGGCATAGTAATTGGAAAAAAAAAAGTCTACTGTTACGTGACCAAAAATAAAACTCAACTGCGTGGGGACGAATCTTCGGCGGGGGGGTTATATCAGTCAACAAAAGAGAGGGTTTGATATAGAAGCTATATCTCCATGAGTGGCTCTATAGGGGGCTCTTGGGGTAGGTGGCAAAGCACAGGACGTCGCGGAGGACTTCGGGGATTGGGGTCGGAAAAAAGCGCGGCATCAGGGTGTGAGAATATTTCGGGCCGATCGCGTCGTACTCATTGGCAAACCTGTCCACAATTATTGAATGGTCAACATGCGGACCGTGAAGCCAAGAACAATGGAAAATGGTGGAAGTTGGAAACTCAGGGGGGGGGGGGGGGCTTGAACAGGAACGCGGTGGAAAAAAAATACCATGCGGCGGGGCAAGAATGCTGGGACGACGAGCGTCCGGGACTTACTCGAACTGACGGGTGTGAATTCATACAACGTGCACGTAACAGCGGCCGTGATGAGTGAATAAACTCTTCAAGCGGAATAAGCATACTCGGTGCGAAAAAAGTGAAATCAGGTGTAGGAACTTTTAGGGATACTTTCAAAAAAGTAGACAAACGAAGGTAGCCGTCGGCGCTGATAAAGAGGAGAACTCGGTAACAAACCAGCTGCTGAATTGAGCTGTTGAGAGCAAGGAAGACGTACAAACTTACAATGCGCCTTACGAGAAGGCTGGGGGAAAGAGAGAAAAGAGATGAGCTACCACCTAACTTTGCGGAGCTAAGCAAACACATCTGGGCAGGGGGGATACAACCGGCTGACGAGAAGGTCGAGTGATAAACATTTCCCTCGGGTTCTCATCACGGGCGCTTTGGAGTGGCATGAGTAGGGGGGTGGACGATCATAATCTAAAAAAAAACATTCGGAGACAGTCAGGAATCCAAGGCTCTCACCTGGGTGCACTCGGCTTGACGTAACAGTTTAAGCAGGAAAAATGTTCTTAACCGTAGTAAGGAGATCAAGCTAAAAGAGGGCAGATGATGAAAAAAAAGGGGTTTGGTTAGATGAAGTTCGAAATTCAAACACATCGTTAAGAGTTCACTTGTAGTCAAAGAGATTGGAAACAACGCGCATCACTAGTTCAGAGGGAGAGGTACCTAAAAAGAAGCTCAAGAAAGGAGGGGGCAAAAAATTCTCGGTGTAGAGGGGAAGGCTGGGTCGCGCTAAAAACGGCAAAAAAACAAAAAAAAAAAAAACAAAACAGTGCAGGACATGGGACATCAGGACAAACCAGAGTATTTGATCAGGGGGGTTGAAAAGCCCAAAAACAGGGAAAGCATTTCGTCTGGGAAAAGGATGACAAGCAGAAAAGAAAAGGAACCATGGAGAGGACGGAAAGGTTTCCAGAACACCGGCAATGGTTGCAAAAGGGGGGGGGAGCGGGGTCGCATCGGAGACAAAAAAAAAAATATTGGGGGGGAAAGAGGGGATAAAAGGAACGCCGCAGATCACCAGAAAGTGTTCTTTTTTTGGTGGGGGGCCGTCAGATGGGAGGTCAGTTAAAAGAAGATCCTGGGGACTAAGAGACGGAAGCAATACAAATCCAAGAAGAAAACATAAAGAGTTCATCTTTCATACAGTATGTGGAGGAGGAGAGGGGAATCCGAGAAATGGAGAAGCAACTGAAGGGTACTAAAAAAGGAGGAACGTGATCGGGTCAGCAGAATAACTAACAAAAACGAACCAAACATGGTGTAAAAGAAAGAAAACAAACCTGAGCAGGGTGGTAAAAAGGCGAATAGGCCTGACTGCACTGATTTCACTATTAAAAAACGTGAAAAAGGAAAAGCAAAAAAAAGACTAAGAAAAAAGAAAACCGAGATCAGGGAAAGAGGGGTGCCGGCAAAGGGCTGGGGAAACAAAGTATTGCAAGGATTACGCATCCAGCAAGGGTCCAACCGAACACGCAAAGAGACAATATGAGAATCCCTGGTACCAGACAAAGGTCAGCACCGTCTGGGAGAAAAAAAAAAAGAAAAAGGAGGACTCGAAAGGAAACCAAACGTCAACGGGGGGGGTGCCGGGAAGGGAAGACCAACGGGGAGACCAAGAAAGTTGGAGAGACCCAGGAAAAGACAAAATCAAAAAAAAGGGGGGGCCAGCAAGGTCAGTCACAAGTAGGGGGGCTCCCCAGCCACAGGTGAGGGGGAAACGACATATCAAAACGAGGACGAAAGAAGCCCAAGCCGGAGAAAAATAGCCGACGCCACAGGAGGCCCACCTCACAAACATAGCAAAGGCGCAAAAACTCTCCTCTGATTCAAGGGAAAAACCGATCAATTGAGTCTGTCACCAAGGCCTACGTGGCGCGTGGGGTGGAGGGGGTGTGGATCGGACAAAACTGAGGACTTGATGACAGACTGAACAAAGAGCGCAGGAAAAATTGACCCAGCCCCCTTGAAGGGGCTCTGGCATCAGGACACAGCCGACCGCTGCGAATTCACTGAGGGAAAGGAAGTCGCTAAAAGCAGACGCAGTCCGATGGTTAAGCTTGAAAAGAGGGAAGCATCTCGGTAGTCGCGGTGTTAAGAGACGCAAACCAAAGAGGTCAAAAGCGGGGAAGAGGGTCACCTGGGGGAAACAGACTGGGGAAAAGGCGTGACACTGGCCAGGGACACTAAAAACAAAATTGACCAAAAAAAGGAAAAAAAAGCAAGGGGGCAACTCAGAATATTTGCAAAACTGTGAGAGAAATCGAGAGGTGTCTAAAAAAAATCGACGGACCAACACTGATAAATTCAGCAAAGGAGGAGGAAAAGGGAAGTTTACCTTTGAGGGGTGGGAAAATCAGGTAAAGCAGCGGCGGCTGAACTTCTTCGGGAGGACTCATTGGGTATTGGATGAGGGAGCCGGGACTTGAAGGGGGACGGAAGGGAACAGGAACATCTAACAGCTACTGAAAAAAGGGGAGGGGTTAACATGAAAAGACAGGAACAAAAGGGCGAGTGTGGGTAACGATAAAGTAAAGCAGCCACAATGAGTAAGAGTACTCTGTCCAGCGGGGAGGTCAAAAGGCACCGTCAATTGAGCGAAAGAGAAGAATACGGTCCCAGTCCTGAAGTGTCGGGGCGGGGGTGGTAGTTTAGGGTAAAAAAACCGGCTA
>Ga0179593_1493587_pt1 | contig 11529 bp, 15 predicted proteins | sample CZODoug2_1_08_16_FD_185931 | JGI IMG/M metagenome (GOLD analysis project Ga0179593, IMG submission 185931) | Vadose zone soil fungal communities from Angelo Coast Range Reserve, California, USA - CZODoug2_1_08_16fungal (PacBio error correction) | ecosystem: Environmental > Terrestrial > Soil >...
GCCGATTCAAAGCGGAAAAAAGAGAAGGGGGTTTTTGAGGGACGAAAGGAGTGTTTCACCGGAAAGAAGTATTGGTCTCTGGGTCCGAGGGGCACGTTAGCAGGGCGTACTGAGCGCGCCCTCGATCTTTAAGGGGAGCTAAGAGTAGGTTACAATAACATGCGGGTGGCCAAAACTATCAAAAGACGCTACTCAGAGTCTATGTGGACTGAATTCTGGAGAAAATGAGAAAGGAATAAGGTAACAGGGGAAGCGCAGGGCAAACCGAGACCAAAAAATGGGTCTCTAAAAGCCACCCAATCGTAGCCGCTCTAATCCCGAACTGCAGTTCGGATATCTTAGCAGGGGAACTTAGCGCTTGTGCACCTACCTTTCGATGTAGGGCAAAAAGACACTTTTTTCTGGGGGGACTTTAAGAAAAAACGGGAGGACAAGTTAAAAAGATGGGTGGGCTTTGACAAGTGTTAAGGGGTTCGGAGGGAAGGAAAAAAGGGTCCAACAGGAAAATGCGGTCTGGGACCCCGGCGAGGCTGGTGTTAAAAGCAGGAGTGGCTTGTTTTGGGACCAAGGGGTGACACTTGCTGAGGTTGGGGGAAGTGTCATTAACCCTTAAGGTAGCAAAAAAGCGGAGTCCTCAAAAACAGAAAGGGTGGGAGTAGAGATCCCATAGGGCAGACACGAGACTTCATCGGCAGATCTGCTCAGGTCGGGAAAAAATGGTTGGGGAATTTATAAGGTGCTGTGTTGGGGGTGTTCTACGACGCATAGGTGGAAAGAACAGTCCGGCCTCTTCACAAGGTCGGGGGCATCGAAACATGGTAAAGGTTCTCCTCTTGGGCTGCGGGGGAGAGCGGAACGACCGAACATGGGTCGGTTATAATTTCTGTTCAACAGGGGTTCCTGGACCGAGGCAAACCACTGCCAGCCAGCCAACCTACAAAAAGGCCACTCATGAGAATGCCAGAGGAGTGGCCAAACAAGAGGGTGGTGTTTCCCTATTTTTGTGGGTGGACTCTTTTGAGGGGTTGTCCTGGAAAGGAGGCGGAACACAGTCAACACGGATCTAAACCGTTTACACGGGGTGGGGGTTCCGAAGGAGGAGGGAGTGCGGGGTGTCAGGAGATCAGACGGAGGGGGCGGCCCAAAAGAAACGATGTTGGGCATCGGTCTCAGGGCAAAGAGGGGCAGCGCCCTCTAACAGAAGCTGGGGCAAAAAAAAATGGTTGACCGTGTGACGGATTTTTTCTGCGGGCCATTCATCGGAATGGTAAATTGAGGGGAAAAGGGCGTGAAGTGGGGAAGCTGGAATCTAAAGGACCATGAGTTAAGATTAGCGGAACGCAAAAATGGAAAAAAGCAGCGGGTTTCTTTGGGAGACTTTGCCAATTCAACCTGGCTAGCTTCCCTCGTCAGCCTAGGGGGGCCCGATGGGTCGCACACTCCCACCGACCCGGGGTCTACGATATCCGCACTTCATTGGTTGTGGGCTCTTCGAGTTCTTTTCTCGCGCCAAAAGTTTCTCCTATCTCAAGAGGGAAGAAGTCGGGCGGCCCTCAATTCTAATCTCCTTCCAAACCAAAATAGGGGGGGGATCGGTTAAGCGAGAGGTAAACAAACGGAGGATGGTTCATAACCAGACCTGGGAGTACTGACCTGCTGAACTCGAGGGATAGGCAAATCAAGGCTCTGCGAATTCGGGCTGTAGAACGGAAGACAAGGCTTTCCCCGCGCCTGCTCGTAAGTCTTGGGTTTTTCCTCTTTCACAAGGACGGTGGGGTGAGGGCGGGCCCCTCCCTTCGGGGTAGGGGGGTGGATTGGAAGCAAGGCGCTCGGTACCCCCAGATCTGGCGGGGGGGCTTGCTTCTGTACGCGTGGGAGAAGAGTCACCCAGGAGGAATCAACATAAAAAAAGGGTCAAAGCTTGAGGAGAATCGGGGGCGCAAGCGGAAGGGTCCACCGGGGTGGGAAATATAAAGAACGTCCTAGCACACGAGGGAAGACTCAGAGCTTCCCAACGAAAAAAGGAGCCCCACGGCCCATTCCGCTGACCCATGCCAGCCTTGCCCCAGGACTCACCAAAATTGAATAGTCAACAGAACATTTATTTTCCACCATCCAATTTCCACTGCTTAGAGAAAAAGCCAAGATTGTGGGTGGTGTCCCCTCATCGAAAGTCTTGTCTAAGCTTAGCCAGGGGCCAAAATACCTCTCAGCTTGTCGCTCTCTCCAACTAGCGGCCCCCTCCACGGGCTGAGAAGAAGTTTTGCGAAGAACTTCTAAAATCTAAGACGCTTCTTTTCTCAAAGTTGAAGATTGTAAAAGGAGGGCTTTCGAACAATACCCTTCCAAGTAGGGGAACGACTCCCCTCATCCCGGGTCATCCACGGCCCTGTGGCGCCGGGACCACTGGGCCGCCGCGTGGAATCCCCGCACCTTTCGAATTAATCTCCCTCTGTAAAATGGTCACCGCTTAGAAGGCGAGCGTAGTTCTTTGCAAAGGAGCCGGCGGAAAACAAAAGGCCGCCCAGGGGAGAATCAAGTCCGGCAGGGCCGCCCCTACCCCCTGAATTCGGAGGCCTATCTTCAAGAGGGGAAATAAGGGGAAGGGGAAAGACGAACCGGAAATATTCCACCCATAATCGGTCACGCTTGGGGGGGGATGGGGGGGGGGTGTATCTGGGTGGGGGAGGGCCTAAAGTTGGTCTTGGGAAGGGCTTCCCAGATCTGGGAAACGTTTCGATTAGGGGAAAGGTTGTGGTTCAAAGCCGTTTTTCAAACAAACCCAGATTGGAAAGGAGGTTAAGGGATGTGGCCCGCCACCGCCTTGGCCTTGTCTCCGTTAGAAAAAAAAAGGCGTCCACATTGCCTTCCCATGGAAAGCTCAACAAAAAGGGCGAAAAAGAAGAAAAGAGATGTAATTCAAGGCTGAAAAGAAGAGAGAGGTTCTACCTCAAAAAAGAGACTCGTCCCTGAGGATAAAAACCTCAGGAAAGAGAAAGTTTGTTTTTGAAAACAGAACACGGGGCCAAAGGCGATAATCAAGGCAAGTAGAGGGGAAAAAACTTTCAGAGAGGGCGTGTAGAAGAAATTCATCCTGTGGGGGGGGGGAAGGGGAGGGGGGTTACAGTTAGGGTGAACTTCCAAAAGGAGGATGGCGGGAAGAGGCTGGAGGAGGGGGGCGAGAGAAAGAGAAGGGGGTGATGAAGGAGCAGCAAAGAAAGATGAGGAGGAAGAGAGGGAGAAAAAGAGGGGGTTGTGGGGGGAGGAAGAGGGGCAAGAAGGGAAAGAGGAAAGGGTGGGTGAGAGAGGAGGGAGGAAAATTGTTGGATGGCGGTGGAGGAGGGCGGAGGGGGGGGGGGGAGGGGGGAGGGGGGGGGGGCGGGAAGGAGAGAATTTATAAGGCTGAGAGGGTGAGGGAGGAGGGAAGGGTGGGGGGGGAACTGGGAGTGGGCGAGCGGATGGGGAAGGGGGGGGAAAGGGGGGACAAGAGGGGGGGATGGCAGGGGCGAAGAGGGCCGGATGGAGGGGCAGGGGGGGTAGGGGAGGTAGGGAGAAAGTGGGGGGGGAGGGAGGACGGGTTTAAAGGGAGGGAAGGGGGAGGGGGAGCAGGGAGAGGGAAGAGGGAAGAAGAATATGAGAAGGGGAAAATGGGGGAAGGGCGGCGAGGGAGGGGAGGTAGGGAAAGAGAGGAAGGGAACGGCAGAAGGAGAGGAAGGGAAGGGGGAAGCGGGAGGAGGGAACTGGTACAGGGAGGAGGGGGAGAAGAAGGATGGAAAAGAGGGGGGGAAGGGGAAGGAAGGGGGGAATAGATGAAAGAGCGGTGGCGGGGGAACAGAGACGGGCTGGGTGGTGGTAAGGATGGCGGATAGAAAGGAAGGAGAGGGGGGTAGGGGGAGGAAATGGGGAGGGAAGAAGAGGGGGGGAGAGGACAATGAGTAAAGGAGCGGAGAGGGGGTGGGGGGGCGGAGGGGATGAGTAGGGAAAGGGGAAGGGGAGGCAGTGAGAAAAGGCGGGAAGCGAAGGAGAATGGAGGCAAGGGGAGGGGCGAACTGGGGGGAGGACGGTAGGAAGTTAGCGAGTGGAAGGGGAATGAGACAGAAAGGAACTCTTTTCAAAGCGTTAAGGCTTTGTTCTGGCGGTAGGGGGTCGCACAGACCGGGAAGGACCTGGGTCCTTGAGGGAACGCAGGCAAAAAAAAAGAAGTAACCCGGAGACTATTCCGGAAGACGAAGGGAAGCGGGGCTCTGGGGGAAGGGAGATAAGATTGAAACAGGAGTAAATCTGGGAAGGGGAGAAGTAGGAAAGGCGCGGGCTTATCTAATTGCCTTTTCTCTTTTTTTCGTCAGGAGAGAGCAAAGAAGGCCAGGAGAAAATCCGAAAAGGAGGCATCTCGGGGGAACTTTTAGAAGTGAAGAGACGAAATTAGCGGAGGTGATGAAAAGAAGAGATGGGACAAACCAACAGATTATGGGGGGAGGGGAAAAAAGAAGAACTTGGGCCATCAGAAGGAATTGGCAATCGGTCTATAAAAGGTCTTTAAAGAAGAATGTGTTATCATGATTCTGTAATTGGACGTTCTTGACTATGGAAGGGTGAGTCCGGAGCGTTAAGGGGGAGATGAGTACGCGAAAAGGGGAGAAAGGTCGTTATGAGTTTCTACCATTATGAGAAAGGCGACCACTCAAAAAGGCGGGGGTAATGTTTGTAGTGTTGAAAAGAACACCTCACACAGGGGCATGACGCTCCTCAGGGGGGGATTTTGTGAATAAAAGAGAGGATATGGGGGGGGGCCCTTGGAAAACCTGGGATTGGACGGGGTCAGCTGAAGTTATATATGTTTGCCTGAAAAAATCGGTGGAAGAGCAACTTCAAGTTTGGCTATGTGATAAATCTCCGAAAAGTATATATAATGCAGACGGGAGGAGGATGGAAGGGCAAAAAAGAACGCCTGCTACCGATGCCTTAGTAAGGAAAAAAAGGTCCTTATTTGCTGTGGAAAAACCGGACGATGGAAAAGGAGGGGAAGACGCCGGTTAAAAAAAAGCCCTAGGAAAACTAAACTCTAAGAGAAAAAAACGTTCTTCTTGAGACTACAAAATGAGAATCTGGGAAAGGGCATGTAGTACCAGCGAACGGTTTGACGGCCATCAAGAAAAGGCAGGCGAGGGGAAATTAAAAAGGCACGGGACCTGAAAGAAAAAAGGGCGATTCCCTTCAACCGGGGATGAAAAAAATAGGTGAGTCTGGGCGCTACAAATATAAGAACTAAAATATATTACCAACATCGGAGGTGGAAAAAAGAAGAAAAGCTTAGTCCTTCTAAACATAAAAGACAGCTATGAAAAAAAGCCCCAAGAGAGGAACAACTTAGGGCTCGGATTGGCGTTTGGGGTGGGCGGGGGTTTCCATTACCGCCACCTGGGGGGAAGGGCGACAACCCTTCTTTGATCGGGAACAGGAAAAAATGGCTAGTCAAAACAAGCGTCCAACCATAATTTCAGAGGTTGCTTTGGTAAGGGAAGTGCTGTATAAGTTGAAAAGGAGAGAGGCCCAACTCTTCAGCTTAGTGAAGAACATTTAAAAGCTCCGCCCGAGTATGTAACATGGGCTCCAAAATTCCATGTGAGAATACCCAAGAAGGGTGCCAAAGAACAGGTACACCAAAAAAAAATCCAAAGAAAACAATTAAAACCTTCCCCCGAATGAAGAAAAAAAAAGAAAAGCATTTGTGTGGAAACTGGGGCGGGAATCGAGAAGTAGCAGACTTAAAGGAGCAAAATCAAAAGGGGGACACGTTCGTCCCATTATCGCGACTTCAATGTAGTAACGCCCACGGTACCCGGACGAAAGGGGGGTACCAGCCCATTTAACAAACCCCCATAAAAGTACCCCCTCGCTCAAAAAAAGAGTCCTTCTAAAGTAAAAACCCTTTGGAAAACGGGAGCTAAAATCGGGCTCCGCCCCCAAATTCGACCCCACTCTTGTTCCCGCTCAGCCCCAACGTAAAGACTCTGCTAAACAGCCCCTGGGTCCAACCTTAGAATCTTTTTGGGGGAATGCCCAGGGGAGGCGAACCCCACAGAGAGTGGGAGCGCCTACCAAAGTCGAATTATTTAATCGCTCGTGGGGGAGCACAAGTCTCAATAGGAGAACGAGAGTAATAAGAAGATGATCTGCTGAGCAGTGTCTGAGTCCGCTGGGGGGTTGGTTTTTGTCCTTAACTCGGGAAGGTTGGTAAAAGTTTTTCAACGCTTCGCGCCTTTGGAACGATTTTTTGAACTTTCAAGGTAATCTCATTGATGCGGCGGAAGAGCTGTTTCGCGGGGCAGCCTCTACTAGGGAAGACCCTCTCAAGAGGTCTGCGTTCCCTTGAGGTCTGTTGGAGAGGGATGTTGTCAAACACCACATGTGGTCATTGGGGCCCTAATCGTTAAATGAGCTGCGGCGATATGTGTTCCTGGGTCAGGCCACGTATAAAAAAACTCAAGGGACCTTATAGAAAAAAAAAATCCTTGAAGCCTGGGGAAAAGTACTAGGGGCGGAAGGCCGTTTACATCGGCAATCTATCTCATAAGAAAAAAAAAAAGGCTTATTCCCCCCGGAGGAAGACACTCTTCCATAAACAGAGAATTGTTGTTAAGAAAATGGTGATAAAGGGAGGTAAAAACACGTAAATGGAAAGAAGGGGTCGAGTCTTCCTAGTTGCTGCGCACAGGAAAAAAGGAGGAATCGGAGGGGGAAAGCAATTCGGGTACAAGTCGACCATGTATTTGGGGGGGAAAAATCAATCCAACCTACGACCAAAAAGAAGATGGGGCTACGAGGCCTAAAAAAAACCTTGAAAAAAAAGTAGTACCAAAAGGTGTCAGCCAAAAACTTAAAAGGGCATCTCCCTCTAGGGCAAAAAAAGTAGGCTCAGGACCCAAAAAACACACTAGGGGGGGAAAAGAGATTCCCTCAGCCAAGGGCGATGACTGAGAGAGATCACAGAGAAGGGGGGCAGGGGCGAACTTGCTTTGACTACCGCGGTTTTCTGCAAAAAAGGGGTTGTCAGAATGCGAAGGGGGAAAGGGCGGTGCCACCCTTAGAAAATATTTGTGTTTGTTGGGGCGTCCAGATGGTTGGAGCCATGGGGAGGCGAGCTTGTAAAAAGTGAAAATTGCAGGGGTCGTTCACTCAAGGGGCCTCAAATTGTGGAATGGCCTGGGAGGGGGGGTTCCGGGGGGGGCATTGGGAAAACCATTGACGGGAAGGGGAAAAGGTTGAGTAGCACCCTTAAGGAGGCAGCTATCGACGCAAGCCACTTGAGTCCGGTCAGTCGAGAGCAGGCCGGATCTGTCGCGAAAAAAAACCTAAACGGAAGTTAAAAAAAAAGAGGATTAGGATAGGGGAACCAATGTTCGGGAATTTTAGAGAGGGGGGGCGGTGGGTTTGGTGGGAAAAACTCGTGGAAAAGTACAGGAGCTCGGGGTTCATCGGCCAAAGTGGGTATGAAAATGGATGAAGGGCCCAAAGGGGTCTGTCGTCTGGGCTCCGGGAGCCTACATTTTCTGGGTACTCAAAAGGGGCTTTCCTCTTGTTTAAGCGCGCTTCACCAGGCTCCACCACGGTCCCTCCCAAAGCCCGCTCATGAAATACGTTTGGAGTCCGAAAGCCATGCGGGTTGACCTCGAAAGATTTTTGAAAGGTGACAATAAGGGGGTACGAAGGGGGGAGAAAGGATAAAAGTACCAAAACGGTCCTCCCCCAAGTGTAAAGAATTTGTTTCTGAGAAAAAGGGCGTGGAGGGTTTCTCATGCCTAGAACAGTAGCGGGCACAAAAGAGGGGTTTAAAGGAACGATCTAGGACAAAGCGACAGAAAAGAGGCGACAACGGAATCAGGGGGCCGTTCATCTCCTGCGGGTTGCGGAACTGGGGGGGGGCAAAAACAGGCGATTTGACGAAAAGGGTGGAGGAAAGGAAAAAGAGGAGTTGGGGGGGGACGCTGGAAAGACAATGAAGGACCAGGGAGTTGACCTGTTATAAGGAGGGGTGAATCAACGAGCATGAAAACAAGAAGAGGGTGGTGGGCTCTGGGAGAAAACTTCCAACCAGGGCGCTGTACCTAAAACAAGGGCCAAGAGGAGGGGGACCAAGAAACCAACATGAAAGGGGAGTTACTGTAATGGGGATTCGGGTAGGGATTACAAAAATCCTTTAAGCAGTAAGGGGGTAAAATATGTCTCCTAAAAACCAAGGGAGGTAGGACTAGAAAAAATAAGGAAAAGATATAATATGCAAGACCTCGGAATTAAAAGTCAACTTGAACGGGGAGAGTGGTGGGTCAGATGGGAAAACTTCCGCAAATAAACATTAATGAGGAACTGGAATTCCACCCAAATAAAAAAGGCTTTGTAGGCGAGGCCAGGGTTTTCCAAGTTTGGTCGTGGGGGGGCTCTCTAAAAGAGGTACAGAGGTGCGGGTTACTCTTCGACAGGTGATGCAGAGAAACACAATAAAATAAAGTCACCGGAAAGTAGAGGGAAAATAGCACCGCCTGGACGCAAAGGAACACGACGAAAAATGGAGGCTCCTACCGTAGTCCAGGAAAACAATTCATAAAAAAAGGGGAAGGGAGTACAAACCTTGATTAGGAAAACCTGGAACGGCGGGGAGGGGGGGGACCAGTAAGGTAGAAAAGATGTTGTTTGGGTGGAAATCGAGCCATCTTGCAGAAAAAAAAGCCACCGACCGCATCAGTCGAGACCATCCTCAATAAAACTCCGATAGGTCAGGGGGGGGTCGAATGGGGGGGGGGAGCAGCAGAAAGACGAGGGGAAATAGAAGGCACTCAATTGGCGACCAACCACTTGGGGAAAAGAAAAGGAAGACTCAAGGACAGAAAGCCCGCCCCGCAGGAAAAATGCAAAGTTTAAAGGAAAAAAGCAAAGTTAGGAAAGGGAAAAGGGAGAGCGTAACGTTAAAAAGGTAGGGAGGAATAGCCTGGGGAATTGGGCGGGTCTCAAAAGAAAGTAAAAAACCTGGGTGATCCCAACCCACCAGGGGCATCAAGAAACAAGCCCCGAGAAAACGTGGGGAAATCAATTCAAAAAGAGGGATTACCGGTTGAAAAAGGGAGAAGGAATACTTAACAGCGGAAAAAAGGGGCCCCAAAAAAAGAGGGTCCGGGGAGAATTAGCCGAAAAAAACACATTGTTAAGGTCGGGACAGGTATAGGGGCCAACTTCTCTCACCTTTGGGTTTAGGGGGGGGGCAGTCCAACCAGGTGTGAAAAAAAAGGAAAAGCGCAGGTTACCTCACAGATTGCACTTGGTTAGCTTCATTGAGTGAAAAAAATCCATTTGCCTCGCCGGTCGACAGAGAAGTCCATCTTCGTCCCAATGCTGCAAAAAGACGAGAGCACAACAACAACGGGATTTAAAAGATATAGGGTAAGGAGAAGGTAAATATATCTAACTGAGAAAACAATAAAGGAAGGGGGACGTTCTCCAAAGAAGAGAAGCATTCAACTTTTTAATTTTGGGGGGACACCTCCGTCGGGGGGTTCAGCCACCAGGTCGACCAAGCAAGGATTCTCTCGGTTACGCATACGAAAGCAACAACCTTCTTTTATGAAAAAGAAAAAGTGATCTGGGGTTAATCTATGACTGGGAGTGTAAGGTGAAGAGGAAGAAATCCCAAGGGAGGAGAAGATCTTGAGGGGGCTAGAGTGGGTTTTCGACTCAGTATCACCACGGGTGAAGATGGGGACTCGTCCAAGGAGACAGAAAGAAGTAAAGCTCAGAGTCAAGAATGGATTTTTCGCTCTAGCAGCGTACGTTGCCGGTTAGGTGAAACGACGGGGCCAGAAGGGTACTCGGCAAGGGGAGGGGCAGGCGACGAGGAAGCGGCAGGATAGAAGGGAAGTGAAGGAACCTTGCGGGAAAAAAAAAATACGCAGATGAGGGGAGAGGGAAAGGACAAAACAGGGAATCTCGGTATGGGGGAAGGAGAAATTGGAGAAAAGTAAAAAAAAGATGAGCGTAGGTGGCGTAAGATGAAAAAAGCAAGCTGGGCGATGGAAACAAGTGGATTCCTTCGAACTCAGGAAGGGCCAGCATCCTAGGGGGGGAATCCTGCAAAAAGAAAGTTGTCTGACAGGTCCCTTGGGGGGAAAGAATTACCATTGGAAATACGGGGATGAAAGAAGTGTTGGAGAGGCTCTGGGGGCAGCGGGGTCGTACCGCACGAGGGAAGTTCCTGGAAGATTGCATGTCGAAAAGGGGGGGGAAACGGAAACTAGGAAGAAAAACAAACCAAAAAGGAGTGTTTGGGGGGGGAAGAGGGGAAATACAAGAACAATGAAAAATCATGGTACGAAACGAACTGTGGAGTTTGTGTACCGGAAGAAAGGGAGGGTGGTCTTCACAAGGGGGAAATGGCAACAACAACTAAATATACCGGGGTCAATGGAATACGGATCTAAAAAAAAAAAAGTTCGGTGGTTGAGAAAGTCTCTGAGAGAGGCTAACTTCCAGGGGTAGATGTTGAGAAGCCCGCTTGGCATGCTAAAATTGCAAAACAATTACTCTGTAGATGTGGAAAGACCAAGGATCCCAAACTTAGTTTTGAACAATGGTCCGGATGGGGAATGGTCCAGAAAGGGACGGGAGGGGGAATCGAGCCGTGGACCCAAGACCAATAAACAAAAAAAGCTCTCTGGGTTCGCAACAGGATGCAGAAAACCAAATAAAAAAAAGACAAGAACTAAATGTTTGGGCCGGACCCACACGATAAGGGTTGGTTAATGACGATCAAGAAAAAACGGTAAAGGGAGCGGGAAGTGGAAGAAAAGGCAGTCAAAAACATGGCGGGGAACCCTATTCGTTGGGGGGGGGAGGGGAAAGGATGTTTAAACAGGAAAGGACTGACTACCGTACCAAGGGAGGGAGTTCCGGAAATCCCAGTCTGAAAATGGAAAAAAAGGAGAAAAGGAAACATCACGAAGCGATCGAGCGACAACCTCAAGCCCCGGGCAGAAAAAGGGGGTTGGAAAGGGGGAAAAAGAAGAAGGTCCGGGGAAAAAGGACTTCAATCGGCAAAGCCAACGGGGGGGGCTGGTCAAACCGCCGAAAGAAGTCAAAACAATATAAGGGGGAGTAAAAGTGGAGGGGGACTTGCCAAAAGGAAGGATCGGTGTTGGCATTAAGAGTCTGACTTCACCACAAAGAAAGCAGTAGTCACAAAAAGAGGGCTAATACTCCATAAAAAGCTGGGAGGGGCAATTGAATCACCCGATGAGAATTTGAAGGTACCAATCTGGGGGGAAGTGACAATAGCAAAGGGGGGGGGGAAAACACCAAAGGGAACCCGCATTAGAAAGGGACCCCTGAACAAGAGATAATAGCCGAATAGGCCTCTTACGGTGGAAAAGTGTAGAGAAAATCAGAGTTCTATCTCACTTCGAACACATGAATCAGTGGAAAAAAGGAAGAAGCAAGCTTAAGAGCAGACGAACGGGTGGTAAAAGCCCAAGGTAAGCACAAACA
>Ga0179593_1504135_pt1 | contig 11529 bp, 11 predicted proteins | sample CZODoug2_1_08_16_FD_185931 | JGI IMG/M metagenome (GOLD analysis project Ga0179593, IMG submission 185931) | Vadose zone soil fungal communities from Angelo Coast Range Reserve, California, USA - CZODoug2_1_08_16fungal (PacBio error correction) | ecosystem: Environmental > Terrestrial > Soil >...
GGGCTCCTCAAACAGGCCCATAAATGCTGATCAGGGAAGAAAAAAAGAATTCCGAAAAATAGCAACTGGCACGTGCAGCGGGACTGGGAAGGGGGGAAAGCAGCGGCCGGGGTATCTCTATAAGCAAAGAAAGGCCATTCAATCATCGGTGAGAAGGACCATCCTGCCCGACATGAGGAAAAAAGCGGAGCAACGTGACAAGAAAGGTTATAAGCTGGACTCAAGAAAGACGGAAGGGGGAAAGCCTTAAAAGAGAGGTGCGCGAGTACCATCAGTACTCTTAAAGAGACAACTGGGAACTGGAACCAGAGAAGAGGCATCTCACTAAAGGATAGGATTTTAACAAGAGCATTCGATATTTCAGTAAAAAGGGTGCTGGTCGGCTCAGATGGCAAAAACTCCCGTGAAGGCAGTATTTGCCTACAGAACATAAAGAACTTTGCCTGCCCAAAGTAGAGGCTGAAGGTGAAAGAGTGCTCTAACTTAATTAGGAAGAGCGGGAAAGTTCCTAAGATGCGAAAAGAAAACAAGCTACTGGGAAGAGGAAGAAAATGAGCTGTGAACATGCATTTCGCCGACGCGATGTTGTAGCGATAAGGGTAGGGGAAGAAGGAAGAGAGAGAGGAACTACTAAGGTTGGAGGTGAGACTGGGAGTCCAAAAAATCAGATCATGGACGCCAAAGTCCGGTTGTGGGGCGACCCAGAGCAACCTCATTACAGCCGTTAAAAAGGGTAGAGGACTGTCTCCTAAAGATGGAAGAGGAGGACGTCCGGATTCCCTATCCCCGCTGATAGCGGGGGGCTCCTCGGGAAAAAGGAAAGACCAGAAAAAAACAGAAATAGAGCTCGCCCTTTCTACTCCGAAAACACGGGCCCTCTCTCAATAGGAAAAAGCTTCATAGAGTTAAGGAAAGAGAAGGTCTTTTTGATCCAAAAAGGAGAAAAAAAAATGGACTAAAACTTGGATCTGAGGAGAGGGAATACTAACCATGATACATAAAGAAATCTATTAATGGGAAAGGGAGTTCACCCTCGCCGGAAGCACGTAAGAAGCGCTATCCAGAAGAAGAAAAAAGCGATCTAGGACGGGATCCAGGAGCAGGGTTACGCGGGCAGAAGCAACGAAAAGCACTGCTACGCAAAACTGTCTGAGAAGGCTCTCAGCTTGATGCTATCAAGCAAAGCGACCTTCAGCGGCTAAAGGAGTCCTTCACCCGAAATTCCTGTTGAGGAGGCGTCGAGGGGGACCCTTGTCCCAGGTAGCTCCAAAGGAAAAAGGGAGGGGTTCAAGTGCAACCAGGACTGGACGGGTTGAACGACGCAGCGGGAGCACTAAAATGATAGAATCCGAAAAAGGGGAGGTCTAGGTCGTAGGGAAGGACCCTAGAAGACCACAAAGGGTTCCTCCCATATGTACGAAATTTCCTCAGATCTACTTTGGAAAAAACGAACCCTTCAAGGATGCACGGAAGAAAAAAAGCAGTGGGGGAAAGCGCCAGGAAAGGAAGGGGGTGAGCCAGAATGGGAACCGAATGACGCGGGGAGAACCCCAAAGGTCAGGGCCAAAATCCCGACTGCAATAAGCTCCCGTTCAAGCCTCTTCCAGCTTTAAAGAAAAAAGGAAAACGGGGGGTAAAGAATTTCGATGGCGTGCTGGAGAAAAACACGAAGGAACTTGACGGGGGTACTCCCTACAATGTAAGTTGAGCAGAAGGGGAAGGACTCTACTGAAAAATGTCAACGGGGGAGAAGGAAGAAAAGGAAGGGGGAAGGGGGGGGACGCCGAAGGCGCGAAACGGACGAGGTTTTCGCGATCGGAAGATTCAAAACACTTGCCAATTTTCCGGTGAAAGGGGAGAGATACGGGGCACTGGGGGAAAAAACGGGAGTACCAAAGGGCCAGGAGAGAAAAGCTGAGGAAGAAAAGGAGAAGAGCAAGGAGGGAGTATGGTGTCTCCCGGAGATCAGTCGGGCCCAAAAGGAAATCGGAAACGGCAAGGGGAGCAGGTGCGAGCAAACCCTTTTTTGTGATCGAAAGGGGAAGGCAATGCGCGGATATAGGGGGGATCGGGACTGGGGGAAACAAAACTTTAAATGAAAAGGGGAAGGGGGTCAATGTGGGAAAGAAAGTAGGAGACAGGTAGTTGGAGGGAAGGACAGATAAAACGAGACCAAGGTACGCCAAAAAAGGGAAATTCAGGCCTGGACAGGAAGCAAGAAAAGAAACAAAAACGGCCAAGAGGCCTGACGGGGGAGGGGGAGCAACACGGACCTGGTAGAATTGAACGCTTAAACACCAGCAAATTGGGGAGAAGCGCATGTGAACGGAATGCTTACGCAAAAAGGGGGGGTGCGGGCTCGTCGAATGATAGAAGAAGACAGAAGGAGTTCGAATCCGTGAATACCTGGAAACGGGGGGGAGAAAATCTGCCCAAGAGGAGGCACCCGCCCAAAGGGCGCCGCTATGTGATGTAGAAAAAACCGCCATGCCTGAGAAAACCAAAAAAACCGCCCAGTGGGTTTGTCAACACGCGAAAAGCGAATACTCTTTAAACTGAAAAACAGCTCGAGGAAAGACCAGCTCAAAATTAGGGGGAACAATGGGGGCGTCGGGTCGAGAAAGGAACACAATATGCGAAAGAGGGAAGTATAACCAACTAGACAGGAAAACAAGTGGAGGCTGCTGGGAAGTGACTACGAGACAATAACCGTGCCATTCCAAAATAGAAAAGAAGGAGGAGGCAAAGGTCGAGGGGGGAAAAGAAGGGGAACGGGTGAAGCTGGATAATTAAACTGCCAGATAAAAGGAACATTTGTCGAGTACAAGAAGAAAGAGAAAAGAACACCCCAACAAGACCTCCGTGAGGGAAAAGGGTGGAAAAGAAGGCAAGCCATCCAATCGGCCGCGCTGAATCAGTACGGTAGTACTCAAGACAAGTCGAAAGGAATAAAGAAAAAGAAGTTCCGGCCAAAAACAGGTCGCCACCAAGTAGCCCAAGACGAGAGCGCCGAGGGAAGATGCAGGCGCAACTCTCCGAAGATCGGGGGAAGGGGAGAAGAACTGAGAGGTTAAAGTAGACGCGCTAAAAAAGGCGTCAGTGAAAAAAGGAGGGCCTATCGAATCAAAGGCCCCACTTCTAAGCCAGGAAAACTTTGGGGAAAATTACGCGGAGACTAGAAAAGAAGGAGGTACTGGAATCCGGAAGGAAGGTCCCCATAAGGCAGAAAATAGGGGAAAGAATGGGAATGCGCCTTTTGACGGTAACCGGAAAAATGATTTCGCGGGGAAGGGTAAAAAAGAGAAGGGTAAAGGGGGCCTATTCGGTACTCGTGGGGGAAGTGGGGAAAAGGATTCGCAAGCTTTAACGCTACTCTCTTCAAGTTGTCTCTAAAGAAGAAAGAATAAAGGACTACAGATTCGAGCCTGACAATATAATCGGCGCTCCGTTGGGAGAGGAGGAGCAGAGTGAGAACATTTAGATCTTGGGCTCGCTTGGTGGCAAAAGGGTTGCTGGGACTATAACTTGCACCAGCGATAAGAAGCTCATAATGGATGCATGAGAGGACCGGGAAGGGGGGAAGGCCATGGACGGAACAAATGCACGGGGACGGGGGGCTGGGTATGCGATTTTAAAACAGGGTTGGGGGGGAGAATCTATACCTGAGGGAAAGGGTCCGGGAAAGAAAGCAAAACAGTACCTGCTGTGGACCAGGACAACATCTACAGGAAAGGACTTCTAGCGGCGGAGAGGGTTGCAAGGTGGTCAGGGGGAAATTGCCCTCTCGGAAATTGGAAGGGTTAGTAAAGAAAAAGGAGCCGAACCTCATTTGTTTGTTCAAAAGTAAACTATAGAAAAGTGTCCCATAGGCAAGATCAGGGAGAGGCTGGTCCCAACCGGGAACTGTGGGAATAAACCTGGAGCGGGGGTAGTTCGGGACAAAAGGGGAACAGGGGTGGCGGCGGTCGGGAAAAGCAGGAGGTTTGGTAGTAAAGGAAAACAGATATTTCTCCCGGTGTCAGAAATGACGGCGAACAGAGCATTAGTTTCGAAGTGAAAAGTATAGACAGAATTAGGAGAAAGAGGGTGGGGGGGAAAAAAAGTACGAAAGAAAAAATTTCCACGCACGTTGCCTTGGATGTCAGGCAGTCACATGCCAGAGAAAAATGGAAAATGTTGAGAAAGAAACGCCAGGCATTCCTTGTGGCTAAAAAAGAAACGGAAGAGGAATGGACCGGCCTTGTGTCGACATGAATGGGGGACGTGCCGTAAACCTTAGTTTAAGCTTGTTAGGAAAACATATCGATGAAAACTCGGGGGATATCACAGAAAGGAAAGGAAAGGGGTCGTGGGGGTGCAAAGGACAAAGCAAAAAAGTCCAGGATCCGGAGGTCAGCAACCCCGGAACGGAGGATCTCGAAAGCCACTGAGCGCCTCTAAAAGGAGAAACCGAACAGATGCCGAAAAGGAACAAGGAAGAGAGGAGGACTACCATTAATTTTGAGACGCGCTTGACTGTCTTTGCCGGTGAAAAAAAGGTCAAATAAAGGGTATGAGAAAAAGAGGGTAACCGGCGCCTGAAGGACCAGAAAATATTTCTCGCCGTATCAGAAAACGTAGCTCAACCTGAGGCGGCCTAACAGGAAGATACTACAAGGGAAGTAGTCAGAAAAAGTGGACAAAGCGCGGGGGAAAGGATAGACACTTGGAAGGGAGGCCTCAAGGGAGTTAGAGAAAAAGATAGAAGAGAACCGGGGGGAATGGGGTCCATCCTTTCAAGAACTCAGACATAGAGAAGAAAATGGAGTTGGACTACAAAACCGAGGAAAGTGCTTTCCAATGCTTAGCAAAAAAGAAGGGGAGGAGGAGGGTTATCACGAAAGACCGTCGTCCGGAAAACGGAGGGGAATAATGGGCCGGCGAGGGCATCCTCGGATGACACGGCCAGGGGGGACTTGCTAAAAAATCGTCAAACGATCTCCACCGAGCCCACCCACTTTAGGGACGAATCAAAGCTTGGAGTGCCTCATAAGGGGGGGGAAAAACGGAAGGAAGTCCTGGCCTTACCAAAAAAAGCATCAAGGGACCTCCCAGCCATCCACTCCCTGACACACGACGCTGCCAAAAAGAAAATGGAAAGTCTTTTGGTGCTGGAGAGAGATTCAGGGAGGAAGCTGGGAGGGAAGGGAGGGAACCCATTGGATCAAAGAACTTACGTAGGTGAGAAAAAAACGTTCTTGAGTTGGAGGGAGCGCACTAAACTACCAAGGGGGAGACACTTTTTATACGTAGAGTCTTTCCACTCTATTTCCTGAAAAGGACGGAATGAGGTAATCATAAGAGGAACTGATCAATTGGGTCTAGAAGGCGGGAAGGGGAAAAATAAGTACTGTAACATTATGTTAGCAAATTTCTGGATACTTTGGAGAGAAAAGAGAGACATCTCTATCTGAGAGACAAATGTCTATAGGCGAGAAAGGGCAAGAGCAACGGGGGCAGCAGGCCCAAAGAGCAATCGGGGGAGGGCATAGCCGGCAATAAAGAATTGCATGTCTACTCAGTTACCAGCCGGAGAAAGCGAACATTTCCATCGGAGAAAAAGGAAAAAAGGGACTGAGTTGCGTCAAAAAAAAAAAAGAAGGGGGGACCCTGAACTCGTGGAAGCCCTGAGCAAAAACTGAAGGGAAGAGACAGACCCGGAGAAACGGCGTCACCCACAGAACGGAGATTCACTCAGCCAGCACGTGGAGAGGACGCAGGCCTGCATGAGGAAGGAGACGCCTCCACATGAAAGAATAGAGTTGGATAGGGCCATAGCGGGAAGAAATCGTTCTGATTAGGATATTGAAAGAGACGAATGTCACAGTGAAAGATACGTTTTGGCATCACAACGGAGGGTATCGCTGTGAAAAAGGGGGGAAGGAGTCAACATAACGTGGAAGGGGGGGGAATTCAGGGTGGGGAAGGAGGGAGAAAAAAGGGTTGTGTACTGAATTAGAAGGAGAAGGTTAGAGCTGTCGGAGGTACTCGACTCTGAAAGGGCCTCGGACAGGAGGAAGAAACCTTTCCGTTAGAAAGGGGACAGAGGACTCTTACTCCTCCATGATCATAGGGAAATAAAGGAGAAGGAGGGAAAGGGAAAGCGGGGGAGGGGGACGAGTACGATAGAAGAGACTGAGAAGTAAAAGAAAGGCTTTATATTCCTTCATCAGGAGGCATTACTTCAGAGGGGACTAAAGTTCTACGAAAAAGTGAAAAAGCCCGGGGTGGGGGGGGGGGGAAAGGGCCAGGGAGGCGTCTGGGGCGGCGTCCAACTTCGTAACAACATATCGAAGAGACTAGACACAAAGGAGGGGGAAAGGGATGATAATAGATAAAATATGACGCACAGTCAAAACTGCCAACCCAGAAGAGAGAAAGAACTGTTCCGTCGGTCCTGTACGTGTTTCAGGAAGGAAGCACATGGCAGTGGGAATCAAGCTATTATTCAGCGAATAGAGCGGCCGTCGCCAGTGAACAAGATAGCAGATTAACAGAAGACCAACAAGTAATACAAGGGACCGCGGTCAGAGGGATGAGCATGACATGGAAGAAAAAAGGACGAGTCCCAGTCCGTAAACAGAAAAAGGAAGAAGAAGCCGATATCTGGGAAGAGCAAGTTTTTCAATCTTGAAATTACAAAAAAGGGAGCAGGGACAAAAGGGAAGGGAAGTAGCATCAAAGAGAACGGCGACAATACAGACAGGACATTAGTGACTCATAACACTAGATCGGGATTTGCCACCTGGCTTCTGATGTTAATCGATCGGGGGGACTGGGACGGAACGATTCAAAAAGAACCAGAAGAAGCCACGATATGGGGGAAGGACCGGCAGGCTGAATAAAAGAAGGACCTAGGAAAGGGGGCGGTAAGCACTCATCTGTAGATTCCGGAGGGGTGCGTTGAACCAGAAGAAGGGTCGAAAGAGCCCTATTGAGGTAAACGGGAGAAAAGAACGAGCATGTGAGTCATCAGGTGGGTGTGGCGCCTCAGAAAAAGGAGTCTTTAGGTCAAAAAAAAGTGGGAGTCGACGGCCGGGCAGGAAAATTGACTAGCGGGGCCGAAAGCAGGCTGAGACGGGATGGACCCGGCGATGACGACTCGCTCCAAAACTTCAGCCGGGAAAGAAAAATGTTCCCCTGTTCGAAAAGTCCAAGGAAAGTGTAACTTCAGTCACTCTCTATCATGTAGTGAAGAGAATGTCTATTTGATCCCTAAAGGCAGCAGGAAAGAACTGAACGATGGGGGACGCAATGTCTCAATGATCTCAAAGAAAGAAACCTGGAATGAATCTAGATTTAACAAGCGGACTTCGCCCCTCCGTGTCCAAGCCCGACGATCGGGCTAGTACGAGAATCGAGAATAAAGGGGGTCAGGCGAGAAATGGTCAAAAGAGGCAACCAAACGAAAGGGAATCGGCGGGGGACCTACGTTTCCGGGGCGAAAAGTGGAGAAGGGGGGAGATAAGAACTAAAAAGCCAGAAGAAAAAAAAAGGAGGAGGAGGGACGGCATCCAAGGAATCAAACTGGCAGGAGAAAGATAAAAAAAGTTCCGCGCTGTTAAGAAAACTTGAACGGGAGGGTGACTTAAGACACGGGAAGGAAGGCAGACGCGCTTCACGAAATCGGGGAGACCTGGGATCTTGGGTTCCGATTATCTGGGAACGCGAGACCAAAAGTACCCCCAGGGACTTTAAATAAGAGAATGGCCCTCGCCGGGGCCAGGAGTGGGAAAAGGCCCAAAGAGAAGGGCAAAAAGGAGGAAGAAGTGAAAAAAAACTAAAAATCAGGGGAGGTGGTAGCGAATTGCCACGTTGAGGTGAACCCTCACACCTAAGCAACAAGGGCAAGCGCCCTGATACTGACGGTTGAGAAATCAGGAAAATGAGGACACAAGTCACCTGAAGAGCATTTAGGGTGATTGTGTGCACTGGAATAGAAAAAACCTGTCCTAAGAAGGCAATACGTCACTATTAGGCTATGGAAGGATGCACGCAAACAGGAGGCTGGTATCAAAAACGTGTGCAATGGCCGAAAGAACATAGAACTTAACCGGGAGCTTGTCCTCGCTGCTGGGAGATAAAGGGGGCGAGAGAAGGAATCGAAAGTGGCAACAGTGTTAAAGAAAGGGGAGCGATCAGTCAGGGAAGCCTTTTGAGAATCTTGAAAAACAAATTCAAATGCTTCTCTGAGGAAGCCTTCCGTAAAAGGATGGGGAGTAAAAAAAAGATCGGACTGGGGAGGTCTACGGCATAAGCCGAAAATTCAGGGGAGAAAAAAAATTAATGGCGATTCAAAATAAGGGTTACGGGGTTAAAGAAACGGAAGATGGGGCCCGATTAACAGTGTGTGCTCCCTAAAAAGAAACCTAACTGGGGCCTAGAACATGAGTGAGGTGGGAGAGCTAAGGGTCGGACTGGGGAGGCGATATTGTTGCGCCGAAAAGGGAAAAAAAGAAATTACAGGAAAAAAAGAGGCGGTACGCACCATTACCGACAACAAGCCTCAATGCTACTGGAAAGGGGTATTTTATCCACCGACTTCAAGGGGAGTTCGATACACAGTCAACATTGGGGAGAAGGATGTTCATGGGAAGGGGGGGAGGGAGAAAACAGGGAAACGTTCGGGGATTTGCTATAAAAAAAAGAAAAGTTGGAGGGACCGGATGGGGTCACTCCGGAGTCGAACGAAACGTCAAGGGCATGCTCTGGAGAAAGGAGGAGGAAAAAACAGGGGGAGAAGGGCGGGAACGCAAGCCTCCTCTTCTAGTTATACCGACAGGAACCCGGGTAAAGGTGGCAAAGAAGAAGATACAAAGCGGACCAGGAAGGAGGGGGTTTAAGGAGAAAAAGCAAGAAAAAGAAAAAAATGCGAGATGGGACCAATGAAAGATAGCATAGCTGAGACACATCAAATTTTCGAAAAAGGAGGATGACACAAAGGTCAAGATCATGAGGGAATTTTCTAAGGTAAAGGACCAAAAGAAGAGGAGCAGGCCGAGGGATGTCAAGGCATTTCGGAGGGGTCCAAGCGGAGTATTTGGGGAGAGGATCCTTAACGGCCAGGAGAACGAAGAGAAATGGCGGATCCCGTGAAGAAATAAGAAAAACCATCCCACCAATAACGGAAGGGAAGTCGCGTGCTAATCATGCCTCGGCAGAAAATGCAAACCAGAGAAGGGAGGAGGAAGATCCGATAGATCTGAAATTAAAGGAAAACAACTAGTCTCCACCAATCGAAACAACGAGACCAATTCGATCGCCTTAATCGGGGCGGCTCGAAACGCTCTTAGAGGTGAGGAGATAGACTGCTCCGCAAATTGAGTAGAGGACGCGGCGGACTTCCCCCCGGCGAAACTTTCCAAAACTTTCGCCGAACCGAAGGAAACAGGGGGCCTCTACGAGGGGGGTGAAAAGGCACCCGAGGCTCTCAGTCGGTAAGAAGCGCATTCGCAAGGCAGAATTGTAAACCATCTAACTCAAAAACAAAGTATTGAAGAAAAAAGGGGGTAAAAAAAAAAAAGGGATTTGTGCAAGTAGAATTGCAGCATGATACAGAATGCGGTAAAAGAAGCTTTATTTCAACAGGAAGACGGAACTAATGGGAAGTGGACGGGGGTAGGAAGTTGTGTTCTGTGTTGGGGGAAGACAGTTGGAAGCGCTAGAATAACCGCGACTCGAAGGCGTCTAATCTCCTCAGGACAAGTCAGAAGAAAGACACGAACTCTGCTATCGAATTGGGAATATGGCTCAAATTGGGTGGTGACCTAGTTCGACGGAACTCGTGTCCCGAATTTTATCGGACGAAGGACAAAGGAAGCGTTGCATGCGCGGAAAGGGGAAAATGGCAGTAACGTAGTCAAATAAAGGAGAAGGTTGGGTTGGGGCGGAAGGTGGGCTCTTTATTCTGGGAGAAGAGAAAAGGCAAACAAGGGAAATCTGAGTAAGGAAATACCCCATTGAAACCTCATTGGAAGTAAAGAAATTGCGCAGATTAGAGGGAGGCGCCGATGGCGTTGAAGTGAGGGAGAAAATTCGCAGGGAAAAGACGACTTTGTGAAGTGACACCGCCAAGTTAATTGTTCGGGCATCGAAGGAGAGTACTCGTATCAAAGAAGAGGAGAGTGGTAAAGGAGAGGGGAGAAAAACCTACGAGGTCCGCTGTGTAGAGAAACCGGGGAAAGGGCGGGTCTCGTAGCGAGGGGGGGGGAGGGGTTTTGAGTAAGCAAAAAATAGAGGGCGACCCTGAAGAGGGACGCATTCCGTAAGGGAGGAGAAGGGGTTCCAGGGTAACAGCCGGATGACGACAGCAGACAAAAAAAGTCCTCAATATTAAAAGAAAGAAAGGGAGGTTTAAACTCACTGCCCTAGAGAAAATGTGGAATGTTGGAGCAGAAAGAATTCGGGTCCGGGGGAGCTCACCAGGAAAGATAAGGGGATGCTGCTTTGTCGGGTGAGGTTCGTACCGAGCCGAAGTGAGGAAAAGAGAGTGTCTCCTGGTTTTCAGGGAGAAACAAAGAGAGGAAAACGAAATGACGGTAAAGAGAAAAATAACGAACTTACTCAAAGGTTCCAAAGACGAAAAGAAAAAAAAAAGAGCATTGGGCAAAAACGAGTGAGGATCACCACCGGAAGAGGGGTCAAGGCATAACTTTGCTGCAGATGAAGCCGTTAGTTTCATGGACCTAAGATGGAAGACACAAGGATCTGGGCACTCTAAAACAAGAAATTTGCTACGCTATGCATATACAGTGGCATTTTATAGAAAAGGAAACCAGAGTCGAGGGGAAGAGAGAAAAATCTGGAGTCCGAGGGCTCCATTGCATAAGGACGGGGCAGATCGGAACGGATAAAAAGGAAGTACAGACTCGCTGGCATCAATTGAAATGACCTGCCTGCTGAGAGGAAGACATGAAACACCGTAGCGGGGGAAAAAACACTAAGGCAAGTGACTGTATGCCAAATTACGAATGAAAGGTGATCGGACGCAAACAAAGCCAGCCATCAAATGGGAAGGGGGGGGACAGCCGGAAGAGGGGGAAGGTAAAAAGAAAGAGAAAGAGAAAGGGCGAGAGAAGGGGCGGGGTACGCACATCAAAAGGACAAAGGGTATGCGGACCACAGCAACGCGGAGAGACAGTTCCACCTGCTGCGCAACTTCACAGAAAAAGAAAAAGGAGGCAGGTAAAAATTCACCGGAGAGGAAATCTCTTAGTAAAAACGTAAGGGTAGAGGGGAGGGCTGCGCGAAGAAGAGCCCACCGGGGGATCAGAAGTAGCGAACTGCCTGCAGTGTGGCGGTCCGCGCTGTAGGTTGGAAAGAAGAAGGGGGAGGTTCCTGTAAAAGAGGTCACCGTTGGAGGGGAACAAGCAGGGGCCAGCTGGTCAAACACAAAGAGGGCGCAAAAAAGTTGAGGCCAACATTAGGCGACGACGAAGAATGGTCTGAGTCTGCTAGGAGAAGGTGAGAGACTCCAAGTAAAACGGAAAT
>Ga0179593_1508200_pt1 | contig 11529 bp, 12 predicted proteins | sample CZODoug2_1_08_16_FD_185931 | JGI IMG/M metagenome (GOLD analysis project Ga0179593, IMG submission 185931) | Vadose zone soil fungal communities from Angelo Coast Range Reserve, California, USA - CZODoug2_1_08_16fungal (PacBio error correction) | ecosystem: Environmental > Terrestrial > Soil >...
GAAGTTCTAGTAAGTCGTCAGGAAAATAGGCTTACAAACTACAAAGCCTTTCACGGGGGAAAAACTGCCGGGGGAGGGGCTAAAGACTTATACTTATCTACCAGGGAGGGGGCTTCAGGGGGACCTTAAATGGAGGGGTTCTCGACTGGCGAACTGGGACTGGCGTCCGGGGGGTCATTCCAGCAGACATAAAGTTAAAATTACCCAAGGTGTCTTCCCCAGGGTCCAAAGGAGTGCAAGGGGGAGAAAAATAACGAGTATCTATGGCTGGAAGAAAAAAAGCAAGAGAAGCTCCCCATTCGGGGATAATTGTGTAAAAACCTTATAAAGCCGTTTCCGGACAGGCGGGGAGGTCGTCACTCCCGTGACTTAAAGGGGACGGAAGGGAGAGGGGGGGCCCCTTTCCGAAAGGTACTCGGGTTCAAAGAAAAACAAGTCCAGAGAAAAAAGATCGGAAAAAAGGACTTAAGCTCAGGGTCGGGCTTTCAATGCATCAACGAGAACAAAGAAAAGAAACAGCTGGACAAAGAAGGAACAATCCGCATACAAGAGAAAACCGACTGACCATCGTAAGGAAGGGAATGACATGAAGCGAAAAAAATTTGGCTACGCGGGGGGCTAGGATCGCGGAGCCACGTGTTCAGGGACGTACAAACGGGGGGCCTACACAACCATTTCCAAAAGGGTTGAACAACCAGAAAAACTCCAATTCTTTATATCACTAGAAGATCGGAGGAAGGAGGAATGGAACCGAAAGTGGATGGGTGAGGAGACAAGATTGCCCGATACCGATCCCACGCTCAAGTGAAAGAGAGCAAGAAGGCTTTGTTAAGGGGGCATTTCAAAAAAGGCAATGCGCTGAAGCGGAAACATCCGGGGAGGAAAATGCCGGACGACCATTCAAAAAAGCGGAGAGGGTGATATTCAGGGGGTCATAAAAATGAACGATCCCTATTCCATGAAAACGAAACCCGAGAAACATCGGTGGGGGAATCGACAAAACGAAAGGCAGCGGGATAAAGAAGAGTGACAGTAGGTAAAAAAGGGCGAGGGGGAGTTTACACGCCAAAGTACGGCAAGGGGGAGGAAGGGTGAAGTCCCGTGGGGATGGGGGGGGGCGGCCAAGGCAATAAGGAAGATTGCGTCAGATCAACTCACACGCAAAGTGGGACCTAAGGAAGAATATAAAAGGGCGAGACCAACAACAATAAGTCCGGGGTGAAGGGAATTACTCGGGGCGTTCAAGGCAACCTGAGAGGAGGAAAAGCGACGGCAGCAGAAACATGCACGAGTTCCTTGTTCTTGAGGGGAACTGGTGAAGACGGGAACATCTCAAAGTTTATTGGACTGCTGGTTCCCGATAATGGGTTAAAAGATGACCAAAAGCGGGGGAAAGGTAAGCAGGGGGTTCGTGATATGGAAGAACTTGAGGGACAGAAAAAAAATAGTCCACAAAATCTAAGGGGGAAGGGAGGGGAAAGGAAGGGAGCCCTGCAGAAAAAAATCGCACTTTTTCAAGGAACAATTTGTGGAAGAAAAGAACGGGCCCGGGAGATTGGCAGAGCGCTCGTTTCTTCCTCCTACGGCGGATGAAGAGAAAAAGAAGAACTTTGAAAGAGAAGAGTAACGTCGATCAAAGTGCTGCCGGCTAATGGGGTTGCAATGGTTTAAGGGTCGCGCCCGCAAAAGAAGACTTTTTTTCCTCACCGGGTCTGGGCCCCAAGCTTCGAAAAGGTCGGCGCTCTGCCTGTCGGGGAAAAAAATCTTTAAAAAAACGGGGGTATCTCCTTTTGTCCAGGGGCCGGGGCAAAAAGAAGGAAACCGCGGTAAGTTGTAGGGGCGAGCTGGACACAACGCAAGTTCGACAGCGCTGTAAATGGCTCGCAAAGACCAGCTCATCGATGGATGCTCGTCGATCTCGGAACAACACACAAAAGAAGGGGGAAAATATATTAAAGAAAAGCCATAGATGACGGGGGCCGGCAAAAGGAGAAAAATTCAAAGATCAGTTCCCAGGAAAAATGAGGGGTAAGAGCGGCCGCAGATGAAGCACGGCGATCAAACAGAGAAAATACCGGCGCAGTAACCGCTCGGGGGGGGCGTAAAGAAAAACCGAAAGTAGATGGGGTCAGAAAAGTAGGAAAAAAATTGAAGAGAACGTGTTAAGAACGGAACGGACAAGTTTAAAAAGAACAGGGGCGGGAGGACACGGAAGAATCAAAAGGTGACATAGCTTTTTCATCTAAGGCGCGGCCGAAGAGAAGGCGGGACAAGACCTGACTAGGGGGACTGGGTGGTACCAACGTTTTGGCGGTAACAGGGACTGAGGGGATGTGCAAAAATAGCTTGCATAGCCGAAAAGTCGTCAGAAAAGTCAACGCTATCCAATCCACTGAAAAACGAAACACCTTGAGGCGTAGAAAAAGTTGGGTATAAAAAAAAACAACAAAAAAGAAAAAACACTGAGGTAACCATCTCCAAATAAAGTAGTGGAGAGGGGATAAGCTTCAAACAGGGGGAGGGCGGTCCGTAAGGGACCGGAAGAGTAAGCATGGGATTCGAGGCCAGCAGAGGTGGGAGAAAAGGAGGAGGCACTACGAAACGCCCAGAGGAATTTCAACCAGGCCATAAGGCCATGTGTTCTTATCCTAGATCATTCAAGAGAAGAAGTGGGCAGGGGAGGAATCGTGCCGCAACTCTCAAAAGGCCCTTGCTCAGAACACACGGGCCAATTGAGGGGACGACTTTCAGAAGGGGGGGTTCAAACAGAGCTACCGGAAGATAGTCGGAATTTAGGGGAGGAACAAGGGGCTGCCTGAGAAGAACCAACGATGTTAAAGGTGGAGGTGCACAGAAGGGGGGGGAGGGGAAGTCTATCTGGAAAGGTGGGGTAATCTTGAAGAAATATCACTAGCTTCCTGGTTGAAGGGGAGGAAAACAAGGTACAAAAGGAAGGGGGGGGTGTAATATTTAACGTCGGCAGCCGAGGAAACAGTTTGTAAAGGACAAAATTCCGTGGTCTTGTGGTACTTGCGGGGAAAAAATCAGAGGGCCATAGAAGAAGGGAAAAAAAGTGGAAATTCAAGGTGACTTTTTGTAAATCAAGAACGGTAGACCGGAGAGGTGATTCATGGTTGGTCTGGGGGGGGAATACGAAACAATTGGAAACATGGGGTAGGACAGTGAGGGAATAAAAGTTGAGAGAGATCACAAAAAAGGGAAAGGCGAGAACTACCAAATCAGAGGCGAGGGAGCAGGGTCATTGGTTAAATCTCATTGGATTAAATTGGTAAAAAAGGTATCAAGTTGCAAAAAAGGCGATTGGGGGTATCGGAATTTGGGGAGGTTTGAAAGGTCGTAAACCGAAAAGCATGCTAAGGGAAAATTCCTATTCTGGGGGTAAGGGGAAGTGTTCAAAATCGAATATAACTTGAAAACACCGGCCGAAGCGGCGAATGTTGATCCCATGAGGGCAAAATTGCCGGGGAAGGGGAACTAACGAAGACGTTGAAAACATGTTATCCACTAAGGGGGAGGGGAGGGGGGTGAGTCGGACGCCGATCCAAACTCGTGGGTTACGAGTACTAAGTCCACCAGAAGGAAAGAACAAACACCACAAAGGAGAAATTACCTGGGGTAAACGATGTGTACCATTCAGGGAGGCCGTATTCTGAGCATGTCCCTGAGAAGGAGCGAAAACAAAAGGAGAAGGAAAAAGGCATTACGGCGCACGCATGCCGCCCGCCGGTGAGCGAGGGAGACGGCAAGGAAAAAGGAACGGCAGGGGGGGTTTGTTGCATAAAAAGGCGAGGTACTCCGAACCGTTCATAAAATCCAAAGGAGGGGGGGAGCTGATCAACCAACGTATTGGGAGAAAGGAAGGAGACGGTTGGATTGATATGATACGATGGAAGCTTGCGCGGAGGGGGGGCTTGAAAAAGGCAATACACAGTGAAAACAAATCGGGAGACCAGGGACTTATCCTTCGATCCCCAGGCGGTCGGCTAAGAAACAAAGTATTCCAGCTCTTAGGGGGGAAAGAGGGAAATTCTGTCGCCGGAAAAATGTTATCGCAGGACGAAAGTAAGAGGGGAAACGGGGGAGGTACCAGGCGCAAGCGAACCATTGGAACTAAGTTGAGTCAAAGGGTATGGATTATACGATCAAAAAGGAGACTATGGAAAGCGCGCCTCAATCCGCTAGAAAATGTAAGCCTGGTGTTTTAACAGAGTCCCAGGCTTACAATGAGGTGTGAAGGAAAAATTTGGGTCGGAAGAAAAAAAGGGACGGAAAAGGGCAAGCCCTCTCCAGGAGGACTTTGAAGGAAATATGTAAAGCTTACCTCAATACCAATAAGAGGAAGGGTTAAGCTTTCAGGTAAAAACGCTTAACTACCTCAAGAAAAGAAATCCGAAGCGCCAAGCGGAGAACCACAGAGGGTAACATTCATTAGACTTATATTAAAAGGAAAGGGAAAACGCAGGAAATGCTCTTTATTGAAGTCAAAAAGTGGCCTGTGTGGGAAAACTTTTTTCTTTGTATTCTCGAGAAAAGGGGGGGAAAAAATTCTAAGGTGGTTCCTTAGTGTTCCAATGTTGACGCAAAGAAAAAAAAGAAAAAAAAACTAACAGAGATATCACTCAAATCAGCTAACGGAGGTCTTCAGAAAAAAAAAGTCACCTAAAATTGGTGTGGTTGTTTATGGAAAACAGAATGCCCGAAAAAAGGAAACCATTTATAAACAAGAAGGGGACGGGGGTAATTTTAATTACTCCGAGCAACGGGCCGATGAACTTAAGGGAGGTAATGCTTGAAAAGGTCCCATTACGCTATAGAAAGGGGGATATCGGTATGGGAAATGTAACTATTTCAACTTGCCCTAGAAAAAGGGGGGAAAAGACAATCAAGAGTGGGGCTTCGCTCTTAAATTCATCTTAAAAACCTACATAGGGGGGGGGAAGAAAAGTTGGATCATCTATTAAAGAAAAAAAAAAGTCGGCAGGGTGCGTCCGCATGGCCCGTGGGTGTCGCCAGGAAGGGTAGAACAGGATCAAAACACTCACCAGTAAACTTTGGGGGGCTACAAAATCAATGGGGAATGTCCAAAAACCTTAAGATGGCCGGTAGTCCTGTGGCGCTTGCTGTCGGCAGAAATGGCACTAGGTCAAGGAAAACGGCCAAAGGCGAAGCCTGAATAATAACATTCACGGACGATTTGAAGGGGAAATTGAAGGACTCTTTTAAAGGGGAGGATCCCATCTCCAGAGGTGGGTGCTCTAGGTCGCCCCAAAGGCCACCAGGAGGACGGGCACATCAAAAGGTTGGTGGAGTAAAAGGATGCTAGAGGAAGGTGCAGAACACTATGGGCAAGGTCAGATGCAAAGCTCAAAGCTCGAAGATTCTTGGGCAAGGAAAGGAATGATAACGTCAAAAGAAGTGAAACAAAAAGGGGGACACGAAATCAGGTTCATTTAAGGCGATGACGCTCGGGGTTCCCGGCTACGCGAGGCGGAATGAAATCGCCCGTCCTGGTTTGTCGTAAGGATCGGTTAATGGGAGCGAGGTTTCGAAAGGGGGAAAGTGGCGCGCCCGAAACAGTGAGAAAGTCAAAGGGGGGGCCTCTCAAGCACCTCGGCTGGCAAATCTTCGAAGTCTCTCTCGCTGAACAGAGGGTACGGGGGGGAAAGACTAGTTAAATGACTGTAAATCGGGGGACTCCAGACCCTCAGGAAGAGGGTCGGAGTCCATTTGGAAGTGAAAGGGTAAAACAAAGGTCTTACAGTAGAAGGTTGTCCGTCTCGCTCCGTTCAGCGTAACATCTATTGCGGCGGACGAGAAAAAAAAAACAAAGGGGAGTAGGAAAAGACGAGGCCGGAGACGCTGGGAACGGAAGGGCGAGAAGATCTATTAAAAATACTTGACCGAACCCTTGCGGGGGCCAGTCAAACAATGGGACGATGACGAAGGGGCCAAGGCGGAGATACAGACTCATTCAAAAGAAAACGAATGAAATTAAGGGGGGGAACTTCAGAAGATGGAAAGAACGATGTCGGTAGGGAAAAAAGTTGGAGCGAGAACTGAAAGGGATTTAAAAAAGGTCATCACATAACAGGAGGCAACTTAATTCGAAGAAAAAAGGTGATCAGCCACGAGTTCAAAAAAACATTCCTTCGCTAGCGGAGTAAAAAACGAGCGATAAGGACCCAGAGACAGGGTCATTGAAGGGGGACGTGGGTTACCAAAAGCGGGAACGTTAAGGAAAGGGAATTAAAGTTATTTTTCAGGAGGGAAGCTTTCATACTCGGGTTTGTTACCGTCAATCGAAAGAGAATGGAAACGAAAAAATTGCTCGCAGAGTGGTGCAAGATAACTTCGCAACAAAAAACAAAAAAAGCTGGAATGGGGCTAAGCCGCTGTACACAGGAGCAGAAGGGGTGAAACACGGAAGCAGGCCTCTTTGAACAGAGGAGAACGGCGGTGGGAAAAATCGCAAGGGCGCCGTACTAGCGAAAGGGAAATGGAAGAAAAAAACGAAAAAGTGGTGGCTGGTCGATAAATCAACGATAGACAAGAATTTCGGAGGTAGAGTACCGGGCAGAGGCGCATTGCCCATTGCGCCCAGACCAAGTCAAATTGCCGGAAACCCTTGCCAAGGTTTGGGGGCTAAGACGGTGAAGGAGGGCAAAGATGGATGGCGTAATGTTCAGCAAACACGATGTCGTGTCTCTGGTATGGTACACTCTGGTGGGGAGGGCCTCGAGGAAGTTCCTTTTGGAAGACTGCCCAAGATGCCCTGCATAGCGCCTGGGTATTGAGGAAAGAGGCACAGGCCGGAAGGGGTAAGAAAGAGACGATGACAGTTGGTGAAAATTCAAAAAGCCGGGAGTGTAGCTTAGAGGAAGACGGGCCATCGGGCGCCGATCACGTTGCCTCGTTACTTGGGTTTAGGAAGGCGGCCGAGGGAGTGAGAAAGAAATTGGTTTTGAGGTTTGGAAGTAAAAGTTTGGAGGGTAGGGACTCTCAAGGAACAATGATCGAAAGAAAACGGATATCCTCAACAAAAAAAAAGGGCAACGGTCATAGAACGACCTCAGAGAGAAAATTGTTTCGTCACCGTCTGACTGACTGTTGGGTGCAAAGAAGGCGGAGCCGATTGTGCCCGCATTGTTAAAGAGGGGAAGGGATGGGGGGGGGGGTGTTGAAAAAGGCAAACGACAAAAATTCTTACGGCCTTCCTGGAGGGGTTTAAGGGGAGGGGAGGAAAATTTAAATAGAAGGGGCAACCAGGACGCCGCAGCGGGCAGGAACTTTGGGTCATCCCCAGGGGAGGACGAACCAATGAAGGGCCGGAAGAAATTCCGGGATGTTAAAATGTTATCAAGCAAGGGGAGCTTTCTTGAGCTGAAAGCTAAAGAGAGTTGTTGATGTTCCGGGGGACGCCTTCCCCAGAGGAAAGTCCCCTTCGGACCTGGTAAAACCGGGACATAGTACCTTCTATAAGCAGGGAGCGGGAGCAATGAGAGGCATCCGAGGGAAGCCTCGCGAAAAGGCCTGAAGAGTTTGGTAAGACATAGCAAAAAAAAGTGATCGAGGTAGAACGTAGAACAGGGGAAGGCAGTGGTTAATGTGAGCTGTGTAATTTGCAGTATCAGCGCGCGTCCGAAAGGGGGGCAGATAAACCATAAAAATCAGACAACACAAGTGAAAAGGAGATCTAAGGGGGGGTGGAAAGAGGTTAAGGTAGGGGGGGGTACGCTTAGCTGGGCAAAAAAGACCAGAAAACAACTGAACGTAACCTTAACAAAGGGAGGGAGGATATGGGACCAAAAATCCGGGGCGAAAAAGGGAGTGGAACTCTGGGTCACTTACTGCGTCAGGGGGGACAGGGCATGAGGATCTAACACTTACCAAGGGTACACGAGGGGGGGGGGTTTTCATGCACCAGGTCTACCATGTACCGAAGTTAGTCCAGGTAAGGCAGTAATACCAGTAAATAACCAGGGCTGCGCCGGGCAAGAAGAGAACAAGGCCGTTTCTAACATGGTGCACTCAGGAAGAGATTAAACTAGCTAGGAAATTTGGGGCGGTTCGTCCCTCCCCTTACGGGGTAGCCGTCGGTCTTGTTGCAAGGTGATATTAGGGAAACGGCCCTAAAAAGCAAAAGAACAACCAAAAATTTCAGGCATGCTGGGGGGATTGCAGCGCAAAGGAGGAAGAAACAATAAAGGAGGGAAAAAAGTCCTAACAGGAGAAAAAGAAGACGTCTAACGGGGGGGGAACAGGAATGCCTACTTAGATTAAAAGGAAGGAGATCGCAGAATGCTCGGTGGTATTGCATGATTTGGGTTCAGGGCGGATGGGCCGGGATCAGCAGCAGTCTCAGTTTAAAGGTAAGGCCTTACACATGTAGTAAAGGGGGTGAAGAAATAAACAAAGAAATTGAATCAAAAAAGAGAGGAAAAACTCAAGGAGCGCAATAAAACAGGAACGGGGGGAGCACCTTGGTAAGGGACAGGCTAACTCCTATGACGGAAATGAACCTCAAGCAGAGACATGACAATAATTGAAAGGTAACGCAACCGGTCCAGACTTGACGTCAGAGAAGGGGGGACAAACATTCCGAGGGGACTTCTGAAAGCATGAACCCGCGGAGAAACACGGGGGGAGTTCTTTGGGGAAAGGAGGTACAATGGAGAGGCAACTTCACGGCCCAAAGAAAAAAAAGGGGGGGGCAAGACAGGATCGGGGGGTCTCTCCTGGTGGAAGAGGTAACCTACATATGAAGAACACACAAAGGAGTGGAACCAAGTCGGCAAGTGTCTAGGAGTTTCAAGGGGGAGGCACAGGCATTTAAGCATAATCAGCACTCAAAATTCAGTTGGGGGCTACGTCAAAGGGAATTGAATCGATCCATACAGGCCTTAGGGGTGGGAAGGCCTCGCGGGAGATTTCGTATCGGGAAGAAAAGGAAAGAATTCCCCCAGCGGAAGGCCGCTGCTGTTCAGCCTGAGAACTGCGGACGATTTCGGGGTTAACTCAGCCTTGGAAGATAGGATCCCTGACTCCGCCAGCTTTGGTTTAGGGGACCATAGGGGAGAGCCGAAGGCCACACCACGAGAAAATGTTTCATTTGGGGGAAGGATACGCTGACGGGCAAAAAACCCCCTGTCAAACATAAAAAATTCCTACTTCATAGTGAGGAAAAAGAAAAGGACGAGACAAATATTGGAAAAAAAGACCGACATTGAAAAACGAAGCTCTTACCTTGCGCTGGTCAGAGAGAGGTCAGGTCAGATACGAGAAGGTCTAGAGAAGCACGGCATGATAATAAAGGGTTTATTCGCCTGCAGGCTACTTGGGAGGCTCAGGTTCTGGGCGGGCAGTTTGAGCGGGGCCCGCCACATTCAGGAAGTTTGTCCAGGGTCAGGGGACAATAGGGAAGGGGGGGGGGAAGGGGAAGCAAAAACTCGTTACGTAAGACAGGGTAGACTCTGTTTGAGCGCCGTGCCCCTCAGCATCGGGAGGAGTCGGAGCTGGAACCACGGGGGAACGCGGAAAAAATGGTGCTGGGATCTGACTCGAAGGAAGGAAAAGCGTCGTGTCTCAGTCCTCTAGAAAAACAACTTATTCTTATTATCGAATAAAATAAGCCAGCAACGCCAGAGAAAGAGGAGGGAACATTCAAGGTCTAGACTATTAATATCTGAGAGGGGTCAAGAAACAATTGCGGGGAAAGGCAAAAAAGGCCACGCAAATTTAAAGGAGTAACAGAGATACCTTCGGAGAAAACTTTAGGGGAAGAAGAGGGGTTCGATGTACCTGTAAGGAAAATTAACACGGAAAAGGGTTTTTCTTCTAATTCCACAAGAAAAAGAAGAGAAACAATTGTAGAGAGCACACGGCGTAAAGGGAGAAAAAAAGCATTTCGATTACTTTAAAGCATATACTTCACGCGCATGGCCGAGCAATTGGGGCAGGTTGTTAAAAGGGTTGGGACGGGTCAGGCCTCAACGGGTCACGAAAGGAAGAGAAAAGCTGTGCACGAGAAAAATTTTAGTGTAAAAAAGGAAACGAGAAAGAAAATTACTACACCCTGCGGTCCGCGCTGGGGGGGAGAGGAAACGTACAGGAATATGGAATGGGGAGGAAAAAATCGTCGTAGCGTCCTAGGGGAAAAGGAAATCAGTACCGGAATAGTAAAAGCGGTCGTAGGCCTCCGCTTCTGTTCGATCGCAGGGAAGGCACATACTCCTATGAATTAATCAAAACTGCCAAAGAGGGTTTGGGCTCAAAAAAAAAAAAAGGAAAAAAAAAAAAAAAAAAAGAAAAAAAAAAAAAACACAAAAAAGAAAAACCGAAAAAAAAAAAAGAAAAAAAAAAAAACAAAAAAACCCCAAAAAAAAAAGGAAAAAAAAAAAACCTCTCACTGAGGGTACGTATCAAGTCTTGTTAATTTTCCACTGCCGGTCGGTTTGCCGGCAACAACGACCCTTCTAACGGGGTTTTGGAAAAATCGTCAGACCGGAAATCTTCTTTCCATGTGAAGGGTGTACCCGGCCTGAAGAGCCCAATCGACTATGGTCTTAGATTGGAGGTGTTGGGGTGGGGAGGCGAAAAGAGCGTACATTGTTTAATCTTCCCAAAGTCCGGAGATAAGGAAGGGGGAAAGTATTCAGCAAAGCAGGACTGTGGCTTAAGCCTATACCGGGGGGGGGGGGAAAAGTAAAAACAGGCGGTCCAAAGGATGATCTAGGGTGGGTCGCGTTTCTCGCCATCGGGCGCGAATCCCGTGTGAAGTCTGGAAGGGTTTGGGAAAGGGAATAAAGCCGGAGCGATATTGATAGGAAAAAGAGACAAGAGGGGAAGTTGGGGTGGAAGTAAGGAGAAGGGAAAGTTTCTCCTGCATGGACGAGAAAAGAGAAGCTAACGAACACCGGGGAAGGGGGGAACTACCAATGCAACGGACGATTACGATCAATCCGGAAGGAGAATGGGGTAATAGGTACATTAGAGCGAGGGGGGGAAAGCACAAGGACATAAAGATTTGGGGGTGGGATATTTTTCTTCAAAGAAGGACAATATAATTCAAGATGAGTGTTGTTTTAGGTGGGGGGAAGTGTGACGCGGGATAGACAGGGCAGCAGCGGGAGAATTTGATCCCCATTAACACCAATAAAATGAACGGGAAGATATTTACTCTCAGGGGAACACCATTTGAAAAACGGAGGGGTGGGATAGGGAGGGCAGGCTACCATCCGCTCTTGGGTATGTATGTCCTTCATTCCAGAGGGAATCCAAACTTGAGTAACACTGGTAGACCTTGGTTCGCCAAACGGGTGCCTGAGGAGATGAGACAGTCTCATGCCCTTCTCAAAAGCGCAGAAGGGTGCCATAGTTCAATCAGTCAGAAGGACTTCTGGGGGAAAGCATAGCGCCCTCCCTGGGAAGATGACATCACAGGCATTGGGAAGGGGGACGATGGAGGTGAGTAGAGGCGAGAAGTACTCCGCACAGTTAACAGACTGACGC
>Ga0179593_1560830_pt1 | contig 11529 bp, 16 predicted proteins | sample CZODoug2_1_08_16_FD_185931 | JGI IMG/M metagenome (GOLD analysis project Ga0179593, IMG submission 185931) | Vadose zone soil fungal communities from Angelo Coast Range Reserve, California, USA - CZODoug2_1_08_16fungal (PacBio error correction) | ecosystem: Environmental > Terrestrial > Soil >...
GCCTAACGAGAAAGGAAGACTCATCCTAAAGAGGGAGCTTCCGGAAAACGACAAAGAAAGGGTATTACGCAAAACCGGGAGAATAACAATCTGGAAGTCCCCAAGAGGGCGCGAAAGGTGGGGAGGGAGGGAAAAGATCTTTTTCTGTGAAGGAAGGAAGGGCGCTTGGCTCGCAAAGACCACTGCGCACCGTGGGGGAACCAGCACCTGCTGCGCTAGGATGAAGTAATCCAACTTCAGAAGGCAACAAGGTTCTTCTCCTAAAAGAAAGCTCTTGACCTCCGTACTAACTGAGGAGACGAAAAGTAAGGGGAGGGAAAAGTGGACTCCGACCAATCACGTCAGTCGACGAGAAAAAGAAAATTGGGAGCGTTGAATCCATTGGAGGAAAACACGGTGGAAGTATAAACTTCACGTAGAAGGAATGCCCCTTCAGCCACAAAAGAAGGCTCTTACTTCATCGGGGGGAGGGCTCTTTATGAAGACTGAAAAATTTTCGGGGGGGGGAGGAAATTTATTTGGGGGGGGGGAAAGAAAAAAGAAAGCCGCCACATAGTCGAAGGGGTAGCCGACGCTTCTGGACAGCCGTTTTGGAGGGTCCTGGGAGGGAGGGGGGAAGAGGGAAAAGTCACAATTCAGGAAGGAAAAAATTCCTGATGGAGGGGGGAAAAAAAGGTAGTCCGCCTTTTCGGGAAAAAGCACTTCTATCTCTCGCAAAAAAGAAGGCAGGGAAAGGAGGGGGGGATCTCTCAGGGGGAAAGGAGAGGGGAACGGGTCAAATCACATCGTGATTCAATGGGGCAGAAAACTTCAACATTAAGAAGATATTAAAACGGGAGAAGGGAGAACAAAACGCTCGGTGCCCGAAGCGTTCGCTGTTCAGGGGGAGGAGTATCGCTATTGGGGGGAGGGGAAAAAGAAATACAACATTCTCACGAGGGGGGGTCATCCTCATAAAGTATCATACCGAAGGGGGACCGTTCTCATTGGGGCAGAAGGTTTCAAAAGGGACTCAGGGAAACGTTCAGCCGAGAACGGGAAAAGGGGGGGCGCATCGTCGACTGGAGCACTTGTACGTGATCGAAGACGAAAGAGAGGGGAAAAAGGTCGTCAAATGGCTCCGGAAAGGTAGAGGGAAAAGTTCTCGGTCAGAGAAGAGGGCACTTTCCTCTGCGCATCGGGGGAGGTTTCCAACTCTCCGAAGGAAAAAACCCGCGCATCACTGACTGAGGATTCTTACATCAATATAAGGGGGGGAAAATCTCGAGAGGGGAAGGAACGTTTTTTCCATATGAAGGGAATGGGTTGCGGAAAGGTCGCCCGCAGGAAGGGTGCACGGGGGGAAGAAACTCTGAAAGGGAAAAAAAAAAAACGTTAAGTGCGCTTTGAGGGGGAGGGAAGCTTTTCTGAAGCGACATGTTCGTCAATAGTAAGACGCCAAAAATGTCAATCTGGAAGAAGTGGGTCTTGAGAGGGCATCTGAGAGAGGGAAAGGTTTACCAATAGTCCCGAACTGACAATCCCTACTACTAGGGCTCGGGAAAAAAAGGAAATCTCAGCGCGGAACTCCGCACGGAACCTATTCGGAGGCGAAGACGCTATTTAGAAGGGGAAGGAAGGGTGCAGTTCGAAGTGAACCTTAAGACTTGGGAGAAGTGTGCCGGTTCTCTTAGAAGGGGGGGGAGGTTATGTGGAGGAAAAGGGAAAGCCTTTGGGGAGGCCTACCTACTGGAAAGGGCTACGCAGGTCCAAGGACCTCGGTGAAGGTTCAAAGGGAGGGGAGGGACTTAAGACGTTTCCACCAGAAGAAGGGAGGCGTTTGACCCGAAAGATTGCTCCAACAGGAAGAAAAAAGGGGCTGGTCACCAACGGGAGAAGGAGTGCGTTAATAAAGGGAAGGAGCTTTTGCAGGGAGGGGAAGGGTGGGAAATCGTCCAGTCGGAGGCTTTGAACGAGAAACGCTGATGTTTGTATCCAGAGGGGGCGGACGTCAAACGAGAGACGGTGAAACAAAAGTCAGAGAGAAGAACCATTGGAAAAGGGGGGAAAACCGGATGCGTAATGGGAGTAACGCTGCCTGCTTGAACAGGAGGACGTGGACGCAGATAGAAGAAAGAAGTCCAAGAAAGAGGGGGAGTTTCAGAAAGGAAAAGGGGGGGCGTGTGTCTTGAAAGAGGTAACGCCTTCCAGGAAGGGGAGAAAGAAAGTATCGCAAGTTCTAGAATAAAGCGGGAAAAGGGAAAGCGCTTGAGGGGTCGGGTTTAAGGGAAACTGAACCAGTCATTCGAAAAAAATGCGACTCCGCTTGACACTCGATGGGGAAGGGAGAGGAGAAACTACGAGGAAGAGAAACGCAGCCGGCTCGGAGGGGGGGAAACGCCTGAGTACTATAAGAAAAAAGGGAAAGCCTACTCCAGCAGTTAGAAGAAGAAAATGGGCTGCAAGGGGGGGGAATGAGGTAGCGTTTGAAAAGAAACGCAGTTTATCCTTTACAAAAGGTTCTATTAACGTCCATCGAAGACAGCGTGTAAAAAAGAAGCTCTTTTCGCGTGAGGCAAGTTCACGGGGAGGAAAAAGATGAATGAAAAAAAAAGGGGGGAAAGCGACAATCTTCTGCTGCAGGGGGAGAGCGGCGTCACATATACGTCAAAGAAAGAAACTCGCTCTTTTCCAGGGAAAGAGCCTGAAAAGAGGAAGAAAGGGGGCAATTTGCTATGCTGGGGAGGGTTTCTACTCTCTTCGAAAGAAGCAAGGCAGAGGGGCCTCGAAAAAAGACGAAGGGAGTCGTAGAAATTATTGTTGCTTGCCTCCTTCTAAAAAGAAAAAAAACGGCGACAAGTCGAAACGCAGAATTCGGAGTCATAAGGACGAAGAGAAGACTGGTTGAGGAAAAGGCGATTCGTAATACACTCTGTTCGTTGCGGGGAAAAGGCGTCAGCCGCGAATGAGGGGAGGCTAAGTAAAAAGTCCCCCAAAAAAAGAAGGGAGTATTCTCACAAAAGGGGAGAAATGCCCTGCTATTCGAGGGGGAAATCCGTCCCACTGCAAAAACCACTCAGAAAAGAGAGGGGGGAAAGAGGACGCACTCCCATGAAGGGAGAACATGCCTTGCCCCAAGACAGCCTCGTAGTAGCGGAAGGGGGAGAATTTCAAGGTTCAGCACGAAAGGGGGGGACAACCGTCAGGATGGAAAAAAAAAAAAGAGTTCACGCCCTCCGCTGTACTAAAAAAGGAGCCAAAGCTCTTCACTGGCTTAAAAACAAACATTCTCCGTTGGTGGAAAAAGACGTATTGCGGGGAGGGTGGGAGGAGGTTCATTCAGTGGGAAATAGAAAAAGAGAAGGGAAAGGGGAGCTCTAAAGGGCCTCAAGACCTCCTCGGCCTACTTCGTAGAAAGACTTGTCGTAGGTCGGATTGGTCGGAGAAATCAAGGAAGAAAAAAATAAATCTCCTCGGGAGACTCTTTCGCAGGAACCAACCACCAAGCAGTAAAGTCCTACTTCAACATCTTTCTCGGGGGGGGGGGAGACATATCTTCTGAACTGAAGGAAAGTGCTCTTCAGGAAGGAAGAGATTAGCTTCAAAAAGGAGAGGGAAGGAGTTAATAAAGGGGATTCGTGGAGGTAACCCGTCTAATTGGGAAAATTCCCGAAAGAAAAAAACGAGAAGAGGGCCATTTTGGGGGTAGGGAAAAGGGAGAAGAGGGCTGGACACCATGTCTCAAAGACGGCGTTATCAAAGCGGCGGTCAAAAAAGGGAAATTTACTCAAAGAGAGAGGAGGGAAACGCGCACAACGAAAGGGAAGTTCCGTACTCAAAAAAAAAAAAAGGAAGCGCAAAAAGGCCACCAAAAAAGAGAGAGTGAACTATGAAGAGGGAGGAAAAAAGGGGAAAACATGGTAGAATCCTCATGACGGATCCATCCATGTTGCTGATAGAGAAAGGGGTTCCCGTTGCAAGAAAAGTGTGAAGCTCGAAAAGGGAGGGAAAAGGCGTCGACGATCAAAAGAGAGGAAGGAAAGGAATGGGACGAACCCTCTTGGAAAAACTCGTCTTCGATCACGTCCCGTGAAAAAGACGATGCGCACAATTGTCAAGCGGCCGATAAAAAAGGGGGAGGGTCGTCCTTGGAAGGAAAACGGTGCAGCCACATGAGCCCCGAGAGTATGCTCTTTCATTATACTAAAAAAAAAACAGGTTCGCTGGGAGCGCTAGGGTGGTTGTGTTGAGAAAAATGGAAAAAAGGGGTTTAACGTGTGAGAAAAAAGAGGAGGAGTTGTTCTCCCTAATGTAGGAATGTTGAGGCGCTGAAGTCACACAGTCGGGAGGAAAAAGGGGGAAGTTACCGGTGAGGGCGTCGCAGTGGAGGGATCTAAAGAAAACGAACAACACGGAGGAGGGAAGGAAAAGAAGGGGGTCACAGGCGCTCGGTTTTCAGAGACCTCACCGTTTCCAAATCATCGGGCAAAGAATTGTGACTTCAGCGCCTTCAACAGGAAGAAAAAATCAAAATTAAAGAGAGAAGAGGGGAAAAAGGGGAAGAGTTCTAAAAAGGGAAAAAAGGGAAGGGTTGCGGCTGAGCTCGAGGAAAAAACCATCTACATCCAACATATCGCAAAGGGAACGTGAAGGCCGGGGAAAAAGTATCCTAAAGAGGGAAAGGGGAAAAGAGCCGGGCTCATTGGGGGAGTCCACGGACGTTTCTCATGCCAAAGGGACTGACATTGTGCCATAGGCGAAGAGTCTGGGAAAGGGAGGGACGATTCTTGAAAGGAAAGAAAGGTCGTCCCCTGTTTCGGCTAAGAAGTCGACTCAGTTTTGACTCAGAGAAAGAAGATCGCAGCAGTGTGCTGGACACGAGTTTCAAAAAAAAAGGATTGTCGAGCCAAAAAAGGAAATTACTTACCATTCAACGAGATCGACTTTCAAGGAAAATGGCCTGGAAATGACCGGGGGAAAATTCTTCAAAGAAAAGAGAAATAGTTTGCAACTCTACCTATTATCTGAAGGAACGGACTGAAAGAGTGCATCATACCGAAGCGGGAGAGATGCCCTTTACATGGGGGGAGAAGACCGTAGCTAAGCAAATGGCCATCTTCAGGAGGGAATACCCACTGGGGGGAGGGGCCTTTCTGCTAGAAAAGGTTTACCGCGTTTCGATAATTCAACCTCCTAATAGAGAGCCGACCTCGGAAGAAAGAAGGACGCGCGCGAGTTCGGGAGAAAACGCTTTTCGAAGGGGAATAGCGATCTGGGGAAAGGGGATGGGAAGGGTGCTTAATACTTTTAGAGTTGGTGGAAAATATATCAACATCAGAAGGAATTTTCTTCACCTTTGGAAAAAAAGCAGTGGAATCCGGGGGTAAGAAGGGGAAGGTCGACGGAGGGAAGACGGGGGACTTTCAAAAGCCCTTGAGCCGCGATGAAGGGGTGTGACAACGAATGCCTCGAAAAAGAGCTCCAACTTTAAGAGGAGGATGGTCACCAACGGAGAGGAGGGCATGGAGGGGGGCCGCGTGCCGAGCTTGAGTGGACCCGACGTCCAGGGGAAGAGGGAAATCTTACTGGGGGAAAAAAGGAAGTGGGAGCCAGATGACGTGGGGAAGGACAGTCTAAACGAGGCTCCCGTTAAAGGAAAACGAGAGGATGAGAAATTGGGGGAGGCCTGAAAAAAATGGAGTGCGCCAGCGCGGTCCGCGGGGGGGGGGGGCAGGGGACTCAGATATAGCCTACCTTTCTTTAAAGAGAGTTGTTAAAAAGAGCAATTTCATTGTGGGAAAGTGGGGCGGGAAAAAGGAAAAAGGAGTCCCATAAGAGAGTGGACTTATCTCAATGTAACCCGAAAGGAAGATTTGAATGGTAAGAATCTCGAGGAAGGGAAGAACGATTCGAGTTGATCTTAAAGGGAGCGCGGTCTACTTTTCGCCGGTCAAGAGCTTCCTCCAGTATGCCGACGCAAATTGAAAAAGGAAAACAGCCTTTTAATAAAGGAAGGAGAAAAAAAGCCTTACTCCGCATTCGGGGAAGCATTGCATAAGTCGCCGTCTTTGTGAGAAGAGGAGGCCAAGAGAAAAGAAGCGAGGATCCTGAAAGGGAATGACGGGAGAGGTTCCTATAGAACGAGAAGTTGGCAGGCCATAAAATGGAATCCAAATTTGCAGAAAAGAGAGTAAAAGAGAGAGATGCAAATGGATAGAAAGGGAGGCGCCCAACCGATCTCGCTGACGGAGGAGGGGGGGGGGAAGAGAAGATGTGGTGTCCGCGTCCAGGGGAAGGGCACCGCTACCGGAAAAGGGAAGGAAGTGGCAATTCTGAGGCGGGAAAAAACATCGGGTCAGGGAGAGGGAAGGAAAGGAGGGGGGGGGCGATTTCTCAGGACAAAAGGGAAGAAGGATTACTTTGGAGGAAGAGGTATGCTCTCGCGACATCCGGCGAGGAGCGAATTAGGGGATCCGAAGAAGAGAAAGCTCCTTACGTGTCACGCTCAAAAAAAAAACATCCAGCCTAGGGAATTTCGATAAGTAAGCGCTAGGGGGGAGGGCGAAGAACCCACAAAAAAAGAGAAGAACCCCCCCCCCGCGGAAGGGGGGGAACTTTCCTTTTTGAGGAAAAAAGGGCTCATGCCGTTCTAAAGCCCGTATCCGAGGAAGACTTCTCACTGAAAAAAAGAACTCGACCCTTTGAAAAACGAGCGTCGCACTAACAGAGTGGGGCATAAGGCTCGGTCCTACAGAAGAGGAGGACGTGTGTTAAAAGGCGACTGTCCCAACCAGGTAATCTGGCTTCCAACAGTCGGCACGAGAGGGGCGATTGAAAGAAGACTTTACGATTGGGAAAAAAAATCCTTCATGCTTTGAAAGACGCAAGCCATTCAGATTGAGAGGATCACGGTGGGGGGGGGGGGGAAAAGTCGTGTTGAGGTGTCAAACTCGAAAAGGGCACCGAGCTCGAAAGGTCCTCCGGGTACAGAAAAAAAACGAATTCTTCTACCGAAAGGGGGCGTAGGTCGGGCGGCTACCTGCTGAAAGGTTATCACAAGGGGGGTCCCTCGTGCGAAAGGAACAAGCACAAGAAGGAAAAAAATTCCCGAACAGCCAAAAAATATGAAAGGAAGACGCCATTACTTCTATCGAAAAGAAAAAGCTGGTCGCCCTCCGGCCAGACGACGGAAAAGGAGGCTATATGAGAGAGGGGAAAAAAGACTCTTGAAAAAAAGGGAAAAAAAGATAGCATAAAAACACGTTTTATTCGGAGGGGGGCCTTACTGGCAATGGGGAAAAACATTTCATAAGGAAAAGGGAGAAAAAAGCTTCTGAAACACGTCACTATGACTCAAAAAAAGGAGGGGGGGGGAAACGCGCAAACACAGAGGAGGGGAAAAAATGGAGAGGAAGAGAACAAGGTCCTTTAAGATTTAACTATGAAGCGGAAAAACAGGGTGCATGGTAAGAAGACCGACATACTGGTCGAAGGGGGGGAGAAGGGGGGTCCCCTCGAAAGGGGACACCTGCGTCTCTCCGTCCAGAAAAATCAAACTGCTGAGGAAGGTCGTCTCCCGAACAGGGGAAGACGCGCTTGAAAAAAAAGAGGAGAGATCACGTACCGGGGAAAAAGAAGTCGACTATGCTCACCAGGGATGACCGTGGTCCTTATAAACTTCCGTTGAAGAAGGAAAAAAGAAAATTTAGCCCCGGCGCGTACTCAGTTGGAGGGGGAGTCAAAGAAGGAACGAAAAAGAAAAGTTGAGCCTCTGTTGGGATTTAGGGAAAAAGGCGCTCAGCCGAACAAAGGACATTGTAAGCGAACGATTGAGGGTCGAATTGTGAGAAAAAGGGTTCAATCTCGGAGGAAGGGGGGGAAAAAAGAGGAAGCCACAAGGCAGTCTTGCAAGGGGAGGGGAACCGGTGAGTTTATTAACGGAGCGATCACACACGATCGACTGTGCAATCTTCCGAAGAGGATTGCACATGGCGATCAGGGGGGAGGAGGAAAGGCGACTATAAAACGGGAAAAATGGATTCCCATGGCTGCAAGACTGGAAGAGAAAAAGAAACATGAAGAAACGAGAGAAACGGACGAGAAGAACAAAAAGGGCTTTCGAGAAAAGGGAAAAAAAGGGGCGGGCTTAGTCGCGAGAAAACCAACTCCATCCAACAATAGTAGAAGGAGGGGTGAAAGGCACTTGGAGAGAAGAGAAGGAACACGCTGAAGTAGAGCCGGGGGAAAGGGAGTTCGTTATTCGTCACAGAAGGGGACTCCATGCCACGGTCAGCCGACGGTCTCAGGAAAAAAAAAGGAAGGAGGACGGTCTTGGAGGAGAGATCGAAGAACGAGATCTTCGGGGAAAAGCGTCCCATGTTCGTCGGCCGAAGTTGTCCGTCAGACTCTTGGACGGGCGAAAAAAGGAAGGGCAACGAACGGGAGAGGAAAAGAACCAACATTGTATTGCGAAGAATCCTTAGGATTCTTAAAAAGGCGCCGCTTGCAAGCAAAGATAGCTCCTATTGACAAAAAGGGGGAAAAGATGCGGAAAAAAAGGACTTCGCCCTCATGAGTAGGGAAGAACGCGACCGATGAGCATAGCAGTCTGGGGACGGAGTAGAAGAAGGGGGAAAACTTTGATAACAAACCTGAGTACTGGTAGAGGCGATTGCCGGACCAACCGTTCCAATGGGGAAAAGAAAGTTTTCTTGAGGAGGGAGGCTATCGACCATAAGCGTCTTCGATCCCAATCATGTAGAAAGCTCTCGGTCCTCTTAGGAAAGAAGAGGCGTCCACTCCTGATGAAAAGGTAACAGACGCTATTGCCTGGAAGCTTCCGGGCAGGTCGGCCTCCATACTTAAGGACGCACGAGTAGAAAAAAAAGAAGGAAAGAAAAAATGGGAGGATTGTTCTTCACAGGGTAAAAAGAAAAAAGACCAATCCACTAACGAGGAAGGGTCTACTCAGTCGGCGATAGACGGTGGGCGCCTGAACACTCTAGCTTCGTCGGGGGACCCAATTAAAAGAACTTGCTAAAAAAGGAGGTAGGCTGGTCACCAACGAGAGGAGAGGGAGGCTGAATGTCGTTTACGAGGGAATCTGACTGTTTTGGACCCTCCTTCAAAGGAAAAAAGTGAAAATCCTGGGGGAAGAAAAGGGGAGAGGGTTTGCGGAAAAGAGAAGGAAGAAAAACACGTCATCTACTACTATGAAAGGAACTCCCATTGGTGGAAAAGAATTGGACTGGGAGAAAGGGGAAGATTGAACAGTTCGGAGGGGCATGGACCTCATATCGCATACATCGAATAAAGGGCTTTCGACCGGCGTAGTTGGGAGGTTCGAGAAAAGAGGGGTCAATTGTCTGAAAAACGGATCAAGCGTAACAAGAATTCCGCGGGACGTGACTGCAAAGAAGTCTCTTTATGTTTGGGACAAGGAAAAGGAGAAAACCATTCAAAAGGAGAGGAAGTAAAAAGCTGCTGGACAAAAATCTCTTGTAAGAGGTCTTCTTCTATAGAAAAAGACCGTAGGAAAAGAAAAAAAAGGGAATAAGGGGGGAAAGGGTGGGGAGAGGTCAATAGGCCAAAAGAAGGAGGACTCTCTAAACCGGAGAAAGGGAACGCCTCCTAAATTGCCACCTTGCATTGCACAGAAGGGAAAAGGAAAGAAATACTCGAGGGAAAAGGAAAAAAAAACCGATTGCCGTCTAATGGGAAATCCACAGCTAAGACTCTTTGGGGGAAATCCTCTCTTTCGCCGTGATATCCAAGTGGCATGAGAAAAAAGGAGAGAATTCAACGGTGGGGAAAGAAGAAACGAGACAAAGGAGGAACTTCGCCAACAAAGCGACTTCTATCTTCACATAAAAAGGGTTCCTCTTCCAGGATCAATAGGCTGAAAAGAAACCGTGGAAAAACGGTACGCCTTCTAAAAAAAAATTTCTTATTATTTCTTGGTATCGGAAAGCTGAGAGTTTTGTCAGGTTAAATTCCTCTCCGGGGGGGGGGGGTGAGCTTCCTGGTCTCTATCAGGACAAGAGGAATCGAAAAAATAGGGGAAACTTCACTCACTCGAGGAGGAACGCTCTAGGGAAAGAAAGAAAAACATCCATCGTGGGAGGCGTGAGGAAGAGGGGAAAATACGTCAGACGTCTTTACTCTTGCTCGGAAAAATTAACTTGCCGTTTGTATTGCCGGCCCGATCAAAAAGGAGGAGGTATGCGAGTAGGAGGGAAAAGTCACCTCCGAAAAAAACCACGCTGATCGGCGCACTTCAAAAGAAAGAAAGACTTGCGCTTCCACAAGGCTACAGTAGGGAGGGTACCGGAGCAAAGAAGGGAGAGGGGAAAATCGCAACTCATCTGGAAAAATTTGCTCCCATTAAATATGCAGGAAAGGAAGTGTCCACCTTCCGACAGCCAAAGCTCCGGAAACTTCGGAAAGGAAAAGAAGCCATGAGAATGAAAAGCCGATCGCTAAAGAAGAACTTTTGTAGTCCAGGGGGGGAGCTGTGCCTTCGTTGTAAAAAAAAGAGGGGGGAAAAAAGCTCGAAAGGGCTCCGCAGACGTCCTGCCCGAAAGGGCGTCGCCCGGCTCACTCCTTGAGAGAAAGGGGGGGGGGGGGTCTGCAACGGCGGAACATCCATCATCAACAAGAGGGGGAACCTCGTGAGAAAATGAAGGAAGGCTCTAAGGTAGGAGCAGAAATGCCGACTGAAGGGACCTAGTCCTTCTGTATATACTCAAAGAAAGAGGCTATAGGGGGGGGAACGTTGAGAAAAGGCCGCGTCCCGAGCTTTTGAATAAAAGTTGTTTCGGAAAGAAACGTCTAAAAGGGGGAAGAAATGCCTCTAGAAAGGTAAATGCTGGGGCCTTACTTGCCGTCCGTCAGAATTTGGGGGGGAAAATCATTTGCCGATGAGGCTTATCAAAGAAAGGCCTCACGCGCATGACTCATCTAATCTGCGTGGAGGAAAAATACAAGGAGGGGGGGTACGCACCAATCTGTCCACCCTTTCCCTGAAAATCCGCTATTGAGCGATGGATCGGAAGAGGAGGTTCCTGGAAGAAAAGACGCGGGCAGGAAAGAGGAGTTGCCACGCTCAAAGGGGGGAAAAGGCACCTGCTTCGCTCGAATCAGGAAAAAGGGAGGTCGCTTCACGAGAGGGGCGACAGACATTGGAAAAAAAAAGTCTCTAATCACAGGGAAACTTCCCATGGCTCTACAAACCACAAGAGAAAATGAAGAAAAAGGGGGGAAAGGAACATTCTTCGCGGGAAAGTCCGTGTACGATCACTAACTCAGAAGGAACGCTCGTACTGTCAGCGTTTACGGAAAAAGGGGAAGGAAAAGGAACGCATTTTCAGGGGGGGAGGGGGGGGGGATGTATTTGGTCGAAAAAAAGAGACGCTCCGTTTTTAACATGGTATGAGTTTGTTATAAGCGAGGGTCCGGGGGAAAAGGGGGGCGCTGAAGTCAAAAGGAGAGGGGGACGATGATTTTTGAAACAGGGGGGGTGTCGTATGCGATAAACACGATCAGAAGAAA
>Ga0179593_1647512_pt1 | contig 11529 bp, 14 predicted proteins | sample CZODoug2_1_08_16_FD_185931 | JGI IMG/M metagenome (GOLD analysis project Ga0179593, IMG submission 185931) | Vadose zone soil fungal communities from Angelo Coast Range Reserve, California, USA - CZODoug2_1_08_16fungal (PacBio error correction) | ecosystem: Environmental > Terrestrial > Soil >...
AGGGCAGCCCGAAGCCGAGCCTAGAGCAATCGGGTGAACGCTAGTGGCCGTAGCGGTCACGATATAGAAAACGCGGGATTCTCAGGAAGAAGGGTGACAAACACCCTCCGGCAATCCCCTGGACCGAGGGGAAGAAAAAAAGTAGCGAGCTAGGCAGAAAGAATCAAAGTCCAAACCGGTGCCGCCGCAAACACAAACGTCATAAACCTAGGGAGGAAGATGGCTCTCAAAGGGTAATTAGAGAGGGAATCTCGGAAACGAGGTAGAGGCGAACCAGGGACCGCACGTTCCGTGCGGAAAAGGCCGAAGCTCTCGAAACAATCGTGATACTGTAAAAAAAAAGGGACGCAGTAAAAAAGGGATCGCCTCAGAGGAAGTCCAGGCGAATCTCAGATATCGTCAAGCTTTGATGAAAAGGAATAGAAATGTACCGCCTCCAGCCAAATGTGGAAAGCTGGGTCTAAGCGCGAGCGTGGGGGTGTAAAAGCGGAGGCAGGGAGTCAGCATCGGAAGAGCGCGTCGTTCTGAAAAAAGGATATGTTTCGCAGAGAGGGTGTCGACGCAGGCAAATCCCAGTAAGCGCCGTAAAAAGGGAGGAAAAAACATTACCGGAGGGAAATCCTCGTAATCGACTATTAAATCCCGTCGCAAAAAGACTGAGGGAAAAAAAAGAAGAGGGTTCAATGAGAAAAGAAGATCGGAAAAAGTGCCAAAACCGCATCGAAAACTTTTCCCTCCTGGGAAGATACGGCCGTCTTCATCGTAAAGAGCCCAAAAAAATTCAAGAAGGGCGAAGCCAAGCCAAGAGGTCGCGCCAGCCTCACGACTTGCAGGCGCGCGCAACATAAATTACCGGAAATCGCATTTTCAAGGAAGGGGTTGTCGAAGCCCTGAGGGGCAACGCAAAAAAAGCTGGAAAGCGCAGCGGAGGTAAGACCCGCCGCGTGCCCGAAAATGCACCTGATCTTGGGATAAACGCCACAGAGCAGAAAAAAAAAAAGGGGGCAGAAATCCGCTGGGCATGCCGATTAGACCATAGACGAATGGGGTAATCGTCACCCAAGGCGATCACAGACCGATCGGGAAACATAGAAAGAGGGGACGGCGCGGGCCACAGGAGATTACCTGCAAAGAAGAAAAGTCATTGAAAAACGTTGCAAGGGTTGCCGGGCAAAGCCTGATTGTTGGTCCGCGGTACGCGAGGAGAAAGTCAAAAACCGGAACCAGCCGGGAAGGTAGAGACATATGAAGACGAGCCGAAACCAGTGATTTGCGCACGCTCCGCGCGTCGACGGAAAGAGGCCTCGGAGCCTTAAAAAAGTCGCCGGAAGAGGAAGAACTCGTAGCGTGGTGTCAAAACGCGCGGGTGATATAGGGGGACAAATGAAGGCGAAAACCTTCATAGGAAATCTCGATGTACACTCTCAACATCGAGAATCGCGGAAAGATTAAGGTTCGATATAAAATAGATTCTGCTTCATGAAGTGAGAAGGAGAACTAAAATTTGTGGAATTCAAGGGAAGTATAGGTTCTCTCAATTCGAAGGACAATTTCCTTTATCGAAAGGTCTAGCGCGAAAGGAGTGGGGGGAAAAGAGAGACGTGGGTAAAGGAGATCCTGGAGGAAACTGGCGGGGATCCAGAATGAAGCGCTCGCCGCGAACTCGAAGGTACGAAGGAGTCGTCGAAAGTTGAGCAGGAAGCGCACAGCAGCGCAGGTCGGCGTGTTGCTAAGCGCCAAGACGATTGAAAGGAGTAGAATGAAAAGGCACAGGGCGCGCCGCACTCACCAAAAAAATGCGGCCTATTCAAAAAGTGGGGGGGGTGACCATTTCATGGGAAAAAGACGCCTTCCGCAGAGGCGCAATCAACAGGAAAAGAAGGCCTCGGAAAGCGCGCGGCACAAAAAAAGCGGTGGGGGGCGTCGGATCTATCCTGCTTTGAAAAAAAGGCTCTATGTCTGTAGGACGGACGCGTGTAGGGGGTCCGCCCTAAGGGGGAAGAAAGGACGTTCAGGGAACCCTGCGTTCGACCGAAACTCGCCAAATAGACTGTTTTGCCGAATGCAGGGGAGGGCGAGCTGAAAACTGGTCGAGCGATATGGTCAGGGAAAAAAGTCAGAAAGGATTGTGGGAGGTAGCAGATCCCGCAAAAGAAAGCCTTGGGGGTGGTGCCAAACGTAGTTAAGCATACTTCGAAAAGGGAAAAAAGGAGAGGAGGCCATCCGACGGGTGCACCACAAGAAAAACCTGATTGAAGATAGACTACCTCCACAGGAAGGGAAGATGGCCATAGGGTGACGCAGGGGAAAAAGAGCATAGAGAATTACTTGGTGACAGCGAACGCTTCATCCTGAGAACATTTGGGGGATGGGGGGTAGAGTGGAGGCTACGCCGGGCTGGAACCTGTGGTCGGGATCCGACCTGAAGAAAAGAGGCAAGCGTGGGGAGACCAACCTGCCCTAGAACCGCTCCGAGGCAAAGGAAGGTGATCTCGACGCCCAACGCAAAAACTGCTTTTTCCACCAGCGGCAAGTGCCGAGGAAAGAGGAGTGGGTAGTTGGAAGATGATGGGAAAAAGAAATCTGGAGGGGAAAATCTCAAACAAAGCGGGAGAGGACGCCGGGGTGAGGCGTCGCGCCTGCTCACAAAGTCCGGGATCAAAGGAGGCAGGAGAGAATCAGAACACCGAAAGGCAGGACCATACGCTAAAAGACAGAAACGAAATCTCGTTGCGCGCTGCGAAAGAGCAGGCTTATTAAAGAAAAAAGGCAGGAAGGCCCGACAGAAGACCCGTCTCGAGAAAAAACTAGCAACGCTACAGAGACTTCCTCGAAAGACTATAGGGAATCTCATCAAAAACTGGGGGGCCGCCTCGGAGAAAAAATATAAAATAGAAACCCTGCCACGAACGCACTCCAGGCGGCGATCGCGCTGTTTTGTCAATGGTTCCAGTCGAGGGGGCAGATGAGGCGACAAAAAGAAAAAAAGAAAAAAAAAAGAAAAAACACAAAAAACAAAAAGCGAAAGATGATATAAAAGAGACCACGCGTTGTTAGTTAGAGGGGAGGTCAGCAAAAAAGGTGTAACAAGGGCGCAAGAGTCCCCTATCAGGACAAGCCGTTATTGACCCCCTCAGCGGACGCGTCTGCAAAGCGAGGTGGAGTAGGGCAAGAGGGCGAGTCAAAGAAAATGCGTCAAGTCGGAGAGGGCTCAAAGCCGAAGAGACGACGGGCACTCGCGGGGGTCGACCGTCTTCTAGGACTGAGCAGCGATACCGCGACCAACGGAACTGCAAACAGTTATTGGCGTATAAAAAAGAACGAGGAAAATCGGGAGAAAATATGTCGGCACCGGCCAGCTTTCTCTACTCACTCAGGGAGGGGGGGGGCGATCGGTCTGATCGAACAAGAGGGAGAAAGGGGACTAGGAATGAGGAGAAGAGTGCGTAAAAGCCTGCCCAGTGAGGTGGGTCGCCATGTGGCGCTGGTGAACCAAGATCCTGTTGTCTCAAACGGCTCGGGTGCGCTGCCTGCCAAAAGGGAAGTAACCAGGGGAGGGGTTGGGATAAAACCTCTACAAAAGAAAGAGGGCCATCCGTCTGAGGGGAACGGCAAAAGGCTTGGAGAACTCTTGGCGTTGGCGCCCGTCTCGACGAAGGGGGGGATGAAAGAAACACGAGGCGATCTCCAAAAGAGCGATGCGTGGGGCCGGCAGAAAAACGGAGTTCTTTTCCGAAGAAAGGGGCTTGATTTCGACGCGCATTGCGCAAGTCCGTCTCCGATTACGAGGCGGAGAAGGGGGAACTGTCCTGTGATGGGGGGGGGAAGAGACGCAAGGGAATACGGGAATATAAAAAGGAAACAGATGCAAAAATCTATACCGACCGATGCTGTCATGCGCCGCCGCCGACGAGCTCTCGTCCTCTGTCTTCTGGGGGGTTGCTCCTTTTTGGGGGGGGGAGTACATATGCCAGTTAAACAGAAAATCGGAAAAAATCAGGCTGGAGACATCGGGGAATCCGACGTCCGGTGCGGTTCCTTGTCGAAAGGGTTACTGGCGGGCCTTAAAGTCATGGGGGGAAGGGGGGGGGAGAGGGGGGGAAGGTTTTCCGACAGACTTGGGGGCGAACCAGAGGAAGATTCTTAGCTCGAGGGTGTCTCGCCGAAGCAGGGAAAAAAAGCGCACCGCATAAAGAAAAAAAAAAAGAGAAAAAGACCAGACAGTATTTTTATAAGGGGGTGTGGGGAGAGGGGAAGGCACGCGGGGAGGCGTCTTGAAAAAAAGACCGTCCTCAGAAGAGGTCCGTCAGCTTAGCTATAGGGGGGGGGACCGGAGTGAACCACACAATGTGGGGGGGGGGAAAAAAAGGGCGGGGGTCCGGAAAACTATCAAAGAGGACGGCCCAGGGCAGCACCGGGACCGGTCGGGGTGGACATTGGGAGCGGTGCCTCGGCTTGGGGGTGGGAGCGCGGGCTTGGGGGTGGGGGGGAGGAGTAGAGACTCAACAGGGGGGGGAACAAGAGGAGAGGAGGGGGAGGGTGAATGAGATGAGGAACGAGAAACGCTCCAAGATAGAAGGAGGAGGGGTTCTGCGATAATTGGAGCATTCCCCATAAAAAATATAGGACGATCGGTCTCCTTCTTCTCTTTGCGCAAATTGATGGGGGGTGATCTCCAGCGATTGTGACAGTATCGTCATGCAAAGAAAAAAAGAACGCAAGTCGTCGAACGAAAGACAAAAACCTCTTTGCACCCTGCGCAAAAAAAACCGAAACCTGCATCAACAGGGAATAGTACGGGGAAAATAGGGGTGCACATGGTTTATGAAGACGATAAACTCGAAAAAGAACGAATGTGGCCCAAGGAAGAGAAGAAGGAGGGTGAACCGGCAACGAATCTGCTCGTATACAAGAAGAACGGTCTCACAGAACGCAAGGAACCGCAACGATCAAGGAGGTGTGGCGAGCAAAAGGGGAAAGGCGTCGATGCTCAGAGGGTGATTAACGGGCATATGGAAAAAAGCCGCCACAACGGCGCAACAAATTTTCCAAGACTCGAGAAGAGGTGGTGGGAAAATCGAAAAGTCGGTCGCGTAGGCGCTCAAACGCGGAAGAGTTACAGGGAAATCGTTGAGGGGAGCAGAAGTGCCCCGGATGCCAATCCCACGATTCCGTTACCACGCGTGCTGAAGCCGAAGTAATCTTCGAGGAAATCCCGAAAGGACCGAGAAGCAGAGGGGGCAACGTATTTTTGAAAAAATCTGCCTGGGAAACGAAACCAAAAAAATAAGGAAAAAGTGCCTTTGCCCTCTTGGGATCTGAGGCCTCGTCATGCCGGCATCAAAAAAGGCTTCGAAAAAGAAGCCAGAAAAGGCGCGGGGAAAAGAAGCTTTGCGCTCCGGCGCGGGGGGAAACAAGAAATGACTTGATGACATCGGGGCATTGTCGGGGGGAGGCCCGGGAAGACAACCAAAGCGGTGTGCCCTGCAGGCGGCCACAGCGAACCAAAGTGCCGCCACACGCAGAGCACAAAGAGTGGAGGACACAAGGCGAAAAACAAGTGCAGAGATCTGAGGAGCAATAGTACACGGGGGGACGGGCCATTAGAACACTTTGGTAATCGTGAAACCACCCCCTGGCTATAAAAAGATCGCCGCAGCATCGTGAGGGGGCAGGGGGAGAGGTGCCGAAGAAGGTCCTAGGGGGATCGCCATGGGAAGGGCTCAAGGGGTGCCGTAGCAAAGACCGGGGGGTAAGGCGGTACGCATGGAAGAGGAAGAAAAACAAGAAGTCCAGAACACTAGACTGAGGGAGATTCGCCTCCTCCGCAGAAACTGGAAGCAGCCTCGGCATGACGGGGAACCCGACCGGGCGGGCCGCTGGGAAGGAAAGGCGGGCAAATTCAACCTGCCCTCGGAGCTGGAGGCGGTAAAAAGCCGATTAAGCGCGCTGCCGATGGGGAACAAGATCGGGACGAGGGGTTCGCGGGAGGACGAAGAGTCGATTATCTAGAGGTAAAGTACGAGCGGCTCAAGACCGGTGCATGAGATAAAATCCGAGAGGGGGGAGCTCGCGAACGATGGTAACGACTTTTCTTGGGCTCCGGGCCGAAAGAAACGAAAGATGCAGAAGAAAAAAAAGGGAAAGAAACTTAAAGGGCGCTCGAGGGCGAACAGGGCTCAAAGGTGTCGTCGTAACATGGGGGGGTGGAAGGGAGGTTCGAGCCGGAGCTAAGGGGGGCCGAAGGGACGTTCCGAAAGAGAATCAGCCAAGCGGCCTATGACCGCTTTCTTGCTGACCGGAAAAAAAGGGGAACGGGGAAACAAACAGCGAACAGGATATCACGGGAGGACATCAGACCTCTGCAATCTCTGCAGGGCTTTCCCATCATGCCGTTGGTCTTCTATATCAGAGACGGGGGGAGGGGTCGCAGGAAGAAAAGATCCAAACAGGGGACAACAAGGAAAATATGGGTCGGTAGACGGTCGGCAAGACCGGTTTCAGCCCGGAGCCGAAGTAAAGAGAAACCATGTGGGGATAAAGAAATCACTCCAAGACCTGTTCGAGTCGAGTCCACCTGGGACGGTCTTCGACCAAACCTAGCAATCGGCAGAAAGGGTGGAGGGTAGACAAAGGCAAGAAGGGATTGGGAATGGGGGAATCAAAGAGAAACACAACAACGGAGGGAAGGAAAGGAAATTAGCTTCCAGCTACTTGGAAACCCGCTGCTGATGCCGAGAAGCTACCGAAACGGTGACCATAGTTTTAAAGGAAAAGGGGGAAGACCAGGCATTTGTGCAGCTATCCTGCGCAGCCTGGAAACAGCAGGTCTCTGGCGGTCGACGCCGGGCTTAAAAGGGGGAGGATCGCGAATCTCGCAGGTGAAAAAAAAAAAGAAATCGCCTGGGACACCGAGGGAAGGACCAATCCGGATAGATCACCGAACCCACGCCTCTGCCTGCGAAAAAAAGACCAAGCTTCAGAGATGAAGGGGCGGATGATGGGCCCATGTGAAAGGGGGAAAATCGTCGGGAGGGAAGGTCGCTCTCGGGAAACAGAAAAAAGCTGGTAGAAAATCCTGGTTTATTGATCGGGAAGTAACGCCCGTCCGGGATCAATTCAGAGGGGGGAGCCGGGGGGGTCCTGGGCACCGAAAGAGGGTAACTCAGGACCTTTGGAGGAAAAAAGTACGCGACGGCTCGCGTTCGGAAAAGGCTGCGAGCTTCTTCATTCGGAAAGCGGCGAGGCCTGAGAGGAAGAAGGGGAAAGAAAAACGGGATATGGAAGACGAGATAAGAAAATCTCGAAAAACTGCCCTTAAAAAAAACGAACGACTATATCGAGAGAAAAAAAAAAACTTAGTTGCTCCAGCTCGGTCCTTTAGTCCTCTCTAGAAAAAAAAATAAAAAAAAAAGCGGAAACAACAATGGCCAAAATCCCCAAAAAATAGACACATTTTCAAAAAAAAAAAAAAAAAAAATAAGTATCAAAAAACAAAAATCCTGGTTTTCTTGTATGAAACAGCACCCGAGGGATAAAGATGTTTTCTTTAAATTCCTGTTGGTGTTTGTTTTTGAAAAGCCATCACTCCTAAAAAAGGGAAAAAAGGTCCTCGATCCGCGATGGTTAAGGGTACAAAGGGGGGGCAGATGAGGCCTGAGAGGAAGCGAAAAAAGTGGGAAAATACATGATCCCCGAGTCATGGGGGACCCGCGCCTTTGACCCAACAGTCCCGACGCGGAACGCGCGGTCCCGGAAATGCCTAAGTGCCGCGGGAGAGCGACTGCGGGGGAGAGACAAATCGAAGCGAGCAGGTGCAAGAAAGGGATAAACCGTATCCGGAAAAAAGGAGGCGGGTAGATGCTGGGGAAGAGGTGAAGGCGTACCGCGCCAAAAAAGTTTTGTGCCTACGGCCACGCGCTGAAGAGTCATGGATCATATAGTCGATGGAGAAAAAGGGAGAACGAGAAAAGGGGAAAAAGGTGACGGGGAACTCTCCGTTAAAATGAATAACTTCGAAAACATGAGAGGAGGAGGGTCCTTGAGCGCCAGGGGGGAGAATATACCACGAGAAGGGGCGTCCACCGGAATTCCGAGCCAGAAACAAGGGAAGAAAAGAAAGAACTGTGTGAAATTTGAGGGGCCAAGGCCGAAGGTGCAGAACTGCGCACGCGTCTGGTGCGCGTTCGCCAGCCTGGGCCAGAGTCCAAAATGGGAGAGAGCAAGTGAGACCGAGGCCAGTGCCCGGAACTGAAAAGAATTGGTGCAACGTCATATTCTTTTGCGAAAGCCGGAAGGCGCAAAGGGAAAGGGGGCTTGGCGCTCTCTTGGCGGGCAGGAGGAAAGAAAAGGAGGAAGGGGAGGGAGGGGAAAAAATCGACGGCAAGACCAAGATGGCAAGGCAACTGCGTGGTTCGGGAACAAAGAAGAAAGAAAAAAAAAACAACAGAAGGAGAGGGTTTCAAACTCGGAAGGGGAAACATCGCCGATGAGCGGCCGCGCCTGGAACGCCTCGTGTGAGGCTCGACGTAAGGGGCCCTTGATCGGGCTGCTGCCGACCAATCCCGACTGAAAGGCAGGGAACGCCGAGGAACGAAATTCGAATAAGAAGATGGGACGAGGGGAGGAGAAACTGGTTGCGCCGTGTGAGGCGGGTCCTTCCTCTGCCGTTTCATAAACATCGACGACCAGCTTCAAAAAAGGAAGATAGAAAAAAAAGAAAGAGGAAAGGGGTAAGGGACGGGTTACGGCAAAAAAAATCGAGCGGCTGGAGGGGGGGTTTAAGCGTAACGAGGGGACCGGGGGCGCCAATCGCCAGGGGCGGCTAGGATGCGCGGGGATCGCCGCTCGGAAGAGCCCGCAGAAAAAAAGGGAGGAGAAAAGAAAGAAACGCAGACTATTGGGAAAAAGGCAGGTGTCGTTTCTCTTCCTTCACGCGAAAGGGTCTTTCGCCTCGACCGGAGCGAAGGGGACGGAAAAAAGAGGGAGTGCCCTGAGAGAACCCTTCAAAAGGGAGAAACGAGATAGTCTATATAGGACCGGGAGGACTGCCCTCTCGGGAGCAGCCGGCTGACCCACGGAACGGGAGAATTTGGGGGGGGGCATTACCTAAAAGATCTCAACAAAAAAAAAGAGAAAAAAGAAAGATATAATTTCGAAAGGAAGAGAGGGAAGCCTAGAAAGGCCCAATGCGTCGCCTCGTTCGGTGACTGTCTATATGGCAAGGAAAAAGGTCGCTGAGAAGAGGAGAAGAGTCGCCGGTAAGTATGAAAAAAGTGTGTGGGGAAAGGACCTTGACGGGGGGAATAGCTCCGGCAATCCCCGGTAGATAGGGAAGGTCGGCGAGGTCGATGGGAAGAAAACGAACGCGTGTCCGCGCGCCAAAGTAGTGGAAAGAATAAACTCTCTATGGGGGTATCAGGGGCGCTGCCCCGCTCGGCGAGAAAACAGCTAAAGACGGGGTCGATATGGTGCTCCCCAGTCTTCGAATGAAGGGAACCGGGCGACGAAGCGAAAAGGGGAAAAGGGGATCGGGAAATAAAAAGACCAGTAAACCACCGGAAAGACCAAAGCAGAGGCGCGAGGGCGATGTGTCTCGATGTTCTGAAACGTCATATGGAAGAAGTCCGAAAACTCCTTCGAAATGGTTCGAATCCGAGGAGACAGCGCGGTCGGCGGAGATGACAAAAGCTGAAGGGACGTTCGTGCAGAGGGAAAGGAGTGTATAGAGACAGCACCAGATCAAGGAACCCCTTCCTTCGAAATGAAATCCCCGAATTCCCGTATCACGAGAAAGAGTCGGAAGGTGAAGGGAAATAAAGGAGGCAATTGAAAAAGGTTCATAGGGTAAGCCATCTCAAAGGGGTTTCGCTGGCAGGAGGGCAGGGGGGCCGCGAACCACGCCAAAAAGAAGTGCCTTTTGCCCTCGGGGGGAGATAGGGGCCGTCAGAAGAAGGAAAACACCCACCAAACGTCAGGGGGGACTTTCGCGACGGCACAATAATGTCTCGCAAGGGAATCACGCTTGACCGACAGGAAGGAGAGACAAGGGGAGGGGAAACCTCGACAGGTTCTAGGAAAGGGGGGGAGAGGCAAAACGCAGCGTCAAGAAGGGAAAGTCCCTGTTCCGGCGTCATCCAAAACCGCCGCCTAGAAAACCAATCAGAGATTCGCAAAAGAAAGATGTAGTAGAGCAAGGAGCAACGAATCTGACATTGGAGGGACGACTAGGTGGAAGCCATTAAGAAGAAGGTGATACAAGGGGAAAAGACCCCATTTCTCATCCAGAAAGAGTCGAACAGAAGGAATCCAGCATGCAATAAGAGAAGAGATGGGGCCAAGAAAGGGAGGTCGAAAATCGGAAAGAGGGTGTGGGGGGGATCTCCAATGATTCATGACTGCTCACTTGTTGCCGAAAAAGACATTGTTGGTCGCAAAAGAAGAAAGCGCAGTCAAAGAAAAACGACGCAACCACAGCCTTGAAAGAGAAACGAACGGGAAGGAATTACCGGCCTAAAAACAGTCTACATCGGCCAGCAATGACGGGCGGGGCGCGGTGGAAAAACAAGAAAACAAACGGAAGTCGAGAGGGGGGCCCGAGGACGACGGCTGGAGAGCTCCTTCCTCAGGGGGAGCAACTTGAAAGTTTCTCGACAATGGCTCTCGGCCAGAAGCGTATGGAAAACCCATCCTCGTATGGGGAAAATCTACTAGGCCTGGAGTATGTGTCCCGGCTGGGCGTGGGCCTGCAATCGCGAGAGGAAGGAAGAAGGAAGGCAGAGGCTGCTGCGGAAGAGGAGGTTTTCGAAAAGAGAGGCGGAAAGGAAGGGGGAAGGGCCCGTGATCGAGGAGTAGGGTGCTTGGCAAGAACGGATGTAAGTACCGAAGGGTAAGGGCGCGACTGCAGAAAGACGGCTAAAAAAGGAATCATCTCTCAGAAAAGAATAACTCGCATTGACTCGGATGCCGGGCGTCGTCGAAAAAGCCGATGTCGGAAAAGAGACAAGGCGGTCTGGGGAGAAAAGAAGGACGGAAAAAAAAATCCCGGAGGCGCGCAAGAAAGAAACCGCCAGCCTAGAACTAGGTTCTTTTGCTGACCGCTAACGTTCCTTTCACCACGAGAAGGAGAATAGAAGGTACAGAAAGCATCAAGGCGCCGAAGTTGTAACCTCCGGCCGTCACTCCTATTCACATCACACGGCAACGAGAAGACTCGTCAATCTCAAGGGAAGGGCACAGAAAAGAGAGGGGGCGGTAAGGAAAAAAATCTACAAAGGAAGAAGATAGAGGAAAATCCGGCCGGACGCGGGCAGGGGAGTCGCCAAGGCGATATGGGCAAGAGGACAGGGTAGGGAAGACATTTAAATAACGCTGACCCGAAGGCAAAGGGAAGAAAAGGGTTTTTGCCGAAGGTCTGCAGAGGCGCGCGGACCAGACCGCTGCGAGTCCTACCCTGGGCTACTGGAAAAAGAGGAAAAAGGGGAATCGGAAAGAGGTCCTCCCAAAAAATGTGGCACACCGTCGAAGGGG
>Ga0179593_1676518_pt1 | contig 11529 bp, 10 predicted proteins | sample CZODoug2_1_08_16_FD_185931 | JGI IMG/M metagenome (GOLD analysis project Ga0179593, IMG submission 185931) | Vadose zone soil fungal communities from Angelo Coast Range Reserve, California, USA - CZODoug2_1_08_16fungal (PacBio error correction) | ecosystem: Environmental > Terrestrial > Soil >...
AAAAAGGGGCTTCATGGCACGCAAAAATCGCCATTGCTTCTCTTTCCGACGGAAGGAGAGCAAAGAGAGGGGGCAGGGACGAAAATTCGGTGCAGCTGTGGAGGTGATTGGGGCTAGGGGGTTAAAACTTAAAAGACTACCACTCAGGATGGGGGAAAGTTCGAAAAGAAATAGGTACGTGGTTGGTGGATAAAAAAAAACAGAAACAAAGTGACGGCTATTTGACGACGGACAGGAAAGGCAACGTGCATTTCCTAACTGCGGCAATTTCAGCATGATTCATAGAGGCGAGGGTTGAGAAACAACTCAACGAAAAAGACCGGAAAAGAGAAGTCTGCACCCGAAAAAGATACCCAGATAGCACAAGGCGAAAACTCTTGCCAAGCTGCATCATTCACTCATGAGGGGAAAAAAGAAAACAGCCAAGAGGAACTCAGAGGGGGATCTGGAGAAAAAACAGTCCGATCAGGTGAAGCCAACCTTCGCATCCTCTGAATACTACCTAGTCCAAAGACAGGGGAGAAGAAAAAGACCTGCAAGGGCCTTGGGAAGAAAGAGAAAGGGGGGCTGTCTTCAAAAAAAGAGCGAAGCAGCACTAATCATCTTCATCGACCTCAACGGAAAATCTGCTCCGGAGGAAAGAACCCCAAACAAATCACGACAAAAAAGACGAGTCAAAGAGCAAAAAAGTACGGGGGAGTAAGGACAACAAAATATGAAAATCGAGAAAAACCCAACGAAAGGGAAAGGGCGCACAACAATTCTCCGCGTCTTTGGAAAAAGATCTCGTCACCAAGAAGGATTCCGCGACGAGCGGACGGGTCCGTAGGAAAAGCCGGGTGCTTCAGGGGAAAAACTCTAAAAGTAAGCAGGGGCAACAGCATCAAAGGGGAAGCCCGCCCTCTCAGCGGAAACTTCGGGTTAGCCGGTAGCGGGATACTGAGCGACCCTTGAAAAACGACTTGAGTTTCTTGGAGAAGGCGAGGGAAAGGGGGCCTGAAAGATGGGGGGTGTTTACCTGGGCACTCTTTGGATCGACGACGATGCGCCTAAACCCCAAGAAAAAAGTGGGGGGGAGAAGAGAGAAAGCAGTAAGAGAGGGGAGTACTCGCGAATGACAAAAGAGTCACTAATCATGGAAGCTCTGCGTCATCGCGGCGCGGCAGACAGCGCATGAACTCCTTTCCCAAGATGCGGCGACATGGTGGACGCATGAAAAGAGGGGAAGCACGGGGCCGGACAAAAGAGAGTCCAAGAGGCTTGAAGGTTTTCTTACAAAACGGGGCAGCTTCTTTCTTAAATTCCGTCAGGCGCGATTCTGGGGAAACATGGATGGAGAAAGAGAAAAAATTAAGACGGCCGGTCGAAATACCGGCCGAGCATCCGCGATCGACGCCACCAAAATCAGCCGGCCCGCGAGGTGAAAAAACGGATGCACCAAAAGCACCAAGAGGAAAAAAAAAAAAAACGACACCGAAATCTAAAAAAAAAGTAAGAGGGAATCACGGAGGGCCCTGGCGAAATTTCTTTTCACCTAGCGGCTGATTGAATTTTCCGAAAGAATCGCGGCGACGCAGCTCGACCGAGAATCTAGGAAAAGAAACTCTGCGAGGAACTCGCCAAAAACCCGGTATAAGAGACAGCAGGACTCAATAGACCCCCCACAATACTTTAACAACGGACGTAAACTAACTTGCATACATAACTTTCACCGGGGTAATAAACCGAAAAAAAGGTGTCGACACGTAAAGCAGAAAGCGAAGTGGGACTCGCGAGGCCCAATCTTGGGTTCTGCTCATCTTGTAATTCGTTGTCATCCAAAGCCTTTCCTGCGGAAGCCTGTCTAAAAGCGGGGAAGGGGGGAATCACCTAAATGAGTAACCAGTCGACATTAGGACCGATATTCTAATATGACCAAGTATTCGTCTGCCTCGAAGAGACATATCCATCTTGGCTTCTGGGGGGGGGGGGGAGAAGAAAGAAAGCCCCACGTCAAAAAAAACGAAAAGGAAAAACCAGAAAAACTGCAAAAAGCTATGCCAACTGAGGTACACTTCAGTCAGGCCCTCCGAGAACATGCCCCGTTCCTGGGAAAGCAGGCCGTATTAAAGATGGTAGGAAAAGGGAATGGCGACGAGACGGAAGTTACTATCAAAAGCGGGAATCTATCGGCCTAAACACCTTCCCCCCGAACGGGGCGCCGAAACACCGCCAGAAAGCAAACGTCTGAGGATGAGAGAATAAGAACTTATTTGCCGGTAAAATTGGTTAGCCGCTCACTTTTTCATTGGCTAGGAAAAGGAACTGGGGGGGGGGGCTAGTCCAATCCGCATTGGTGTGGGGGATGAATACTGACACATGAGTGAATGTAGATTCTTTATAGGGTTCGGCTGGTGTTCTCAGTACTCTCGGAGCATCTGGATTTGAGGGGAGAGGACTATGTTTAAGGGAGCTTTTGGGGGCGAAGGAGGGTTTAGAGGGCTAGCAAGATAGGAAATTGGGGTGGTGTCGTCGACCAGGTCTTGGCGGGGAAAAAGGTATGAGGCAGAGGATGCAAGAACGCCGGGAGAGGGGGGGGGGGGGCAGGAAATACGTGCATCTCCCTGTGCGGCTAATGGGGATTGTGTGGCGAACAACTGAGCTGACTGGGAGGGGCAGCCAGAGGAGGAAGATGTAATTACGAGAGGGGGGGGAAGACGCTCGGAAGTGCCGATAGTTGAAAAAGGGTTCAAAAGTGTCGCTGATTCTTTAGGGCTACACCTAGAACTGAGAGGGGACTCTGAAAGGAACAGCCGGACAAACATAGAGAAAAAAGTAGGGCTTCCTCCGCAAGGCCATTTTGGTGGCCACCACGTCCGTTGTCTTTGAACCAGAGGGGGAAGAGTCGGAGAAAAAGAACCGGCAAGGATCAAAGGAAAAAAAAAAAAATCGAAAAACCATAGCCAGCTGCCAGGATGTCGCCTGCTCTCGTTTTGGAGCTCAACCTGGAAGGGAAAACGATCAGAGGGGGGGGCTTCAAAAATGAAAAGAATGTAAGAAATCGCATAACAGGGCTAAAAAAGTAGGATAAAGAGGAAAATAGATAGATCCTCAAGACGATCTGGCGGAGGACAGGCAGTATAAAAAGAGAAAATCGAAAGGGAGATGTTCAAAGGGCCGAGATGTTGTACCGCACAAGAAAATGTTGGCACTGCTTCGGGTGAGGGGGGTGATGTTTGTGAAGTAGAACGAAGAAAAAAAAAGCTGGGGAAGTCCGAAGAAAAGTGAAAGCCAGACAGTAATCGTCCACAAGTTCATCGGCTTCATTCACGAGGAGGCTTCGTTTGCGCGCCGTGAAAATCGTCCGGAGAAAAGGGGGATGATCCGCGTAAGACTCGATAGAAAGGGAAAGAGGGCCAGTGAGAAAGTAAACCGAAGTACCTGAGAGCAAAGGAGGTACTTCACCAGAAAAGACTACCTCCTGTCGCACAGTGCTGCAGAAAAGGGAGGATAACACAAACTACAGAACACGGCACAAGTCAGAAGGGAATCATCACGTCTACATCCGACATCTCCCGCGGAGCACTTCCCCAAGGAGAGATCTTCTCCTAAGAAAAAGGGCCTCCAAGAAAAAGCCAAACTTAAAAAGCACAGAAAAGCTGCCACTCCGGGGAAATAAATCAGACGACCAAAGCTAACATCTACCTAAGGCCATCTGATTCCGCTAATCAAAAAACAAAGATAGAAAAAACAGAACACTAAATCAAAAAATAAATAAAAGGACCGACAAAACGTTTCAAAGTCCTAAACATCAACACAAGAGAATGTAGGACTCGAAATCCAACCAGGGACGGAAGGAATGGAACACGAGGAGGAAGAGGAAGATCAAAGCGTGGGGGGGGGGGGTTGGGGGGCAAATATAATCTCAAAGACGTGGGGTAATGGACTCAGGAGCGGCTTCCGTCAGGGCGGCCCCGCCGGGAGCACAAAACGCGGGGAGAGAGTGTGTACGCGAAGACAGGGTACAGAGGGACAGAGCAGGCGAAACCCGGGTTCGCCCGTTATCTTATACCACTTCCCGGAAGAGGGGAAGGTCGCCGGGATGAAAAAGCAAGAAGGGGGGGCGATGAGGAAAAAACCCGGGGTGTTGGGGGTGGGAAGGGGTACGGCACGTCGGGCTTATCGACTACAAGCGATCTTAACCGCGAGGAAGAAAATGGGAGAAGATACGAAGATGGAGGCGAGAGGGTCGCAAAATCGAGCCGAAGGGACACAGACAGGCTGACGAATCAGTAAGCGGGGACGAAAAAAAAGGTGCGGAAAGAAAAACAAAAAAGACAGCCGCCTGGAAAGGGGGGCGTTCAGCAACTTTCAGGAGTCCTGAGCAGATGATCGAACGCAAAAAGAAGAGAACGGTGGGGGTCAAGGGGGGGTTGTTGAAGGAGCGTTACGTGGAAGAAGGGAAACTTATTGGAGCGAGGAGAAGACAGCAACGGAGGGACGTCCTTGCCCCAAGAAGAGCAACCGAGGGCACTAAAATCTCGGCCGAAAAAAAAAGCGCCGCGGAGAGACGGACAAAGGCAAAGGACCGCGGGTGAAGGGACAAATCCAAAGAAAAAAAAAAGCTTGACCCGACTAAAAAGAGAGAGATCAGAAAAGAAAAACAACAACGTTAGTAGGAAAAGGAGATCTCGGGTCGTAACGGATAAGCGGGAGTGCACAAGAAGAGTTTGTGTGACAGGGTAGGGGAAAACCTCAAAGAAGGGAGAGGGAAGCACCAAAAGATCCTCAGTGCGAGGAGAGGAAGAGGGCTTTTTCGCCGTTGCGGAATAGTGACGCGCGTTGCCAGAAACTCCGTAGCGCATGTTCAAGGGAACTCGAGGAGACAGCTGTCAAAAAAAGGGACAAGGGAAAGAAGGAGAACGTTGCGAGAAAAGAGTTGCTGCTTCTCATAAAGGACAGCCCCTGACGCATACTTGAAAGACGAGTACTGGGACGTCCCTCGGGGAAATGGGAAAAAGTTGTAGGAGAGGGAAACTAAAAGAGTACTTAGGAACAGACCTTTCTTTTTCCATTCTAGCCGATGTAGACCAGCGAAGATGGAGATATGAAAGAAGTCGCAAAAACGTTCTGGCCAGGCTAGAAGAAAGGAACAAAAAAGGGCAGCCCCAGGTGAAAAGAAAAAACACTCACCTGGCTTCAATACCAAGTAAACTTCATTCGGCTGAAAAAAATGAGAAAAGAAGTTCGCTAGGGACGGGATTTAAAAAAAGGGTTTCCCGCCATGGAGAGTCCTAGGGCCCCTGGTAGCGGCGCGCTTTGACCCCGCCAGGAGAGGTCAAAAGGGGCCGGGGAGGCGGGAGCCGACGTCCGCGCGTAAGGTCCATCCCTTAGGGGTGCACGATATATTAAGAGACGAACAAACGCGGGGGGGGGAATACAGTAGAAACGTGGCCAGGAGTGGAGTTCGAAAGAAGCTCATCCTCAGGGGATTTGTCATAAGGAAAGGACACGTGGGCCGGGGGACGAGAAGGGGCTGGTAGTGGGGGTGAGCGAGAAGAGGGGCCGTGGAGAGGGGGAAGCTTATTTTCTGTTCGGGGAGATTATGAGCTTGACGGGAGAGCCTTGTGAGAGGAAGAACTCCGAGGGGGGTAAGAATGTCTTAAACTGAACCTTGCGGGGGCGTACACTGGAGGGGGGGGGGGAGAGAAAGGATTAAGGGGCGCCGGCGGCGTGGCCTTCACTGGAGGGGGCGCTGGCCTGTACATTGCGCCCGGTGAAGGGCGAAGTCTGGAGGGAGGGGGGCGAACGCAGAGCGGCTCTCAGCACGGGCAATCTTCTTCGAGGGGCGCCTGGGAGGCAGAGGGGATCGCTTGAGGCCTAAAAGCAGGTATGAAAAGGGGAGGGGGACGGGATTAAGGCGACCGTATCAGCTCGATCGAAAGCGAGCATTACCTTTACAGAAGAGGGTATGACCCGGAAAAGAATAGAGACAAAAGAGGAGGGCCGGAGGACTTTGGAACCGGACCACCACGTCCTTTGTGACACGCTGGTTAGGGAACCAGGAATGAGTAGTGAAAATCGACAACAAAAAAATAGAAAATCCGCAACCAACCTTTGAAATGTCGTGAAGGCCAATTCGTGGGGGGCTCAAAAGGAGAGAATAGTTGTAAGGCGGCTCTAAGGGTACCATCCCCTAACTCCTATAAACGCCATATCGTCTAGGGATCTCGATACTACAAAAACAGGTGGAAGAAAAAGGGGACTCGGAGGGTCTCGGGAGGTAAATGGGGGCGTTGAAACACGCAGAAGCAAAGCGATTCTCGTTTATCTCTGGCCATTCGGAGAAAGAAAACTAGTTGAGGAAGGAAAAAGGGGGGGAAGGCTAAAAAAAAGGTGTCGGGGGGGGGAACGAGGAAGAAACACTCGAGCGTTGAAGGGCTCCTACTATAGAAATTGTACAAGGAAGGGGAAGGACAAAACGAAAACCGGAACGAGGGGGAGAGTAGAAAGGGAACGTCTTAACGGCTCCGAAAGCGGACGGCACGTTCCTGCGCGCCGAGTCATAGCGAGAGCCGCCGATGGGCTGTGAAGACCACCCTCACGAAGAAAGACCTGACGTAAAGAGGGAAGCCGGGCAAAAAGAGCTCCGCAGAAAATTCATACGCGCCAAGGCGAGACTCGACGCCTTGGGGGGCGGTCTGACAGCATCAGCTTGCTTAGCCACGAAAAGAAAAGGAGCCACCTTGGACAAGAGCAACCCCCGTACGAGCTGAAACCCGCGTACATGAAAGGAAAGCCAGGGAAAGGCGTCCTCAAAAATACCTAGTCCTCAGTGGACAGTTTCTACGCAAACACCAGAGAGTCCGCAGGAAGAAGAAAAGCAGGGAGCTAGAAAACCGACAGAATAAAAGTCCGCAGGGACAAGAAGAAAACGACGCCGAACCAAATCCGCGTCAGGAGACTCAACGTAATCTGCTCGAGAGAGCACCCTAAAAAAGAAGTAACCAGATCTACAAAAAGGGACCCCGGAAGGGGGATTAGGACCAATCCAACACATTCGGCGAGGGAGTCCTCTAACTCTCCCCCCATTTTAAAAGTACAAGGCAATGAACAGGGCAAGAAAGAAAAAACTGTTCATTGGTGGGGGGGGGGGAAGTGAAGAAAAAACGGATGGACGAGAAAGTGACTTCCAGAAGGAATCCCTCTTGGCGTGTTTCCTGCTTTCAGCAGCTCAAGCTTTTAATCTGCTGTGGGAAAAAATCAGAACGGGAACGACCAGATCATGTCGTAAACAAGGTTCGAATCACCGGTAGCGGTATAGACGGCCCGTAATCCTTGCCGGGGGTCGCGTTCGCGAATGAAGGAAGAACACGCGGGTAAAAACGCCAAAAAGGGTGAAGGGGGTTGGGACGGGGCGGCACGTGAGGGTGCTGATCGAACGATTCGCTGATACACCCACGCGACTCCACGGGTGGGGAGGGGCTATGCGGGGGGGAGAAGGAGGACACGGAAAAGACTCTTAGAAAAAATCTCGGAGGGGCAAAGGGACTGAATCACAAAAGTCCTCGGCTCTTACAGCTTCTTTCTCGAAAAAAACATCGCATGAAAATCAAGATGAGAAAGTGGACAAAGTGGAAGAAGGTCTTGGAAAAAAAGGACTGAAAAGTCATGACGACCACGCCTGCGGTTTCTTACCCTGTGACTTTATTTCTGGACAGCGCCGTCCGCATGACGCGTTAAGGCCCTGTGAAAAGCTTACGGGGGGGAGGGCGCGCGTAGGATCAAGGAAAAGAAATAAGCAAGACACAGGGTATGGGCCACTAGTAGGCGATCTGCTCTCCGAGAATACGGTCCACCTTCAATCATCCGAAACGCGAGGGGGAAAGGAAAACCGACGTGAGGGAAAAAAACGTCTACCGGGCTGAGAAAGATTATGTATGAGAAGAAAAGGGGAGCTGGGAAGGAGAAGCGGGGGGCCCTCCGTCTTGTGTGGGGGGTTGCGCCCGTTGCTTCACCGAGCTGGAGGGGAAGGGGGGGGGAAAAAGATCGCGCCGAAAAAGAAGCCTCTGGCTAGAGGAGGATCTGCATGGAGCAAGGGAGGGGATCGCGTATGCCAAAGAACTCCTTATAAAACCTTTCACATACTGCTACTCTCCTGAGAAGAACGATCAAGAAAGAAGCCTGAGGCCATGGGGGGCCAGGAGCAGAGGGCTGCTCAGGGCCAGTAAATGTGCTTACAGAAGCTCATCATGCGGCCCAAGCTTTGGTAAATCGGAAAAAGGTCATGAAAAATACGAGAAGCCGCGACTCTCTTCGTTGATCACCTGTCTGGTACCATGAACAGCATCCGGGGGGGCGAGGAGTCGGAAAGTATCACCACGTGGCGGAAAGTGTGTAGAGCCAATCGTCGATCCATCCAAAAGATGCAAAAAAAAAAAACAAAACAAAAAAAAAAAAAAAAGAAAACAAAAAAAAAAAAAACCACAAAAAAAAAAAAAAAACACACCAGGGAACACCCACTCGAAACGGGAGCAAAAGGGACCAAAGGGAAAGACAGGCTCCAAAGCAGGGGCCCAAAGGGGTCGCCCTCTGTATACCGCTAACCGATCGACCTTGTGGGGGACCCATGAGATGAGCAACCGGGGGAGCCCGTTGAGAAACAAACCCCGAAGGCTATACAAATCGGGTAACCGTCCTGACACAAAGCAAAAGGGCCGAAGGAAAAGACAAAAAAAAATCAACGGTGGGTTGGAAACCACACAATCACATGTGTCTTAATTGTAGACGGGAAAGCGCACGGGGCCTGTGAACCAGGGGAGAGCAGACCGAAGTGGGGTGGATGTGGAAGACCACAAGGGTTGTCGTTAATTGTGTCCAATGTAGATGGCAGGTGATCGGGATGATTGAGGAGAAGGGGCGAAACGGTTGTCGGGGGGGAGAAAGGAGGGGAGGGCCGCCCAACCGATTAAGTAGCTTTCGCTGCCCTGGGGGCTCTGCCGGACGATGATTTGGTAGACCGAATGGGACCGGGCACCCAAAGGGAAAGACCTAGACGGCCCACCGCGACGATAGGCTGAGGGGGAAGCTGGGTAGGGGGAAATGGACAATCAAGGCATGGCCGTGTGCCTTGCCCGGGCGCTTCAGGCCTGCGCGGCGCGTGCTCACAGTGCAATTTAGGTTCCCGTTGGCGAAATTGGGTTAGGTTGAAGAAGCGGGGGGACTAGAGGGCGCCTGACGGCGGTGAGACATCTTATCTTCGGTTTGCAAGACGCTCGATCGGCGCAGGTCTGCGGGTGATTGGGCAGGGCTTGGGGGTAAAAAAAGAACTGAGCGAAATGGCCCGCCCAGATAGTAGCCCGATGAAGACGACGTTTGGTGGTCAGAAAAACCGGCGTGCCGTGAAAGTGGGAGGACAAAAAAAAATGGTGGCTTGAATTCCTCTGGTAGAGGGATCCCATGAACAGCCGAGAGTTTTCTTCGGGAGGAACACACCGTTAGAAGCCAGAGTTAGCGGTCCTGCAGAGAAGTGTGGGTGAGGGAAGAGTTAAAAAAGGGGGGCGGGGATCTATCTCCAAGACATAATACATCCATTACGACCATAAAGACGATCCTTATTCCCTCCATAGGTCGTCGAGGATCTCGACAACAAATAATATAGATAGCTACTAGAGAATTTAAAGTCTGTGAAGATGGGGGTGGCGTTGGACTCTGTATCCGGCCCGGCCGCTCGCTGCTCGTGGTCGCCCTTCCCCAACCCAAAACACAAGTACAATCAGCGCGGAAATAGGGTGGGTGAGGGGGGGGAGGATTGTTTAACAGCATCTACTACCAAATCCGCTGCTTTATCAAAGGACCTCTAAGCCTTAGTTGTAAAGAACGCGTTAGGCCAAAGAAAAAAAAAAACCTCTGCAGAAAAAAGGAGTGGACTAGTACGCGCCGTCATTAATAAGGTCTCCTAAACAGCGGCTGGCAAGGGAAAGCGCCATCGAGGTCAGATAAAATACCAGTCGCCGGTCAAAAAAAGAAAACCGGGAAATCTCAGACATTAGTCAATATCTAGGCTTCAACCATACTCTCAAAAATGTGCACAAGCGACGCGCCATAATGTATCATAAGAAGAAAAGCATAAGCAAGGCCCTAAGAAAGAAGAAAAAAAGAACCAAAAAAAAAAAACTACAATTCTCCCAGCAACAGGGCGCTGCACGTGAACACGCGCTAAAAGGCACGACCACCCGCGGGAAAAGAATGCGCAAAGGGACCCCTCAAAGAAATATCACGCAAACCCCTACTCCACGGAGAAAGCCTGCGTACTACATACTCTAACAAAAGACGGAAATCTGAAGACACAAGGCCATCAGCAGGAAAATACTAATCGCAAAAGTTTCATTACACTCATTCAAGAGGTTAGAAGAGCGCACAGTCCCTTTTCAGCGTGATTACCATCCTCTCACACAAACCCATCTACGATGTCCACAATCTCCCGCAACGTGCATGTACACAAGAAGAAGCCGACCAAAGTGCTAACGTTCACAAAAAATTCATGGTAACCTAACCGTGGCAGAACGTTCTCCCAAACGGCCACATAAGCGTGTTACATGGGGGGTGGAAGATGTTCGGAAACACACAATTACTGGGAAAAAAAAAAAATACAACTAGAAGGAGGGAAACAGGTGCCTTGGTGGGAATGCAGACGACGCATAAATAACAAACTCTCTCTTTGTTTTAGCCTCAAGCGGGGAACGGCACGCAGGGAGAAAACAACTGGACGACCGAAAAAAAAAAGAAGCGTATAAGAAAATCAAAGCGTGAGAAAAAATGGAGAAAAAGCACGGGCCTGTTCGGCAAAATGCCTTCTACGGATTCAAAGAATGGAAGGAAAGATGATTGGCAAGAGGGAGGAAGAAGTTGGAACCGGACAGACCGTGGAGGAGACGACAGAAAAAAATCCCCATCCATACCAGGAGCGCACGTGGGTATATGGCGCTGACACGGCGACGTACAAGTCATATTTTCGCAGAGAGTATAGGGCGCATACAAGAAAAAAACGTACACAGAAAAACAAAACAATTGCGTGAGAGTACCCCCCACCAACAAGACCAGGTTTGGTTTGCGTAATCGGATGGTTTCTAGACTTCAATTAAGGGGGGGGGTTGGGGCATGGGATAAACGGAGACACAAGAGTTTCCGCGATGATGATTGTTGGGCTTCCCAGCAAGGACCCTGACCTTAGCAGTCTGGATGCGGGGGGAGTAAAAGGGTGCGGTAACGGGAGAGAGGAACGAAAGAATTTTATGTCATTCGGTTAGGAGAAAAAAGTGAGATTCCAGGGGAACACATGGACTGACTTAAACCCGGTTCCTTTCAATCTTGCGCTCGATCCAAAAGTCCTGGCTCCAAAGACACACGGGGATAAAGATGGTAGAAAACCAAGCCAGGAGAAGCCAAAGTTGAAAAAGAAGAAAAGAAGCTGAAACCCAGCACACCCCAGACACATGGCACAGAGGAGAGTGCGGGGGCCAACGGCGACGTCCCTTACGAACCGAGATA
>Ga0179593_1703668_pt1 | contig 11529 bp, 10 predicted proteins | sample CZODoug2_1_08_16_FD_185931 | JGI IMG/M metagenome (GOLD analysis project Ga0179593, IMG submission 185931) | Vadose zone soil fungal communities from Angelo Coast Range Reserve, California, USA - CZODoug2_1_08_16fungal (PacBio error correction) | ecosystem: Environmental > Terrestrial > Soil >...
AGGGTTGAGGGCCCGATTCCCGGAAAGAAGATTAATGATGAAAGAGGGGGTTAAAGGATTTTCGGGCCGCCAATCGTGGGGAGGATGGCATCGTGAAAACGAGAAATAGGGGAGTCAAGGCATTCCTGTCGGAATAAAAATGAGGGTCATAACGTTGGTGAATGGGAGTGTCTTCAGGGGTATGTCGGGGAAAAAACAACGATGATTGCGGGGGAGCTGCCTTCAACGAGACAGATCGAGACTTAAGACTATGTGGTGGAAATCAAAAAAAACCTTCATTGACCACCAAAATTCACCCGGATTTGCGAAATGGAGGTAAGCTAACGGGAAAACTAGGAGATTGAAGCACAACGTTTCCGTAGGCCAAGGAAAGGGGGGTGCCTTATTTCTGACAGGGAAAATGCGGAAGTGCCTGGTGCGAGAGCTGGAAGTGCGCAAAAAAGCGACCGAGGAGAAACGAGGAGGCCTAGAGTTTGCTACTTTACGAAATCTCACTCATGCATCAACTAGAAGTTGTCGAAGCAACTTGGAAAACAAAATGGGAAATGAATTGCGGTCGACCGAAGATGAATGTGCGGAAAACTGCTCGCTGATTAGTGCAGGGGAATAACGGCCGGGAAGAAAATAGCGGGATAATGAAGAAATGGCAAGGTTTGGAGAAGGGACAGGGCGGACGATGTGTAGAGTATAAAGTGAAGACAGGTAGAGAAAGGTGAGTTGGGTGAGAGTCGAGAAGGGGCTGGGTGGGGGATGAAAGACGGAGTGATCAGTAAATCGAGCTTGGGGGAGGGTGGCGGCGGGATGGGAGGAATAAAGGAAGGGGTACGAATAGGGGGTAGTGACGGGGGGGAAGGAGGGGGAGAACATGTAGGGGGGGACTGGGGGGCGTTTAGAAAGCGACGAGGAGGGATGAAGGAATGGGATTTGAGTAGACAAGAAACAAAAAAATTCTGATCTTTTTCAAGGTGGGGACTGCTCCACCTCATTGAAGCGACCGGGGAGGATCGCGGGTTTTGGTTGGGTGTGAAGAACGGAAGCATCTAATCCTCAGGTAATGGGTCCTCCCAGCACGAAGAAGGTGGAAGAGTTAGATTCCGGCCTCGCGAAAAGTTGGTGAAGGATAAAAAAGAAGGAAAAAAAAACGTCTTTCCTTGCGAACGGCGGAATTCTAGTCTGTCCACCTATCAGGGAAGGACTAAAGGGGGGGTTAGGAAGATTTCTTGGCTGAAAGATTGGGAAGAGTGCTCGGGCAAAACATTTCCATATAAACAAGACCCGCTTCTTAAAATCCAAGAGCAGAAGTAGGGCCCGCTCCGAAGTGGTATGAAAGGGATCGTTGGGGGGCGATTCCCTGAGGTGAAGGGGCCACATATGTGATCTGGGGAGGAAGCAGCAATGATCTTTGCAGGGTAAAGTCTAAAGGGAATGGGCCGTATGCAACTCTCGTGCCACGACTCCGATAAGCGCAGCAGGAAAAGAAAAATATGAGGAAAGGAGGGTAGGCTAGATCCAAAAAACTTGAAGCTTGACGCGAAATTAGCCGGCGGGAATTGTGGCGTGGGTGTGCTAGGAAAAGAAAAATAGGCAAGACGCCCGCTCAACTTTGAAAAAAGGCAGGGCCGGGCTGTGCCCCACCCTCACTATTCAGAAGACACAAAATACCTAAGGTCGGTCGTTTCAAAGAGGGCGTCACCTGATCCCGTTACAAAGCAAAAACACATGAAAAAGACTGAGATAATCCAATATACGAAGAAAAAAAAGCAGGAAGAAGAACCGCGTCCCTCCCTCTCTCGCGGGCTGAGGGGGGGGAGAAAAGAAGATAGCTTTTGGAGGGGAAAGAGGTCATTTACTCCAACACGTCAGGACTGAGAAAAAAGTATAGTGGAGCATAATCGAATCAGAGAAACATGTCAAAAGGTCTGTCCCCGGGCCATGATAGTGAAAGGCATCACCCGACACGGCTATCGCGGATGAGTCTAAGAGGGTGGGATCAATAATAAGGGGGCAAGTGATCGGCAAATACTAGTAGGAGAGGGAGATCAAGAAAAATCCCGGAATTAAAAAAAAACTGCAAAGATAATTGGAAAAGGAGAACTCAGCAGGGAGGTTGCAGAAATTCTAGCTAACCCGAACATTATTGTCTTGTACATGCTGGCGGGGACGGGGAAGCGTGGAAATAAATCAACATAAGGGGGGCGCATTACCGTCAAATCTCACGTGCAAAAAAAAATGATGAAAATCTGGGCAACTAAAAAGAACTAATTCCAGGGGAAAGACATATCAAGGGAATCACTTTGAAAGCGAGCGCAAACCGACTAAAGGAAAAATTCAAGCGGGTCGCCCGTTTCCACCGGGGGGAAAGGGTGGAACGAGCACGGCAAGCCAAAAACTCGGCGAAAGGCCCCACAAGAGTGGCCGGGACTGATCGGGGGCCACAAAGACGAGAAAAAGCGGCATTAGCGACTGCAGGAAGTTGAAGAAAGCGCCATCTTTGTGGTGTTGCCAAAAGGAGAAGGACAACGGAACGTTTGAAGGAGTGCCCGGAGTCGAATCTAACGGGACATTACGACTACGGCGCTTTGCTTTCACCAAACAACCGCTGGTCTCAGGAAGGGGTAGTCAGACACGGAGGATCGGTTTGGAAAAAAAAGGGCCGTGACGGTGGGTGGGGGGCACGCCAAGAGGAGATCGGGGAAAAGCTACCAGGAAGATTAAGTCGCGGTCGCCCGCCAAGGGGAAAGTGAGCCAAGTCTTCGAACATATGCCCTAGGATCGCTAGGGGGAATAGCCATGAACGACGAGGCAAGGATTACAGTAATCAGGTCATATGAACGCACTTTGCCCAAAGATCACAGAAATGTTAAAAAGTGTGTCCTCAAATTACCTAAATTTGAGGGGGCGACTTCAACGTGGTATCAAGCAAGTCGTTAGCTTACCGCAGGAGGAAAACCGCTGCTTCTTCTCTGTTGGGGGTTAAAGTTAAAAAAGGAAGTGTTGTGGACTAATGGTGGGGGCTGGCCAATACAGTATGATTCCCGCAGAGCCTCCTTATTGACGGGAAGATCGAGGGAGAAAAATGCGTGGGTTTGCACACGAAAGTAACCATTTTTTTACAAAAAAGCAATTTTCATTCCCAAAGTGCTCCCAAAGGGAGGAACACAGCGCCCGATATTCCTCGTTGGACGAGTAATCAAGAAAAAACGGTCAACACAAAGGGTTGTGTAAGGTTCTGAAACGAACTCAGAGAAAAAGGGGATAGTCCAGGGAAGAGGGGGAGAAGCACAAGGTCAACAACAACAACGAGTATGAGGATGAGAGAGAGGGGCCCAACGCCCCCCAAAAACCCAAACCAAACGATTACCTTGAAGAAGATTTCCCCTGAAAAGGAGATGTCTCATGGGGCGAAGCGCGTGTCGCACGGTATGGGAGAAGGAGTCAGGAGGGGGCCGAGACTTTTTGTTCACTCATTTTAAACGTGTAATAATGTGCAACATACGGGGGGGGAAATCGCGGGGTAATATTAGGGCAAACCACTCTTATGGAGGACCAAGTAGGACTCTCAGGTCTAAAAAGGGGGAAGGAATATGGATGGGCAAAACATAAAAAAAGTCATGACCACCTCAAAGTATACAAGGGGTGGCACTCCTTCTTTAGACTAACCGGTGTAGTATCAACACTGGTCAGGCGCAATAGGTGTACCTGAGAGTACAAGGGGAGAAATGCCTTCGGGGGTGATAAGAATTGGGCCAATTCGCCTACGACCATGAGGGGGGAAACGATCGCATATCTGCAGGTAGTTGGGGGTCGGAGTTCTTGTATAAATCAAAAACCTACGAAATAAACTATGGGGGCCAAAAAAAATAGTTGGCGACGCAAGGGGAAAAATAACATATTGAGGTCGAATCGAAGGTGAACTAAAGGAGAGGGTAGGCATAAAGACGAAAAGATATTTCCGGTTGAAAGAGGAGGTTGTAATAACGATCCACCGAATGGAAAAGGTCTAGGCGAAGCGCGGTGGGGGGGGGGGTCCAGGGCAAAAGGAGGAAGGCTAAAGCCGTAAGTTCAGACTCAGGAATTAGAAGGATTGCAGTAGATGCTCGAAAGCAAAAAAAAAAAACACAGCGGGCCAAGGCAACACCAGGGAAACCCGGTCAGGGACCAGGTCGACGAAAAGACAGATGACAGGAAGAGGGATGTCCCCGAGAAGGAGTGGGTGCCTTTCGCCGATTTAAAGGTGGCACCGTGTGCTCGGGCAACACTGTCAAGGTGTTTACAAGTGCGACAAACGCTCAAGCAGAAATCAGGGGCCGCCCTCGGTAGGGGTGGTTGAAAGTTCTTTTCGATTACAAGGGATTGGGGCTTGACTCATATTTGGGGATAAACATCTCGTAACAAGTTAAAGGAAGGAAAGGGTCTGGGAAGTAACAAGGGGAGAAAAAAAAACAGAAAAAACTTGAAAATGGAAACCGACCAAAAAGTGGGATGACTTCCTGCACCGGTGAGGTCAAATTCATCGGGATACATGATTGCCTCGGAATAGGGAGGGAATTCCGTGATTTTGGTGGGGCAGCGAAGCCCAAGTCTCGAGAAAACCGGAGCAAAAGATAATCAGAGGGGGTGGACCCATTGCAACCATCTCGATGCCTCAGGGGGAAAGCCGGTAAGTCGGGGGCCCGCGTCGCTTCAAAGGGGAGAAAGAGGACAACGACGCAACCATGCAACTGAAGCTACTTCGGGCCGTATGAAAAAAGTAATCACATCACGGACTCAGGGAACAGTTCTCCAACAAAAAAAAAAAAAAAAACAAAAAAAAAAAAAAAAACCCATGGAGTGTACGACCATATATATAAAATAACACTTAGGAGGAAGGAAGGTCGGGACGAGGTTCGTCCTTTTTCACTTTACTCAAACCCTCTAAGGGCAATTATTAGTAGATTGGCCTATCGCGTGGTACAGTTCATGGGGCTCAATTCAATCAAATACTCTGCACTACAAACAGGTCTATTGGAAGGAAGAGTGCGTTCAATCTATAGTGGGGGCCGGACGCGAATATGTGCCTCGGTTGTCAAGAGCGGGGGAGAGAACAGGATTCTCTTAGAGAAAAACAATAAAATCAGAATAAAAACAGAATAATTGAGGAGCATGATGCAAAAAGGGAAGTTTGCCAAATCGAAGAAAAAGGTGCCGCAGTCAGCCATATGGGGTGCATGAAGGGGAGGCATTAGTGCTTGCATACGTGGGGGAACCCATGAAGGTCTCCTTAAAGGAAAGCTCATTGAAGAGATTCGAAGAAGGGGAACAAATCAGGGGGGGGGCAAGAAACGATATCTAGTTCACAGGGAACAATGAATAAATGGAATACATTCGCTCGACCGGGGACTTGTATACGCACGATTCAGAAAAGTCCAGGAATATGAGCCGGGTGGAAAACGCAAGAACGGCAAAATGGCAAGAATCGTCAGAGCAAAAAAAGGAATATGGCGTAGGCGATCGGTGGCCAGACCTCCGCAAAAGGAAAAAGGGGTTCGACGGCACGAAGGGCGTAGTGGGAAGAGACCTCCAGCGGGTGGGGTTGTTCTCACCGGGAAGGGGGAAAAGAGGACGGAGTCGACCCTCTACTGGGCTGCAGGGGAGAGGGGGCGGTAAAAACAAACACCGCTTCGCTCAAACAGAGGTTAAAAAGGAAGGGGGGAATCGTTATTTAAGACGACGGGCCGGATAGGCGATTTAGAGGGGGAAAGCTAGATCCTATTGGGAAGAACGTAGGGGGAAACATGTCCATTGTGGAGCCAGGGCTAGAAAAGAATAGGACGGTAGTTAAGATGGTGATGTATCACAGAAAGCCATGGCAGATATAAAAAGGAAATAGAGCGGAGAGTCAGATGGCCGAACTTTCCCCACCAGGAGGAGGCAAAAATTCAATACTCATGTGCGGACGGGGGAAGGGTGGCAAGGAAACCTAACCTTTAAAGTTGGGGGGGGAAAGTGGTGATAAAGCGAGGGAAAATAGAGTAGTTGCCGCCAGTCTGCAAAAGGGGGCTGCATGGAATGGGAATTTGTTCAAGACGTTGGGTCTGGTTCACGGTGGGGTTGGAGTGCCAGGAAAGGAGGAAAACCTGAAAGGGGGGGAAACTGACCGTCCGTAGTGAATTGAAGCGAAGGACAAAGCTTTTTTTTGGAACAAGAGAGGGAAAAAGACCCCGCCGACCGTAAAAAGATGCAATGATCCCCGTGCTCCCGCAAGAAACAAAGATCTCGCGAAGAATAGGAGAGGGACTAAATTCCCATAACACTTTCAAGGACACGCAGTGGGCCAAATACGTGTTCAATAACTCCACAGCTCCTGGAAAGGAAAGGAAGTGCTCCCCGGAAGAGATTCTCAAAAGGAAGGGGGGAGAAAAAAGAGAGATCGTACATGGTTGAGAAACAACAATTGTGGGTGAGAAAGGATGCCCTGGACGCATTCCCGAAAAGGACAGGAAAACCCGTATTTTCAGGGCAAAAAAAGCGCGTGAGAACAGTCGACAACGACATAAAGGGAATGGGGGAAGTCAAGGCATTCCCTGCAAGGGGGCAAAGGGAAGGAATGCGGGTGGCATTTTCGTCCGGCGGGTAAGAGGACACACTCTGATGTCGTCAAAGGAAAGAAAGAAGACTACAGGGTCGATCAAATACTGGGGACAGGTTAGGGGGCAAGGAAAAAACTGTCCGGAAACCCCAAAAACAGGGGGACCCACCTCCACTTAAAAAGATTGTCATCTGAGGGAAGGACACTGGGCTTCGAGCTTACACACTGTTAGTCAAATAGGGAGGGGAAGGAAGGAAAAAATGTACGGACATGACGGGGGGCAACGATGGTGAAAAGTGCAAAAAGAAGGGGCTGAAGTATTGAAGATTCGCAGATCTGCGGGAGGGTCTGAAAGTGAGGATAACCCACGTACAAACTAGGTCAAGGGGGAGGTCGAGCAGTTCGCAAAATGGAACAGTAGGGCCGCGCCTCGGGAAGAAGGGTGTAGAGGAAACTCTAAAAGACGCGGTAGGACACAAAAAAAAATAACTTTTTTATACCGAGAAAGGTGAAGAAATGTCGAGAGAAATAAGTTGTTGGGGGGGGGCCTCAAAGCTGCCGCTCTCCGTCAAGACCAAGCACTATTGGGGGGGGTCAAAGTTGCCTTTTAGAGGAAGCGCACACCACACCGCTGGACTTTCTAAAAAATGAACCTGAAGCAAAGCGAAAAGGAGTAGGCTTTCAAACGATCGTAAAGGTGAATGGGTTGCCAGGGTCCCGTTTTTAGGGGGGGGGGAGGAACGTAGAGGCAAACAATGTCAAGAGATAATTGGGGCCCTCTCAGAAAGAGTCATACAGTCGGGCCTCTCACTCAGATTCAAAGTGAGATTCGTGAGCGTTCAAATGGAATAGAGAGGGAGGTGGAAAGTTGATCATTTGGGGAGAGAGGGAGGAGAGCAATGAGCTTTTGGGGGAACGGTAAAGGCGTCACACGCTCTATTGCACCAGCCTGCAATAACGCAAAGGCATGACACTCCAGTGGGAGAAGGCACCTTGTTATCTAGAGTCGGCAAAAGGTGGAGAAAGGCATCGCAATTTATAGAGGCAGTTCCGTGGGTCTTGGGGGTTCTAAAGATAAGACAAGAGGAACAAGAAAGTTGAAACCCTCATTTCACATATAGGCGGGTAACCCACATAGGCGCACCATCCCCCATGCGAACATCCGTGGGAGGAACTAATAGGGCATTGCCGTACAGCAAAACGCACCGCATGCAAAAAAAATAGATTCGAAAGATACAATATACTCTCCCGGACCGCTTGGAAAAGTGAAGCCTGAAACCGAGGTAAACTCCCATCTCTCTCAAACAACCAAAGAGGATATGGATGGGGGATCCAGGTTTCTTCTGGTCAAGTTCGACCCACTTGAGGGAGGAAAGGGATGAGTATGATTCCTAGAGAATCGGAAAACGGGGAGGAAGGGGCAGCGTGCTGTAACCGGCAAGGGAAGGAGGGGCAAAAGGAGACAACTTCGTCGCGGTTTCAAGAGAGGGGTGTGCACTCACCCGCGATCAAGAGGGGAGATGGTCCTGCGGTGAAAGTGGAGGGAAAAATTGAATCGACCAAAAAAAGAAAAAATAACCGGAAGGGAACGGTAGATAAAAGCAAATGATCAATGCGATGTTTGCGTCAATAGAACCAAGGGGGTCACCCATATTGGAGGAGGCTGAGACTGAGGCAGTCGGGTGATAGAGGTGGATACTGAAAATGAAAGTATTTCTCCTACCGTCAGCAGGGGAAGCTATTCGATCTGGTGCAAAGAGAAAAAGAGAAGAGAAGAGGTGAAAAGGGAAGATAAAGAGATAGAAGACCCGAGAGGCCCGACTTGTTACTCCTAGGAACTCAATAAACGGCGCCAACCAAGTGTCTATGGGACTTGTTTGGGCAAGAAAGAAAAGAGCAAGTCCAAGAGGGGAAAAAAGGCACGAACATTCCCGTGTTCCGTAGCACGGGGGGGGGGGGAAAGACCGAACGATGGTGACTAATGGCGACGGAAAGGGGAAAAAAAAGGGCTTACTGGGTTGCCTGCCAGCGTGTGGTCGAAAAGAGAGGGGAACAGTGACAATTTCAGGATGGTGCGTACCCTCTACTGAACGGGGCGCGAGCAAATTGGTCGGTAAAAAACACCGGGGGGGGCGTCGGGAAAGGGGGGATTGAAAAGTATGAAGGCAAAGCCCGACTTGTTTGTGAAAAAAATATCGAGCGATTGAGAGACCCAAAGATCGAGCGGTGGGGAAAGAAAATGAATGGCCATTGGACATAAGGTGGGAAAAGATTGGGATTCAAAAGAAAGAATCCCAAAAAAAATCGGACAGAGATTCGATGTCACAAGATCCAAAAGGTCGGGGGAGAAATGGGACACCATCGCTATTGCCAAAGAGGGAAAACGGGGGAAAAGTGGGAACTCCTCATGAACCTAACATTACGTCGAGAAACTGTAAACGTTAACCGCCGGAAAGTCAAAAGGAGGGGGGAATGGGGTGGGTGTTCAATGGTTGTTACGGGGAAGGAAGGTGGGCGGGCCAGCGTCCCGTCTCTGTATCGACCCTAGAGAGTGACGGCACTCGAAAAGCCCCACGTGGTGTGGGACACGAAGGAGAAACCACACCCCAAAAAAAAAGGTAGTGCAATTCAGGGCAAAGAGGAATCCTTGAAGAAAAAAAAATAGCGGGAAAATGAGGACGAGTTCGCCATAAAATTTCCGAACGCCGACCGTTGCGGCCCTGCCAATACGGGATGTACTCCAAAGAGAAGAAAGGTGTTATCTGCGTTCCCGCAAAAGTGGAGGAGAGAGAAAGTCATCACAACAACACAAGAGGGAGTAGAAAAATATCGTTAAAATTGAGAACGATGCAACACGCAAGATAACTGAGGGAAGCGCAGTCAAAAAGTTTATGTCCTCCAACGAATTTTAACTAGGGGAAGGAGAATCGGACAAATCGGAATAGCGGCTCTAGACGGGAGGGTAGAATGACTGGAGTCAAAGGGGTAAGAGGGGAAAGTTTGATTTTTCCGGGGACGGAGGGTGTCACTTGCCACACGGGAGTGCGTCCCTCTAGCTCCCGGGAACAAGGAACCCATAAAGGGTAGATCAAGTACAAGACCGAGGGGAATCCCACCTTCATGACCGCCACAACAGAAAATTCCCATCGCCGAAGCGAAAGGGGGCAAGCCTATGATTCGGGGAAGAACCACGTGTTCATAATGTTTATTTTTCCTGATGGGAAATTGACAGAAAAGATAGGGAAGGGGAGCCAGGCGATGGGGCAAGTGAAAACCTCGTGACATACAGAGGAAGGAGGGACTATTCCGCATATCAGAAGGATGAGGGGCAAGACGTATACCTCCACTCGATAAAAGAACAATTTGTTGTCGAACAAGGGGGGGGGGACATATTGCGGCTACCCAGCCTGAAAGTATTTAGCGAAAACAAAATAGATAGTGCCGGAAAAAAAAAAGCGGTGGTAAATATATCACACGGAAGAGGAAAACGTTTCGAGCGAACTGCGGTTTTTGGGTTCAGGAGGCGCGCGAAAACAGTAAGAAAGTAAGACGAAGTGTCCAATGTGGTAGATGCCTTCCTCGTCAGAGGCACCACAAAGATACAACCAGTCAGCCGCCAGGGGAGGACGCGCGAGAAAAATTAAGCCTGTCCATCCCCAAAAAAACTCAAAAAGTAGATACGGAACTACGGAGGGGGTGAAGTTATGGTTGCTTGCTCTTTCCGAGGGACGGCTACGTGGGCATCACTATATCAAAAACGTTGCTCCCTCTATGGGAAGGGAAAAAAAAAATAAGGAGGTCCACTCCCGGGAGAAGGGGTTCGGGAAAAAAAGAGCTTCAGGAAATAAGAGTTTTGGAACAAGAGTTTATCCATTTGCGCTAGGGAGGGGGAGAGCTTTGGAAGTAAGTCGAAATACTGGGAAGGGAAGGATCCAAAGATTGGCGCCACGACTGCCGGGAACTAGACAGACAAAAAAACGGGGCAGGACGCAAGAAAAGGTTCTAGAGTACGCAAAATGCTGCTCATGCTTGCCATCTCATATCCTTAAGGGAACGGTGGTGTTTCTGGGGTTTGGGGGGCTCCAAAAAGGAGCAAAGAGACACTGTGAAACCGCAGAACGAGGAGAAAAAACTCTCGAGACGGAAAGCAAAACCCCTCATACGTGTCGTCTGTGCATCGTCCGTAAAAGACGCGCACCATGCCACTGCGGCCATGAGGCTAAAGACAAACAGCAATCCCGGGCCGCACCGACGGGGGGAAGAACCGTAAAAAAGCGGTCCCAGACCATCTCATCCTCAACAACCATAATGAAAGAGATATATTGTGGGCGGGCCGCGGGGGGGAAGGAAGCCCACGGGGCTTCGTCCCGGGATGAGGGGGGGTATTTTGAAAAGCCGAAGGGCGTCAGTTGCAATGGCTCTTGAGGTGGGAAGTTCATTCATAGAGAGAAAAAGAGGCACCTACGAAAACGCTGTACATAAAAATTTAGGATTGACTTCATCGTGAGAGGGGGGGGGAAAAAAAAGGAGAAGTAGGTCAAAGTTAGGAGGTCAAAGAGTCGAGGAGCAACCCACCCAGAAAAGCGGAAGGAAAGGGCCGAAGGGAAAGGAAGAGCATCTACTTTTGTGCCGAATATTAAAATGGTCAGCCCATAAATTTAGTGGAAGAAAGGGGACGTCGTGGCTTCAGAGAGCAGAGAAAGAAGGTCCATTACCGCACAGACGAAAGGGGGGGGAAAGAAGCGAAAAGGTCAAATTGGGAAGAACGGGCCAAGTGACGCTTAAAGCATCTCAGGAAAGAAATTCGAAAGAGCGTCCCGACTTGTAGACTAGGAAAAGACACTTGTCCCAGGAATATTGACAGGGGGGGGGGGTGGGAAAAGGAAGAAACGTAAAACTGTCTCTGGGAAAATCAGAAAATTCACCCAAGACCTGGGGAAAAAGGAGGTGGCCATGCCTAC
>Ga0179593_1292940_pt1 | contig 11528 bp, 16 predicted proteins | sample CZODoug2_1_08_16_FD_185931 | JGI IMG/M metagenome (GOLD analysis project Ga0179593, IMG submission 185931) | Vadose zone soil fungal communities from Angelo Coast Range Reserve, California, USA - CZODoug2_1_08_16fungal (PacBio error correction) | ecosystem: Environmental > Terrestrial > Soil >...
CGAGAGGGGATGAGCGCAAAACGTTTGCGAAGATCAAGTTACGCAGGGGCGTTGTAAGGGGTCTCCCGCAACCGATCTCTACTCAACACCACTGTTGGAAAGGAAGGGAGAGACGAGGAGGGGGTGAGAAAAGGAAACGCCCTTCTGGCGCAGGGAAGGGGGAAAGCCGTTGCGTCAGAAACAGAGACGAGGATGATTCCTGGGGGAAAATTTGGCAGCTCCGGGCCGCTCCTAGAGGGGGAGTTCAGGAAATGGGGAGGAAAAAAGCGAACTTGTTCGGGGGAGAATAGTTCCGATAATGGAGTGAGGGTCCGTTGCCCGGCACGCTCTATTGGGTGGACAAGCCTGAAAAGAGAAGTCTTCTTTTAAGGGGAAGGGCGGTCGATCATCTCCATGACGAGATCGCTGTTTCGCAAGAGAACGATAGGGGCGAAGACGAGAACGAAAATTGGGTCGCGGTGGTGTCAGGGCAATAACAAAAGGTTCGCTTCAACGAAAGAGGAGGGGAACACTGGAAAAGGGACAGAAAAGCGAAAAAGATCCGAAAAGGAAGAGAAGCACGGCCTTATTGCGGGCGTGGGGGAAGTTGGAACGCAAGAACCGGAATGGGGGAAAGAGCTTAAAAAAAATCGGGAAACGGTCGTATACTGAATGGCCGAGGAGGGGGGGGAAGGGGTTAAACCTACATTAAAAGGGAGAATCTAAAAAATATGAGTTGAAGCTGGAAACTGATAAGACAAATACACATGAATGACCATAACACAGCAGAAGTTGGAAAGGTGTGCCACTAACAAAACCTCAATAGATCGAAAAAACAGGCCATTTCTTTTCTGCTTAAGGCACCCTTAAACAACAAGACCCAATGAATTGCCCTTTAGGGAAACAAGCAAGGCACCGATTCGTGCAAAGCAAACTGCGATGGCACTAATACGGGAGATTGACGTACAGAAAAAAAGAGTGGCCATTCAGGGAGAGTCGCAGCAGAACAAGAGAAACTTCTTTAGTTCGGGGGAGAATTCGGCTCGGTGTTGACAAAGAGTGTTATGGGGGACCGTGGGCACTGCAACTCTTTAAAGTGAAAAAAAACCGCGGGTAAGGTATCATCAGGGGAGGAAGAAAGCAAACGTCGACCGCTAGCCGAACGAAGGAGATCAGTCATTCTGGTTATAAGAAGGGGATGGAGGGGAGAAGTCCAGGGGAGGCGGTTGAAGAACACTTAAACTGAAGTCTAGGACAGAAAAGGTAGTCGATGGGAGGGGAAGTCGAATCAATAAAAGCGCATGATACTCAAAAAAAAACAGCCGCAACGTCGGTACCTACGTAAAAGGGTAAGGTGGGAGGGGAGTAAAGGGCCGAGCGAATTAAGGGTAGGGGGCGGTCAAAACGTCCATGTGAGAAGAAGTTAAAGGGATCGCTCTGATAGGGGGAAAAGGGAAAAAAGAAATTCAACAAATCTCCAGGGGTGGTGACCGGAGAGATGTTGGTCCCTAAAGGGAGTTCGAGTTCACACAAGGAAGGGTGCAAAATGATGGGGTTTTCGGGGGGGGGAGATCAGTGCAGATGGTTAGGTACACTAAAATCAATCAGTAGAAGGGGCTGGCGGCCGATAAAAAAAAAGAGATATCTGAGGGGTGGTTGGTATTTTACGACAAGGCATTGGGGAAGGGATCTTCGAAAGGAATTGGAAAAACTGTACGCGGAGCTCAGGGGGGAGACAGCCCCAGAGAGGAACGGCTTGGGAAAGGGCGATATCGAAGCTCGTTGGCGCTCAACGTCCGGGAGGGGGGCGGGAGCCGCTCAAAACCCCTTGGCTACTAGAAAAAAAACAGGTAAATAGGAAGACAAGTGTGGGTGGAAGCTGCTTTTTTTCAAAGAAAGGGAAAGCCGCACTACAGAGGAGAAAAAAAGCGTCGCAATCTTGAAAAAAAAAGAAACCCGCCTTGAAACGTGGCGGGGGATCTCCCCAAGGGAGACGCGTAAATATGAAAGGAGTAAGTTCAACCCCAGGATTGTCTTAAAAAGGGGGAAAAAAAAACGAAACTCACCTCAGAACGGTGTTGGGGAGGCAACGCCAACGAGGGACAATTGTTGGGGGACTTAAAAAAAACAACCCGAGCCCAGGATCGAAAATACATTTAAAAGATGAGGGGACCCGTCAAGGAGGCGGAGAATCCTCCTCTCAACCAAAAAAAAAAAAAACGGCCCTTTTGTTTTTTTGGGTTTCGAGGAAATCTGCGATTGGGGAAATTTTCAGGAACCGAGAGATGTCAAGGAGAGAAAAGTTTTTGAACGGCCACGGACGGCGCTCGGCCAAATTACGGACAAAGGTACCAATCTTGCCGGTGAAGGGGCGAGGAACGACCGGGCGACGGCAGGGGCGTCTCCAAATCTTCTCGAGGGGGAGAAGGTCCCCGACTGGGGGGGGGGGGGGGGGGGGGGGGGGGGGGGGGGGGGGGGGGGGGGGGGGGGGGGGGGGTGGGGGGGTGGGGAGATGATGGTTGATCGTCTAAGAAAGGGGGAGACGTTCTGACAAGAGCCCCGGATCCGTCAAAGAAAAAAGAAAGAAAAACTGAACTGAAAAATTGGACAGTCGGTCGCGGGTAAGCGCCCTGGAATGCAGGGGACATTACCTAAAGAGAACCACGGTCCTACGGGGGTCAACCATCTCCTAGAAAAAAAAAAAAAAGGAGATAACGAACGGAATGTATTGGATGCCAGGGCGAAAGCCGTGAGGAATCCTGGAAGAAAGAGAAGGGGCGGAAATCGCTGGGGAAAAGGCAAGGTGATTGGCCAGCCCAAGGGGACCTGATGCGGTACACAAAAGGATTAAAAAAAAAAACCAGACCAAATAAAAATGAACATAAAACACACACATGAGGTGGCGGGGGTGGTGTATGTGATTCGGATGGGAAAAGGACAGAAAAGGCGGCTGCGTAACAATTGCGCAAAAGTAAAATCCACAGAGGAAAGGGGTGATAAGGTCTAGGGAGGGGGGCAAGATACAACGAGGAGATAAATCCTTAAGTCTACCGGCGGGACGATATGTGAGAGGAAGCGAACGAAATAAAAAAAGAACGGAGGATGGAACAAAAAAAGGAGGAAAAGATTGGTTCTGGGCTGTAGGGAGGTTGTCACGGGAATGCGATCGACCCCGTCGAAAAAAAGTGCACCAACATCAACGAAAAGTCGATCGGGGGTCTCGGTCACTAGTTCGTCAGCAGGGAGCGGGTAATCCGAGCCAAGCGGTAGAAAAGCGACCGAATCAACGGAAAAAAAAATAAGACATCGGGAAAGGGAAAGAGGCTCATCCACCCTCGACCCAAAAACAATCTTTGGAGAAGAGAAAACCAAAGTGCGTCTGTCCTCCAGGGGGAAAAACTAAATCCGGACGGAAAAAAAGCTTCGCAAGAGCCAGGAAGAAATAGTCGGACTCTGCTGACTTAAAACCCGTCTGAAACATAGTCGGGGGGGACTGGGGGACGCAAAAGGGGGAGAAGAAAAAAAACACGGAATTCTTGGAGAAAGTTAGGGGGAGGTAAAGGCCCTTCGTTAGGGGGGGAAGAGTTTCTAGGACGGGCGACGAGAACCGGGAGGGCGAATGCTCTCGCGGCTCCCTAATGAGAAAGGATGGGGGCAACTTGGGAGTTGGGAGGAAGCTGAGTTCTCTGAAAGAAAGGTAGGGGAGGGACCGTTTGCTGTGCTTCTTCTAAAGGGTTGGGGGAAACGTGAATCGAGCTAATCTTAATTGGAAAGGATTCGGAAAGGAATCACGGACCAATGGAGGACCTAGAGCCTCCTTTAAGGTAGGAGGGCGACGAGAAAAAAAGGGGGGGACGTTGGGGGGTCTCGGTGGCGGGTAGGGTAGAAGAAAAGTTCGAAGGGACGGGGCTGGGCCCGTTACTTGAAAAGAGCAAAAGAGGAGGGAATGATTCGCGGACCTCCTCGAGAAGAGGAGGGGAGGAAAGTCCTAGAGAAAGAAGAAGCATGGGGGAACATCGTCCTAACAAAAGAAGAAAGCTTGAGTACTTCTAAAAGGGGGAGGGGTTTTAGGAAGAAGAGAACCTGGACAAACTCGGAAAGGCCTAATGGGGGGGAGGAGGGGAAGTTGGGGTGACGCAAAAGAGAAGGCTTAAACTGCGTGTGCAACAAGCGAAACTCCAAAAAAGGAAAAAAACAAACAATTGGGGATATGATGAATCAAACGGAAAGCACCAAAATTGACATTGGGGGGCTTGAAAATCCCGCACCTGATGCTACTGGGGGTCTGCATTCAATCTCGAGGGGAGGGTACAAAAACTGGGTTGCGAGAGGGTAGCTTCCGAAAAACATCCGGGACGTTATCTCTTCGAAGGGAAGCTAAGAGGAGGTGACAGGGACACCTTCCAGGTTTCTCTCTGGAATTAAGTCAGACAGAAGAAGAGAAACTTACCGCGACGAACAGAAAGGATAGCGGTGGGGGGGTTCTACTATTGGCGAGTGAAAAAAGGGGGAGGACGGCGTTGGAAAACCCGAAAGAACGGGAGAAGATGCCGACGATCAGGTGGGGGAGGAAAAAAATCGGGACGTCGAAATAAGAAGTAAAGACCGCCCTACGGACACAGTCGTACCCGAATCCACCCAAGAGGAAAAAGTTCGTATCCTTCAGAAGGCCGAACTAACGTTGACCTCAAATACCAAGGTGAGAAAAAAAGAGGCGCAACGAGAAGGAAGGATAAGTCCAACGAATGGGGACAAAGAGACCGGGCCCTGAAGCGGGTTTGGTAGATATGGGATATCGCTGGTCCTGCGTGTCATTTTGGAAAAAGGGGAAGGGGGTCGTGAAAGGGAGGGAAGGAACATGGGGGTTGGGAATGACAAGAAAAGAGGGGGGCTTACATGGCTACGAATTCTTCGAGATCGTTTTGGTTGGGAACTTTACAACAAGGCACCGGTTTGCATGAAAAGAAGGGTCTTTTAAGCGTCTCAGTTGGGGTAGATCATAGCAAGAGGTCAGGGGAATGGCCGAAAGAGGGCGAAAGAGTGGTGCCGCAGGAACAGGAAGGCCATGGGATGGACTTGGATCCAAGGAAAAAAAAAAACCACCAGTCGATCCACAAAAAGAGGTTATGTACAAAGAAAGAGATAAAAGGGGGGGGTAAAACCCATCCAACGGATCAGCAAGGTTCTGGAGGGGGACAACGAAGTCCAATAGGAGGAAAAAAGGGAAGAAACCGTTCAAGGAAGCCTTATCTGGAAAGAAATAACACCAATGAATCGGAAAAAATTATGCGAGGAAGGAAAAAAAAAAAAAGTGGCATTGGGTTCGTAAAGGCCCAACCAAAAAATAACACTCAAGGAGACGCCAACCTGGCCCGGGAAGAAAAGGAGAGAGGGGTTGACCAACCCCTGCCCATGAAAGAAACGGGGTAAAGGGCATCCTTATTTGCCCAATACATCGGAAAAAAAGAAGAAAAAATCTGACAAAAAAAAAAGAGGGGGAGGAGGGGAAAGGGAACTGAGAGGAAGTTCGGGGCCATAGGACGTTCTTCAAAGCACAGGAATCCCTTGGGGCGAAGGGCATCGGCCAAGGATAGTATACAAAAAGAAAAAAGAGAAAAGTGGGAGATGTAAGGAAAAGGAGGAAAAGGGGCGGCAGTCGTCTCTGCAAGAGAAGATTTAGGAGGGATCGCACGTGTATCTTCTCATACCCAGTTTAAAAAAGTGGAGGAAACTTTTTCTGAAAAAGCATCAAAATCCACTTCAGTCATACACTAGACGACTGAGCGAAGATCGAAGTGTCGAGCAAAGGGAAGGAGAGGGCTGAGCTGAAAATCATTAACCTCGGAGAACTTGGAACGGGGCCGTGAACTTGGTGGTCCGGGGGGGGGGAGGGGGGGTTCACCCTCCAAGAGAAAAATCACCTATCCTGAAAAGGAAGAAACTCATTCTAGGTGGCCCTCGAAAGGAGAAAAAGGATAAAATGTTACAAAGGCAAAAGCTCCGAGAGGGGAAATCGCAGAACTTGACAGGAAAAAGGAGAGGGAGGGGAAAAAATCCATCATGATTTGGGGGGGGGCGGTTACGTGGAAAGCGCAACCAATTATTTGCGGGGGGGGAAGAGATTGGGACTAGTGACTGTGCCTCAAAAAAAAACGGCGGCTGTCTGCGTCACAAGTGAAAAAAAAAAAGAGGAAAAAGTCGGCAGTAAAGGTGGGATGGGTCCTCGAGCGGGCCCTCGAACAGACGGGGAGAAAATTCCTTCGGCGGAGACAATCATGTGTAAGAAAATAGAGATGCTGGCCCGGGCCAGAGGGGAAAAGAAGGAGGGCCGACCTCTTCTCGATGTTTCCCGCTGATGACTTGAAAGTCACGGGCAAAATTAGAGCGACGGAAAAGGGGTGGCATCGCCCGCGACCAATTAGGAAGTTCTCGTCCTTTCCCGGAAGAAAGGGGACGGGCTGAAAGAGGAGGAGAAAGCATCGAGGAGTGAAAAGGACGACAATAAGTTGTTATTTTCCAAATGAACTCAAAAAGAGGGAGGAAGGACTCATCACAACCTAACAAAAAACCGCACGCAAACCGCAGAGAAAGGGGGGAAGAAAAAGTCGCAAAAGTAAAAGATAGGTCCCATTTTCATGGACCAGACCGCCTCTATTAACCCAGATCTGCCAAAATCAAGTCTCAAAAGGCAGAGAGGAAGAAAAAAACAGGGGGGGCGGCCGACCCCGTAAAAAAGCGGTGTACTGTCCTAAAAAGGGAAGAGAAAAAACAACGGGAGGAGCAAGGGAGGGGAGAAAGGTTGCAAAAAAAAGGAAAACGACCGTCGTAGTAATTATTTTAGTCCGGCCGGGTGGGGGGGTTCGCAATCGACTAGGAGAATTCCTTGTTTGAATCTCGCGGCATCGAAGGAAAGTTTAGGGGAAGGAGGAGCACCACGGGTTCGGTGGGGCTGAGGGGGAGTGCCTGATACGGTAGTTGCGTGAGGCGTCTAGTAGCAGGCCTCAGACAGGGGCGGAGGGGGAAAAGGAGGCGAATCATCTCCAAGCGCAGGCAGAAAAAGAGGAAATTAAAAGAACTAGAGGGGAGAACGAGATCGAATTTGGTCAACGGGGCGATGGGGGCGTAGGAAAACGGTCGAATCGACTCCTTCCCGAAAAAAGGAAAGGAAGAGCAAAGTCTCGGCGAAGACGTGTGCGGAGGCGAGTTTCAAGAGGGAAAAAAGAAAACCATGTGCACTCGGTCTTACGGAAGCGTCGAGGAAATTACTACTCGACGTTTGAGAGGGGAAGAGGGTCAAACGCTTCGCAGACTGGGAGGGCACGCTGGAAATTTTACTAGAAAAAAAAAAAACGGGCTTCGGTGAAAAGAGAACCTCGAAACCGAGATCAAACCAAACAGAAAATTTGAGTTTTGTAACCGACCGCCAGCATTGACCAAGTGCAAAAGGATGCGCAGTCGAGGAGGAATCGAGCTTTTGCTGAAAGGGAAAAGTGGAAGTTACAAAAGGCAAGCAAAAGAAGAAAATTCGTTCGGGAGAGGTCTCGCGGTGTTACGATCGGTGATGTTACGGAAGAGGCTCAAGGAGAAGTAATGACAGATCAGCCCGCGTCGAAGCTCACCGAACTGAAAAGGAAGGAGATGAAAGGGAATTAACGTGTGTTCAATAACGGAAGGGGAAAAACGGGGCGGCGTTTTCAGAAAAAAAGAAAGCTGAGCGATGAAGAAGGAGAAGGGCCCATAGCGGAGGTTCGTTAGAAAAAACGGGTCTCAGGGAGCTTCCTACGCAAAATTCGGGACGGTCGTAACGAGGAAAACGGCAAGAAAGGACGTTCTAGCCTTAAAGAGAAAACTAACGTGGAGGCGACGTCAATAAAATGTGATAGTCCCGAGATCGGGGTACGAATCCTTTTCAAGAAAGAAGGAAGGAACAGAAGCGTTACCACGGAAGCGTGTTGGGGGGAGAGAGGAAGCTGAACTGGGAAGGGAAGGGGAAAGCAGGAGGTAAATGTCAGTGGAGGAGAATTGCAGGGGGTTGGGAGTCCAATCTCAAGAGTGCAGCCGCAGTGAGGCCTAACATTACCGTAAAGGGTTTCCTTTTACAGACAGGAAAATGGGGGGAACCGAACAATGAATTTCTTGGACGGAAAGACCACTGGTTGGGGGGGGAGAGGGAAAACCAATAGACTGAAAGGCCGGGGGATAAATGGGTGGAAGGGGTTTCGCACTTCAAAAAGATAGAAAGGATGGCGTGTAGCCTCTGAAAAAAACCTGGGATCTCTATAAACAGAAAAGGGAAAGAGAGATAAAGGGGGGGTGGGGGAGGAGGCTCAAGAGAATATCAGAAAGGTTCCGGGAGCTCAAAAAAAGAACCCACGACAGGAGCTTCTCCCAAGAAAAAGACGGAATACTTGGGCCGGGATTCTCCAACCCAGGAAAAAGCGAAAGAAAATAAACATACTGCAGAGTAATGCCACACACTGGGAAGGGGGTCTGTAAAAGGAAAAAAACCACTAGAGAGAAAAAGAAACGAGGTTCAGACCGGAAAAAAAAAGGTCAATGAATTGATAGCAGGGGACTGGTCCGAAAAAATAGGAGCGAAACTTTACATCCTGAAGGAGAGGTCCAAAACGATATACTCCTCGAGGAAAAAACTGAGGGATCAAAAGGAACGGGCACTCTGGCATTGGAATGGGGAAGAAACCGACCGTTAGGCAAGAACCGTTCTGATCACCTGGGGGGGACGGCGAAACAGGCTCTGCCAAGAATAATACAACTGCACCATTTGCCGGTTGCTAAAGTTTAAGGGACGGAGGGGGGGGCGTTGGCTCCAAAAAAGTACGAGTGATTCCTCAGAAAAAAAGAAAAAGAAACACCGGTTATCTTAGGGCATCAGGCGTGTCGGCGAAAAAACGCCAAGGCCCCGTATACTTAACTGAAAAAACGCACTTCAAGAAAAACAACGCTGACTGCAGAGACTCGGTTCAAAAAAAAAAAGGGTCGAGCGGTAAGGGGGGGAAAGAGAAAAGGCTGATCAGTACCTAAGGAAAAGTTGGAAACGGTGACGGGGCCTTAAAACCAGAACGGGCAGAAGCGAATAGAGATCGAAGGTCAGATGGGGGTGTTCGAATGCTCCCTGGAGAGAAAACGGGTACTCGGCAAAAGGCCTCAAGGGAAAGGGGGGAAAACTGCACAATCAGGGGCAGGGGGAGGCAAGCAAGGCAATGATTGGCTGGGTTGGAAATTACAAGAAAAAGCTCCACTCCCCATTGGTGAACCAAAAGGGTGGGAAAAGGAGACGGGGACGAGGTTGAAAGGGGGGGGCCTCACGGCGTCTGTCTCACAATGTGAAAAAACAGTCAAATAAAGAGTCCGAAGTGGGAAGGTGGGCCGACAGTTTCAACGCCATCTACACAAACTCTGGGGCGGAAAGTAACCTGACATCAAGAGTTGAAGACCGACAACAGTCGGTGGAGGGGGGGCCGCACGCACGCCCTCACGAAAGAAGGAAAAGAAAAACTCTAGGGGGGCGAGAAAAAAAAGGGGTGGGACGCTTTAAATGGACAACAGGGGGGGGCATTGCAGATCAGAAGAAGTTTTAACCCCAATCGGAGTTAATCGGTTTCTCGTCCCCCCCCCCCTTTTTCGCCCTTCACTACGTATAAGAAAAAGGAGGGAACGAAGCAAATTCACGACCAGAGCCCGTGAAATAAGAAAGTCAGTCGGCGCATCCCACCTCGCAAAAAAAAACCCGGACAGACTCCATATTGGGAAAAAACGGGTCAGGAAACCGAACAAGTGCGTCGTCCAGATGGGAAAAAAAAAATGGAAACGAACCGGAAGAGAAGAAAAGCAGGCGGACAAAACGCCTCAGGTAAGGGACTAACGCAACCGACTTCTCAAATTACAGGGAGGGGACTGTCCTTCGAAAGGATCTCCGAAAAAACAAAAACACGGAGGAGGAGTAACGAAAAAGGGAGGGGGGGAAAAAGTACAAAGGCCAAGCTGGAGAGGGGCGGATCATGTTATAGGCATCAGAGAGCGATGAAATAATGGGCTCTTTTAATCTCTCAGCGGGGGTGGGTGTCCCATGAAAGGGAGGGACGACGCCTGGCGGTTTTGCGGAACTGGTTTACGAGGGGGGGAGGAAGTCCGGGGGGTGTGGGAGGAGGACCGAAGGTTGGAAAAGAGCGCCAGGAGGTAAATTCACTTTGGGAGGGAGGGGTGAAAGGGATCCTCTCCCGCCGAATCAAGGGGCTTCCAGCATTACGATATTTACTGAGGAAAAGGAAAAACTGGGGGTGTACGCGGGTGCGATGGGGGGCTGAGGAGAACTGAGATAGCAGGGGTCCCCAGGGGGTAAAGCAGGAATCTAAATTCTCAAGAGAAGAAGACTGGAGGAGCGTGCGGCCGCACACATCAAAAAAAATGTGAACCGACGTCTGAAAACAAGAGGGGGAGAAGCGGATTACGGAGAAAGGAAATGGCGTTGGGAAACGAAGGAGAAACGAAAGCTTAATCTGCCTGTAGGTTGAGCAAGGGATTGACCCACAGACAGCCAAAGAAGTGAAAAACCTAGCCAACGATATCATCAAACCAAGAGTGGGACCAGCAACGGTAAACTAAAGGAGAGGAAAAAAAAAGGGCCAAGAACGACAGAGTCTCCTGAGAAAGAGGAAGGAGTAAAGAGAGGAGAGGGGTGGGGTGCAAAACAAAAAGATTTCGTCCTAGAAGGGGGGAAGGATCCAAGATGCATCGGGAGGGACTAGGAAAAAAGGTGTGACGCACTCTGGGATGTTGAACGGACCATTCACACCTTAAATTACAAAAGTTTATCGAAAGCACGCTCTACTTACCGAGAAGGGAAAGGAGTCGCGGATCAAAAGGGGGTGGGGGGGAGAATAGTGGAAAAAAAGATTTGAAAGATTCGCGTTTGTGGGCCATTCATACCCGGCCGGAAGAAAAGTAAGACGATAAAGGGGGAGAATCCAGGAAGGTCGATCACGCGTGAGCTTTCAGGAAAAAAAAAGAAAAAGGGGGCCATTTCGAAGGGAGGATCGAAGCAACCGTCATATGGGGGACAGTTTAGAAAGGAATTGGGGAACGAGAGAACGTTTCAAAAACAAGGGGAGAAACGTGAGAGTAACAAGGGGCTTGAAATCACGCTCGGGGGGAAAAACGGATCCTTGCAAAGTTTCAAAAAGAAAGAAAAGAAGGGGGAAGGGGGGGGGGGGAGAAGAGGGGTTCGCAAAGGGCACAGGAACGAATTGGGACAAGTAATGTCGTTCCATAATTGCATGGCAGGGGGGGGATCCACTCACAATCATTGGCTCGGTTGGCGGCGCGAATAACGAGGTCTGAAGGGGGGGGGGGGGGGGTACTTTTAAGAAAAAGGAAAAAAGTGGGGGGGTCAAGAAAAAAAAAATAGATTGTCTTGACGAAGCTCCAAAGTGGTGGGGTAGATCCTATCAAAGCGTGGGAGAAGGGAAGATGGGGAAAGACGAAGAGGTCGGAAACTTGGCGAGAGGGGGCTGGTATTCAAACACCTGTGG
>Ga0179593_1302327_pt1 | contig 11528 bp, 11 predicted proteins | sample CZODoug2_1_08_16_FD_185931 | JGI IMG/M metagenome (GOLD analysis project Ga0179593, IMG submission 185931) | Vadose zone soil fungal communities from Angelo Coast Range Reserve, California, USA - CZODoug2_1_08_16fungal (PacBio error correction) | ecosystem: Environmental > Terrestrial > Soil >...
CACACTTCAAAAAAAAAGAAGAGGAGAAGGCATTCATCGACATGAGGAAAGGCGAAATCAACACGGAAGAAAAGGGATGACGTGGTGGAGGGGACAGGCTGCTCTTTCTTCCTAAACGAGAGAGGAGATCGAGGAAGAACGGAACGAATAAATGGGTGCAACGACCAAATAAGAACAGAACTCTTTGTCAAGGCACCAAGATTTGGGGGGGGGGGATGGGAAATACACAAAACTTAAAGATCACAGTAAGGCGCTCATGACGCCGGAGTGAAGGGTCGAGGACGGGGAGAAAAGGACAACGGCAGCGCTTGTAGGGGAATGGAGACTGATAAATCCAAAGTAAAACTGGTGCGACTGACCTCGGAGAAATTCGGGCGCGGGGTTTGGAAGATGGCCACGGGCAATAAAGTTTTCGGGGGGGGACAGGAGAAGGAATATGTGAGGAGAAGTCGACAACGTACACCTTCCTCCCCTTGCGCATCGGCGGGACACACTTAATTTTCGAGAGATGAAAGGCTCGGATGACGCCGATTTGCATCGTGGGCCGCGTAATCAGGTCATAGATGAAAAGGTGAAGGGGAGAGAACAATGTAAGCCACAACTCTCGAAAAGGGTCCGTTTGACCTCAAGAAAATAACACCTCCAAAAGACTTTCGGCTGGGGGGGGGGGGCCAGGAAGCAACAATGGGGTTTATGGATTGCGGTGGAAGACGGACATGACGTTTTGGCTGGTCGGGGGGACAGGTTCTTATTGGGGGAACTCACTGGCTGCCCTAAAAGAGGGGGGGAGCTGGACGAATACTATTAACCCAGGTCACCAAAAATCCAAGGCGCGCAGGCCAGTTTTAGCCGGTATGGGGGGGAAGAGAAGGAAGAAAATCAACCAAATTCAGCAGGGTCTTTTCTGCACAACCTTAGGGAACTAGAAGAGAAACGAGGAAAAAAATCGCACAAAACTTCTACAGAGAACGTTTCTCTTACGTAGTTCTTTATGGGAATCAAAATCAGGGCGGATGAGACGACCACTTAGATCTATTTGTCAGGAGACGGTGGGGGGGCAAATCCTCAAACCAGAGCATGAGGAACAAACTCGAAGGGATCAACCTCTTTTCGGCCTCGACTGCTGAAGGACCGTAGGCAGGAGAAGGTTGTATATCCATCTAACGGACTACAGAAGGAAGGTCTAATCGGTCAACAGGACCGCTTGAATCAAAGAGCTCTTTGTCCCCGCGAATAGGAGTAACTCGTACAGGTGTTAAACAAAAACCAGTACAAGTCTCTCTGAAGAAGCCCTGTTGAACGGGACCAGAAAGAATATTCTGCTACCTTCGGACAAAGATCACAAACTTCAGGGCTCCCATGTGCTTGGTAAGGCTGGCGTTATATTCGAAAAGGGGACCGGATTAAGAGAGGCCACTATAGGGGACCGACAATCAAATAGAATAAAAAAAAAACAATAGTATTCAACTTTAATCCTGAGTAAACTATTGAGCTAGCGTCAACAACAACGGAGAGGATGAAAAGGTCATTTTGGTCGAATGTAATAAAAGGTGGTATCCGAGGGATGGAAGAGTGTGGTGAGGACCCACCCAAGTTGGGGGGGGGAAGTAATGACGTCCCTTGGAGCGAGACTAAATACTCCTCACAGAGGGAAAGAATCGAAGGCGTAATCTATTTATTTTCTGGGTCGATAAACAGGCGATTCCCCATCATGGCAAGTTGGAAAAAAAGTAGGGACGAGAGGAGAGAGCAGGGACGAAGACGGCCAGCGAAAATTGAAAAACAAAGAAGTTATCCCCAGGTAAAGATTGGAAAGAAATTGCCGAAAGCCGATAGTCGATCTGGCGATAAGAAAATAAACGAGTTTAGATGGTGTAGAAGAGGGTTATGGACACCCAAGGGGCAACCGAGGAGAGGGGGGAATTTTGATTGTCGAAAGATTCTGCTGTAAAAAAAGAAAAAAAATAAATTAGGAAAAAATCCTGAGAAACGTAGGCTTTTGTAGGAAATGGGAGCAGAAGGGAGAGGGAGCTAGGAGGAATTTTTGGTCGCAAAAAAGCCAGGGGGTGTTATCAAGGAAGCCATCCTGAGAAAAAATGGCAAGGGGGAGTGTCAGCATTGAAAAAAGTGGTGAGGGGAGTCTGAATTAGGGGGAAGGAGAAAACGGGAAGGGAAGTCCTTTGATGTACACTCCAAAAAGCCGAAAAAAGGGAGTCCGTACACAAAGAAAAAACCCATTTGGGGTTGTGATTGGGGCAACAAAAACCCCGAACAGAACGTCAGGGAGGGGGGAGGGGTCTCCGTCGGGGGAGGCAAAAGCAGGGAATAATTGACGAAGACCTTTGAGGAGGGTTGTGATTCGTTTCGCGCGTCAAACCGGGGAGTCAACGAATTAGCGGCCCACTGGGAGAGCAGAATGTTCTCAGCGACCTTGCAACTTCTAAAGGGGTAATCTTAGGGAAAAGGGGCGGTGGACCGGGAAGAATCACGCAGCCAAAGAATCGCAGGGTCCCAAGAAAGCATGCCCAAGGGGAAAAGTAAACAAGGGAGCCTATAGGTGATAGAAACGCATATTGGGGATTTCCTGTGGGGGGATAAAAAAAAAAGGCGACATGTATGAAAACGACCAAGAGAGAAACGCCGGGAAGTGTGTTCGGGACAATAGAGAACCGTCTCAGAACCCAAGAAACGGCAATGCGCCCGCTCTTATAGCGTCGTTAGAGTCTCTGAAGGAGAAAATCTGGGCGTAACTCGGGGGTGGCAAATATTGGGAGATTGGAGGAGCACGGGAGAAAGATCAGTGGAAGAACTCATGAGCGATCTCATGGCACAATCAGCTGTCTCTTTCTCACCACTACTGAGTTATTGACGGGTTGGACGTCAGCCGACATATAACCATGGCGATTAATATCTTCAAGAAGGGGTGCGGTCTGGGAGGTAAGATAGGAAAAGGAATATATGCAATTCACACGGAAAAACAGAGGGAGAAAGATTATACCTGGGAGGGGGGACCGGAATCAAAAACACGTCAGAACCGGCATGGAATGGGACGGCTGAGAGTTCTGGCCATGAGCAATAGAGGATGCCAAGGGAAGGAAGAAAATAATTCATTAGGGCAAGGCGCAAGGAGCACAATATCTTTTGGTCACCAAGACCAAAGGGGGGGTTGTCGGACTCGCAACTTACACAAGAAAAAAAAAAGGGGGGAGCGAAAGGAGAGGGAGGGGGGGTCGGTCTACTGCTTCTCGTGGGCAAACGACGGACCAAGGGAGGACTGGGACGGCAAAGGTCGCCGGAGAAAAAAAGCAACTTTTCCGATAAAAATGACATCTGGAATGATTTTTTTGACGAGCCACGGAAACCGTTAGGGGGGAGAACTTCTTGAGATGGGGTAGGCGTTCTCAACGGAAAACCTTTATCAAAAGAAAGATTACCACGTGAAGTGGAGAAGGGAATTAGAGGGCTGGGAGGACTCAAGACGAGAAGTGGCACGGGAGAAATGGGCGAAAGAAACACAGTGGAAGCAGCGAAACCGGGAATAGAAAACCCGACTCCACAACCGGTCTCGAGGAGTTCCGGCGTTTTGCCGAAAAGAAAGACGTCTACCAACTCAAAAATAGGGACAACGGTTGTGGACTCTTTTAACACACAAATTAAAATTGCGGGACCGGACTGAAAGGGTGGGGGCTAACTGCCGTTTCGGTTACTCACGTCTGGCACCGTAAAAGCGGGGGAGCAGGGAAGGAAATCAAAACCATTAAACGCTGTCATCCGGAAACTCAGAAAATCCGGGGGAGATACGGGTGCTTACGGGGTGAAGAAGCTGGGTCGGGTGGCGGCACAACAGAGACGGAAGAGAACGCAGAGAAGGCGCGCCTCCTTCCAGAAAAACCAACGTGAAAGATTATGGTATTCATCCAAGCACGTATAAATACCAATCGATAAGAGGACGGGCGCCGGGTGGGGGGCACTCCTCAAATCCGGTGCCTTCTGACAGCGATTACGCGAAAGGGCGGCGCAGAGACTCGGAATACAGATCTTAACAAGTACGTTGGGAACATCCAATAGAAAAGGGAAAGTTTTCATGCGGGGAGGCCGGCGCGGTGGGGAAACTTTCAACGGTCCCCCGCGAGAGTATAGCTTGGAGAAAGAAGTGTAAAAACCGAAGGAGAGGGAATACAATGGGATACAAAATAGATTCACGAGGAGGGGAGGGACACCGCGGTACTTCAATTTAGCCAAGGGGAAATGTAAAAAAATATAGGAGCGAAGGACGAGGAAGGGAAGAGGGGTCAAAGATCGAGGTTGAGACTCTCAAAAATCAGCCGATCACTCGGGAAAAAGACAATAGGGTGAAAAAGGGGGGAAGATAAATCACGAAAAAGAATCTCAACAAGGGAGAGAGATCCTGTGGGGGAAGTCGTATTCAAGTTGCATAAGGTGGTAGACCCCGAGTGAAATCGAATGGATCGTCCCCTCTCAACCAAGCTGGGACACGGGGGAGATAAGGACGGTAAAGGCAGGAAAGATAACGCAGAAGAAAGCCCCTCCACTTAGTCAAGGTTCACATCGACGATGATTTCGGTTAGGGGGGACGATATCAAAAGAAGCGATTCCCACGAGAAGAATTGGGGTCGGTTTACAATCTGGTCAGCGATGCTCTACGAGGGACCGAAAGGAAGAGGAAGAGAAACGTAGCTCGACCTTTCAAAACTCAACCAACCAGGGGAAGTTGTTATTTTTTTGGTAATAAAAGGCTTGAAAGGCTGCCGAAAAAGTTCGTCTGAGCTCAATAGCCAGAAAAAAGGTGAGAAAGAGTCGGAGGTAGCCCGCAGGGGAATAGTAAAAGAAAAAGAACCGAAAATTGGGGGATTTGTAGCAGAAAACGTCTTATGTACCAATATTCCAGGGACGAGAAACGTGATTGGTGGAAGAAAAGGGGGGGAAAGAAAGGGGAGATGCGTCTCTTCTAAGGAAGTGGTGACGAAAATCCACATTGCTGGGTTATCAAAAGTCAACGGGTGTAGGTGACATAAGGAGGAATGAAGGGGGGAGCAAGGTGCACTTTTGACCTTTGGTGGCGTGGTATTAAGGGTAAAATTATTCCAAAACTTGTATGTGCAGAACAGTGAGTAACAAAAAAAAAGGAACCGTGAAAAACGGGCGGCGAAACGCATCCGAAGAACAGTGTGGGGGGGGGAAAGAATCAACAACCCTAAGAAATACAAGTGCTTTTGTTGGCGGTCAGGCTCGCTGTCGGCAAAAAAATTCTATACTCGGGGGTGAGTCGGGGTGGTTGGTATTAGTCGTCTAACCTTTTCATAGGAGGCCAGAATTGGACGCGCCCTTGTATCGAGAAATCGGAGGGACAGCGCCTTGCGAAAGAAGTCTATTAAGTGTAAATCGGGTTAACCTCAAGGGGACGGAGGGAAGTGAAGAATCGAATCAAATATAAAAAAGTATAATAAGGCCCATGCACTCTCGGAAAAAGACAAGGAGAAAGGGTCCTTTCTGCTCACCCGGGTGCGGGAAAAATGTGCTTGCCCCGGTCTACAGATGAAAATCCCCCTCGAAGTGAAAGGGAAGGTGAAGGGTGTGCGGGAAGAGGAAAAACCTCGAACCGTCCACTCCGGCGAACTCAGAAAAATACGGATAGAGGTCAGTTTTGCTAGGCCGAAAAGACGTGCAAATTTTGGTGACAAAGAAGAAGTTGAACGGCGGGTGGTGCGGTGACGATGCAACCTGCGGGATGTGAAGAGGAAGCAAACAATTGCCACCCAATAGTCACGTCCTTCTTTGAGAACAACTGACTTGAGGTGATTGGTGTTGAAACACAAAAACGAAAGGGGCGATGGGACTGATAGAAGACGTTTTAAAGAGGGCAGGGGGGGGGGATCTATCGAAACAACAACGGGGGGAAGATTGCACATCACTATGCAAATATTGAAACATTACGCCATGGTCAACCTGACAGAAAAACACGAATCACCGTAGGGTCTTGCTAGATGCTCTTCTGAAAATGAGAGAGCGAGATGGCGGAGCAGATACGACACAAGGCTCGTCCTCTACATCAACCCGCCAATAGGTCACCAAGGGAGAAAATTGTGGGGGTGGGGACTCGCTATTACTCATATCAGGCAGTGGGTAGCGCCAGGCAAGGGGAAGGAAGAAGGCGGGCGAATGCGACGTAGTTGTGCAGAAAACTGAATTCCGGTCATATCGAGAGGGAATCTGTGAAAGAGAAAGCCGAAGGGGCAACGGGGGGAAAACTGAAAAGATCTCATGAGGAAGTGGTTCTGAAGATAATTTTTGGGGGGACACTGGGCAATGCCGGTTCAGGTGGGTAGTGGCGAAGGGTGGTTCTCACTTCCACCTTTAAACTTAAGCTCAAGAGAAACCCTGATTTAAAAGAATAGGAGTGAAATGCTCTGAAGGCCTCGATGGAGATGACCAGTGGCCGAGGAATGAGTTCATACTTGAGCGCTACCTAATAAGACAGAAAAAACTGGCCAGAATTCGTAAGGGTGAACCCTAAAAAGCGCCCTCATCAAAGCATAACTAGAAAAAAGGTTGTTGCCGTCAGTTTATAAAATGGTGTAAAAGTCGGAATTGAGGTGCCTTAAACTGACCGGTTGTGAGACGGGGACAGGACAAGAAACACCTACATGGACTCATTCCAGAATTCAAGTAAAAACATGGCACTCTAACCAAAACGAAGAACGGATTGAAGAAGTATTAACTTGTGGGAGTCACAAAAAGGACTGAAGGGGGGGGGTCTGTGGCTGACAAACCTTCAAATGAAGCGCGACACGCAGATCACGGAGGCGCAGCTTACCTAAAAAAGAATAGTTGTTCAGTCAGCGGGTTAAAATTTAAAGGTAGTCAAAAAAGGAGCAAATACCAACTTCTTATATCTGAGGACGACTTGGGGGGGGGGGCCTCCTCAACAAGGACGGGCGGTAAGCTGACATCGCTTGTCACACCCAGTGGGCGCGCAAGGGGCAGGAGAGAAGATGATCCTTAGATCATACGGTTGCATCCAATGATAAAACAGGGGAGAAAAGCAACAGTTCGAAATCCGAAAATGATAGCAAACTGCTTTCAATCGCTTGGTCCCCAGGAGCAGCTGGCGTACAATTGTTTAAACCGGGAAAGATCACGGGAATCGCAGGTAGGAGGGGGGAAAAATATTTCCTTCGATTACAAAAATCGGACTAAAGGCAAAAGGGGCGGGACTGGCGGAGATTCGCTAAGAGGGACCGTATTACGAAAAGTCAAATCGGGGGGGGGGGGAGGAGGAAACAGCTCCAGCCGATCGCGGAGACCAGAAAGTGGTACTTGAGCTCTCCGACGTAAGACATAGGGAGATAGAGAACAGGGGCTATAGATATCCATGTTTGAATCTGCGCATCTTGACCAATAAAACTATGGGGAATCAACTAGGGAGACTTGATCTGGGTCCGGGCCCCGACTCAAAAAAAGGGTGTACCGCTAAAGAAGGGAAGTTCGCGAATGAACCGAAGTCACGCCCAAAAGCCCAGAGGAGCTTGGGTCAGGTACGAAAAGGGGAGTTACTTTTTCATACGGCATTAAGCCTGGCCGTTGAAAACAATCTGGCCGGCCAGCTGCAAGCGCGGCCAAGCGATGAAAGAGGGCTTCAGCGGCCGCAACCGCAGAGAACAGGCTCGGACGCCCAATTGGATGTCAGTCAAACTGGGCCCGCCTCCTCAGGACGCATCTATCAGAATGCGCAAGCAAGCGGGTGATAGGGAGGGAGCTGCCCCGGATTATGGTTTGAGGAGTGGACCAAACAAAAAAGGAGACGAGAAGAGTTGGTAGGTCGGGCACCTGCGGGGGGTAAGAGTCCTTGAAGTAAAAGGAATGACTTGTAGAAGCTGCGCACGGCACTGGATCGCTAGTCGAAGGTTCACCCACAGACCCTGCAGGCCGGGGGTGGTTGAAAGACCGGGAACGTAAGCCGGCGGGCCGTGAAAGGAACCCGGTTGTACCTTTGTGATTCGGGAAGTCTGGCATTGAAAAAGTTGTACGGGGGGTGCAGCAGTGAAAACTCCGATAAAAAACGACAAACGGTCAGTCAAGACACCGAAGCAAGAAACAAATATCACCCGAAACCAAGCCACAAGGGACTTTGTTGCGGGGGGGCGCCGGAGGTAGGGGGGAAAAAAGGGCAGGGGAGAGGAAAAGGTGTTCGGGTGGAATTCAGGGTGGGAGAGGTAAAAAGGACTCCCAGTCCGGACCAAAAAGGTATCAGCAAATCGCGGGAAACGTCAACAGAGAAGTGAAAATCGAGTGCTTCATTTTCCAAGAAGGAAGAAGGGGCGTAAGGGGGCAAGGGAGAGCGCATCAATAGTCGCAGAAGGGATAAAAAGACGGCATTGACCCCAGGTTCCATCTCTTAACAACCGGAGCAGGGGGGGGGGAAAAGAAAAGGTTAGGGGGAGCGCAACAAGTTTTGATGACCTATCAAGGCAACATGTATGCCAAACAACGAGGGGAGACCGGTCAGTTGTGAGCACGAGCCAACACGTCGGAGTAGAAACCAATCATAGGAATGCGCTAACTTCTGATCTTCTGACAGGCGAAAAAAATCACAAATCTTACGTGTCAAACTCATGGGGGGTGGGACAAAGAAAAATAGTGGTTGGAAAATGAACGAAAGGGGGAATGCAGGAGCGGAGAGGTAGGAAAGAGAGAGATCATCGGACAATACACTAGGATTTTAAAAAGATTCCTGGGGAATACGTGTGGAAAGGCCGTACAATCAAATGGCAGAGGAATGCAGCTTACCCCTACCTTTTGTCCATTGGAAGGTGAATGGTGATAAAGAGAAAAACACCGGGGATTACAGAAGTATGCAATGACGCATCGGACACAGGAGGGAAGAAGGACATAGCAATGGATGACTGGGGAAAGGAATCAAAAAAGAATCAACGGAGTCCTTTGGGAATAAGCAAAGCTTGCTGAACATTTAAGATACTCGGATGACTCATAAGAAAAGCAAGTTCCCAAAAAGAAAAGACACCCATATCTTGTTCAACCAAGGGGCACGCCAATATGTTGGATTCAAAATAACAGCCGGATCGGCAGTAAGGGGACGTACAGCCGCATTTCGTGTAGAGGAAAGGAGGCTAGGGATGCAACTGTCAGGAAGTAGCGGATAATGGGGGGGAATAAGGGCGCGTAGAAAAAATTAAAAGCGCGAAAGGACTCTCTTCTCGGACGCGGTGTTTACGAGGGGGAAAGGGGGGAAATGCCGGTTCGTGGAAATAAGGAGATGTATTTTAAAGGACACCTTTAAACTCCCTTGCGGAGCTGGAATCCGGGGACCATGACTTTAAGGGTTTAAGCGATGGAAAAGGACGCGATTTGCTATAGGTGGCCGTCGAAATGGAAACTCGAAAGTGAACGATGAAACGAAGCAAAAGGAGAGAAAACAGAGAGCTTATTCCGGGGCTAACGAAAAAAACAAGCACTCAAACAACTTTTTTAATTGTTGAAAAGTTGAAGTGAACAAGGGGGAGTGCAATTGCGGTGGCCGGACTTAAAAAGTTGGGGGCTGCGGCAACGTTTTAAAGGGGGGAGTGTAAACTCACGCAGAAAAAAAAAAAAAAAAAAAAAAACCCGGTAGTCAATAATTTCGAGGACACACGACCTGCGAAACGGCCATGGGCGCCGGATGGGGAATACGCGCACCAACAGGACTGCGGTAGGGAGGGAACAAAACCATAACAGCTGAAAACGCCCTGGATCCCTAGGCGCCCCTCAAAGGGCCTAATTTTTGAGCACTTTAGGGCAATCAAAGCGACGGTAGACAAATCCAATGAAATCTCTGGAGGGGGCGAAGGTTGTGGGTGGGAAGAAACAAGCAAGAAAATTTGCATTAACTCTAAGGCTTGCTCAAAAGGGGAGGAACATGAGAAGTATCAAGCGATGAAACAGGCAAGGGGTTGAAGGAGAAAATAAGACACTGGGGGCCACTAGCATTGGGAGGAATGCGTGGTAGCGTACAGGACAGGAGAGAACAGGCAGGGAAGCTTTTCCCCGCTAGATTATCTCGGGAAATAAGGAAAAACAGTTACAATGATAGAGGGAATCGCCAAGGAGGATCGGACAAAATCACGAGAGGGCTATGAACAAGCCCACTCAGGGAGTCAGTCTAATGAGAGGAGTCCTGGTATTCACGAGAAAGGGACCGGATTTACAAGGTAAAAAGGATAGGATGGGGAAGTGCTCTAACGCTCTCCGATCAAGTGATAAATAGTTAATTAAAAAACTAACGAGGAAGTAACCGAGGGGATACTAACCACACGGAGGAGACATTTGTGGGGGGACGTCGGCGGAGAGAGTCAAGTTTAGGGGTACCCTAGTGACTTAGAGGTTTCGGTCCCCTCCGAAAAACCATATAGGGTGGAAAGTATATTTCCGAATATAAAAAGACTCCGCCAACGGTAGAAAGGGGAAAAGTCCCCCCAGATTATCTTTTTTTAACAATAATTAGCGGGGGGTTGGAGCTTGTCCCGGAGGATGGTAACAAGTTGGACTAGCCTGTCCAAAAGGTGAACAAAAAGATGGAAAAAAAAATGCTCGAGCGCGGAAAAAAAGGGCTCAAATTCCGGTCGAAGACATCAAAGGACTCTTCCCGAACAAAGTTTGGGAATGGTCATCAAAACTTAATGCCTAATCTCAGGACATTCGCTGAAGCGAGGACGAATCGAAGAAAAGAGGGAGGAGAGAGGGTCGGATCCCGGGTGCGAATTGCCAAAAAGACCAAAAAAAGAGGAGGGGGTGGATCGAAAAGGTCGGCTTTGTGAAATAATTGTTCTCCGGAGAAAACGGGAATGGGATTGTGTAGGACTGGCGGCAGAACGGGATCACTTTCATGCGCTGCTGGCGGGGTGGGCAGACAAGGACACTGCAATTACCTTGTGGGGTCCCGTCAAATAGGACCGGTCCATCCGGCGAAAAAGGCGTGATTGACTGACGTGTGAAATGGGTGATGGGAAGCATGGAAAGGAAACCCGCTTTGGGAAAGGGGCAACATTTATGAACCGAAAAACGGCCGGCGCCCAACTTTCAACTCCGAAAACAAGCAATTCCAGAAAACCCATGTTGTGTTGCTTCAGCTGAAACAACCGCCGAAAGACCAAGTTGTGAGGGGATGGGGGGCGTCGGCGGGGGTAGGCAACAGCACGAAGAGGCAAGGTGTGGGGGTGGGAGGGAGTTGGGCGCCGCTTCAACAAGGGTTATGCCGCATTTCCCGTACCTGGTATCGGGAAATCAGGGGAATTCTGAAATGATCGTCATGGGTAATGGCCGGCAAGGGGGAGGCAATTGGGGACGGGTAGATCGCATCAAATTATCAGGAAAAGTATAGAACATTGCCCCCAGCATAAGGAGAAAAAAAGAAAGGAATGAGAGAGAGGTTGAAAAGGTTGGGAGCTGTCTCGTAAAATAAAAAGAAGAAGACAATTGACCGTCATTTGGGGGCGCACTCTATCCCACTAGAA
>Ga0179593_1538724_pt1 | contig 11528 bp, 13 predicted proteins | sample CZODoug2_1_08_16_FD_185931 | JGI IMG/M metagenome (GOLD analysis project Ga0179593, IMG submission 185931) | Vadose zone soil fungal communities from Angelo Coast Range Reserve, California, USA - CZODoug2_1_08_16fungal (PacBio error correction) | ecosystem: Environmental > Terrestrial > Soil >...
GTACTTGCGGAACCGGCAAACAAATCTTGGAACACTTCCAGGGAGGATGATGAGGAAGCAGTCACAAAAGGACACGGTCCTCCCGCCAGTTATTAAAAAGGGGTTAAGGGAACTATCTTGAAAAATCAAGAAAACAATCCTACATGTGTTGTGGGGGGCAACAAGTAATGAATCCAAGAGGTCAAAGGAGGGGAAAACGCACTGGAGTTGAAAAAAGGGACGCTGGAAATAGGAAATGCGTTATATAAAGCAAACAACAAAAACTCTAAAGAGGGGCCGCCTCGTTAGGATCGCGTCTTCCGTAAGAGAGGGTAGTAGAGGGCGGAACGAAAAACCTGCGCCCCGACGAAAGGACGATCATCAAATTGTTGGGGGGAACGATTGAGACTCCTTGCGGGATGGCAGCGGCCCGACGAGGGAATATAAGGGTATTGGAGGGGTGCACGTTTAATGGAAAGGGGAGCCCGAAAACACTCTCCGGATTCTGAATGGGCCTGAAATCTTTAGCCGAAAAAAGAGGTCAAAAAGAGCCATACGACGGGAAGCAAGGGGGGGGCGCAAGCCACGTCCTACAGAGGGGCATCGCAACTAATAAATATTTCTCATCTGGTGTGGGGATTGATCATGCGCAAAGGGGTCCCAGGGACGGAGGCCATCAAGATGCGCCTTTTCCCTCAGCGAAAAGGATTAACCAGCCCCGGGTCAAACATGGGGAATTAGTGGGAAAAGGCCCATCGAGACACCAAAGGGGAGCTACGCTTCTACGAGGGTATCACAGCCTAGGGAAATGAGTAGGTGACGGAATTTGGGGAAACCAGCGGTGGCGGTACCATTTCCAATCACGGCTTTTGGGTAAGCACGGGACGTGGGTCGCGCAAAAGTAAAAAAACCAATCGTTTGCGGCGCGCAAAAATTGTCCCCGCACAGGAAGCACAACCGGGGGAAAAGCCTGACGACGAGAGCACCTCAATCCTCTCAAAAAAATATAGTGGGGGAGGGGCCTTTAAGGTAGGTCAATAGTCGTCGAAGGCATGCGGGGGGGGCTCAGGAGTAGTACTTGTCTATGGAAGGTGCAGAGAGGCTACTTTAGGGTGCTAACGGGGACCCCTTCCTGTGAAATCAGAGAAAGCCACTTCAGTGGGCGGAAAACCTTGGACCAAGAAAATGTTTGAAGATGCAGAAGGAAGAATGTCCACAAAGTTGGTCACATTGATCGGGGGGAATCAAAACGCTCTCGCCTGAAATAAAAAAAGCGCGGGCTGGTACCGCAAGCGGAGATCCACTATTCGTAGACATTGGGGGAGCTCGACTTTCTTAAGGGGATGTCCCGGGAAGAATGGGCGAAGGCTCACAAAAACATCAGGGAACGTGGGGGACGGAGGGACGCCAGGAGAAAACTTCAGATGAAAATGGTGAAGGAGGGCAATGAAAAAAAACCATTCCGGAATACAGAGAGAAGAGATCTCAAGGAACTTATTGGGTGGAGGAGGGGTATATTGTTAAGAGGAAGGCGTGCTGAAACGAAGTCTCCTAAAGGACAGACCGGGGATCTACCAGTGAAGGAGACAATTGAATCCGGCGAGGGGGGGGTGCACAACTGGCGCGATTTGAAGCCTGGAAAAGGATAAAGGGGGGGAAAATCTTGCCAGTCAGGGATCAGAAGGAGGTGCCGATGCATCCAGGCAATTGGTTAAGGAATCTGCCAAAAGTCTCGTTGAGATCTGCAAAACACGCGAGATGCGGTGGAAAGAAGGACCGCCAATCGGAAGGACACCTCTGAAAAAGAAAAACAAAACCAGAGTGGTGTTGGCGAGATATCTAAAGTTCCTGGCAAAGGGAAAGAACTAAAGTGAGGGTCTAACATGCTTACTTCTTTTAGGCAATTTGTGGGGGGGGGAAATCAATGTCGGTTTCCGGAGTCCTGTAACAAAAAAGGAGAGGACCCTTTCAACTAAAGGAAAGAAAAACCTCGGGAGGCTGTCAAAAGGAGACCGCTGGTTGATTGCAAAAAAATCACGACATCCAAAGGAGCAAAAGTTGGGGCCGGTTGCACAGGGGGAAAAAGATAAAGGGCATCATTCAGAGGGCATCAGGAGGGGGGAGGGATAAATGATCCGAGGACAAATCTACGGAAGGGGAATAGGGGCGGAGAAATGAAAAAAATTCTACAGAAGCCGGTTCCATGGGGGGGGGGAGTTCACTCCCACAAGATTGGGGTTATGGGAAGGGGACCCCAACGTCCTCCTGGGGGGGGTCTTAGGCAACCGGAGGTGGGGTGGTTCACTGGAAAAGAATTGGTTGTGCAAAAACAACGTTTGAAGGAAAAGGGACCTCCTGGGGAATGCAGAGGGGGGGAGGGTTTAATGCCAGGACTCAGTCTGCTCTGGGGACCGGGAAGGGAGGTGGAGTCTCAAGTAGATGCCCAAAACACTTTTCAAGGGGGTCAGGATGTATTAGCTCTATCGAATAAAGAAAACAATTAAAATGACAGAACTACGGACTTAAATGACGATGAAAGGGAGAGGAATTATGACTTCGCCATTATCACAAATGTGGTCAGGGGGGGGGGGAAGGAGGAAGAGTTTGGACGAAATATCTAAGCCAAACAAAAAAGGAAAAGTGGAGGAAAATAATATAGGGGGAGGGGTGATTCGTCATGGGAAATCGGAGAGCACACAATTCAAAAGGACCTGTCAGTAAATAAAAAAATGAAGGATCCATTAAGTCGACTCCGCGAGCCGTAAAGTCGGGGGGTAGGCGTTGCGGGAGTGAGCAGTCTCAGAGGATAAGAAAAGCAAACACCCATGGAGGAAAATAAGTACCGGAGAGCATTCAAGGTGTATAAAAAAAGTGCAGTTCAAAGACAAAGAACCTTCTGAAAAAAAAAAAAAAGGCAGAAAGGGCCATCTTCTCAAAAGCGGTAAGGCGGTGAAAAAACGTACGCAGGGGGGTTTGGGGCACCAAAAAAAGTATTTGATGAACGCCACAGCGAAAAAAAAGCAGACCGTGGAAGGAGCCCGGAGTAATTGGGGGGGGAAATTGAAGGGACCTGGACGGAAGGGCGGTTTTTTGTGGGAGCGAAAAGTCAAACCCAACTAAAGAGTAAGGCGCAGTTGGAGGGACGGGAGAAGGCTTTCTTCCGCTAGGACAGGAACGTCGAGGGTGGGGGAATCTGGAAGAAAAAAAAAAAAAAGGAGAGGCTAGGAAGGGTATAGGCAAATGTTATGACAAGGACCCTTGGGGGGGAGGGGGAAAGGGGAAGAGGGGAGGCGGGTAAGCAGACAGCCTCACCAAACCAAGCCAGGTCGACGAGTGTGAAGATCAGAAGGGAGGGGGAGTAACTAAACTTGGAAAGGGTACAGCAGAGTGAGGCGTCTGTTTGCAACAGCGAGGGGGAAAAAAAAAAGGAGGTCAACAAATGAATAGAAAAAAAGGGAAGCCTGAGGGAACCTACAAAATTGGGGGGGATTTAGTCCTCAGGGTACTAAGTGGAAATCAAAAGGAGATTAGGAAAGACGTAAAAGAAACCCTCTAAAATGGCTGGGTGCCAGAGGGAAGTCAAAAACCGCTTAGCCAGGTGAAATCGGGTCGTTAACTTAGGACTGAACGATCTACGAAGGAGGCTCATGACCTTGGAAGAAATGCGAAAGGGGTCAAAGAGAAAAATCACAAAGGGCAGGCCCTGGAGTAAAACCAAAAGGAGACTAATCGAAAGTTAATTATGAAGAAGGGGAAACGTTTTGTGAGATGGAACAGCTGGGTCTCTGAAATAGCGCCAGTCAGAGGGAAAAAAGGCCGGATGGAACAGGGGGAGACTTCAACAAGTGGTCATCACAAGGAGGAAAGTGGAGGCGATACAGACACCTCGATCCGGTGTAAACCATTCAAGCCGCCGCGTGACCATGCGGACAACGTTGAAAGAAAAAGGAAAAGAAAAAAATGGCTCTAATGTAGGACGAGACGAAGCTTAAGACCGGGTTGATGGAAAGGGGGAGAGAAAAAATTTAAAAGAAGTCTGCTAACCATTTCTCTAAGGGCAATCAAGGTCCAGATGGCGCCGGGGGGGGGGGGGGAAAAAGAGAAGAACACTCCTACAATCAAAAAGAATAGAACGTTTAGACTTTGGGAAGAGGGAGAAAAAGGTGATCGAAGGGGGGGGGGAACTCCGAGGAGGAGAGAAAAAGAAACCACGTCATAGGGACATGGATAGGAGAGATCGCAGGTCATCCAAAGGGGGCAAGAAGGAGTACGACCATTGAGAGGAGAATCTCGATGGAAAAAGAGTGAAAGTGGGGATGGGAGAAAAAGGTCAGACAGGGGGGGAAAAAAAAGGGTAACGCCTTGGCCCCTTTACCAGAACAACCTGCCTTTTCGTATGAGAAAAAAAAAAAAAGGGGGTGGTCACCCACAAAAAGGGTTCCGACGCAAAGTAAAAAAGACAAAGAGGTTTTGCAATACTCGCGCACTTCGATGGAAGAAATAGAAAAAGAAAGTGTAGAAACACGAGGGAAAAACGGGTCGAAAGGAAACTCCGGGGGTGAAAGAAGGAAAACCACATTATTGAAAAAAAAACTAAGAGAACAAAAAACGGGCTTAGGACACGAGAGATTGGGACGCTGGAAGGAGGGGACAGAGTAGCGTTGGGCAAGGGACGAGGTGAGTGGAGCTCAAGTGATGTCCTTTGGTGGTGGAAAAAAAAAGGTGTAACTAGATTTCGCTACGTCAACGGTGGATTGGGGAGGGACGTTAGATACCCAGTCCTGGCACCCAACTTGGAATAGCGAAAGAACGGGGAGGAAAATGGTACACGAGCAGAAAGGGGGGAACAAAGAGCTAACCGGCGTGGCTACCACACCCGTCCTGATGTGAATATATATCTAAGAGAAAAGGTGTCCCCTCACTGGAGGGGGCAGGGTGGGGGAGCCAAGAGAAAAAAGCCGCACAAAAGGGAAAGAGGTCAGCCGGCTGGTGCGAATCGATGTTACAGGGGTACATCCAACTATCCCCTGAATCATAAAGGTGTAACGCGAAAAGAAAAAAGTACTTGAGGGTTTATGTGTCCCGGGAGGGAGGGAGGAGAAAAATTTCTGGGACAAAATATACCCGAAAAACATCGTGGCGGGGACGAGTTTATGGCCTTGGAAAGGGTGAAAGTGAACGGGCCTGGAAAACTGGGCCGGCAAGCCAATACAATGCCGCCTACCGGAGAGAAGAAAAGTCAGCAAAAGGCATAAAATTAGGGGCATCTCTGGTTCTTGACGGATTTTTCCTGCATGAGGGAGGCGGCTGGAAAACTTGGACCAACGACTGACGCTGGGGTCTTCCTAAAAAAAAAAAAAGAGAGGGGTACGAAACATTGGAGGGGTACCACTGTGGAAAATCCGGAAAAAGTCGTGTTCCAATAACTGACGGAGGGGTATGGGAAATGACCGGTACAGAAGGGTATACAACGACTAAGAGGTCGTTGGGGACTCAGGGTCCCATCCAGGACATGGTGAGCGGAACTAGCCAAAAAAGGTCATCAGTTGATTAATAGGCCAGATAACTTCGAGAAGGAGGGAGAATCCGACATGATAGCTTACCTGTCTCAGCTTAAAGAAGAAGCACGAGCGGCCCAGCCATGGTGAATAGGGTTGGAGGTTGTGGTTGGAAGGGATTAATAATCTCATTTCCATTGCCCAAGACGAAAACTAAATCACGTGAGTCCGCAGCGGAACTGCTGTGTCTTAATTATGTGGGGGGTTGAACGGTTTCATAGACTGGGTAAACAAACGCGTGCAAATATGCATTCCAACGGGGAAAAAATAGAGAGGGGAAGAAGGCGAACTGATAGGGGGGAGTGGAAGAACGCCATCCAGAATCAAAGGGGATATTGCCGGCCCTGGACAAGCAACAAAAAAAGAAAGGCAATATTTGGAGGAGAGACGACAAAGCGGAATGGGTCGGGACGCAGGTGATGGAACAACAGCGAACTGGGGTCCTCGCTGACATCCCGGCTGCCCAATGGAACGGAAAAGAAGGGGGGGTTAAGTTGTTTGGATGGCGCACAAAAAAAACCGTTGACATTGGGGAGGTCAGCGGACAAAACAAGGCCGCGCTGGCGGAAGGGGGCGGCAAGACGGCGGCGAAAGGGTACGGAAAGTCAAGCATTTGCCCAAACAGCGGGGCTTGTGGCCGGCCAGGACGGGATATGGGCCCTGAGCATCTGGTGTTTGCTGTGGGAAGGCGAGAATGGGAGGGAAAAAAGGGGGAGACAAATTTAGGATAAATTCCTGTGGCGCACAGGGGGTGCGGAGATTAAAGAAAAAAAGCGCAGTAACTACGGAAAAGAATTCACTCCATTAACTTCACGCGACATTCCGACTCAATCGGAGCTGACGGCAGGGGAAGGGTCAATCTGGTCTCTGTGGGTTTGAAGGGGCGAACGATTGCCAAAAATGAAATCTCTCAAACAAAACAGGGAAGGAGGGAGGGAGAGTCATTCTTGAGGCGAAATCTCTAAGAACACTCCCACCTGAAAGATTTAACTTTGGCAGAAAGTCAGAAAAGCGCCATTATGTGGAAAAAAGGAAAGCTGTGGGAAGAGGGGGAAAGTTTCGATCTCACACTAGACCCCTTGCCAACAGGACCGGGATTTCCGTATCAAGGGGGGAAACGCAAGGAAGGTCCCCGAGAAAGAAGAGGAGGCCTTCCCAAAAGCCAAACAAGAAGAGAGGCCATCGGAAAAAACAGCTTTGGTCAAACGGACGCGTTTTGTGCGAAAAACCTGCTTTCAGGAAAGGGAAACAATGCCGAAGAATTGCCAGGACAAGCAAAGAGCGGAAAGGGGGGTAGAGGAGAGGAAGTGGTGGGAGCGGCCACTGAACCCATGATGTAACAGGTGGCCGCCGGAAACGATGTCGGGAGGAGGGGAAAAAAAAAGGCGGGGGGAAGAGGAAGTACATCCAAGGGGCCAGCTTAAAGCTGGATTGTTCATATGCTCCCGAGAAGTTGTTGTGGGGAAGGCCGGCAATAAGGAGAGGAGGAAGGATGGGGGAAGCGCAGAAACAACGAGTCTTCGTACAATGGGGGAAATCCGACCGGGTGGGAACTACGTGACATGTACTAGATTCGTTCTGTTGCAAATGGAAGCAAAAACAATTGCGGGGTCAAACAACTCAGGAGAAACAGCAAGTTAAAAGCCTGCGAATGGGGGAGGGTGGACGCAGGAACTCGGATAGAAAGCAGAGCGCAACCCAAGAAACCCGCTACCATGAGGGCGCTCGTGGACGGCGAGAAAAGAGGAAGCAAAATCCTCGATGGCGGTCGGCTGCTGAAACAAGAGTCATCGGCGGGTTGTTCGGACACGAGATCAATGGTTGCCGGATTGAAGAAGACCATTGACCTTTACGTACGTCCAATTCGAAATGACGGGGAGGGAGATCTGAATGAGGGAAGATGGTAACCTGTTCGCTATTAATGGGTCTGGAAGGGGGGGGGGGGGGATAAGCTCGGGGAAAGGCGGAAGAAATTTTTTGGCCTGAAAGAGGGAGGGAGAATGAGTAGGCGAAGGAGTAATCACTTAGCCCGTGTACGGACCGAGGACCCAACTATACACAAAAAACATAGGGCCTCGGAAGGACGGTTATAGAAGAAGGGAAACAGGGTGAAGGGGGGGGATCAGGAAAAGGAAAATCCCATTCATTCTAACAAGTGTTGCGAGGTCAAGGTCCGAATAACGGGGGGGGGTAATTGACGAAGTAAAAAGCCAAGCCGGGACATAACCTGCAAGCACTTCGAAAGTGTATGGGAATGTATATAATAAGGGTGGTATGAGGCACCGAGTAGGGGGGAAGCAAAAGACGACCTCTCCAGGGAATGGAGGAGGGGGGAGCTAGAGATGGGAAAAAGATTCTGACACGTTGAGGGGAGAGAATCGATCTACCCTCTGAAATTTCTTGGGAGCATCGGGCGTCCGGGGAAAAAAAAGGGGATCATGTGGAAATTTAAATACGTACTTGCAGGGATCAGGAGTGCGGCCTGGTGAGGATCAACTTTCCCAAAATCCCACGTTTTGCGACGGTCTCGAAAGAAAAAAGCGGCAATCGTGGTGACACATCGAAAAGGAGTAGGCGCACAAGGCACCTCTTTCCCTGAACCAGGAAGTTGGAAAACCATCATTCAAAGTCCACCGGAGAAAAAAAAAAACAAAACACGATAGGGGAAAGGAGAGATTGGCGACTGAATGATGGGGGGAAATTTAGCCTTGGGTCCCTTTCCTAGTAAAGCAAGGGGGTGCGGCAGGGCAATTCTTTGACCTTTCGTATGTTGGTAAGGAGGATTGAGCGACTTCGCAGGGAGGGGCCTTTTGGACGTTGAAGACCCAAGGGGGCCTCGAAAATTAGAAAGGGGGGAAAATGGGACACAAGCGTTACTTGTTACAACGGCGAACGCGGGCTCACCGCGCCGAGTGTCGGCGAAAAGCAAAAATTGGGGAGTCCTCACTGGGCTTTATCCCAGAGGGGACTCTAGGGCTCAAATGAAAGCTCGCGGGCGAGGGGGGGGCGCACTCGGATGACGGACTCCCAGATATTCGAGGAAGGAACCCAGTGGATAATCTCGACAAGGCTATTTGAAGGGTGTCCCCGGGAGTTGCCGAGGTAGGAAATACCGGGATCCATCTGGATTGTCCTTAGGCGAAAAGGGGTGACATAAAGGGCCGGGGAATTGGCCTGAAAGGCCAAATCACGGCACTAACTCCGAGAAAAACCCTCTACAGGCGGGAAGGGAGGTTGCTGCGAGTTATGGGTGCTCGGAAGCGAGGGCAAAGGGGCTCCGCAGGGGACGTTATCGGCCTCATCGAATTGGGAGGACTCAAGCTTGATGGACATTTATAAAACCGTCCGGGGCGTTCCAGCCGACTGGCGCCTGGGTCAAAAGCCCATGGACGTACGGGGGGCGAGGTTACCATATACATGAAGACAAGAGAGCGAATTTTATGAAACCCCAAATGGAAGGCCCCATTTGAAATGGGTTATTCAGGAAAGAGGCCAAAAGTCCGGAGGATAGGACAATTATCAGCCGTATTCGTTAAGCAAAAAAGAAGGAAAAATTAACTGGCTACAGCGGAAAGATCCACCAAGGGGTGGAGTTTGGGGGCCACGGGCATATCTATTAAAGTGATTTCCATTACTTAGAAATCAAATCCGTGAGTTCCCATGCTGAACGGGGGAGGGGTATTTGTTTGACCAGGGGTCAATTCGGTAACTGGAAAAACAGAAAATGAAAGAGTAGCCAAATTCAACGCTAGTCCTCATCAATCGGCGGAGGCGTTCACACTCGTAGAGGCTCGTGTGATTGCGAAAAGCGCCATATAGATAAAGGGGTTCCTCGTTCCAAAAACAGCGCGTCATCAGTTGCTTAACAGAGCCCGAAGATTGCTTGGGAAGGTATCCTCAACCGCGGGGACTTCATGGTCTCGCTCGCGGAGCAACCAACAGATTAAGCGGGTGTGGGGTGGCAAAAAGCGAACAAACAACCGAAGGGGGATTTCGGAAAAGACATTCAAAACCCAGCCTGGCTTTTGAGGGGCGGAAAGACGGGTCCGGTGGAGGGGGGGGGGATGGTCAAAGATTATGTTGCAAAGGCGTGGGGGAACCGGGCAAACTGTCCTGGTTCTCGATAAGAATGCATCTGGTTTTTGGTGGGGAAGGACCTGCGGCTGCCGGGAACGGGGCAAGGGGCAAGAAATGATTCCCGGCCCGCAAGGGGTTCTGAAATGGACGCGAAGAAATAACGTCAGAACCCCTTCCACACTGAACGAGGGAGGACGTCCGAAGAAGGTGTCGCGAAAAAAGTGACTTTACCAGTTTATCACAACGGGTTGGTTTTGCGTCGGAGCCATGGACGAATCAGAATGATTATCTGTCAACAAACACCGAAAAGGGGGAGAAGGATCATTTCTTGGCCTGGCAATAGGCAAACGTGGGTGGAACTGGCAGAGACATAATAGCGATGAAGTCGGACTCAGCGTATCCGTTCATGGTCGGTGAAGGTTGTGTGGTAGGGGAGGAGCGGGGCTCTGCTCATCATAAACCCATGTGAGAAGGGAAAGAGGTCGATTGTATCAAAGCCAGCAACCGAGCAGCCTGCGTCTTCCCCACCGAAACCAGATGCTCATGAAACATGTTAGGGAACCCGAACCGCGTTGCCGGCAAAAAATGACCGCACAACATTTAAAAAGACCGCAATCGCCAATGCCGACCGGGTTGCGAAATAAGAAAAACTCGGAAGTTGGGATGTCTTTGATGACAACCAAAATTTGGGAAAGGGGGGTTTTTTTGGGCAAACCAAAACTAACCCAGACTGTGGGGAAAAGGACCGCTGGCGCAGGACAAGGAACGTCGGTTTAAAACAGCATGAGCCAAGCCAGAATTAAGATGATTGTTCAAGGCCATCTGCCCATGGGCCGGTTGTGGCGTGGAAGGACCAAAAACAGCGAGGGGGAAAAGAGCAAGGGGAACACACGACAAGTGTTGGACAGACGAGTGTGACAAACCCGCCGATGTTTGGAAGAAATGGTTTGACCGGATATCTTCCATCGGGTGCACCTGCTAGGAAGGACGGTCAACAAACGATCAAGCCTGCAAAAGTATAACTCACGGGTGATTTGGGGGGTAGTCCGCAGTACTTACTTGGGGGGGGGGGGGAAAAGGAGGAGGAGATTAATGAAAGCCTACGGATCAAAACCCTAAGCGGGGGAGGCAGGGTCCAACTCAATACGTTCGGCTAGAATCTCGACGTGAGCTATAGATCATCAAAAAGGGTGTCCCGATGTCACATTGACAGGGGGAATCCAAGAAACGAAGGCGCGAATGATGAGGGTAAACCGTTTTAGTGACGGTAATGGATCTTGGAAAAGCGGGGGAGAACGGGAGAGAGAAAGGAACGCTTGAGAGAAAAAAATGCGCCTAGGGAGCCGACACCGGCGGGAAGCTACCAGGGCAGCCCGAATCCGAACATGCGGAAGCCTACAAGGAAAACCACAGAGGAGAGGTAGGGCGGACTAAAAAAAAGTGCCTGTCATGTTGATGGGAGTGACCAAAAGGTCAGTTTAATTATCACCCCATTTCGCAAGAAGAAATCACGGAAAGTGGGGCGGGTATTGGCCCCGGTCCTCGCGAACTCCGTTACAAAACCTTCACTAGCCCGGTCGAGGGGATAGGTAAGTCGGGAAAAGGAGGGGGAGGAGGCATCGAGGCACAGAAAGGCGACGAACCGATTTCAAAGGTCGCAGCGTAGAGAGGGGGAGAAACCGCCTCAGGCGGGGAGGAAGAGAGAGAATTATCAAAAACGATGGGGGGGAGGGGACAAGTTCGCCGTTGTCCAATTCTCGCTGCGGTGGCCAGCCAATACCGTCAGCACCGCCTGGGTCGCGGGCAAGTCAAATCCAGTTTGGCTAGGTCGCGCAAGTGAGAGTTCAGGGAGAAAGGAGGCCAAAATCACCCCTGAACGCCGTCATATGGGGAACCAGCCATTAAAGGAAGCAC
>Ga0179593_1644513_pt1 | contig 11528 bp, 15 predicted proteins | sample CZODoug2_1_08_16_FD_185931 | JGI IMG/M metagenome (GOLD analysis project Ga0179593, IMG submission 185931) | Vadose zone soil fungal communities from Angelo Coast Range Reserve, California, USA - CZODoug2_1_08_16fungal (PacBio error correction) | ecosystem: Environmental > Terrestrial > Soil >...
CGGCTATCTGCAGGGGCAAACAAACTCAAGGACAAATGCTTAATGAACCGCTAGGAGCGCCTTCTAGGAAGTATGAAGCAGAGAAGGCGATAAAGAAAAAAAACACAAAAGGTCCTTGTTGTAAAGGCACTGTTGACTTGCTTTGGCGGGGTTTAAAGGCAGCTTGGACTGGCTCTCCAAAGGGGGACATAGAGGAAGAGGATTCAACAAAGATGCACAAATCCTTTCCCGTGCGTCCTGAGGTGTCATTCGACCATGAGAAAGACAAAGAATCTCGCGTCGAGGCTAAGACGCGAAAAAGGGAAGGCCCGAAAGGAAGGAAATATCTGAACTCATCTTAAAACGCGAACGCCGGAAATTTATTAGGACGAGAAGCAACCCTGGGTCACGCCTTGACAAGGTTTAAAGAATGAATACGTTTACCAACCAGACGCTTTATCTAGAGAGTCGTAGGCTTCGAATATGTTCCGAAAGGGAGCTTGAAGGAAAAACGGATCAATTTCGGCCCCAAGGGGGGGAGAGGAAATCCGGAAAAACCCATGGGGAAAAGAGGAAGGTTGCAACGGCCGCAAATATTACAAATTGACAAGTTCCACCTGAAGGGAAAAATGCCCCGTTAAACTGCGGGGGAAAGGAAGGAAAAAACACTTCCGGGGACCTACTGCGATTCTGAGACACGTCAAAAAGAAAAACGCACTAAAACGGAATTTCCTGGAGGTAAGGAAATCCGGAGCCATAAGAAAGAACGGAGGCCTCTTGCGCAGATTTCAGAAAAAGCAATCGGTCAAAGAGGGTCGTGGAAAGGGAAGGCTGCCAAGAAATTGGGGAAGAAAGGGAGGCGGGGGGTGTTTTCCAGTTTGCGCGCAGATCCGCAAAATTGAAGAGGTGAAAGAGGAAAAGGCGAAAAAAAGGGAGAGAAAGAGAGTCCCTCTCGATAGTATGACAAGCTAAATTAGAGGAGTGAGTTCCGAGAAAAGGAGAGTCGTAACCGAAGGAGGAGATTCGGCAATGCACACTCGTTTTTGTAAGGTCCTCGGGAGGGGGAGTGGTACGCGAGTCGAAGGCTACTAAGATCCCTGAAACGGAATCGGTAGGCATAAAAGCGTTCAAGGAAGGAACCGTTCCTCGCTCCGATCTCATGCTTTAGAACGGGGGCGAACAGCCCAAAAAAAAAGCTGTTTCACTACCGCAAGGGGTGCCCAGGAGAAAGAAATAGCATATGTGGCGAGTATAGAGGGAGAAGACTCGGACCGGCGAAAAACGCCAGGCAGACACGTATCAAATGGGGAAAACCGTCTGTTGAAGGGAAAAGGTTCTAAGGTCTTTTTTCATTCAAAAAACGCTCTTGGGAAAAAAAGGAATGCCAGGGCACCAAGATGTTGGAAAGCGGACTGGGGAAGAAGGATCCAAACAAGGGCAAACAACCACGCCGCGTACTCCTTTTTGGTCGGTTTCGAAAAAACCGTCTCCGCTGAGTACCGAAAAAGGAAATAAAGGCAGACGGACAAAGCGCAAGGGGGGTAGTCCGCCCAATACATACATCTTGATGAAGATGTGAAAAGATGATCGCTGGAGAAAGGTGATAAAGGAGGGGAAGGGGAGCTCGGCCGTTTCTCCAAATCCTCTTGGCGAGTGAAATCAAATACTAAAGAAGAAAGGGTGAGAGTTTAACAAAAGAAAATCCAAAGCAAAACTAGGATGCAGTTCGCCCTCATTAAACGGGACTAGGGAATACCTCGTGAAAAGGGAGGGGAAACTCACCGCGACTAATTTGAACGAAAAAGGGGAGGGGCACCGGACCGGAAGACCCACAGAACCCGTGCCCATCTGAAGCGAAAACCCTTGCTGCCCAAAGACTTCAAGTGAAAAGGCAGCCAGGTGGGAGAAGTGAGAGAAAGAAAAAACTTCGCACAGGGCGAGGAAAGAAGGGGGGGCGGTTTTCCCGTTTAACGGTGAATTGGGGCTTTCAAAAAGCCGGAGTCTGGGGAAGGGGAAGGGATTCCCAGCAATCAGGGAAGCGGGGGACCACGCACTGCTTCGGTGGAGGACCGCAACCTTTAAGGAAGAGAAAAAGCGGCGTGGCAGAAAATAGGAGGGACATTTCCAAGAAAAAAGACAAAATCAATCTTGGTGCCATTCTCGAACCAAAAAAAAGATTAGGAGGAAGGGGGCATAGTGGACTCTCAAAGCGAGACTTCATTGCACTGAACGAAAAATCAAGAAACGCAAGCGTGAGAACTAGGTGCTTGCCAAAGAAAAGAGGACTTAGTGGGAGAAGGACCTAAGCAAAAAAGGTTTGGGAAAAGAAAAAGTTGAAAAAGGACACCTATGTTCAAAACTCCATCAACGTGGAAAAATGTGTGGACGGGAGCACAAGTTTGGAGGAGAAAAGTGAGAGAGTCGCAACGAAAAGAAGGGGTTTTTCAAAATAAAGGAGGGGGGGCGGGAAACACGTGTGTTTTCTCGCAGATTGGGGGGAAGGTAGGAATCGTTAAGGGGAGTACCGCGTTTGAGGGAGGTCCTGGCTAATAGGGTAAAAAGGTGCAAGGGGGCGACAAGATTATTTAACAAAGGTAACCGGAAAAGAGTTGGACGTCTTCATGAAACTTGGGAAGTTGCGGTACGACCTTTAAAGGGGCAGATTTCTCGGGATTAGTGACAAGATCAATCATTCGGGGGGAGGGTGCGAAACGAACTCTCTTTCCGAGAGCTAAAAATTAACCGAAGAAATCGGATTGGGAAGGTTAATCATCTATTAAAATTTGGGCGGAGGCTGCCCACAATTCCCTAGGATTCTAAAAAAAAGGGTCAGTCCTGGCTTTTGGGGCCGGTTAGAAGGGAGAAAACAATGGAGAAAGGAAGTGGAGCGGCGTTGGGAAGTAGGCTGATCGATCAAACATGCGGAGGAAAAGGAAAACAGAGGGGGGGGGGAAAACACGAAAGAATGGTTGGCAGAAAGATGGGTAATGTGGAGGGCGGTTGATGGGAAATAGGATGACTCTCACTCAAAACGGGGGGGGCTAAGAAGAAAGATGGGGAAACGGGGGAAGGGGGAACGCAAGGGAGAGTTCTTGCGGGAGCGAGAGGACCGTAGAGAAAAGGGACGCTATTCCGCGACCCCTGATAACCTCCTCTTGTGAGGTATTGACAAACAATAGGCGGAAAAACATACATCTTTGGCGTTGTTATAGTAAGAGAAGGGGGGATCAGGGATAATCAATGAGACGATTTGGGGGAAGGCATGTCGTGAACTTTCAAGATCTTTGCTCGACTCAGGGGTGGAGGTATCGCAGTGTCTTTGGAGGACTTGTGGGGGGCGAAGTCGACTTGAAAAATTCTAAAGGGTAAAACAGATTCTCCGGATAAGACAGGGTTTGCAATGGGGGGTACAGAGGCTGCGCAGGATCTCGCGAACTCAGGGCCTGCGCACAATAAAAGTATCCTAGGGGGATTATCACTCGTTGATGGGGATCCGATCTCGGAAAAAAACCTAGATTGAGAGAGGGGAGCGATCTTCAACAAGCCAGTGGGATTTGGAGGGGGAGTGCAGGAAAAGGCAATCAAGAAGGGGGGGGGAAAACTTGTAAGAGCTCCGAAAGAAGAGGAATCAGCCGCCCACAGGACCGTTTGGTGAAGATGAGGGAAAAGAAAAGTAACAGAACCGTCGGCCTAGATTGAGGCCGAAGGAAGGGAAACAGGACTAGGAAGGCGGGCTTTTAGAAAAAGGTGCAAGAAAAGTGACGGAGAGAAAAAGCAGTAGACAAAACGGCTAGTGGTGTTTTTTGGAAATTGACAGAATCTTTCAAACGGGGAAGTGGCCTTTCAACGAATAGAGGGGGGAAAGGGAGGGGCAGGGGGGGAAAGGTGGCCATATTGGCGGACTCAGGGAAGGAAAAAAATTTGAGGGTGCTCGAGTGCTCGATGCCAAAGTGGCCGAAGGGAATCAGGGGCCGGGGGAGGGGGGGAGACCACAGACATAGGGTCGAGAGGCATGAAAACTAGATACAAGTTAAGGAGGTCCAAGTAGTGGTTGTGCAGGAAGAAAAAAAGGGAAAAAGGGGGCATTCAAGGTTCGCGCCATAAAGGACTAATGATGGGGGGAAAAGGTAAAAAGGGGCGGGATAGGAAGATTGTGGCGGGCCTTGAGACCAAGACTTTCCGCGCGGGAAAAGGAACGGGGGGGGGGGGTAGGGAAAGAGGGTTGCATGGGAGCGAGGTGGAAATCAATTGATAAACCTAAGGAATTGGGAAAAGGGGAAATCGCAAAGAGACTCAATATACTGTTCCGACAGGGGAAACAGAGAACAGCGGGCGAAAAAGTGTAAAGATCAAAAATGCAGAAAAGTCAAAAGGTGTAACAATAAAGGGAACACCTCTGTGTTGTGTTGGGGTACGAAAAAGAGGAAGCGGGAACTGCCGAAAGAGGAATTTCATCTGCATATCTTCGAAGTCCGGGGGAAGCAGCACATGAGGAAGGGGGGACACGGAGGTGGAAGGCATATAGCAGAGGAGAGGGTCGAGAGAAGAAAGAAAGAAAACGTATGAAAGGAAAAGGAGAGAGACGCGAAGACCTCGCTATCTGCAGGCCAAACGAAAATGACGAAGGGGAGATCTGGATCGACTTTGAGGCACAGGGCTTCGAATGCAATTCGATGAACAAAAAAAAAGTCAGATCGGCAAGAAAACACCACGCGGTGGTTCATGATGTAACAAAGGAAAAAGGGAAAAACTTGAGGGGTATTTCCGGAATCGCTGTTGGGACCTACCCCTTGAAAGAAAAAACATAGGAACGTCTAGGTCAGGAAATGCCTACTACCGTACGGGGAGTCAGAAGCGAGTTAACATCGCCACCTGCAATGAAGAAAAGGAAAAACAAAGAGGGATTTGGCTAAAAAACGGAAGTCATCATGAAAAGGACGAAGGAAAGAGGAGCTGAATCAGCGAAAAGGTTTCTCAAGGGTGAAGGGTCCATGGAAAAAGCCGGGTAAACGCCGTAAAGGTTTAGTCATAACCTGGTTGACAGGGAAAGCGGAAACTACTTGGCCGAAAACAGGAAATTGCCGCTCAAATATGTTAGGTTGCGACAGGTAAGAAACTAGGAAAAACCGGGCAGAGGCCCAACGTCACGAGACGTACGATCAAAGGGGGATGAAAAAAAGCAGGGAATGCCAGCCGAAAAATTGAAATGAGAAAGAAAGAAAAACTTATTGTGGGAAAGCCCCGCCGGGTTTAGGGCGGCGGGGGTCGTGGATCTGGAAAAAAACACTAGAAGGGGAGAACTGGGCGGAAAAACAATTTCTTGAAAGCAAAGCACGACCACGGGGTTTCAGGGGGACTTTTGGGACATACCAGCTCGGCAAGGGAAAAAAGACTGCCCAAAAAGAGGAGGTTGGAAGTCAAAGCCCTCATCAATCGCTCCCAGCCGTGGGAGTTAATGAAGGAGAAAAGAAAAGAAGAGAGACTCAGTCGCTGAGTTGGGGTCCCGGCGAGGAAAATCAAAGGCAGGAAGTGGAAAGATCATAAAAAGCGCTGAAAATGCGACCCACGGCAGTAGGAAAATATAGCTAAGGAAGAAAGAAGAGGAATAGATTGAGACCTGAAAGTATAAGGACTTGAGGAGCAGGGGGAAGATTAAAACCGGAAAAAAAGTTGCCGTAAGTAGGTCGAATTCAGTAAATGCCAACTCAGGTGTTTTCCGAAATCGGGGGGAGTCGTGGTACTCGAGATTTCGTCAGAAAACAGGAAGAAGGCAAAACGGGAAAAGCGGTCAGCTACACTATACGGAGGAGGGCTAAAAAACGATTCACTACATGGAAAATTAAAAAAAGAAGAATGACGTGATACTTATCTAACATAAAAGTCAGAGGGAAAACGACCACGAGGAAAAAGTTTCAAGACCTTCATCGGGGGGGGCAAGGAAAACACAGAAAAACGGGAGTAGAAGGGGGGAGGCTTACTCTCAAGTTCTCTCAGGAGAGGGCAGAGCTAACAACGAAAAAATCGCTGAAGGTTGAGAGAGAGACGTCCAAACCCCCCCCCCCAGTGGCTTTAGAAGAAAAATTGAAGGAATCCACAGAGTTTCCCCTCCAGAATATGCTGGAGCAGGGGATTTTTAAACTGAATGTTCAGCGCCCTGCTCATCAAAAGCAACGGCAAAAAAAAGCGCCTTCCGCATTTTAGGGGCAATAGAAAATCGTACGAAGAGGCCGTCACAGGGTAGAGCCGCGGATTTGGGAAGAAAGAAGACCTAAAGGATGGTTGAGGGGAGAAAGCCAATCCGCAGAGGGGGACGGGTAGGAAGAAGATATCGACTCTTAAAGCTCAAGGGGGTTAGAACGTTCAAAAGGGGATCTCGGGGCCCTTAAAGAAGACATTTCCTCGAGGACCAGTCCTCCGGAAATAAAATTCGATGCAGCCGGGACCACCACCGAAGAAAAAGGGTAACAGGGGAAAAAGGCCTCATAACTGGAAATGGGGGGGGGACCCCCATGCAGCCGAGAGATTCAAGTAAGGCCAAAGCTAAAGCAGCCCCTCGACCCTTGCCCAAGAGAAAAAAATGTCTGGAACCTCCACCAGAATAGTAGAAAAAGATTAAGGAAAAACTCGAAAAAGACTCCCCGTCACTCATGTCCTTTCAAAGGGGGTTTCCAAGGAAGTTAAGTTCACCAAGCCGGTCTTCTGGAAATGGGGGAAAAATTAAAAACGAGGCGGGACGTCTTTGGGCCACTCCCCGTCAACTGGGCTTCGGGAACCGTGAAGGAAAGATGAGGCGTAGGGGAAAGGGCGGTGGAAGTTCCCGCCGTCTCGTCAAAAAAAAAGTTGTGGGAAGCTCAGAAAAAAAAAAGGATTGGAAAAGAAAGATGGCACCAAGGAAGGCGTGTGGAGAGGAGCGAGGGACTTCAAAAGCAAAAGCATCGGAGAAAAGACCGGGTGGAAGGGAAGGAAGTTTGCGGCGAGAATCACCGAAGGACGGTATTGGATAAAAATGCCGAGAGAGAGTTGTATGGAAAAGAAAGGGACCCGGGTTAAACACGAAAAAAGTGGTGAAAAAAAAAAAACCAAAAGGGGTTGAAACAATTAGGGGGAACGAAAACTGCTTCGCTAAATGCGCTAATGACGCCAATGGCCGGGAGGGGGGAGGAATCACAGAAAGGTGCGGGTAAAATTTTTCGGGTCAAGTGGGAGTTTTTTGAGAGTGATTGGAGAGGGGGAAGGCGGGGCACAGCGTTTCGAACAGGAGTCGCTGAGGGGAAAGGACACCGGGCCTGAGGTGCTAAAAAGGGTTACAGGTCAAAGGAGGGGTACGGGGCCGAACTTAGGAATCTAAAGTGGATTCGGGTACGGGAAGGAAAGATGAAAAAAGGAGAACGGGTGTTTACCTAGATCAAGCGAGAGAGAGGCGCTGGACTAGGGAATCAGGGAGAAGAGAACGAGACACGCGCTGATTGGGCGAAGTGACATCAAGGGAGGGGCAGAAAAGGGGAGAGGGGGGATTGGTTAGGAGGATGGGAATCCCTGACTATGTCCAAAAAAGCGTTGTAGACTCGGGGAGGAGGGGACGAAACATGAATCGGGGAGAAAGAGAGAGGAAGGTTTGTGTGGAGGGGGCTGTCATAGATGAAGTCTGAACATTAAAAGGGAGAAGATACACGCCAGAGGGTAGGGTAGGGCGGTGACCCCTACGGTTCCTCAAAAGGACCGATCAAGGGGGGGGGGGAGCGCTCAAGAAAGGGTACCAAGAAAGGATTTCGGATACGGCGCAATTGACGCTCACGAAAGTATCAGGAGGCGACCGATTGTCCGCGACCCCCTATTCACGGGAACGAAGGGGAGGAAGAGGAGTGGGAACAAACTGCCGGAGGGAAAAAAAAGGAATCGTGGGGAAAATTGGCAAGGTGCAGGGGACACGCACAATCGGCGAGGAACTAAATGTCGTGAATCGTCCGAAGAAAATAAAATCGAGGTTTAGAGAACCGAGGAGGGTGATGGGACGAATTCTATCTGCCTGAAAAGCGCTTACAAAGAAGAAAAAAGAAATGAAAACCGGGTGGGGGATGGGGTCGAAAAGAGTTCTGCGGCATAATGAGACAGAGACTTGGGGGAAAGAAGGTCTTAACCATAAAGCCTGAGCCTCAGGGAATAACCCTCATCTTCTACGCTTATGAAGGTCTCAGGGCCAAGTGTTCGGGGGTGGAAAAGAAATTTGATTTACTCGATCTGACGAACTTTGGACAAAGGAACCACTCGCGAAGTTGGCGGCCCGGGGAGTCGCGAAGAAGGAAGGGCCGGAGTAAACAACCGCCACTGCTGGAGACCGATTAATGGAGGCCTCGAGGTTCAAGCTGCCGCCTGACCCGATTGCTGGGAGAATGCCGGAGAAAAAAGAAAAAGGGCAGGAAAAAGGAAGGGCGTTTATGGTTTCAGAGAGGACGGAGGCGGTAATGAACGGCTAGTGTTGGGGAAGAAGAAAAGAGAAACAAACTCAAAATCAAAAAGGCGGAGAAGGGAACGGAATCAAGTGAAGGTTGGAAAAAAGGGCACGGAGGGAGTTCAGGGTGGGAGGGGAAGTTGCATCCATTCCGGCGCAGAGTCCTGGGAGAGAAAGACCTTAGTCTATGAAAAAAAAGGTTGGCCGAAAAAAATCCTTGGATAGAAAAGGTATCGCAAAGGGGGAATAGGAGGACATTTACTACAGAGCCCATCTATACTTCGCGGTGGGAAATCGTGGTAAAAGACGGCTGTGGACAGAACATAAAAGGGCGTTAAAAAGTGGAGCCGCCATCCAAGGAAGAATCGTTGGAAAAGCCGCAAGTTAAAAAAGGGCATGTATCTTTCCCTTCGAAAGCAAGCATGCTTCAACAGCCAAAGACCGATTTTAGTAGATTCTCGGAGAGGGAAAGGGGGAATAGGGTGAGGTGATAACCCTCCGGAAATTGACTGACAAGAAGAGAAAAAGACTTGCCATTGAGGGGGAAACTAGAAAGGAGTGATCAAGCCACATCGTCGCGGAAAAAAGGGAAATAATAAAGGAAAGGCAGGACAAGCAGGGGGTAAAAACCCCTTAACCACGCGTGGGTTATGGGGGAAGGGAGAATCCGGGGCAGAGGGTACGCTGAAATCTTATTTCAATGGCGAAGGAGAAATCCTTTACACTCCGGAAGACACAAACTTCTTCCACGCGGGTTTTCAACGAATCCGGGGAGAGCATCAACAACAAAAGGAGAGGAGGAAAAAGAACCGGGGAGCCAGAAACGTCTATTGTGCAAAACGCCGTACTAAAATCATTCCCTAGAGGAAACCGGCTGAGAGCGCCTTAGTACTTATATCCAGCGGGGGGACATCTAAGGAAAGACAAAGATGGTAGGGGTGAAAAACAAAAAGAACACGAGGTTAAGGTGGGAAAGGGTCCGGGCTTGATTTTGGATTTACACGTTACGCGAGGAGGCGGCTGGTCAAATGAAAAATTTTCCAGCGCTCAAAAAAGAGGGCGATCCGAAGTCCAGGCAAGTTCCTGAGGGTATCATTCGATAACACCAGCAGGAACTGAAAAGCTCTCGGACGAAAGGGATACAAAGGGAGTGTGGTGATCTCGGAAGGGGGGGCACTCCCTAATGGGGCAAGATCAATGAAAGAGAAGATAGATCTGAGAACGCCCCCATACTTTTCAGTCACTAGCGGGGAGCATGTAAAAGTTAAAACGTGGGAAAGGGGCCGAACAAACCGTAAGGGAAAAAAAGGGAACTAATTAACAACCAGCGCCGTAATCGAGGGGACTACCATGGAACTTAATTCCGAAGATTTTCTACGCAAAGGTCCAGGTCCCTTTCGGAAAAAAGCAAGCCCAGGGGACTTCCGCCTCAAACATGAGAGAGAAAAAAAGATTCAGGGCCGTCGGGGGGGAAAGGCGTGCCTGGCCCCAAAATGAAACTTCCAACGGAAAGTAGTTAGCCCCGAAGGGTGAACCGATCGCTGAATTTAAAGAAAACCACTAGTTGCCCTAAGGCTCTTCAGAAAACGCGCCAGTCTCTTAGCACACAGGCCGTTTCATGCGGGTAGGGGGGTAAGGCAGCGGACAAGCAGCGCCAGGAAGAACGGCGGGACTGAGGGGAAGCGTCGGTTTTTGAAGATGAGTCCACAATCCGATAACGTTGTGAGGGGGCCGGTCCTAAGAGGAACGAGGCGCCAACTTCGCTTAGTTGTGGGAAAGTTGTGAAGACTGCTACAGGAAAAGTCACTGGCGAGTAGATCTAGGAGCGGGGACTCAAAACGCAAGGTCGGAAGCTAGAGCGGCGCTGAAAACTCGAGGGAAGAGATAAAGTCTTGATATATTATGGGACGTGCGGGAATGTGTGACCTTCAGAAAGAAAGGCATACAGTCCTGTCGAATTAGGGGGAACAATGCACACAAAGCGGTTTTACGAAGTGTTCTTAGAATTTCCGGCAGATCGACTTATCCACTGCAAGAAAGGGGAAAAAAACGAAATGTCTGCGGGGAAGAAAGAGGAAATTACGAATCCGTTGCAACGCCTCGATCGTGGACTCGATAGTCCTCGCCCCCCCACGCCCACTCACTGTTTAGAAGAAAGAACGGGGAAAACCAGGAAAAAATCAAGGTGCTGCATAGGGGGAGGGACTGAAGAGCGAGAAAGTCGCTCGGTCCTCGCGCTCACTAAAAGAGCCCATCGTCGCCCGTATCAAATGTTTAGGAAAGAAAAGGCGTAGAATCATCAAGAGGAGGGGGAGGAAACCGCTCGTGTCAAACGCCCGCAAGTGTCCCTGGGAGCTTGGGGGGTTGGGAATGAGGGCAAGAAAGGAAAAAAGATACGCCTACAACTTCCACAAACAGACCGGGGCCGCGTACGACACTGCCAATTTGGAGGGAACGTCGTCCTCCGATTCCTTACGCGAAAAAGGAAACTCAAGGTGTTGGAAAGAAGGGACAGCCTCCGCCATACAGAATCTGGATCGGAAGAGTGTGACCACCGGACTAAGTTTGCGAAGCTATAGGGGAAAAGCGGAAGTAGAAGCAAAAAAAGGAGCGAGATGATCTCCGGGGGCCCATTAAGAAACGCCCCGCTACTGGGAATCCGCAAATGAACGGCCATGTCGATTCAACGGGTTCGACCAAAGTAACAAGATGGACCAATCGTGCCGCATCGTCAATTTGGGGGGGGGGGAAACCATTAGAAATAAAAGGAGGAAGTGCACGCGGCCATCAGGAACATACAACGCCGACAGAACCAATATTGAGTCCGAAACCCACGGAAGGTCCCGCACCCAGAGAAGGGGGGAGGGCTACGCAAGGGAGGGAGTCGCAATAGGCACTGAGAGCACCCAATCACATCCGATGGCCGTTCAACACGTTGAGGCCGTTTTGAAAAAGAAGGGAGAGTGAAGGATCCCGCTAAGGAGTAAATCTTTTTCAAAGAGGTGGGCCGGCTTCGGTGTAGAAAAAGTTCGAGGCCTAGAAAGCGACTTATGTCTGTGGCAGTGGAAAAAGGACGTCTCGCTCGACCAATCCGTGTGCC
>Ga0179593_1670980_pt1 | contig 11528 bp, 6 predicted proteins | sample CZODoug2_1_08_16_FD_185931 | JGI IMG/M metagenome (GOLD analysis project Ga0179593, IMG submission 185931) | Vadose zone soil fungal communities from Angelo Coast Range Reserve, California, USA - CZODoug2_1_08_16fungal (PacBio error correction) | ecosystem: Environmental > Terrestrial > Soil >...
AAAATCCTCTCGCGCCCTCTACTCGCCTCGGGAGAGGGGGGGGCGGAAGAAGAGACGTAAAGAGAAAGGAAAGGCGCACGAAATTGGAAGCTCGAGATAAATAAGGACCGTGACACACATGGCAAAAATCGCTGTCAAGGCCGTAGCGAGACTGAGGGCGGATCCTGCTTAAAGAAAAGGGGAGAACGTGCAGAGGAGATCGAAAGCGCAGCCGCAGGTTCTACAATCTCGGCGGCCCTATAGAATACGCGGAGTGGGAACTAGGGACTTGGGGATGGTTAAAATGACGGCAAGTGAGATTGGTCAAACTGCTACGAACGAGTGGAAGCGGGCAATCTCTTGGAAAAAAGAAGAGGAACGGGGGAGCTAGTTGCGCATCGTCCGGGGAACTTGTCTCAAATTAAATTATCGCAATTGGGGGGATGAAACACAGCTTAAGACGGCCGGTTGCTGATTTGTGGAAACTGCACTGGACGACGTAGCAGGGGAAGTCATTGGGGAGGGGGGGAGTAGGACGAGCGCTGAAAACTCGAGAAGGGTAAAACATGTCAGTAGGAAAACCCGATAGCTGATGCAGGCCGGGAAAACGGTGTAAATCTCTAAAGCAAAAGAAAGGGAAAGAGGGGGGGTTTAAAGAGGAGGGGACCCGCGCTACCAGCCTAAATTTTTATCCTATCATAATCGAAAAAGACTCAATCGAGCCCCATGGTCGGCGCAAGACGCAACACGCAATTGACAGGGAGACGGGGGAATGAGGAAAATCAGCAACCGGCAGTCCAGCTGTGCTAAATAAAGGATTGACCCTTCTTGAAAAAAACAAGTCGCAGCTTCGCGTGAAAACTCGCTGAGAAAAAGTCGCCAATGAAACCACCGAGTATTCTGTAAATGAATAAACCTAAGTGGAAACAGTCAACCAGGGGGTGCGGAGCAGCGAACAGCGAATGGGGAAACGTCCAGGACGGCGAAAACCAAACGGAAGCTTCTGTTGACTCCTCGAATACTTAGTTCGCTGGGTCACGTATTCCAGAGAGGGGGAAACCGGGAGGAGTTGCTGATCGCCACGTTTCAAGCCAAGTAATCTGAAGCATCAAAAGCAGAGCTCAGGCAAACGGCTTGGGGTTGAGCGGAAAACTTGATTGGGGGGAAAAGGGGTTTGGTCCTGGCTAAGTTTGTATGGGGACAAAAAGCTTCAAAAATCGATGAAAAGCACGTCCCCGGGAGCGTTTCACAGCAAAAGGTGGCCCCAAAAGGTCGACTAAAAACTGGAATGAAAAAGAGGCGGGCGTGACGAGAGCCGCAAGGGGGCATGTGTCGTGGTTCGGTAGACAGATTGCCCGGGTGTCTGGATCAGTTGGGTAGTTCTTGGGGCGGCGGACAGTAACCCGAAGAATCGTCAGAGGGGGGGTGTTACGAAATCCAAGTCTTCAAGGGGCCACACTTACCTTTGGAAACAAAGAAAATCGCCGGGGGAAGAAACGGCGACGGAAGGGGGTAAAAACGCAGTGTTAGGGAAGCCATCGGCGAAAGAACCTTCTTTCTCCGATAACGGATCTCTGAGCCCAAAATTCAATGGGAAGCTGCCGAGACGCCCACGAGTTGAAATGGTGGCCCGGGCGATGGGGGGGGGGGGGAAAATGAAATTGGGGGGTAGGAAAAAAGGGGGAGGCAGAGAGACGCGACGGTTTTTCAGCATGAAAGAGGGGGAAAATTAAATTCATTCGGGGGGAACGTTCCAACAGAGGAGGAGCGGCTGGGTTGGGCAGAGAAAGGGACACATCGGCGCTGGAAAGAAAAAGAAGTGGTTGCGCGCGACCCATGTTCCACATGCTGCCGGCACCTGAGGGAACGAAGAGGGGGCTGCTTTTAAAAGTAAATGGTTTTACAAGCGTTGATCGTACAGCGGACCCGCTGGGAAGGGAAAAAAGAGCGTGACGCTATAAGGAGCGCACTATCACTTAAGGCGTCAGCGTTAGGTCTCAAAGTACGGGTTCCATACGGTACAAGCTATCTGCGCGAGGTAGCAAAGATTAAGCAGGCCTAGAGAGGTGGGGAACGTGCATCAAACGGAGAAGACTCGAAGAGAAATGCGCAAGTGAGTTTCACGCACTAGAATGCCTAGATCCGGTGCATTGGATGACGGGGGGTGGTACGTCTGGGAATTCTCGGTTTTCATGTCCGCCAGCGCGAGCGTTTGGGGGGAGGGGGCAAGTCGATCGAAACAAAAACTGGAGGGAAGAAATCGCGTGCAATCGGCAAAATCTCTCAGGCTAAATCAATCAGAAACCTACTTGCCAAAAGCCATGCAAGCGAAATCCCGCGATTAAAAGCTGCTTGAACTACTCGGAAAGGATCGCGGCGAAAAAACTCAGACGGTCTAAAGGATGTCCTAGAGTGCCTTCTTACACCTACGCGAAAGAGGACCAAAACCGCGCTTACCCGTCTAATTAAAGGTGAGACCTCCGATGAACTGCATAATCGAAGAAAGAAAAGGGAAAAAAAAACAAAAGGGGGAGGTAGAGGGAAAAGACAAAATGGGCGAAAGAGGCAGTTACTACACACGTTGTATCTCAGCAGGCAAACTTTAGATTTCAATCAAAAAGAGGTGATGACTCCTGGACTTAGGCATGTTGGCGAAACATGGTCAGAAAATCGGCTACCGTCCGCGAGTCGGGGAAAAGGGGAAAAAAAGGCACAGGGCGAGAGAAAGGGCAGACCGTAAGCCTGCCCAACGAGAAATCTGGTAAGGGTTCACAGAAAGGGCCTGGCCACATACCCTAAGGAATTGGCGCCGTAACCTTGGGTGAAAACGACATGCATTTGCGCGGGACCCTAACAGACCCGGGCACCTTTCAAAGAGGGGGAGAAGGGCAATCTTGAACGCCTCGCGGAAGCGAGGAGGAGAGGAATCGAGAAAGCAGGGGGTTGGGACCGATTGCTTGAAAATAACAAGTGGCGTCCAATGTCACCTCCGGCGATGGGGAAGGGGGCGCAATGAAGTACTTTTAGTTGTCAAAAAACTGGAAGGATTTCCAAGAAGGAGTCCGCAAGCACAACTAGAAAAACCTGAAGAGGAGGGAGAAGAATGCCGCAGGACTCACATTAAGGGGGCCGCTGAAAAACTGCGAGACATCTCAAAAAGACTCACGGATCGAACAATGCGCCAGCCGGTCGTGAAAGGCAGAAGAACGAGACAAAGCGAGGGAGAGGGGGGTACCCAAAAAAAAAAATCAAGCGACCACCAGGGTTCCTCCATTTGCTGAAAACAAGGCCGGGCGATATTGCTTACTCACGAAAACGTTGTGGCGACAGGGATCGGAGATTCGAAAGACGAAAACCGCACCGTGGAGTACGATACTGGAAGAGGGAAAAACCGATCATCTGATCGAGTGGCCATATGCCTAAATGATGGCGTGCGATAAGGTCAGGCGGCTTGTTCGCGGACGACCGTGGCGAAACAATCTCTGTTCGGACAGGAAAAAGTACTTCGGGGGGGAGGGGGAGATCTTTGGGCTAATCCGTCCACGAAGCGGGCAGGGCGCAAGATTCATAGAAGGATCACATTGTTGGGGGAAAAAAATGGAGCCTACGGGGTGGCGAGGGTGGGTGCGACACGGGCGACGGTAAAAGGGGAAGAAGTGAAAAGTGTGCGCGCAATAGTGACGAACTGGGGGGACTCGTCTACAGGGATCGAAATCCATAAGGAAAATGCGTAACATCATCTTGGAAAAAATAAACCAACAAAACCGAGGAGGAGGGATAGATTTTACACAGGAAGGTTAAAGACTGAGAGAGGTCGGGGTATTCGCCGAGCCCATGGACTTACGAGGCCCAGTGATAGGAAAAAAGCAAGCCCCTTGAACTAACGAAAGTCGGCCCAAGTCGGACAATAAGCACACGGAGTAGAGAAAGAAGTGGCGCGAAAAAAATTTGAATTCGACGGGGATGAATCTTTGCGCCCCAGCGGTCGTGACGGTGTATCGAGAAAGCCAATCGCCAATGCGACATGGAATTATTCTACTGAACAGAAGATGCCGCCAGCCACGCGGGGTTCTTATCAGAGAAACTCACACTAGGATCTCACGTAATTAAAAAGGACAGGGTCGATCTTCGGGGGGTCACTCGATAATGGATTCGCTGGGGTCAATTCCGAGCTCGAGAAACGGGCGAAATTCTGAAAAGCTATTCACTTTGTCGAATCTTTGTCAGAAAAACTTCTACGTCCAAGGTGGTGTAGGAAAGGTTGGGGAAAATGTGGGTGGGAGGCGTCGAGTTCCTTTGGAAATCGGCTGTAAATGAAAACATGGCAAGCAAGGCCTGGTCGCCTGTTCCACCCGAGCCATCGAGCATAAAGGAAGAAAGGGCAAGACGAAGCCTAGGATTGGCAGGAAGCAGCGACGAGGACGATATCGAATCATTTGTCGTGGGAAAATTCACTCCCCCCGTGCAGGATGCGCATCAGTTGGTGGGGAGGGGGGCTGTGAGGGGAGCGTCCATAAATCAGGGGTTGAACAAAAGCCAAGGGGGGAGACGACCAAGGTTCCACATCGCCGGCGAACACGCGGCGTACGTTTTGTCGCAATTGGGTTATGGGGGAAAGCAAGAGGAAAGGCAAAAACCCATGAGAGAGATGCAGGACGAAAAAAAGCATGAGAAACGCGTTCAGTAAGGGAAAGAAAAGCAACAGAGAAAATTGTGCCTTCGGGGTGTGGATAAGTGAATACAAAACACCCCCATGTTACTGAGGAAGGCGAAACTCTTTCTGGGGTCATCAAAAAAGCGGTGGCAAAAATGAAACAAGGATTTCATGCTCTGAAAGAGCGTTCACGGGAATCTTCTGACGTCTTGTGTGGGAATGCTCCTCACATCGGTTCCAGCTAAGCCATGGGGAAAACAGGCATTAATCACAAAAACTGAAAAGCTTCTGCTGTTATGAATGAAATGTGTTTGCAAGCGCTTGAGAAAAAGGAAAAAAAAGGGGAGAAACCAGTGAGGAGAAGTGGCAGCGCACGATTCCCCATTGACTTTTCCTGCGGTTCATCATGACACCCTGTAACTAGGGGGGACCAAAAAGGGGAAAGAGCAAAATCTGCGCGGAAAAGTAGCAAATGAAATTAAGCAGGAAATAGGAAAAAATTTCCTGCCGGCGCAGGGCGAGTTCTCGCCGCAGCATCATGCGTCAGTTTGTCCTCAGCAAAATCGCAAAAAGACTCAAGATTTGGATCCTTTTTTGGGCCGGCCGGGAATCTGTTTCGAAATGAGGCACAAGGCGTAATTGCAGGATCAAGAGAGAAAAACCACTGAGGAGGAAAAGAGAGTATCAGGCAAAAGCGCTCGCGATTCGGACATATATGCAAAATAAGGGGGGAAAAACAACGAGGCAGCGAGAATCGGCGATTGGCGGGGCTGCTGAAATACAGAGGAACTGCGCGGCAGAAAAAGCTGCGGGGAGATGCAGTAAGGAGAGTGTCCTGCTTAATCCCTAAGGGCGATATGAAAGCGAAGTATGGCCGTAAATTTGGAATCCGTAACTCGCAGAATCAAGATGGACGGATCGTGGCGCTGCCAGAGATCGTCACGCGCGGGGGTAGAAAAGAGGCAAAGCTGAAAAAAAACCTTTCATTTTCAAAGAGCAAAAGCGGTCGGCAGCGTTTCTTTGCGCGCGGTCCTTCGCGCTGAGGCAAAGAAGGGGAGGGATACCAGCTCTAGCAAAAAAAACAGCCAGCTCCCCCGGAGAGACCGTGGACGCGGAAAAACAGAAGAAGAAAAGAGGGGGGGAAAGGTTGCAACGCGGGGGGGGTGCATGCAAGCCAGGTCGCCTCTGCAGTACCTTGCATAACATTCGGCTCGGTCCCCCTAACAATCACGAAAGAAAATGAAATCGTGGAGTCCTTTCAAGAGGGGGGGAAAGAACGGGCACAGGCTCTCGAGAAAGGTTTGCATGGCTCCGATGGCAGGTAACTACAGCTTATCAAAACGTGACTTAAAGGGGGCGTCCCGCCTGAGGGGGAATCGTGTCCGCCTGAAGAACGGGACTCAAACACCTCGACGGGAAAGAGGGGAGGACAAACGCAGAGTCAAGACAAGAAATCCTTCATGTGAATAAAACATTAAGCTCGATCTCACAGAAGTAACGCCCAAGAAGGATCCTCCATCTAAGGCTTGGGAGCCCATCTCTTATGGGAAGAAATGCTATGAAGCAAAGCCAGCGGTTGCTTCAGAGATTGTGAAGCTCGGGGGTCCGAGTCTAAAAGGGAAACAAACCACATGTCGGAAACAATACCTGGATCGAAAAAAGCCGTAGCGAAGCAGGAGAAATGCCGGAAAGTCAACGAGGTTGGGAGAGGACATCGAGATTCGAAAGAGCAAGCTCACACGGTGTCTACGAGATAAAAGAGAATCATTGGCTAGCACAAAACACAGATGCCTTCCTGTTATTCGGACGAAATTGACGGTCAGTGAAGGGGGGGGAGCTGCTACGACTCTGTGCTGCGGCGGCAGTAAGTCTGACCGAAAGGAAGGCGGTGGTTTCGGGGAAAGTTGGGAGGAAAAAGACTAGAAAAAACGGAAGCTGGCAGCATGTTGGAATTGCATCATCGAGCCGAATGCCAAGGGAGGCAGCCAAAAACGGGAGCCACGAAGGGGGTGGGGAGGTGGGCCGTTTACTATCTCACTTGCGTAGAGGTCCGGTAACTGTGTCTCTATAGGAGAAAGAATGAAAGGCTCTGATTAAACCCCGACGCTGAAGCGGAAAATCAGAGTGGAAAAGAGACTCAACAACACAACGGAAGGGAAAAAAAAAAAAGGAATAGAGATTGGACACAGATGATTTTCCTCCGGTCATGACTTATCTTAACCGGAGCCATTTAAAGGGATAATAATCTCATAGCCGTCGTACCGCGCTCGGAAAAAAAGAAACGGGGAAAACAGGGTGCGGCAACAGAAGGGAAAAACCTTCCATCTTTGGTGACGAAGCTTTAAATCTTGCAACGGTCCCTCTAGGGGTCAAAGTATCGAGCAGGCCGAAAAGCGCCCAAAACCCCCAAATCGAACCCGAAGGTTCTTTTCGGGCAACAAGCAGAGGGGGGCCAAAAGCCGTCGTTATCCATCTGAACAATCTCAAGGGGGACGTCAAGGAGTCAAGAGTCACAAACTGCATCTGATTTTAACTCCGCAATATGGTACGAGGGGGGGGGAAAGATGCAAAAAGAGGGGAATGCTGAGCGTTCGGCAATTATGCATCCCAAGTGACTGAAAATCCGCCCGAAGCCTACGCCTTAAAGGGTCGATAAATTATGGAAGGAAAAAGTGGTTGGGTCTGAAGGATGGGGGAGGAAGGGAACATCGGCTTCCAATTTCCGATGACGCACGTCCAGTCGATGCTTGACACGAGCACCAGAGGAAGCAACGTATAGAACCTCCGAAGCCTGAAGATGGAGAAACAAAGGAAGCGGCGTAAGTTAAAAAATCACAACAAAATAGAGTTTTCTTTGCGAAGTCAAAAAAAAGGGAATGTCAACGAAATCAAAGTTGGTGCGTTTTAAGGGACGACTAGACCGAGTGCCGTCGAGTTTTGGACAGTGGCCTCAAAGAAAATCGGAGGAGACACACGGGGTTTCTGCAGTCAATTCGGAAAAAACGGACGAAAAAAAGGGAGACGTACGTTTTTAAGGCAATTGTTATTTCACCCACCAGCGGGAAATGAAAACAAGGCGTTCATAAAAGAAGATCAAGCAGTAAAAACAGAGGCAAGAGTGAAAGCTGCAGACACGATTTGAAGGACAAGGCGTATTGGTAGGGGGCAATTGAGAGCAACCATGGAGCAAGAAAATGACAAACCAGGCGGGATGTGAAGCCAATGAAAAAGAAGTGAAACAGAAATTTCATTCGTAGGGGCAGAGTCCCAAGGGTCTACCTTCTTTTTGGGTTGTCCCGCTCAAATGTATAAGATTCGATTACGGAGCACTATCTATATCATCGACCACCTTTTCAGACGCCCACGCTGCCAAATCTCTCGGGAAACCGAAAGACTCGCTGTTGAAAGGGGAGTGGGGGGGAAAAAATTTACCTTAATCCCCTCAAAACGAGATTGACTCTAGCGATCAATCAAGCAGGAGTTAGGCATTCCTGCGATTTCTCGGAGGAAGAAAACAATGGGGAAAAAAAGGGGAAACTAACGGGAGCGATCTGCGCTTCTGTAGCAACAGCATTAGCCGGCAACCCCCCTCAAGGTGAGATCAGAGGCCTCTAAGAAAGAAGAACTGGGGGGAGTGGCCACAGCAGCTCGAACCGATCTCGATTGCAGGGTAGCCGTGTTGCGGTGGGGAATGAATTCTGGTCGGCCATCTCATTTCTAAGTAAACGCGCTCTCACAAAAAGGGGGAAAGGAGAAAAGATCTAAGGGACACGGGCAACGCAAAAAAGCTCAGTGGCGAAAAAATAAAAATGCCACCGACGGAAAAAAACTGAGTCCATGCAGCGAGATCGTCTATAGTCTGCGTGGAACTACGCGCGAATTCATGGCTTAGGGAAAAGGACATCCTTCTAGGCGGGGAGAGAGTGAATGTTAGAGGGGGGGGTGCTAAAGGGAAGGGCGCATATATCGGCCGCGTCTGCGCCGGGGGATCCTCCTAAACCGCATTAATAAGAAGGGGACACTTAGGGAGGGGGACTGGAATTCCGAGCGACGGCCCGCGTTTTTATCGACCAACAGAGGGAGGGTGGGGATCAAGGGGATGCAAAAACGTAATTTCAACAGAGAGGGGGGGGGGAAAGAGGGATTGACGGACTGCCGGTTGAAATGGGTCGCCAAAAAAAAAAAGAAATACTGCTGCAAGCCGATTTTAAAAGGTCCGCTAGGCCCAACACACTACAAGTGGAAGCAGGGAAGCAGAAATGAAAATCTGTTTCACAGGGGGTGCACCGCCGTTGGGAAGCTGAACCACCCGGAGAATGAGCACCTTTTGATACTACATTCAAAGGCTAGGACCAGACAAATCCCTGACCAACGGGAAAATCGTGGCGGAGGGGAAAGGCAAAGACGTGAAAGCGTCGGGAAAAAAGAGGGGGAAAAATGAGGGGGAATCGAGACAGAATTTGTCATGCGCAGCTTTGATGAAATACAATTAACAAAAAAGGACGGTCGCCGCTGGAAGTCCGCGGCGAGAACATTGGGAACAATTGGGGGGGGGGTCACCTGGGATTTCTGGAACGTCACATCGACGGATGGCGAAGGCAGCAAGAAAACGCACGGATAAACGACAATCCTGCAGGCTTGAAGAAAAAGACAGAAGGGATAAAAAGAAGGAAGAGCGGCTCCATTCCGCCGGCGGCAGTCAAAAAAAGGAGCAGGGATTATGCGGCCAGCACTGTAAATCATCGACTCAGCGGCATCTACATTTGAAGCTCTGACCCAAGAAAGAAACCATAAAAAACCATTTTAAAAAAAAGGAAAAAAATAATGGGTCGAGAAAGGCCGTAGCCAAGCAGGCGCGGATCAGGCGTGACAAAAGATAACTTTGGCGAACTGAACAAGAAAGAACGCTAAAACAGTTCCGCATCTTCCTCTGGAGACGGGAACCACACGGATCAGGAAGCGGGGTTGGAAAAAACGGAAAGTCAAGGGGGGGGAGGTACAGTGAAGACTGGACGGTCGTGAGTGGGGGAGAAAAAACGACGAAAGGAGGAGCGGGGCATCTCTGTTCGCCTGACAAGAATACTGGTGGTTCATTGTCTATCTTTGCAGGGGAGCGATAGAAAAAGGCCTCGTGAGAAATCAGGCATCGATCGAGTTCAAGGGGGGGGCAGCCAAGAGGGAGACGACGCCTGCGAGGTGCCGCCGGGACCGAAAGAAAATTATTGGAAAAGGGCTTTCTGCGGGGTCGACGAACTGGGGCTCGATTCGAGAAGGATGCAGCGGGGAAAAAAATTAAAAACGAGGTGGAAGAGGGGGCAAATCATCGGGGAAAAAGAGACAGAAAAAAAAAAAACGGGAGAAGGAGAAAAGAGAGAGATTTTACCCGAGATTAAAAAAACACGCCGCATTCAAGAAAGCGGGACGGGTTTCTTCCGATACAGGGACTGACCGCATCTAGAAATCGTCGTCCAGCTACTTGGGGACCAAAGACTTCTTCAAAAGTTAGGGAATCATCACCACGAGGTAAAAAAAAAGGGGGGAGGGAAAGCTGTGGGCTGAACCCATCATTGAATGTCGATAGAAGGATGAATTTCGCAAAACGGCAGGCTGTACACTGAAAAAAGAACGCCAGTCTAACCAGAATTATTCTTTGTCGTATTTCCCTAAAACGCCAAGAAGACGTAGCAGCGACAAAAAAAGGGAAGCAAATCGTAAGAGTCACAAAGGAAGGCGATTGAAACTAAATAGAGAGTCGCTGGGGGGAGATTACAAAAGGGGTCAGAACCGTTTTATTTCCGGAATTCTATTAACGGCGACCAAAGTCTAGGGGGAAGGGACTCCCGAAGCAAAGAGAGACCTGGGAGGTTGTAGATCGATTTGGGAGAAAAGTTGGTCATGTAGGGGCTGGGGGACAGGACCATCGCTGACAAATTTCGCGTCACTTCAAACTCGTCAGGGGGAGGGGGGGGGAACGAGCCAGGCTTGTCAAAGAAACGGGAAGAAATACGAGGAGAAGCCTGCGGAGCAGCGGTTTAAATCAAGGCGGAATTTGTCGTTTGCTTCACTCCTGCAGGGTGGCGCGGATCAAAGGTGGTGCTGTCTTGCACTTCCCTCGAAGGTTGAAAGGAAAAATACACGGGAGGTGAAATGAAAAAAGTAGGTGCAAACATCGCCGGCGGACGAAAAAATGTACTTACGGGGGTGACGCAATTTTTATGACATCCGTCGCCATGCAACAACAGGAATATTCCTATCGTCAAGAAAGGTAGGGCGACCGGTCAGGGGGGACAAATCAAAAAGATTGGGGGGAAAGACAGGGGGAGGGGAAAAAAAATTGGGTTAGGGACCGAGGCAAATTTGGGAAAGCTCCCATGCTCTACTCTGGCGGAGCATGAAATCCGTTCAAAACCATATTTCATTCTCAGTTGGAAGCGTCCAGGTAAAAGGGACGGTCTTGGGGGGGGGGCTAAAACGACAAGGGACAACAGCGGGCCACGCAGCAGCGATTACAACGAAGAATCAATGTTTTCAACCAAAGGCAATGCAACAATGCATAAACTAAAATAGGGGCTGTTAATATTAATGGTTGAAAGCGGCTTTCCAGTACAAACAGTTCAAAAAAGAACGAGGAAACCGGAAGCGGTAACGGGCAGCAAACCAATGAGAAGGGAAGGCTCGTTCACAATAGGCAAAAAATTGACTTAACAGAAACGGGTCCCTCGAATCAACGCTTCTGGGCAAAAAAGAATCAAAAAGTAGGAAGAAAAGGGAAGTGCCTCAGCACAGGAGGACGCACTCTCAGAAAAAGGCAGCTCGAAATCGTCTCGTCTTTGGATCTTTTTTGGCAGGAGGGCAAGAGGATGTTACAGAAGGGAAAGAGGGGTTTAGCACAGCG
>Ga0179593_1735123_pt1 | contig 11528 bp, 19 predicted proteins | sample CZODoug2_1_08_16_FD_185931 | JGI IMG/M metagenome (GOLD analysis project Ga0179593, IMG submission 185931) | Vadose zone soil fungal communities from Angelo Coast Range Reserve, California, USA - CZODoug2_1_08_16fungal (PacBio error correction) | ecosystem: Environmental > Terrestrial > Soil >...
AGGTCTCGCTACCAAGAAAGGGTCTGGAAAACTCGGGACAGGAAACTTTGCCCATCGCAGCGAATAGGGCGTTCGTCAGATAGAGAGGTCTTGAGAATGCTGCGAAGAACGATGGGAAAGAAGGAGGAAATCTCCGGTTGCAACGGTTGAGAAGGGAAAAAACCTTGGCAGGGGAGGAAATCGGAAAAATTTGCCTTGGTCAATCGCCTCGAGGAAAGGGATAGTTGAAGAACCGAGGTCTGAAAAGACGGGTTCAACAGCATCAGGGGGAAGTAAAAAAAGCGAGACTGCGGGCGCTTTATAGTAGGGAAGGTCGTCCGATCCCTTAAAGAAGGATTCGTCCGAAATGAAACACATCGAGAGCAAGGAGAGGGGTCTCGGAGTGTTTGAATGGTCGTGATCAAGGGAGTAATGACAATCCGAGGGGGAGAACGCGGTGAACCATCGAACAGAGGGGGCGCCTTGAACCGAAGAGCAAAACCTAGAGAAAAAAATTTGTAGGTGCGCCGTCGCGAGGGGAAAAACCATCTGCAAAAGGCAACATCGATGGGAATATTCGGGCCCTAACCCCGTGTTTAACAAAAAAAAAAAGAAGGCTTCCTTTAAATGGGGGATCAGCGGGTCGGTCAGGTATTCGGAGGAATAGGAGGACGGGGAGGAAGCTCTTCTGCTCTTGATCTCTCCCAAGAGAACAGAAAGATTGTAAAAAAGATGAAAATTGAACTTCTCGCGGTTTTGTACTCTTCCATGGGGCCTCCCGTCGGAGGGGAAATGAAAAAGTATACTTACAAGAAAGGTCAATTACGAGGGCAAAAACAAAAAAGGGCAAACATCAATAACCGCTTTTCCAGCTGCATGGGGGGGGGGGGGGAGGGGGTTCCGCATCAGAGGCCCCTAGGGAAAAGGGGCTTTGACCCGGGCTTGATCGCGGGGGGACTAAAAAAAGGGCACGCAGAACCGCCTAACTAAGATATCAATCCGCAAGGGGGGTGCCGACGCGAAAAGGACTATGCGTGAGAACAGAAAAACCCGTCAGAATTGCTGGAAAAAAGGACCGAACCGCCGCTCCGTCGAAGAAAAGAAGCCAATGGTAAGAGAAGTTTGAGGATGGCAGAAAAAAAGGCGATTCCCACCAAAAAGAACGTTTTGGGGAGGGGGGGGGCGCGGCTTCGCTACGGGAACAGAAAAAAGGGAAGCTCATGGGCGAACAGGGGAGAGGGTCTTTCTTGCAAAGAAGTCTGAAGGAAGGGGAAACCTGTTCTGTTGGGCGAAACGGACGCCCACCATTGTACGAGGAGGGCTGTCTGGTTGACAGGCGCTCGTTTTGGGAATTTACCGTGTAAACAAGGATCCTATAGGAAGCGGAAAGGGGAAAAAAAAAGCCAATGCTGGGTCAGGGACGCCGAAAAAAAGAAGTGCAGAATAATAAGAAAAAAAGGACCATGGATGAAAGAGAAAAAGAGGGGGGAGGCAGATCGAGAAGGGGATCTTCATAGGAGTTGCAGGAGAATTACGCAGTGAGTATTCCGCGCTGGGGGAGAACGGCAACCCCTGGAGAGGGGGAACAACGGTTTCCAGGGTCGCCTTCACCGCAAAAAAAACGGCAAAGGCTGAAAAAGGGATCGAGCGCAATTCAAGCAGCGAGGAAAAAGGCCCTTGGGCCGTATCTGTACTCAGGGATGCTAAACGTATATTAATGCCCCTCAGTGGCGCTCTCAGGCGCGGAGGGAACTGGCCGACCGCAAAAGGAGGGCGCTGTTTAAGGAGAGCTCATCTCGGGTGAAGAGGACTCCGAAGACACTCCAATCTCGGAAGGAAAAATGATGCTCTGATAAGAGGCTGCCCAAAGTGAGAGACGCGGGGGGAGGCCTCTGGGGGCTCTCGGGAAAAAAATTGTATCGTCCTTTCTTAAGGGCCTTCGGGGGAAAAATCGGAGGGGGAGGGAGAGTTGAGGGATGGGTCGAATTAAATGCAGGGGGAGGGAAAATGGCTCGCGGATAAGAGAAAGAAGACACCGGAAAAAGAGAAGGAGCACATCGCCAAAGCCGAACGAGAATCATCGATAATAGGGAGAAGCCTCGCCGAGAACAATTCCGTGGAAATGAAACCCAGAAGGAATCGCCTTGCCGTATAATCGTAAAAACAGGATGACGGCACAGCGATGCCAGAAGAGACTGCGCTTTGAGGCGCGGAGGGAAAAGGAAGACCATACGCGAAAGGCACAAGCGCGAGATCCCTATGAGAAGAGGGGAAAGTGTTGATAGGGATAGGTTTTCCCAGGAAGAAAAAGGGAGAACCGGGGTAAAGCAACCCGACGGGAAGTCAGGCTGATATGGAATACATTGCGCTCCGGTGCGGAAAAAAAATTATCTTCGAAAGAAAAAATTACCCTTGAGGGGAAGAGAGAAGTTTAATCGCGCGGCGAAAACAAAGGACAACAGCAACAATCGCAGGCAGTTTCACACTGAGGGGAGGTTTCCATGGATGGATCCCAGCATCAGGGTGAACCCAGAACGTCAAGGAAGAAAATTCTTGGGGAGAAGAGTAACTTGGGCCGTAGAACTCTATGAGTGGAGGGGAGAAGAAGCGAGTTGGCAAGCGCGGAATGAAAGAGAAAAGATCGAGAACGAACCAGGGGGGCAAAATAGCAGCTCAAAAAAAACGCGATTTGACACTTAGTGCGGCCAAAGAAAGACTCGCAGAGGAGAGCACCAGTGAAGCTGAATCATCAGTTATCATATGCGGGCTCCTGATGGAAGGGAAGGGAGAGTTGTATCTTAGACAAAGGATAACGCGGGGAAACGTTGAAAGAAGACTCGGAAGAAGCGCGATGTTCTCAGTATGGCAGGAGTGTTCTTTGTGAAGTCAACTAGTCCTACGAGGAGATCAGGAGGGGGCTCGTGAAAAAAAAAAAAGGCATCAACGTCGAGCAAAGGAGGGGCGAAAGCAAGCAATTTCCATCGAGGGGGAAAAAAAACGCGTGCCGTGAAAGCGAGCGCGATGGGAAGAGGGAGGGGAATGAGCCAAAAAAAAAAATTGAACCAAACCCTAAAATTGGAAAAATTGGGGTAGCGCTCTCTTCTATCGGAGCAATTGCGAATAAGCGTTTAGGGTACCAGAAAAATGAGCGCAACTCCGTTTCTGCAAAAAGAGAGGGAGTTGGTTGGAAGGAGGGGAGAAGCGGGTGATCCCAATCACTCAAGGTCAAGAGGGATCGTAGACATAAAAGCCAAAAGAGGAAGGAAAAGGAGGAAGCTGTAGAGAATAATTGCAAGACACAAGAATCACGTATCTGCGAGTTGTCTATGCTGCAAAAGTAAAACCCTGCCGAGGAAGGTCAGCGCAAGAAGAGGGAGTGGTCTAACGGGAGGGGCAATCTCTCCTAGAAGAAGTGCCCTAAGGGTGCGGAATCGAGGGAAGAAACTTCTGCCGGCCTGCGTCAGGAGAAAGAAGGAAGAACCAGGCGGCAGCCCGACTACGTTTTGATAGGCAACGAAAAGTGAATGATCAGACGACGGCGGGACAGGAAGGACGTTCGCGGAAAAGGAAAAAAGGCAGGTAAGAGGAGAAAGTGCTCGGCAGCGAAACAAAAATCAGGGGGGGACAACGGTGCGCACGCCGAGATAGGTCGGCAGGACAAAGAGAAACCACGACGGCGAACAAGGACGAAATGCGTTCGAGGATGCAAAAAAAAGGCAAGATTTGCGAGGATGACACCAGAAGAATGGGAAAGGGAAAAGGAAAGCTATCTCAACAACACCCACTGAGGATTGGGGAAATATAACCTACGTCATGTCAATTCTGCAAAACGGAGGCCAGCCGATCGAGAAAGCGCAGGATGCAGGGGGAAGGAGGAACGCATCGCCTCGTCAGTGCTCAAACGTAAGTTTTTTTCGACGTTGGGGGCCGACCTACGTCTCGAAAAAAAAACGTGGTCACACAGTGATTGGGGACGAGCACGAAGGGGTCACGGGGGGGGGGGGGGAGGAGGAAAAGTGCGGGCCGGCGAGCCTGCGTGAGATCCCGTCCTTGTTCATGGCGGGGAAAAAAGGGGGGGGAGAGGGATCACCGTGGCTTAGGAGGAAGTATCACCAGGGCGGGCTGCAGGGAAAAGGGAGGGGCGGCTTCGGTACCCGGGAGAAAGTGCGGTTCTGACACTGGGGAAGCAGATGGGGATCCTAAAACAGGGACAAAAAGGGAAAGGAGTCGCCCATGACGGAGGTTCAACTCGAGGCCGTTCGACCAAGAAGGTATCCGCGTGGGGAACAAAGAAAAATGCCAAGGAGGCTGGGCCAGAAAAAAAAAACAGTCTCAGAATACCGCTTTGTTCAGCGGGGTAGGGGGAAGTATCTACATAGTCATCACAAAGGGGATCTTGGCTCTCATGGGGACGATCGAGAAAGGAGCGATTTGGAAGGTAAGAGAAAGGGCGGGCGCCCCTCTTTTTGCGGGGGAAATTCCGGGGCGAGAGAAGCGTGCGCAAAATCTGGCTCCCTACCGTGGAGAAGATCATTTGGAAAGTTATCGCCGAGAAGCGGCCCCCTAAAATATGAAAGGGCGTCTCGCCGGAGAGTTGGTGGCAATGGTGGGGGGGGAAAAAAGCCGGCATAAGAAAATGGTCCGGGGGGGGGGGGGGTGTTGGGGGGGGGTGGGGGTGTTTGTGGGTGGGGTGGTTGTTGGGGTTGTTATCCAAGGGAAGAACGAGGTTCCGGAGGACAACAGATCTCTTGGGAAAAGTTGTTTTAGTCCCGAGTCAAAAAAGGAGGGGAGGGCCTCTATTTAATATTTTACGAAACAAAAAAAGTGCTCGCCTCTATAGAGGTTTATGGGGGGGGGGCCTAGCAACAATAATAAATTTGTTTATCTTCTGCTCCTCGTGACTGCGAACCAATCACTCAAGAACGGGAAAAGCCGAGAAATCCTATCAGGTATATTAAAAGAATCTTTCACGTCAGGAAGAGGTTCAGTAGAGAGGAAAGAAGGGGAAGTCCTTCGACGCTCTAGCTCAGAGGGGAATTCATGAGGATGTGAAGGGGGCTACTTCTTCCCTCCACCATGGAGTATGGATTTGGCGAATCAATGGGGAATGTGGCAAGTCGGGAGGGGGAGAAGAAAGGTGTCCCTGGGAGGGTCTACTCCGCGAAAAGAGAAGAAAAAAATGGCCTCCCTGTCCTCTGCGAGAGGGGAAGGGGGACACGGAATATCGGAAAGGGGGAGCGCCCCCAGAATTGTCAGACGTCCGGGAGAAGGAAAGATTGCCGTTGCTGGGGGGATCGTTCACCTGAAGGGAGGCCATGGCCAAAAATAAAAGAGGCAGTTGCTGTCGGAACGTGGAAGCTCCTGCGGTTAGGGAGCGATGCTTGCTCATCGCAGAGGGGAGTCACGCTCTTCACAAGGGAGGGAACAGTTGCGAAAGAAGGAAGAGCGCCTGGCGCACCGCTAACAATCTTAGAGCTCTGCGCCCTGACGAGGAGGAGAAGAAGCTGGGGGAGAAAGGGCTCCTGCACCGGCTCATCACCGTCGCCTGCAGGTTCTAAAGAGCCGCGAACAACTCGCGGGGGCTCATGAAAAAGTTTGCCTCAGGGAAAAGCCGATCTCCGCGTCTTCCAATACAAAAAGCGCGCCATAGAAGCGAGGTTGCCAGAAGGTAGGAGTTACGCGGAGACGATGTTCAAAGGATGTGCTGTAAAGGGGGGGGAGGTATAACGTGAAAGTCTGTCGTCGAAGGAAAAAAGATGATAGGAGAGCGGCGTGCGCGGGGAGCGTCGCCTGTTGGTTCTCGGGGGGTAGAGGAAAAAAGATTCCGCGAGCCATTTGAAAAAAAAAGACAGCATAGAACGAAGCCCCGAAAGCCGATGGGGGAGAAAAAGGGAGGAATTTTCCCTAAGAACGGAACGGGGAGGAAAAGGTGTGCGAGAACCGGAGCCAAACCGGAAGCCAGACAACCGCCGGCGATCAGGGGACTGGCAAAGGTTTTCCCGAGCCCAGCTCCCTTACTTCCGGAAAAAGACTAGCGGAGAGGCGCGAAGAGCCTCGGGTGGAGAACACTTTGCTTCAACCCCTCCAGTCTTTCAGTCGGAGGGGCTGCATCATAAGAGAATGGCGAAGGGCGTACGTAGGTCAGGGGAAGATCAAAGAAAAGGACCAGGTCAGGGCACCTTTACCCCGCCTGTCTCCTCGGGAGGAGGGGGAGTGCTCTCGATCAGCTTATCCATCCGCGAGGGGACAGAAGCTGGAGAGTATCACGGCGGAAAGCAGGTGTTCTATTCAACTTAGGGGGGGAAGGGAAAGCATATACCAGCTGCAGGCAGAATCCGGGAGGAAAAAATGCACTCTCCAAATCGCACCATCTTGCCTGCATCCGGAGACGGCTTTAGTAACGGATCCATGGGGGCGCGGAGTATGCTGCATCGGTCACTGCTCTTACAGTCCGAAAACGCCTGATGGGGGGGTTGCAGCCGCTTCGGCAAAACGGAAAGACCCCAAAACGACGAGGGCCGATCGAGGCCATAAGATCGCCAGACTCTGCCAAAACCTAAAAGGGCTCCAGAAGCCCGAGAATAAAAGACCCTCCGTTGCACATGACCAAGAGGGAATGCAGCTAGGAGAAGCACGCCATCATTGTCGAAATAGGAAAAAGGTTTTATCGCAGAAAAATCGCAAAGTCTTGAGCGGGATCAGGGGGAGGAGCAAGAGCAGGAGGGGGCTGATACTTTAAGCGTCATCCATGTAGGCTAACCTGGGGAGCCCCAATCGTCCGGCAAAGGAATCGGCACCAACAAAGAGGTGGGTCGCGAGATATTACTGGGTTCCCTGTTAGTTCGCATGGAAAAGGGTGATGCAAATCCGCGCTCCAGCCCTGGGGGGACCAATTCGGGACGCTGATGAGGAAAAAAAGGGGCAGCTCACGAAATCCAAGTCTTTTCTGATGGGGGGGGAAAAGGTTTTTTTGCCACGGAAACGAAAGACAGATGGTGAATGGACTGAAGAGTAGGGGAAGAAACGGGAGTCCCGCAGAACCTTACACAGACTGCCGAAACGCGAAAGCGTTTCTAGCCGTTAGACGGCCTAAAATCTCTGCTGGGACCTTGAAGGGGAGGACATGATCCGCCAAGAGAGAAGAGCGCTGCCAGGGAAGCTGGGCTGAAAAACCCGACTACATGAAAAGGAGAGAAAAGCTGATCATTGAAACCGAGCTGCGGGGGGGATGGAAAATCCCGTGGCAGGGGAAAAAACCTCTCTGTTTGCCGTTGAGATGGTGATCACCGGGCAAGTCGCGAAAAAAAAGCCCACAAAGAGGCGCTGCGTTGCAGGGTCTAGTGAAAGGGCGACGAAAGAGATGGCCGAGCGCAAAGGGAGCCCGGCGATTTAAGACGGAAGGCCGTCGATGACGACGACCGTCAAAGAAAATGTTCTGGCTTGACGGAAAAAAAGTCGAACAGAAAAAAAAGAGGGGATCGACGAGGAAAAGCAGAAGAAGCAGGGAAGGAAAAAAGCTTTTCCGCGTTACGTCCACAGGGGGATGCCGGTGCAAGAAAAAAGAAAAGCCGATCTTCAACTATAAAGAAAGACCCGCGAGGGCTTGGGGAACATAGGGTTATTACCGTGTTACGACGGAAAAAGGGGAATCTGAAATTCTCCAATCCGTAAAAATTTCGCGATGCCGACAAGAAAAGGGGAATAAAATGGCTGCAAATTCAAAGACAGGCGAGAAATCGCTATGAACCTACTCAACCTGTATTTTCGCGAGTCGAGGTGAGTCTTATGAAACTTTAGTGGGGGGGGGGAAGCGCGACCTACTCTCGCAACCAGACGTATTATTATTGAAAATAGAGAGAAAGAAGCTTACCCCACTAATCGCCGATCCTGACCAGGCCTCGAGAGAAATACGTGGCGTCGGTCGTACGATAGGAGGCGCGTTACTTGAAGACCTGGACGAAGCTTGATGAATGGCCGCGGCATCGCGAATCAGACCGGATTGGGATAATGGAAAAGAGGAGTCCCACTCGTTCCTAAAGGGAAGGTGAAGAAAAGAAAGGGTGTAGCTGTAGGGGAGTTGGGATCTGCTAGGACTTGAAGAAAAAAGGGGAAGAAAAAAAAATTGTGCCCGTAAAAGGAGGGAACCGCGGCGCGTGATCTTCTGAAGAGGGGAAGGAGAGACTTCGAGAAAATGCACCATCGGAAGGAGAGAAAAAAAGAATCGGCTCTGAGGTTTTGGAATGGGAGTGCAGTCATCTACTTGTCATGAAAAGGGAAAGGGGAAAAGAGCGTGCGCTCGCCATCGACCGAGGGGAAACTTGAACTCGATCACTAAACCAGCGGGGCGCCGGGGGAAGAGCCCGGGAGCAAAATAGGGAAAACAGCGTAGGTGGTGATCTTCTATGAAACGCTCAAAAGCCGGGGGGGGAAGAAAGCACCCCTCTCGCTAAGGGAAGTGATCAGCTTGCCCAGAGGTCTCGGGGGAAGATGCGGCCGAGGAAGGGAGGGGCGGGATCATCTCCGCCCAGACGTCAAACCCCCCGAAAGATTTTCGGAAGAAATCTTGCGGTAGAACGCCTCGAGAAAGAAATGGGGTCGGCTTCCATGGCGGGCGCAAAAGTATACTTGAAAGGCAGGCAACGTTGGCAAAAAGAAAAACATCAAGAACAGAATTAGGTCTGAATCTTGACGGGCTATGAAGACGGTCTACGGGAAAGTGCGTTGAACCTGAAGGGATCGCGGGGGGGGAACGCAACCACCTGCGAAGGGAGAAAAGGCGAAACCCGCCTAAGCGGATAATCAGCAATTGGTGGAAGAAAGGGGAAAAAAACCAGTACTATCTTCGCGAAAGAAACACATTCGCTCGAGGGAAAAACTAAACTCCGACCAGTATAGGGGCCGAAAGACCTCTGCGACGCCCAAGTCTCTGTCCTTTGAGAAGGAAGAAAAAGAATGACGATACCCCACCAAGAATTCGAAAGTGCGGAGGCGCGAAAAAAAACATGGGGACGGAAGGGGAGAGGGGCCAACCGCGATGGTCTTGCTGCGAATGCTTATCATGTGCGAAAAAGAAGAGGAATTTTTTTCTCGGCGCCCACCGATCTCTGTCTTGGAAAAAGTTCGCGTCGGGGGGGGCGCGTTGAAAAAGGGCTCCTCAAGCCTCAGCGGCGAAAAAAAATCAAAAAAGTCTTTTTGGCGGACAACCAAATAGCAGCAGAAATAAGTCCGCTCACGGGAAGTATACAGCAAAAAGAGAGGCATCAGATCCGGTAGGGAGAATATGTGAGTGGTTCAGGGTAAAACTTACTCCGGTGAAGGGAAAAGTGTCGCGATCGGACCCGGCATCGATGCCAAAAAGAGAAGGGGGATCGCAGGGAGGAAAAAAGCGACTCGAGAAAAGAGAGCGGCTGGAGGCCAAATCTGGAAGACGAGCGAAATCCTTCGCGCGAAAAAAAGGGACAGCTGCTTTCTCCTGAGAGAGTCTCGTTTGCTAGGGAGATCGAACACCGTTAAAAGGGCAGACAAAAGAACCTGATGGCGCTGTGACTTTTCTATTCAAAAGAGAAGAGAGGACGCTGCGCGCCGAGACAAGAGAGCATCTCGGGATTCGAGTTAAAGGCAAGTGTAAGATCGCCGGCCGGGGGGGTGGTCGCGGGCCTCGGCGGTTGGAGGGAGGAAAAAGCACAAAAGGTTCCACGTTCCGTTCTTCTGGACGTTGGGGCCCTCGAGGTGATTGGAAAGAAAATAGAAGTCGAGACAGGGGGGGGGGTGGGTCAATGGGGGGGGGAGAAATTCTTGAATAAGAAGACACCGGAAAAAAGCGACGAGCACATCGAGCGCCAAGGCGGAGAGACTCACGCAAAGGAAAACAGTCCGTGCTCCATTTACAGAAGAAAAAATGTGAAAGAGCCGAAGCCGTCGTAATCATCAACAGGAAAGAAACCGACGAAGCAAGGGGAGGCTGCGCGTGGCGGATTGCGGCGCGGAGAGAGGGAGGAGACCGAAGGCAACACGAAAAGGGAGACCTATGAGTCAGGGAATGTTGAAGCTCTGTTGTCCCTAGAAGTCATTCGACGGATGATCAGGGAAGAAAAAACCCGCTTTGAGCGCAAAGGGCGGACAGAGATATACAGATGGAGGCCAGGAAGGAAAAGACAACGGAACAGGGGAAGGGTACCTCGAAGAAAGTTGACGTGACGATTCTGGAGGGAAATTCCGCCAACAAAAAGGGGAAAAAGCAAAGAGAGTTTAAAAAAAGGGGGCAGGTGGCAAGAAATCAAGAACAGCAAGCATGTTCACTATCGAACCATAGCAAATATTAAGTGCTACGGAAGGGAGGAGGGGCGAACACTCGTAACTTGGTCGTCTCGTGAGGCGAGAGGACGATATTTGGGAAGGAGGCCAGGAGGGGATAACCGTAGGGGTCCGCTCGTCCGACACTCCCCAGGCCAAGAGCGCAGAGGGGGGAGGATCAACTTGATGAGCCCACTTCCAAGAACACCGGAGGCTCGAGCAAATTGCAGAAGAATCGGATCGCGCTCCTTGAAAAAAATGATTGGCAAGTTTTCGAGCGGGGATTTTCAGACATCCCCCTTCAACTCCAAAGGGAACTAGGATATATAGAGATTAGTGTCGTAATCCTTTATGGCCCGGTGCGGTGTTCAGAGATCAAAAAAAGAAGAAAAGATAAAAATGTCGAGGAAACAAACCATCATCTTCGAGGAGCACCGAGTGGAAAGTACGATGGAAGCGAGGCAGTACCAGGGAGACATACGCGAGGGGAAGAAGAGGATCGTGAAGGGAAATCTCCGTGTCAAAGGGAAAAAAAAGGGGGATGCCGTCGGAAAAACATTGCACCAAACACGGACTCGAAAGAGAAGGCCTCTCGGGGAAGAATCCTTGTGCAAGATGGTTGAGACAGCGTTAGTGACCAGATGGAAGAGCACGCCCGGTAGGAAGCGCGGCATTGGGAAGCCGCAGGGGGGGGGGAGACACCTGGGTCAGAGATAGAGCTTCATAACTGAGACCAAAAAGTACGACGAGCGTTATGAAGGAGGGGGGTGCAATACTACCCGATTGAACCCAGGGGGATCTGCGACCGTGAAAGAAAAGAGACCCTGAAGGAAACGGTCACGCGTACCGCTGTGCTTGGACGAACTTCTAGGGTCAACTCAGCCATAGAGGAGGGTGCCCGAATGTGGAACGAATCGACGAGTCGGCAGAAAAAGACGCGGAGGGACAGGAGACCGGCGCATCACCAGGCGGAATCCCGCGCGTTACAGGAGGCGCCTGACTGTAAACTGTGAGCACGGGAAAAAAAGAGCCATTGAAAAGTAGGAGGCTCAGAAAAGAAAGGAAAGAAAAAAGAGCAGCCACCACTTATCCTTCTCGGGCCATCCAACTGTGAACCAAAAGGTGGAGAAAAAAAAAGAAAGTTGTCGTGCAACACAACGCGAAACAACCGACGTCGGAAAAGCGTTCGAGGAGGGAGGGGGGAGAGTGCTGCATAGGCAGCGGGGCAAGGGAGGGACACCGAAGATGTGAAAGAT
>Ga0179593_1460737_pt1 | contig 11527 bp, 14 predicted proteins | sample CZODoug2_1_08_16_FD_185931 | JGI IMG/M metagenome (GOLD analysis project Ga0179593, IMG submission 185931) | Vadose zone soil fungal communities from Angelo Coast Range Reserve, California, USA - CZODoug2_1_08_16fungal (PacBio error correction) | ecosystem: Environmental > Terrestrial > Soil >...
TGGAATCAGCCGGTCTCATCAAAAAGGCAGGGCGATTAGAAAAAAATTTGGGGAGAAGGAGGAAGTACAGGCGGTTCGACTGATAAAAGTCTAAAAGAAAGATATAGCCAATGCGTTTGCAGCGTCATGGTCGTGAGGCCGGGACATACGTGATAGGAAACGTAGGGACCCTTAAAACAGTCCGCAACGTACCGTAACTAAATAGGGGCACTGTTCGAGGTCAAAAGAAGCCAAGGAAACCAATAATAAAGGGTCCCGGCCGAATAGTAAGAGCATGAAAGTAACGCAAACTTACAAAAACTGGTGACACAGGGATAACTAAGGGTCGACCCAACCCGCAGCACTTGAAAAAAGAAACTACAGCGGGGAAGGAAGGAACTCACCCTCTGCGAGGGGGTTTGAAATGTCGCGTAAGGGGAAAATTGGTTGGAGGAGCTCACGGATATAGAAACCAAGGATGCAGTGGTTGCCCTATCATGAGCGGCTGGAGTTTCCGCGCCGCACAAAGAATTGCACTGTCTACCCAAAAAAATTGAATACCTCAGTGGACAAACAAACACCAAAAAAAAAAAATTAAAGGAGGGACTTAGAAGAAAGTCTCGCGCCTGGTGGAGAGCTCAACAAACAACGGGATTATTTATGAATAACCGAAGAGGCGCGTCCGAAGGAGCGGCCGACCCTCTGCCTTTATCCAAATTTGGTGAAAGTGCACATGCTGTTTGTGCAGGGGAGAGGGCACAATTAGTGCGGAAAGATTAAAAAGAGGGAAAGAAGAAGGCCGAGATGAGCTGCATGTCCAGGGGAGGACCCTTCTTAGACGTATACCGGCCGTACGGAGGGATGAACTGGCAATCCTTATCGGGAACGAAATAGACATCTAGGGTGAAAGAGTTAAAAGTTCGGGTCGACCTCAAGCGCATATTTTGGGAGCCGTTGGTTGGATCGGAAGACTCGTTAAACTCGCGAAATTCCTGGGATCCAGAAGAAATTGGGGGTCCTGTGAGGGAAAGGAGCCAGAGGAAGCTCAGATTAAATCGGTGAAGACTTCTTGATTGATCCGTCGGCATCGGAAGATGTCGGACAGCAGACGACTAAAGCATCGCCGCAAACTTTGGATTATATGGGGAAAAAGACGCCCTAAGTCCAAAAGCCTTCCAAAATGAGACATGATGCTCATAAGCCATCTTGTGGGACTTCCTATCGAAAGGACAGAGGGCGATCTCTGCATCGAGGCCCAAAAGCAATGCGGAAGGAAGGATCTACGTATAGGGTACACTACTTTTGGCTTTGACGAGATAGACGGTGGGATCGTCGTGCTGGGGACGGAGTGGAGGGGTGGGATGCGAGAAGGGCCAAGAATGACCATATAGCAAGCCAGGGAAAAGCGCCATTTGCCCGCTTAGGTTTATACGTTTGAATTAAAAGACTGTCCGTGACATTCGCATTAACGATAGGAAGTACTGCATACTATAAGGGGTTTTCGTCATTCGAGTATTCACCAAAGGAGGGATGTCTTCCTACTGTCGGAGGCTATCTCGGTCTGGGGGAATAAGGGGGACTCATCGCGCTCGATGTTGGGGGTAAGGGAGATCGCCTCCAAAAATATGGGAGACGGGACGAAAAGACCTATGGACAATAGGGGCGCTGTTTTTTTTGTGGGGGGGGGGGGGGGGGGGGTTTAATAAACAATGAATTCACGTAGGGGGGGAAGGGGTCCTGGTAAAAGTGAACCATCCATCGGGTAAGTTCCTGGGGTGATGGGAAGGCGCACTGATTATTCTAGGGAAAACAAGGCCGGGGGGAAGGGATAATCCGGATGACAGTCTAGATGTGTTATCGGACATCTAACAAAGCACATGGTTCTCTTACTAACCAATCCTGGTAATGAGTCGGGAGACCCAGGAACGGGATCATGAGTGACGCTGCTCCCAAAAACCAGAGGGAGTCCAGGATGCACGAAGACTTCAATGCCGATAAGCGAACACCGGTGAAAAACGAAGAGGGGGCGATCATAAGAGATAAGTTCCGCACTAAAAGGTAAGTGCTTACGACAAAAAAAACAGTGTTCGATCGGACAGAAGGTGCATGAGGAAGATCAGATTTAAAACGGGCTCCATCTCGTTCCACGCGTGTGGAGACCATGACGAAGGAAAAGTTGAGAAATCCAGCAGGTCTTGCGTAGGAGCAACTAAAAAGTCGAAAGGGAGATGTGGACCTTGATTGTGGTGTGAAAAAAAACAAAAAGTGGAGGGATATCAGTAGGGTGCCGAATGGGGGGAGGAAGGGTATTATTCGAAAAAAGAGTAAAGCTCGGGCAGTCGCCTTATCACTGATCGACATCTTCAACACAAATGGGGCAGGGGAGGGAACCGTACATTGGTGGACAGAATGGGGAAGAGGAGGGGGATAGCAATCTCTGGCTAATTCTCAACAAAGGGTCGCCGACACTGACTTCTGAAAGGTCAGAAAGAGAATATCACATCCGCTAAAGAAAAGGCGTCTGTGGAATTCCTGTTGCTATGTGAGAAGAAAAGAAAAAGGCGACAGATTTTTCAAGGAGTGGGGGTTTCTGGAGGGGAAACCTCAGACTTGAAGGGTGGCACTACCAGAAATCGAGTGTCCCGCGAAATATCCGATGCACTCCGTTTGTGGAAACTGGGGTAACAATGGTTGAAGGGGGCGTTGTCATCCAGAAAAGAGGCATATTACATCACGGGAAGCAGCATGAGCTCTCAAGGGCCTAGCAAGGTCGTCGCCAGGAAAATTTAAAGGGCCGAGTGCGGGGAGTCATTTACAAACACGAAGTTAAAAGAAGGGGCCTCAGAGGATACACTCCCCGGATGTCTTGGTTGAGTAATCGGAGCGGAGAAGTTGTTGGGAAAAACAAGGGTTTCCCCATGACCGACGAAAAGAAATCCCCTGTTGAGCTCGCGGGGAGGTCCGAAGGAAAAAATTCGAAGAAGGCTCGGGAACCAATCAGGGGTAGGGGGGGACGAGGCTGTTCTTTTCTGAGGACGGCAGACGGATGCTCAACGATAAAAACTCTGAGTAATTGCCAGGGAATATGAAAATCAGGGAGAAAAAAACTGGCTGAGGAAAAGGAGAGATGAATTTCGACCGGGATCGCCAGCTCTCTGAGGTGGAGCTGACGGGGATAGTTGAGTGAAACTAAGAAGCATTTTCCTCATCTAACGAGCTTGAGAACGACCTTGAAGGCCCTGGAAATGCGGACCACTTATCGAGAGGTCGGGCGGTGGTAGGAGGAGTAAAAGGGGAGGAGCGAATAACGAAAGGGAAATGAATGAGAACAAAAGCAAAACTCCTGAAAAGGGTCACCTAAAATCAAAGACAGTTTATTCTACGATAATTCAAAGGTGAAGAATTCGTAGGGGAAATAAAAGAGTGACCGGAAATCGGCAAGAGGACGATAGATATGTGAGCGGGCTGGGAATAGGAAACCTTGTTTCCTCGCTAAATGATGGCGGGATGAAAAAGTCGACGAGCACGTTGGAGTCAACCAAAGAAAAGGCAATTCAGTCGAATCTTAAAGAAAAGGAGCCCTTCTAGGGAAAGGCACTAACCGAAAAACAAAGAGGCCACACGAGGACTAGCCGTCCCGGAAAACCTGCATAAACAGGACATAAAGAGACACTAGGAAAAACAGAAATTCGGGGAGAGAAATGGGTATTACACCTAAGTTAAGAAATTTCAATATTAGGGGAGACTGGACCCGAATGGGAATCTATTAAGCCATCTCGGAACGCAATGAATGTCGGGGAAAAGATGCGAGTAAAGCAAAGGGTCTTCGACATAGTGAATTGTGGGGCCCGAGACACTTCATCGGAGAGCAGCTTATCGAGGACATAGACTAAAGAATAGGCCGCCCACCTGCGGAACGTACAAACAAAACGCACGCGTGGGCAAGAAAATCAAGGCAATAGCAGTTAGAATGGAGATGGTCACAGGAAGGGCTTCCTTCTCATCTAACAGTCAGATGAAGATCGTAAAAGTTTTCTTTAAAGCGATGGATCAGCGAGGAGACAAAATGAGTGAGGAAAAACGACATGAGTAATAAAGCGCGCCTGGTTTCCAACCATGGCTTCAGAGGGAGTTGTGGCCGAAAGATGCGAAATATCTCGGAAAAAAGCAGTACGGCGTGCGCAAGGAATTTTGGGGGGGGCGGCGGGTCACGCGTGAACGGACGTGCTCCGGAAAGAAGATGTGTCGATTCGCGCAAGATGATACGGGTTAATGGGGAAAAGACCGCAATTGAAGACACGGGGTATGCCGCGACAAATCTCGATCGATGTAGATTTTCGTAAAGAATTCCGTCCCTACAGCTGCTAGCACATCACGAATATCAAGTATACTCAAAGTCAGACGATGGATCCCCAATAGCGAAGCTCGTATGATCGGCAGGACCATACACCCACCTACGTGAAAGAGGGAGGGAGACAAGTGCCTGGAACGATATATAGAGACGGGCGGCCCTAGATCGATATCTGAGTGTAGGAAGGGAGAAAACATCTCGCAGAAAAAAAGCTGCCTAGGAGGGTTCAACGCCCGCAACTTTCAGTGGAAAGGTGGACAAAAGGCGCAATGAGACCTATGACTAGGCAGATTGATACCTTCAATAGAATTTCATGAAAGGCCTACTGAGGCTAAAATTAAGGAAGCGGAAGAACCAACGCCCTTTGAAGAATCTCGCGTAATTAGATGAGTATCTAAATGCGGCGGGTAAAGGCGACGGAGACCGGGGAATAGAACACGAAAGAAAAGGAATCTGTACGCATATCCGTAGGACTACAAACGGCCAGTAACCGAGGGACAGATACGCACAAGGGCTGGGCATCTGAAACATATAGACAGAAATCGGAGCGATCCGGACTACGTCACACACATCCGGCGGGCACATGGTCATAAAAATTTCGACGTGGGAGTCGCCGACAATACCAGAAAGGGCAATGTTGTTGGACTCAGGAGGAGGTTGGGAGGGACATCTACTAATGAAAAGGCCGACAGGAAGATCACCGTACAAAACGAGCCGGGAGTGAAGGGTTCCGCTTACCCCAAGCCGGGGGACATTCTTTAATATAAGACCAGAATGGACACGAGGGGAAACGCGCATGAATAAGAGTACCAACGGCTGCCACAGATAGGGATCGAGTCTCCAAGAATGGAAAGGGGGGCAGAAAACTACTCTTTATTATTGGAGAGGAGGAAAATAATCTGCATGGTTCCTTTCAGAAAAAGAAGGTGTGCCATCGCGAAAATAAACGAAGCACAGGATTTAATAAATGCTGAAATAGGCATGGATATTCTGGCCGCTTCGACGCAGCGGTGGAAACGAGAAGCCGATCCGGAGTGAAGAGAAAGTCGAGGACCGTCGCCAGAGTAGAAGGTTTTCAAGACGCTCAACAAAAAGGTAGTATATAAGATAAGTGTTGGTCACCGCCTTCGGGGGAGGCGAAGGACTCGCACTCGCGAAGAGTGTAGTGGGCACAGGCGTTAGGGGAGAAGTTCACACACGGAAATGAGGGAACCATCAATGCATTGAAAAGAGGGAGGCACAAGCTATGCTGATTAAGCAGAAGTATAAAAGAAGGAAGAATTAAGCCTGGCCCACTCCCTGGCAGAAGCCCAGGTGAAAAATGAGCAAAGGGTTGGGAAAGCTGGATCAATCAGTGAACAAATGTTCAGGAGGTCAAAGGGGGAGGGGGACCTGAGCTCGCGATGGAGCCGTTTGGGGGAGGGGAATCTCATGCTCAGGGAAAAGAGGCTTCCTCAGAGGACGCCCGAATTCAAGGGGGGGGGAAGTCGACGTAATGAACAGCTGTAGGTCGTTCAAGGGGAGAGTTAAGGGAATCGGGCGGTCTACGAACAAGATCCGAAAAAGAATTGCTATCAAGAAATAGTAGCCGTGATATTAGGGGGGGCTAGGAAGTACCATCTTCTCAGCCACACTAATGATCAAGGAAGACCCATCGTTTTGATTGACAATAGCTGAAAAAAAAGATGTGCTCTCGGGCAAGTCCCAGCCAGAAAGAGATAATCAGGAAGTCGGAGTGTTGCCCTGGCCGGGGGGGTCAGTTTGAATGAAGATAAGATGACCTGGGGGAGAGATTTGACTGGGGGTTTCTATTGTCAGTTCTCGGGGCAAAAAGAGGGGATAGACAGGGTCGCTGCAAAAGAGGGAGCCATTTGGCAAGGGTTATCGAAAAACGAAAGTAAGACTTCAGTCGAACCTTTTTGAAAGGGCTAAGACGGTCTCGAGGAAGGGATCGTAAGGTTTCAGAGAAGTCTGAAACAAAGTCGGGATGGGTAGGCACTTGACGGGGAAAAAAAAAGTGGCTCGAAGAAGCGCTATGTGGTCAAAAAGCAAGACTAGAATAGGGAACTCGTGAAAAAAAATAGGAAGCGGGGGAGGAAGTGTTGACATCCCCCAGGATACCCTTGTAAGGTATGGTAAAGCCAAACATCTATCTGCCTCGGAGATGATTCAGGGCTGAGAATAGAACAAAAATGCACAAGAAGGTGTGAGAAAGTAGCCTGGAAAAAAATGTTCAAAGCGCCTAGACGTACACCGCTAAGAATCTAGAACATGGGACATCGGGAGGCTGAACGACTTCAATAGGGATACATTACGTCTCTTTACAAAGACAAACAACCACAGCGTGGACGATGCAGAGATCTTCAAAAGCAAAAAAAAAAATGCCGTGCGAAAAGAGGAACTATTGAAAGAGACTAGAGAAATCAGGAAGAAGAAACCGTTCCGGTCAGAGAACCTGAGAGAAATTTTCAGAGGAAATCCCTTGAGGAGTACTCGCATTGTCTGAACGCCTCTCAAGAGTCACAACCGGTGTTAATCGAAGGAAGAGAAAAAAGGGAGGAACTGTTAACGGTCCGCCGTGTCGTTGCGCGCCATCTCCCAGAAATATGGGGGGGAAACTGTATTTGGTCGGGGAACCAGTAGAAGTGGAGGGCTGTATTCTAGTTTAGGGAGAGTGTGCTATTAGGAGAATGAGAAGTTCAGGCCTTAAGAAGAAACCAGTGTACTCTTCAAAAAAACAAGAGCCAAAGGAGAGGAAATGGGGCTTGAACGGGAACTTTGCTCATCCTCGGAAGGGGTTCTCCAGAAGAGAGTTGACCGTAAAATAACGCACAAAAAAGAATGTAAAAAAGAAAAGAAATTCTTAAAGACAAGCCTTTTAGACCGAAAGGAAAAGGCGGACGGAGGGCAATCGTGGTCTTATTCAAAGGTGAACAGGAGGAGACGCCGCGGGGGGAAAGGAAAGAGGGGGGTGGGTCGTTGGGGGGGGGACAGACAAAGCCTGTAAAAGCATGCGGGTCAAGGAAATGCTAATCGATTGGTCCGAGGGGGAAATGAATCTCCGGGGTTTGCCGGGTGCGCTGCGAAGAGGGTGGGGAAACGAGTATCAAGGAGTCAAGGAACAAAATGCCATAGGACCATAGCAGGTAGCGACGAAAAAAAAAAAAGCTCGCGCAGCTAATTCAACCGTGGCCGTGGAGAGACAACCGCCTAAAGGCCAAAGAGGGTTGGGCCTTCATCGAAACACTGCTGAATGTAGGAAGAGGGGGAGAGAAAAGGTGTCTTTAATCATGGGTGAGAACTTTCCCCTTCCAGGGGAAGACCGACCCAAAGAAACAGCGACATGGGACTACCGGGGCCCTCAATGTAGAACGACAGATAAGGGAGTGCTTTAGAGGACTTCGGGAGCAAAACCTATACTCGCGGAGAAAAAACAGAAACAGGAAAAGGGATTCTCGGGAAGAGAAGCCTCAGCAACGGTATTGAATTGGATGGAGTTCCTATCGCCTTTAGGGGGGTAAGCTTAGGGTGAAACTAAGCGAAAAAACAATAGAATGGGACTCCAAGGAAGGGGATTGCCCGGAAAAACCACGTAGAAAGGTGACTTTTTCCGAATGCAATAAACGGGTAATTTCAGGCAATTAGGTAATGGTTAAGTCATTTGAAACCCGACGGGAGGCCGTACTTTCGCTACAGAAAGGTTTATGTAAGGCAAGGAAAAAAGGTGTGAAGTGTGGGACATTCCGGGAAAAGAATGAGTACAAGTTTCTCCGGGAGGGGGGAGGAGGGGCGTCTAGCTGAGGGCGACTGGGAGAGGATTGTGGGCAGGGAGACGAGATTTATTTACACTCCGCAAAAGAAGGGGCCTACAACCAAAGCAATGTGGAAAAGGGGCGGTGGAATAGGAAACTCTATGCAGTCTATTACGCGAGGACTGACAGTATCTTAAAAGAGAGGCGAAGATGAGGGTCCGCCCTGGCGGAGCAAGTGAAGTCGTCAAGAAGGCCTTAAAACAGGCCGACAAAAGAATAAAGGGTCAAGCTGGACGTTCTCAACGAGAGAAGCATTTCTGAAAGGTGCAAGGGGGGAAATGTAGAACGTGAAATTAAAAAAAAGCAAGCCTGCGTAAAAAGCAGCTGACCAGGGCCGAAGCCACTTTGCTGCGAGGGGACAGTTTTTGGGTTGACCGATAACACGGAGGACGCGGCCGTGATCGAGATAATGGAAAACGCCCGCTCACCACTAGGAAAATACGAGAGACTACACACCTGCTCGTAAATCTAAGCAACAATAAATAGTGTTATAAGGGGGATCAGGGAAAGCCTGAGATTAGCAAGTAAACAATCCCGGTTGCTCTAAAGAGGGTACACAGATATTTACAAGTTAGACGAAGGGGGGGTCGATCATGCAGGATTAAAGCTCAAGCCTAGAACAGGTGGGGTTCCTCAGGAGGTCAAAATGGAAGGAATCGTGGCACAAGAGTTATCTCAGTAGCTCCCAAAAGCCAGGAAAGGCGATGTAGGAGCGGGAATCAGTGAATATCGTTCATTTCGGTGGTGGTGTCGGGAGGGGAGCGAACAGCAGAAAAAAAAAAGTGAGATCCACCTACCGCAAACTTCCCTCCGAAGTGGGGGGACTAGAAGTCGAGAAATCTCGGAGGGGTCTCCACGGCATACATCGAAAGAAAAACGAATATGAGGAATGGGCCGGCATAAAGACAGAAGGCCCCAACTCACTTATATTAGGGGGGGGTTCAGTACAGAGAAAATTCAATCTACGCGTCAAGGGGAGGATGCGCAAGCACCTTCCTAACCGAAGGGAACTTCTCGGTAGAAGTCTTAAGTCGTCAGAGCTGATCGAGGGGAAAAACATATCAAAAGAGACCTCCTCGCGAAAGAAATACGTCGAGAACATAAATTTTAATCCCGAATAAATGGAAAGTTGAAGGAAATAGGACCTACAATCGCTATTTCTATCAGGAGCGCAATGATTTACAGGCCGAATTTAGGGATACCTCCCGTGCGCAGCGAAATCATTGCAGGCAGCATATGTCATGGAGAAATTAGAAGAAAATTCGATTCTGCTTCTGCCATTAAAGAAATCTAAGGACTAAAAAGGGGCCTAAATCAAAAGGCAACTTGAAAAAAGGAAATTAGATGAGTCGCAGGAAGATCTCCTGACTTCTGGAAAAAAAAAAAATCAACATCTTTCATGGCAAGTCATTGGACAACAAAGAGTGGTCAATGAAAAATAGACTCCGTGTCATTGGAAACGACGTAGAATGAAGGAGATAACTGCAGGGGGGCTGTTGGTCCATGGAAGGGAGCCGCCTCTATAGCAACACTTTCATGAAGGCGAGATAGTGGCACCAGAGAGCAGTTCTATTAATCTCCAATTAACCAGGATGGAAAGTAACCTTGCTCTGGAAAAAGACACGACATGACCAAGGCAGAAAGTTCCACAAACGCGGCCAAATAAGAGAAGAGGTCACCAAAAAAAAAGAATAACGACAGCGTGTATGTACTAGGGCGGCGAAAAAGAAACCCAGAAATGAAGGTTCATTGTCCAGGGGAGGAAAGTGCTGGGGCCAGATAGAAAGATAGTCAAGACAATTATTAATTAGAAAACATCTTGGAGGGAAGAGCCGACAGAGAAAAAGGGCATTCTGAAAAGAAGACAGAAACGGGGGAAAAAGACGTGGGGAGGGAAAAATTCTGAGGCGAGGCAACGGCCTCTCCGCACTGGAACAAATTTCACAAAAACACGTATGATTGAGGAAAAGAGTATTTTTCACCAGACGAGGAGAGAAATTCGCAGGAAGAACTACGGAAGGGACGACAAAGGATTTGTAAACAGGATGTTGTCAGGAAAGGAGGTACATTTAGCCCGAGCGGCATAGTCCATGATAAATAACAGAGAGAAAGTTGATCAAGGGAGACCGGGATACTCCGTGAGACTGAGCATCAGGGGACCTATGGAAAGGAACTGAACAAAAACCAACGGGTTGAGAGCGAATGCAGAGGGAAACATCAGGGTCAAAGTTGACCGGGGAATGTACCTCAGGGTCGGAGAGTGTGGTGGATCCGTTGGGTTGCGAGAGATTGCGGGCGGGGTCAGGGCGGCAAGGTCCTTCTTAAAACCGAAGTCACATCTTGGGGGATGGAGAACTTGTCTAACGATAACATGCCTAAGGTTCGGAAGTCAATCAGTGAAGAAGGAAAGGCAGAAAATAGACGGAAACAAGCGACATCAAGTCCATGACACTCTACGACACCCAGGAAACTTCCATTTAGGAGATCTTGTCAGGAGAAAGGTTGGCCGCGGTCTCCAAAATAAGGGAAACGAAAAGGGGAAACTGAGACATGGAAGTCAGTCGCACAGTCACGATTTTTTGATGCAATCGGAGCAAAAAACGAAAGAAGGATCCGAGAAGGGAACGTAATATTGCAGGAAAGGGGGGGGGGTTCTGGGGTTGGCCTGATAATGATTTAAGGCGTCGTCTTAATAAAAGGTAGACATGTCTCGCCACGCCCTGAGATTTACTCGAGGGAACCATTCGATTCAACTTTCCAAAAAGGGGATTCAGCGGGCTTTATCGCTTAGGAAGGGCAGTGGAGAACGGCCTAAAAGGGGACATCGTGGGTGTCCGAAGAATCTTCCACGGAAAAGGGATGGGGAGTGGGAACTAGGGGGGGGAGGCAGGGAGACGCAGGACGAGCTATTCGAATGTGGAGGAAAAGTAACGCCAGAAATTCTCAGCGATAAATCGTCGTCCGGGGGAATAACTACCCGGACCCTGAACGGAAGGTCGCCTTTCGGGTTTCCACATCTGCGGAGGAAGGGGTGGTTGTTTGAAGGCGCTGAATGGGAGATATAATTCAAATCCGAAATAGGGGGATGCAGAAACAGGGGGGCCATCTGTAAAAAAAAACTCGAAGGGGAATGGTTGTCATCGTGGCATGTGAACGCTTCCTTCGTCGGGGGGTCGGGGATGCGCTTCATGTAAAGAGGCCACACAACAAAAGAGGATATTTCCGAGGCAGTGAAGGAGTGAAGAGGAGGTATCGCGAAACATAGCGGGATCGAAGCTGCGTCCTATCTTTGAAAGAAAATCAGTCCTTCCAAAACCTTAATAAAAGAAGAGGAACGGCCGCGGAGACACACATCAGAGGCGGTGAGAAACCTTGTGATGTCGGT
>Ga0179593_1531506_pt1 | contig 11527 bp, 11 predicted proteins | sample CZODoug2_1_08_16_FD_185931 | JGI IMG/M metagenome (GOLD analysis project Ga0179593, IMG submission 185931) | Vadose zone soil fungal communities from Angelo Coast Range Reserve, California, USA - CZODoug2_1_08_16fungal (PacBio error correction) | ecosystem: Environmental > Terrestrial > Soil >...
TTTCCCTGCGGGGCGTTGTCGTCGCCCGAAAAAAATGCAGCAGGGAAGGGGGGGTCGATCTGGAAACTTCGCACGGGCGCGGCATCCGCAAGAAAACCGGCAAATTCGTGACGCCGCGCCAAAATCCAGGGCACGTCGGAGTTTGAGTCGGCAAGCAGGTCCATTGGAGCGGTGACGGGTCCGGAATGGCTTCCTTCCCTTCGCAATGGAATATCTCCTGAAAAGGGAGGCCTGAAAGGAGTCCGATACGGGGCGCCGATACGGAAAGGAAGGCCTATACTCACCGCTTGATGCGAAAAAGAGAGCAGTCCTTCCACTCCGGCGCAACAGCGTGCCTGCCGACTACGGGAAAGACGAAGGGGGTCGGAGAAAAAAAACGAACTAGTACCACAAAAGGGGGTTTTTCCCGAACCAAGACGATCAGGGAAAGAAATCCCACTTATCAAGCCCGTACCTTCCGAGAAGAAAATCCTTTCCAAAAGGAGAAAGGGGGGGCCATTGGAGGACGACCGGCTGTTGCAGAGCGCTCCACTACGTCACCAGCAAAAAAGGCCGCACTCGAAGAGGGGGGATGTGTGGAAGAAAGACCTGGTTTCAAAAAAAAGGAAGAAGGAAAATCACTCAGGTGCGAAGACACTTGAGGGGGGAAAAGGTGCGTCTTTACCAAGAGGACGCCGCGGGGCGGGATCGATGGGGAAAAAAAATCAAGAGCCATCATCAGGGAAGGCCTCGACTTATGAACGTGAAATGCTGTTGTGGGGAACCTGGAGAGGCCGCTAATCTTGGGAAAAAATCGGGACGCCCGAGGGGATGCGAAAAGGACCCTCTGCCCAAAAGGCATCAATGCTAACAAGCTCTGAGCGGATCAGAGGGGGGGGGTTGTTTAAAGGGGGGAACCCCTGGGGCCACGGAGAAAGGGGAGAAAATCACGAAATGGTAGGAAAGAGACTCAGAGTGACCTCCACCGTCAGGCCGGGTCCCAAAAGCCGTTATACCACCAGAGAAATGCGTGGCCGTTGGAGGGGACAGTTCGGGACCCCGTTTCCTGGAAGCTCGTAAGACGAGGCGGCCAAAAGGGAAATCGGTCGCGGTGAAAGCTCGGAGACCATGGGGACATTCCGCCGGGCGCAAAGCAGCGCAGCATCGTTTCTGTAAAAAAGAGGACACCGCGGCGACCGAGAGGAAGAGTCGAGACGGAGCATTGGCAAACCGTTTAAAAACAAAACCGTGGGAAAAACGCCTCCACCGCAAAACGGCGGCAAAAAGAAAGCCTGTACCTGAATGGCGTCGAAGGGAACCGCCTCGGAGACAGAAACGTCCCGCAAAGGGAGCGCCAGCCCGAAAAAAAGATTCCAGGGGGTGCCAGGGACCTGAGGTAAGAGTTTGTTGTCCGTGAGCCTCATGGCGCGGCGAAAAACGGCCTGAACGAGTCTGTCGCCTCCCGCCAAGCCCTCGGATGTCTGACAACTCGCATCACCGGGCGTTGAGAAGCTGAAAAAAGAAGGCCAAGAACCCCAGTCGCGTGGGGATCTCGCCGCCGGGCCCAGCCTTCTACCCCTCAAGTAACGGAAATGGCCCGTCTCGAATCCTTTCAGGTCGAAGCCGACGACCGGAAGCAGGCATTTACCTGGCCATAGGCCCGACTTTCATCTCGGTACCAGGCAGCGTCTCACCCTACGGTCAGGTCTTGTCACCTCGTCTGTTTCGAGGAGGAAAACGCAAACGCGCATCGAGAAAACAAAACGAGAAAGAAAAGATAGATATCAAGTGGCGTCGTCGTCATCGAAAAGACAGAGGGAATGGAGACCCTTCTCTAGAGAGGGGTGCGACAAAAAAATCACCAAAAAACATCGCGAGTAGGTCTTTCCTACTAACTTGGGGAAACGTACCGGAGAGGGCTCGCGTCGCGGTGAAAAGGTCAAAAAAAGGGCTGAGAACAAAGAAGATGCCTGGGGAAGGATGAGGCCCTGGCTGGGAGGATCAAAAAAGACAGGACGAGGAGGGAAGGAAGGGAGTGGCCACCGCGAACGCCACCTGTCGGGCAGCTAGGTCGTGCCGACAGGAGACCGCGAGGCGGTAGGCGAACCAAGACGCGAGGGGGGGCGGAAGAAAAAAAAGAAAGCCGCGCTTACTTCTCTTCTAGATGCCACGCACACCAGGCGAACTCGTAGAGAAAGCAATTCACCTTCTAGGCAGGAAAAAGAGCGACCAGAGTTAGTCCCTTTCGCTACCGGGAGTTTATTGAGGAGGACTCGAGTTTCGAAGGCCGTCTGGGAGAGCACCTGTCCAAAAGTGGCTTGGCGAGCATGTCAAACTTAAGAAAAAGTCAAAGGTGCTCAAGCTGCAGAGAAAAGCTTCGCCGCGGTGCTGAGCTCCGGCGCACGATCAGAGCTCGCCCGGAAGCTGAACGGCAAAATGGAATGTCCGCACGGGGAGATGGAGGCTGGTGGGGTTCACCGAGCCGCACCTTCTGTCGAAAAAAAAGACTTACTAGCTGTGGCGGGAGCCGCTGGTTGGGGGGGGGAGGTCGCGCGGTGGCCAGGGGGGTGGGTTGGGTGGCGGGCTGAATGGAGCCTCACAGCCAAAAAACGAGGGGGGTGGTATCCAAGAGGGGGGGGGGGGAAAGGGTTTGAAGGAAGGGCCTTATGATACCCTACAAGTAGCCGGGGGGGTACTCCTGTCCCAAGGGGAGACCATGGGGGATTGAAAGAGGGCTCCCCTAGCAATGGGGGGAGGGATTCCCACTCTGTTGATACCGGGGAAGTATAAGGGCAATCAACCTTCCGTTGGGGTGTAGAGGTGAAAGAGCCTCCAGGGGAAAGGCCTTACTTGATTCATCAGGGAGAAACCTGTCGGTAAATGCTTTGGTCCTTGTCTATGGATCCGGAAGAACAAGTTTTCTCGCTCGTTAAAAAAAGTGGGGAAAGACGCAAAAAAAAAAGCCTTGAATAGGAAAAGGAAAAGGGGGAAATCTTCCTGCGCAAAGGGAATGATTCTTTCCTGGGACACAGCCCGTGGAACGTCCTGCCTAGGAGGGGGCAATTAGGATTCCCAAGGGACCGCCACAGGAATTTCCGTACCCTCTTCCAAACGGGCCAGGTATTCCGTCCCAGCCAGTGAGGGGGGGAAATCCGGGCAACAGGATCGGGGAAAAAAAACGATGTGGGATGCGAGAGTTCGGCTGCCGGGTCCAAATCTGAGAGGGGGCGAAAAAAAGCAGGCACGAGGAAGTAAGGGGGCTAGGGAGAAATGCCGCGTAAGGGGGAAGGACTGGTTCCGGAAATAGGGACTCACGGGAGCAGCCGTTTCCGAGAGGGAAGGTGAAGGGGAGGGGGCGCCTCACCGCGTTGTCGCGGAGCAGCAACATCTGCAAACGTTGTGGAAGAGATCAGACTGAAAAAGATAACAGCGAAAAAAACTCCACTATGGGGAGGGAAGAGGAGGGGGTCTCTAGCCTTCCCTCATGGGAAATGAGGGAGACGCATCTCTAAAGGAAGAAAAAAAAAATTCGGGAAACGACAGGGATGGGGGGGGGTACCATGGCCGAGACCGATTCCCGCGGTAGGGCCACATCTAAAAAGATTAGGAAATTCAAGGAGGGGTCCATTCTTGAGGGCTGCCCTTGTCAAGCAGATTGGTCTCGGAAGAAGAAAAGTATAAAACGAAGAAAGCCTTATCCTCGCAAAAGTAATGTCTCGACAGGAAACCGAAGGAGGCTGGCGTTCACGGAAAAAGGTTCGAGTGCTGGGAAGGGCTTGCTGCCAGTAGCTCCGGGAAACTAACCACGAAGATTCCTAATCGGGAAAACACAGAAACTTGTCAAAAAAGGGGGGGGCCCTGATGGCACCTTCGGAAAGGATAAGTCACCGGGAAGAGACGTCGGGGGAACTTCAATCGTGAGAGGGCCTTCTACCTACTGGTGTACTAAGATCTTAATATGCGGAAGCCGTCAGCCAACTATTAGAAAAAAACCTCTCCGGAAACGAGAGGAAAACCATTAATCCCAAGTCATCCTGAAGACAAGGAGCAAGGCGAGTGCCCCCGACCAGTGGGCAAAAGACTGAAATCCAGGAAAGAGGGATCGCGCGCACGAGGGGAAATCATTTTCTGCAAGGCAGCAGACCTGTTTCTTGGGACGACATCAAGAGGGGGTTCACAAGAAAAGTTGCCGGAATAGAAAGAAACTGTTTGAGGGTCGGGGGAGATACGCTCGCGACAGAGGGACGGGGGATGCAACTAACCTCCCGAATCACGGACCGGTCCTAAAAAAAAAGGAGGTCGGGAAACTCTCCGTCGGTGAACGCGAAAACATCTCGGGGGTCCTCAAGTCTGTGGGGAGATCACGCTCCGAAGAGCAAACGCGCTTGCCAAAACTCGTAGCAAGAAAAGGGGGTCGTCCCCACTGGGAAAAGAACGCTTGAGGGGGGGAAAGAGAATACACTACCGAAGGGTTTAGGGGGCGCTATTCCAAAGAAAGGCTGTCCCCGCTCGGAAAAGGTGCTGGTTTCCGGGAGGAGGGGGTCCCTCGGGAAGGAACCCCGTTTCCTAAACTATTAATACTTAGGAGGCAAAGGCTAGAGTTAAAACTGAGTGCGGACATGGTGTCAGGGGTAAAAGTAGTCACTGGCTAACATTGCGCCCGCTGCAGCATCCGGGCACCCTGGGAGTCCTTGGTCATAGAACGTTACCACGACGCAAGCCACTCGGAAGGGAGAAATCCTAACGTACACTCCCATAAGCTTCGTCATAAGCCTAAAACTCTGAGCCTACGGTAGGTAAGTCCTTCTACTCAAAGAGAATGGTCTCCCATTTCTCCTTAAAGGGGGAGGAGATCAGATTTCGGGGTGGGAAAAATCGAGAATCAGGAGCTTCGGAGCGGAGGCGGCCCGAAATGCTGTCTTTCTCCTGAAGCCCTCTTATTTCAAAGGTAAGACAACCCTAAAATAGCAGAAGAGGGAGCTAGCACCACCAGAAGTACGGCAAGAATGTGCTTATCGCCGCCTCCAGGGGAAGTCAATCCGTCTACCCCCAGTAAAGGAAGGAGAAGCAAACGTCAAGCACCGGGGGAAGACCGGAAGGGGGCCACGAGGGACCCCGTTAGTAGGGAGTCACCTACCTCTCAGAGGCTCGGTGAGTACCAAAGAGATTCCCACAGGGCCAGGGTGAAGAGGGGAACCAAGGGAAACGACGCACAAGCGAAATAAACTATCCTAGAGAAAAACACACCGGAGTATTCTGAAAAGATCGAGTGCGCGGGGGAATAAAGACGAGGTGACAGAGGGGGAAAAAACCCGGCTAAACTTCCTGGGCGGAAAGAGGAGGCAGCTCGATTAGGTGTCTGGCCTACATGGGGAAAAAAAGAGAATCGCTGAGTCAAGACCACGTACGTTCTAATCATTCATAAAAAAAAAAAGCGGAAGGTCCTGGGGACTGAGGATCATGGAGGCAAAAAGGTAATGGGCGGGGGGGGACGGCGGCGTTACCACACGGGCGGGCCCTAGTCGGAAAGAACTGTCGGGCTTCTATTAACGTCAGGAAGACTGTACTAGGAAACCTCTGCCTCCGGCCCAAAGTGCTGCCGAAAGAAGAAGAAGGGATGCGGGCTCGAGCGCTGGGAAGGAAAACTCCGGAAGGCGCCCTTGAGGGAGATCGTATGGCGTCTTCCGGCGTCCGAAAAGAGGGTCCCAGGGGGGGAGAAAACAAAAAAAAGAAAAAGTTCCGCAGTCCCGTCTGGGCTCCGGGATATCTGTGAGAAACGGGATGGGGTTTCGAAAAGGGGAAGAAGGGCTTCCTGAAGGAAAGGCTCATATAGGGAGCTTTTCTCAGCTCCGGAATCCACGGCCTCGCTTCGCAAAAAAAGAACGGGCCCACTGGAGGACCTCTGCGTGCAGGGGGTTCAGACGCTTCCAAGAGCCCTGCGAGGTGATTACAAGAGTGGGTCGTCCCCCTTGGTTCATGCAAGACCGCTGTAAAGAACAGTGCGAACTTCCAATAAAGAGGCCCTATTTAAATATCTTTTAAAAAGCTTTTTCCTTTACTGGGAATCGGATTATGAGTCACAAAGAAAAAAAGCGCTCCGGACCATCCGGGGGGATCTTTAAAAAATGGAGCGACCCCCCTAAACGCGCTTATCAGGCTCCCAAATATGAAAAGAAGCTTTGTAAATCAGGGCAAAGAAAGATCAAACCTTTAAGAAGGAAACCGCAAGGGGAACTCCAGGTTCCAAAAGGCAAACTTTTCTTTCATCATTTCTAGGAGCGGGATTCTTGCTTCATAGATAGAAAAAAATTACGAGAAAAGAGCTTTAGAAAAAAAGAGCACACCGCAAGCTTTAATCGTACGCAGGGTGAACCGACATGAGGGAGGAAACCACAGGCCCAGAAGGTCATAACTGCCCAGGGAAGGCTTCTGGGAAAGTAAAAGGCGCTTTCCCATAAGGAGTCCGCCCATGTCCGCCAGAGCCCTCTTCCCTGGGGGGCCAGGATTCCAGGGAGCACAGACCGTGGGATTTCCACTTTGGAGAAAAACACTATGTGGGAAGGAAGGAATTTCTGCTTCCTTGTCACAATGCCATAGGAAGCGCGTCACCGGGCTGGGGAGCAGCTGAAAAGGACGAGGGGACTCGCCGGTGAAATCATCAGGGACGCCTGTTAGATGGGAATCCGGTGGAACGAGCAAGGCCGGGAAGTATCGGAAACACGATTCGCCGAGATCCAACGGTCAATCGGTTAAGAAGAGGGGGGGCCATCACCGCTCAGGGCTAAACATCGCCAGACCACTGTTAACAAAAAAAAGGGGAGCCTGCACGGCGGAACCGGCCAAGCATGTGTTGGAGAAATCTTTCGGAGGGGGCTACCGAAAGGGAAGGCTGCTTTCCCATACGAAAGCCGACCATTCTTTCCGGGTGACCAAAATTGCGAAAAACGCCGGGAAAGAAAACAAACCCACAACGGAGAGAGAGAAGTCTATGTTGCCCCCGGAGGAAAAAAGGGTGCGCCCAAAGAAAGCAGGGGGGTCGAAAGAGGACCGCATGAACCCCGAGGTCGCGCGGACGCAGAAAGATACCTGACGAAAAAAAAGGACGGCTCGCGAAAAAGGGGGGGAAAGGCTACAGGGGGGAACGTGTCTGGCTGTGGAGAAAGTGGCCGCGGTGCTCAGTCCTTCGGGAAGGAAAAAAAAACAGGGGAGACGCAGGAACGGAAAAAAAGGGGCCGAGGGAAAAAAAGGTCTGCCGTACGGCAGAGTTCCGAGACGGGCAGGCGGCGAACACCGGAGGAGGTAAAAAACACGGAGAACCAGAAATCGTGAAAAGTTGTACGAACCGCAGCGGATTGGTCGGTCTGACCGGCAGCGAACTAGTGAAGAAGGACGTGCGCAAAGAAAGAAATGGGAAAAAACGGATGGATCCCGAGAAGGAGAACCAGGTGCATTAGGGGGAGAAGACCCTGGTCCCTGGTCGTGCGAGGAGTCTGGTCATCTCTAAAACTACGGACGGTGGGCAAAGAGAAACCGTCCCTTTGGCATGGGGAGGGGGGGTGGCTCCGTACAATCACGCGGAGAATCTCACGGCCGGATCCAAGGAGCGCTTACCAAGACGGGGGAGCTCAAAAAACGTGAGGCAAACAGAAAATCTCCAAAGACGCGGGGAAGAAAATAACTACAAGGTAACGGCGGAAAGGGGGGGGAAGCTTCCTCTAGAGGTGACGGCACATCTCTGTAAAAAAAAGGGACGGGATCGAGGAGAAGTCCCACCCAGGCTGATAAAAAGAGATCCTCTCCGCGGGAGGGGATGTCTTCCCAGGTACTAACGCGGGAGAAAGACTAAAGGGGCGGAGGTAGGGGGTCGGGGGAAGAATCCGAATCTACCAATCCAGGCCACGCTGAAAAGCATCTTCAGGCCTGAGGAAGGGATGGGTCCATTAGTGGAGGGGGGGGGGAGAGAGGGAAAGGAAAATCGCTGAATGTGCCATCAGCCACAGCCGGGAATTTCGGGTTCAATGGGATGTAAAGGCAGGGGGAACACTCAGCGAAGCAGGTGCTGGGGAGAAAATTACCAGTGTGGAGGTCAGCCGGCACTTCTAGAGAGGTGGCCTGTCGTAGGAGTGGAGGAGACAGCGGGGGGAATTAGACCAGAAAAAAAAGACCGTTCCTGGCATTCAATTACCACGCCGCCACACCTCACTAGGAGACCTCTACCTAAGGAAACCGGGAAGAACCGAGGAAAGGTACCTAAAAAAAGATCCTTTACCTCCAGGGGAGAAAGACTGAAAACAGCAGAATTAAGTCCTCAAAGGAAGGGTGAAAGAGGAAAAAGGGGTTAAATTCTCTGGAAAAAAGAAAGACTCCGCATCCCGGGGGGGGGGCAGGCTGTCTGGCCGCAAGACGGCTTCCTGCGAAAGGGACTCCATCAATCAGGGGTCCAAAAAAGCCCGAACAAGGGGGAAAGGGGGCACGTTCCCCTTTCCCGCAACCACCGCTTCAATCGCGTACGCCGTGGGAGGCTTCGAAGACAAAATATAAAAACACATAAGGTATCATCAAAGTATAAGAAAAACTTCTGGACCGTGCAAGACGCCGAGCATCTCGGAAGGTTACTGTAACACCCCGTGGCAAAATAGAGGGGAAGCGGGGGAGAGGGACATGAAAACTCAAAAAGGAGAGCCACCTCAAGAGAACCTCTCGTAGGCCGAGAAAGACGCCACTCCGAAAGAGGAAAGCGAGAAAACAAACGGGGTAGAAGGAAGGAGACGAGAGAAAGGGTCCGTCATCTCGAGGGGAAATGGCTTTTTAGACAAAGAGAAAGGGATCTTGTGCGAGGGAACTGTTCTCCCAGAAGAGAGAGGTCGGACTACTTTCAGAGAAGGGGGAGGAGAACGGGCCCCGAGCTGAGAAAAGGCTGTCGCAACGTTCCAGACGCGGTATGAGAACGGTCTGATCAGAAGAATAGGGGGAGAAGGGAAGGAAATGCGGGGGAAAAGAAAAAAAAGCCTTCGAAAGGAGGCGTTTCCGATCTTTAAGGTCCCGCTTTCAAAACAGGGGGGGGCTGCAGAAGAAGGGCAGGGGAGAGGCGGGAGTCTACAGTCCATAAGGAAAGAACCTCCTCAGATTTCCGGAAAGAGAGACTCCTTTATGGAAGTCGAGCGGACCGAAAAAAAAAAGGCGAGAAAGAAGAAAATTCAAGGGGGGAAAGCATTCTGAATCGCTGTCAGAGGGGGCCCCTGCTGTCTCTCCGAGAGGATGGCCCTTCGGAGGAATGTATGAAACTGAGAAAAGGAACTGAGGGGCTTTAGAGGTAAAAAAATTGCCTCCTTGGGCGGTTTTCGGGGACGTTGTCACGGGAAAGGGAACGAAAGGAGAAAGAGAGGGGAAGAAAGAACCGCAAAGGGAAAAAGCATCTGCTACGGACAAAACGAATTCTGGCTCTGGGGGCTCACAGACGTCAAGAACATAAGGAGGGAAAACTCGAAAAGGGAAAGGGGGGGGGGGTTCACCGCTTCCTAAAAAACTTCGCCTAAAGGACTCTTAAGAGGCATGGTCAAAAAGAGGAAAAAAAAAAGGTTGCAGATTTAAAGGGAAAGAACACCTGCTCAAACTTGCATTGGAAAAGAGCAAAGGGGTTTTATCCGGAGGGGTAAAAGGGGTGAAACCTATCCGGGAGGAGAAAAAGACATCTCCGCCGGAGGATTGTCATCCTGCAAAGTATCCAAAGGGGGTACTAAGGGGAGCACAAGGAAATCCCAGAGGGAAAGCCCATCTGCTTGGAGAGGGTTTTTCTCGGGCAAGCATCCCAAGGAAAATGGTAGGTAACTAAGGGATCGGGTGAAAGGCGAATCTCTCAAGAAGCCTTAATGGGGGAGGACATTTATGTCACAGGATAAGGCTTCATCCTTGGCGAATGGACAGGGTGCCCTCTAGAAAAATAGAGGAGTGCATAAAAAAGTGGGAAAAGTCTGATAAAACCATCTTTGATATGCACCCTTGCGTGAAGGAAAGGCCTGGTGAACCAAAGGTAGACCACCATGGCCCATAAAGAGAGGAGAAGAGAAAAACCGGGGCGGGGGACAAAAGGCGCTCGTCTTCAAAGGTTCTCCGAAAATACCAGTATAAACCGGTGCGAAAAGGATTCCACTTAGATACGGAAGGGGGTTATCCGGGGGGTCCATGGGTCCAAGACGTGGGCAGGGCAAAGATTGGGGAGAAAAAGGAAGGGGGGAAGCCGGAAAACGCACCAAAAACTTCTGTCTTACAACCTGATGAAAGTTGGGGCCAGGAGGGGGGGGGGAACTTGAGGGCCTCAGAGAAGAATTTCCTTTCTTCACCTTTTCGTAGCTTCCTGGGGTAGACCCCAGATGAAGTACATCCTCGGGTGGAAGAAGCTCAAGTCGGAAAGGCCGTGACGGCATCATCAGGGGAAATCCGACCCTAAGAGGGACAGCTAGGGCCTACATGGGTTGGGGACGCCGTTATGGGAACCCAAATTTACGAGTCCCGCAGGGGGAGCTTTCGGAGATGAGGAAAAGACAGGCGAGAGAGATCTGAAAAGAAAAACTTCTGCATTGTGTTGACAAGGGACGGACTCACGAAGGGGAACACTTGGAAAAAGAAACAAGAGAGGATTATTAAAGAAGAGAAGTTTTCCCGGCGGGAAGGCCTGGTTGGGTCAAAAAAAAGGGTCAACACCATGGAGAGGGGCCTCAATAGAAAAAGAAATCACGGGGAAGCTGGAGCCGCCAGAATTAAAATCACCATCGAATCTCTCGCCTACTAAGCCGTGAAAGGAGTTACAGTTTCTTGAAAAGGAACAGCGCAGTGTCTTCGTTCAGTAGGTGGTGCGTGGCGTTTCAATCTGTGAAATCATTGACATCGGCACGGCTTTAAGTACCCAGGCCCGGAACTCTGGCTTCTTGAGGACTCAAAGGGGGGGGGGAAGATGAGGTCAAGAAAGGGCCTGGGCCTGGAGAAGCACCCCCAGCAGGAGTCAGGTCGCCCCCGTCTTCAAGGTCCTGACCCAGGGGGATGGGGGGGTGGGGGGGGTTGTGAGACACGATGCGCAAGCAGCGCAGGCACGGCCAAAAGGAAAGGGAACATAAGGCAGGAAAGGGACGACGTGTACTAGCAAAAGGCCAACCGATGGGGCGAGGGGAAGCAGCCGGGAGCCGGGAAACAGGGGGCCAGAAACCCATGGAGAAGAACGTAGCACCGTGGCTGTACAGACCCGTCAAAGGAATCCTGGAAAAACGACAAGGGGAGGGGAAAGAAATCCTGGGGTCGGCAAAGACCTGGAAGCGCAGAGAAACGACAAACCGCAGGGGAATCCGCATCTAGGAAAGTCATTTGAGGGGGCAGAAAGAGGTGGACCTCTAAAAGGGGATCCGCTCGGTGCTTAAGCACTTCGGGAGGGGCAAGGAAAAACGCGCCGAGGCAAAGTCTTTATCGTATTGCATCTCACCATCGAAGGCCTCCCAGCAAAAACGTACAAGAGAAAAAGCGGGGGGAGGCTTCTCGAGAAGGGCTTTTGAAGAAAACC
>Ga0179593_1599222_pt1 | contig 11527 bp, 11 predicted proteins | sample CZODoug2_1_08_16_FD_185931 | JGI IMG/M metagenome (GOLD analysis project Ga0179593, IMG submission 185931) | Vadose zone soil fungal communities from Angelo Coast Range Reserve, California, USA - CZODoug2_1_08_16fungal (PacBio error correction) | ecosystem: Environmental > Terrestrial > Soil >...
GTAATAAAAAGAACCGAGTTTGGCGCAGGTGCCTCCGTCTCAGGCAGCCCCACCAAAATCTACATCATAAGAGTCAAGAGGGTTTCAGGACGGGAAAATGGACCTGGGGGGGATCATAGCAAAGAGGTTGAACTTCATCAGGGTCATAAAGCGTTGGGGCCAGCCTTGGGGCCTAGACACCCCAGACAAGGTACAAACAGGATGTCGAGCAGAAGACGTCTCTTTGTCCAGCCGTGATTGGATTTCATCGCGGGGGTGAACTCAATGACGGGAAAAGTCAAAAAAACCTCCACCATGTCAAGGGGGAGCTGGTCAGAATCATGCTAGGTTTTGAACAAGTCCCGACTCGAATCCTTAGATAACGGGGAGGAAAAAAGGGAGGTGCGACATGGTCAATTCATCCGATGGCCAAAGAGGGGTATGATTTCCCGTTAGATAATGGAAGGTGTGGCTGTCAAGATACGAGGTCTCGCAAGAAGCGAAAAAGACTAGCTGAGGCTCCGAAAAGGAAGGAAAAAAAGAAAAAAAAACAAAAAAAAAAAAAAAAAAAAAAAAAAAAAAAAAAAAAAAGAAAAAAAAAAAAAAAAACAACCCACACCCCAACACAAAACAACAAAAACACAACCACCACACAAACAAAAACCTTTTCCCCCTTGAAGGGAAGGACAACTTTGTTTGAACCCGAATTTTTCTTCTTTTTACTAGGCTCTAACTTGAAACCAAGCTGCTGCCCAACTTCCAAGACCTTAAATAGCTGTAAAGGCAGGGATTTCAATAGCGGTTTCATAACTAGTCATGTATTTTGGCCGGCTTGAGTCATTCAGCTGAGGGCGCAAGTGAAGGGACTACGGGGCTAATCAGTTGCAGAAGTTCTCCTAGAAAAAAGCTTTTCTTCTGGAGAAGGAAGGGGGAAAAAAGGAGAACCCACAAAAGAGATAAAGATACTGAGGAACAGGAAGTTGTCATATAAGAGATAGGGGGAGAAAAAAGACTGAAGCAAAACAAAAGTGTACAGGGCCGTGGAAATGGGAAACAAGCCAGATGACAAGAACGTGGAAAAATGAAAAACTTCATTTGAAAAGTAAAAAAAGAAAACTGCAGACTCTCGTTTTTTGTACCACCAAGGGACCAGGGGGGGAACCAAAATGACGATTAGCAGGGGGAACAGGGGTCGGGGGGGGGTGGGGCCACCAATTAACTACTTTGCTTCATTTGTGGGATGAGAGAACGGCCAGCATAAACACAGCTGGAGGACTTTCCTAGAACAAAGGATTGCTCAAAGAAGTGACGCGGGGGCCATTGCTGAAGTAGTCAGCACTATGAGGCCCAGAGAAGGACATTCACGTCCACTATGCCATATGAGGAATCAACTAAGAAGGGTACGAGGAAGCAGACGAGAGGGAGATGGAAGGTCGAAAAACCTTCAGATGAGGAACCACAAGGAAAGAGAAAAAGAATCTAATAATCACGATTCTCAAGAGTCAAGAATGTTGAGATAAGCGTCCGATGACATGAATGCTTGTTGCAGGGGGAGGAAGAAAAAGGGGTTCACCAGAACCGCTTAGACTGAACAGAGGAGGGGCAGGAGAACTCCTGCTGTCCCTGCTCCGCCTGAGTCCTTTTACAAATAAAATCAAAAAGTTCTGAAGAAAAACCCTATCTCCTCTCACAACTTATTCTGAGGTTGTAAGAAAGGCTCAGGTGCTGATGCGGATATGCGTCAATCATCGAAAAAAAGGAGTATGGTTTTTCCAAGCAGAGGGGAACCCTCAGTCGACTGCAGGAACGGGAGAAAATTTCTTCTGGGAGACGCTTAGAGACCCCTAAGGCCAGAGTGTCTGGGGGGAAGTGAGCTTCATTCAAACTTAAGGTTAAACTGGTTAGCATTTGATTAAAGTGGTAAAAGGGGACGGTTCCACAAAATATTTCATCGGAGGGCCTTGGACAAGGGGGGAGCCTAGACTGGTCGTAAGACGGAGGGCGACTAGCTTGATGGTTGGGAATAGTGGATCGTGCACCTACCGCATAGGAGGTGGCTTAGACATACCCCGTACATGAGAGTAATGAAAAAAAGGAAGAACGGGTGGCGGAAAAATCATGATCGCTAAAGTCATAAAAAAAGTTTGGAAGCATAATATTTACCAGTGAAAAAAGTTCGGGAAAAAACAAGGGGGGGGGCCAGGCTGCCAATGAGCGAGCATGAAGGTCATGTGGTCACCAAAATGCCCGAAAGTGGCCTGAAAGTTGTGGGGCAAAACGAGGAGTTTCCTTGGGAAAACCGGGGCTTGGAACTTTATCTATCTTTCCAACGGGGGGCAGGGGGGAAGCCCATTTACAAGTCACCTTAAAAACCTACCTTTCAAGTTGGGGAAGAAGGAAGGGGGACGAAGAGATCCGTCCATATAAGGGTGGGCCTCTGCCATAGTATGTGACCAGTCAGGAGATCATAGTCTTTTGGTTTCTCAGGGGAAAAATCTCGAAAGCGGTGAGGAGCAAGAAGAACGGTAGGGTAAAAGGAAGAGGGTCGAAATCAACCCCTTGCCGACTTCAGCTTGACTCACCAACTAATATGCCCAGGTCCATTTGCTCTCGGCAAAGACCTTTAAAGGGGGGGAAGGGGGAATTGGTGGGGGGAAAGCTCAAAGAAGAGTCCAGACCGAAACTTCTCACGTAAAACTTCGATAGGCAGGAAGAAAGGGTTGAATCGTGCAACTGACACCCTGGAGGAGGGAGACCTCAAAAAGATTAGTGAGATCTGGAATCGGGAGTTTCTAGGGTCCAAAAAAAAAGGTGGAACAGTATACCGGGGGGCTTCAGAACAATAAAATCGGCCATGGACATGCTTGGGCACCATCGTTGCCGTTCCATCAAGTGGGGGGGAAGGGAATGGGGGGTCACGGGGTGGTTGAAAACCCGGAAAAAGGAGTCTTAACCCTCCGCATGATAGGGGGAAGGGCGGTCATGAGGACACGACAGCAGGGATGGAAAGAGAAAAATGAGCCTTGAACCGGGGGGACAAAGGAGAAGGGAGAAGCCTAAGCCTTTTTGACTTTGGACACATGACCATTCGGCCGCACCCCCAGGAGCGACCTTAATCCATTGCTAAAAAAAAAAAGGCGGGAGGAAAGGTAACCCTTTTTCTGGAGAAGAAAGAAGAAGGAAATGGGGAGACAAAGTAAGGAAAAATAAACAGTGACTAACAAGTGAAGTGATGGACAGCTGTGTGGCGCATGTGGACGGCAATCCCTGCGACAAATAGGTAGGGGGGAGGAAAGCTAGGGGGAAGAAGGCATGTGACTGAAGAGTATCTTGCCAAGGCTAGAAGAAAAGGAAAGAGAAAGAGATATATTTGCAATAAGCTCAGTCAACCGAGCACGGAACTGAAACAAGATGGTGCAGTGATTGCCTGAAAAAAAGAGATTGAAGAAAAAATATGTGTGTGGGAGGAAAGGGGGTCGGAAAAAAAAAGAAAGGGAAGGTCGGAGGCATTACACAGGTCAGGGGTCATGCAGGGCTCATCAAGAGACGACGTTAAGGAGGGGACTATCCCAAAAAAAAGGGCAAAAAGGGGGGGGGGAAAAAGAAAGGGCTAAGTGAAAGACGGTCGAGGGGGTAAACCAGATGAACGGGTCATGGGTGGCGCGGGGCCTACAATACCGAGGTGATCTGCACTCAAACCCCAAAAGGGGGTCGGGGTCAGAAAAGCAATGTACTCTGGGGCCCAAGAAAAATGAAAGAAGAGAAGAACAGTAGATATTCCTTCCAGGTGGCCCTTCACCGAGGGACATTTGGAGGAAGCCGAGGAAATGGCCGATTTTCTTAGTACCCTTGGAAAGGTAGAAAAGGGTGGGAAAAAAGGTGTGGCTGGAAAAAGAGTCCTTGGGGGGGATAAAGAGGGGAAAAAAAAGATAGAGACTGGAGTCCCGAATTCCCCCCAGGGTGGAAGCAAAATAAGGACTCCGAAAGCCACAAAGTAATTACCAAGTGCGGGGGACTGGAAGAGAAGGGGATTAAGAGACCAATTGCAAAGACATGCCCATAGCGGACGTCAAGCAAAAAAAAAGGCGGAGGAAAGGCGGGTCTCGTCTGAGTTGGGCACGATTCCTGAGTAAGGCGGCACCGACAACGACTGAGGCATCCGTGGAAGAGGGACTTCTCGAAAAAGGCAAGAGTGGTCTTTCGGGAGAGTCGATCTCCGAAAAAAGAAAAAAAAAAAAAAAAAAAAAAAAAAAAAAAAGAAAACAAAAAAACGGAGTCTAAAGACAGGGACAGATGGAAGCCCTAGTTTTATACTGGAAGGCTAGTCTGTCTCACAAAGACTGAAAACAGACAAAAGAAAAAGGAGGGGGGGGCCCGGGTAAATGGTTAAAGATGATAAAAAAAAGGGAAACGAGGGACACCTCTATAATTGGGCAGAATCATGGATAAGGAACTCAAAAAACTGTGGGGGGTGCCACCACGCCGTCAGCACGGTCGGGCGGAACAGAACTTTGTATGCACTAAAAGGGACTTGGGGGGAAAGGAAAATAAAGACTTTGAGGGAGAAAAAAATGTGGTTCCTCATTGATCTTGCGCCAAAGCATAAACCAAGCCTCGCAGGTACAGGAAGAAGCACAAAGCGGGAACCGCTCCTCGCGCATTTCTCGTATTGATACGTGTCGGTTCAGAGAAGCCAGGCTGCAAAGGAGCAAAAAAAAAAAAAGAAAGAGTCGAAGAATAAAGGGAAGGCTCTAGTCCAGAAACTCAAGGATAAGGAAAAACAAAAAAGAGAAGACTTGTGACCGCCTCGGCAAACAATCATCCTAATAAGAATGCACAAAAATGGTGGGATATAAGATCCAGACAAAGACCTTGGGAGCAGGGAAGGAAAAGGAAAGCGACACTGGGGACAGACGAGCATCAGGAAGGGGGAGGGGGGCAAACCCCTCTTATGGAAAAGAACTGTCCAGCCACGAGGGGGGGGAGGGGCTTGACGCCTATACACACGCAGCAAAGAAACGCCATCAAGCACACACAACTTCTTCGGAGGGAAAAGTAATCCGGGGGGAAAGGAGAGGGAGGGGGGGCTTATCTTCTTCACGAAATCAATCTAAACAAAAAGGATTCGGGGGATAAAAGAAGAAGGTGTCCATCAAGTCAATGCAGGAAACAGTGGGGAGTCTTCTTACATAGGAAGAACCAAGAAAGGTCATCTTTGTCTGGGATAGGTATAGGCATTGAATTCTTTAATCCGGGAGAAGGGGGTGGGGACTGTTCACAGAGGCTTGAGATGGGGGGGGGAAAATAGACGTAGGGTCTGATTTAGAAAATCGGACCAAAAAGGGGAAGAAGGATTGAGGGGGGGGGACAACATCAGTGGTCGCCCTTAATAGAAAGAGGGATTTGGCTGGACATAAAGGGGAACTTGAAAGGAGCTGAGCAGAAACTTTTTTCTTAGGCAGAGACTAGGCAGGGGGGGGAGGGGTGAAAGTCAGAAGAGGGAAAAGGGGGGGAAACCAAACCATTGATTTGAAAAGGGAAAGTCACCTGCTAGGCATCCACATGGGTTCATGGAAGAACACGGCCCGCACCGGTGATTCCATTAAGTGGGGAGGACAGAGGAGGGGGGGCACTGGGTATGTTAGGGGAGGTAAGGAAAGAGAGAAGGCACGTTTCATTGTCCTAGGGACCATTGGAAGACTTCAACCCTACCATGCACTGGGGAGGTCTTCGGGTTCGGGATTGAAGGCAGTGTTCGAGACGTCAAAAAAGAGGGGGGGACTCTGGCCCATCTGGTGTCCTCATCCGGAAATTTGAGTTATCTTTGTTCTAGATAGCAGGAAAATCAAAAGAAAAAAAGGGTGTGTCTAGAGGGGAGATTCTTCACAAGGGACTTCGACTCAGAGGGGAATCGGAAGGGGGGAGAATGAACTGAGAGACTCAAAAAAGAGGCAAAGAAAAGGGAAGAACAGTGCCCAGAGTCATTTGCTCTGCCATAAAGAGGACAAAAGGAGGAAGGGGGGAACGGTTACAGCTCCGAAAAGTACCTGCAGTCGGGGGTTCCATCAAAGGGAGAAGGGGGAACTTAACGAAGGAGGAGGAATCCAGTTCCGGGGCTTCCAAAATTCGAGACTCATCCCAGAGCATCTAGCGAAAATCCTCGGAAATCGTCTTGCTGAAAAGTCGCTCTTGACGAAAAACAGGGAAAAAGGAGACCGGGAGTCCCACCGGTGGACATCATAAGAGGGAGGAGCCCAAAAGTGGTCTCTCACCTCACGGTGCCTGAAGAAAAGTATAAGAAAAGATGAGAGAGGGGGGAGGTTAAGAATGGGAGAGGACCAGCAATCAGATGAACTGGGGGGGGTTGAAGCATGTCGGTCATTGGAGCAAAAAAAGCAGCGACGAACAGACAAACATACAACCTCCTGTGAGAGTTTTCACACCAAGGACAGGAAAACGAAAAAGGTTTGACAAGGGGGGGGGGGGTGAAAACATGGTAGGGGAGTGATGCTTCGACTTAAAAAATCGAAACCCTAAAAGAATTCAACAGGGGGTCCAAAAGGTAGACTCCTCCATTCAAACATTAGTTGCACAAAAAGACAAGCCGAAAAGGGTGAGACGCAAAAGGCAGGGTGAAAAGGCGCCTGGTACAGGCAAATCCACTGTAAAATATTGGGAAATCTGGTCAGTTCGTGATCATTGACTATTAAGGACTCAATAAAAAACAACAATGATGGGGAGAAGTAGATAATGGCATAAAGACGGGAAAAAGGAATCAGCAAAGAGTCTTGTACACCACTCTGGGGGGAGCATAAGGGGGAAAAAAAAAAAACTAAAAAGCTGACATCACTTCCTTGGAGTACAAGATTGTTTCGGGGGGAGGGAGAACTACATGGAGGAGAGGGAGGGGCTAAGAAGGGGCAATGTCGAACTTCATGACCGTTTCTCGCAAGACTCGGATTCAAAACCATATACACCCGCAGACCATGGGAAAAAGACAAATGGCAGCTAACAAAAAGGGAAAAGGACCAAGAGTAGGGGTTGGGGTTTAACTTTGCCGACAACGCGTCCATGCTTCAACAGCAAAACCTAAGGATGCAGAATCCATGAAAGGGTGTTGATGAAAAAGAAACAAACCAATTCTAACAAGCCAAAAAAAAATATGAGTGCGAGAAGGCAAAAGAAAGGGGGGTATTAAACCTGTGTTAATCCCCAAGGTATAAAATTTTTGGAAGGGGGAGGTACGAATTTTCTCGCATGACTATGGGGAGCGAGCTTAGTCTCCGAAAGCAGGGGGGGGAGAAACCTAACTGGTGGAACCGGATCACTAAAAGGAAAAAGGGTGTACCAATTTCTGTGACTGGACTAGTTCAAGGGGGGGGGGAGGAAAAAGGCAAAAAAGTGAAAAGGACATGCCAATAGCTGGTAAACTTTCGGGCAGGACTTGCATACCTGGCTAGTCCTAGATGGGGTCCGAAGAAAAGCAACTCATCAGATAGGGGCGAAAGGGAAATAGCCAGGAAGGAAGTAAGGAATTTCCGGAGAGGGAAACCAAAGAAGGAAAGAGAAAAAAAAGGATAACCAGCAAAAAACTCTATAAAGGAAAAGAAGCTTGTGAGGTCCAATTGTAGATGGGACTGGGAGGGCGACAAGACAGGGCAAATACCCAGAAAGAAAGGGAAGGTTACAAGAAAGGGGCCATGAACGATGGGGAATATAAAAAGGTAAAACATAAGGAAAAAAAAATCGCTTTGTGTGTGGGGACAAAGAAGTTCCCCCCTTTGAAAATGAAGAAACTGACCTAAATGGATGCCTAGCAGGTGAAGGGTCCATGTGCAAATGGTGGGGACATTTAATATTATGCTTCCATAAACCGGCTGCCTAGAGTAATGGGAAAAAAAAAGACTACCTCAATTAACGCAATTGCGGGAGGGGGGGGATGGCGTGTCAGAGGGAAGGAAAGAGAATGAAAAAAGAAGAAAACGAGAAATATTCCAACCAATCAATGATCGAATAGGGGAGGAGGGTCTGAGGACAGAACCCTCGTAATTCAGAAGGAAAGAAAGGAGAACCTTCACCACCACTAAAAATAAGCTACCCGTCAAAAGGGGGGGAGCAAGTGACAAAGATAAAATGGGGAGATGATAGAAGGGCACGTTCCAGCATTGCATGGACCTAACTGAAATTCTGCCCTAACTGATGATCTTCCAAGGTGACTCTATAAGCCCAGCAAGAGATCGCCACAAAAAAAAAAAAACAAAAAAAACCTATGAGACACACAAAGGGAGGAGAAGGGAGGAGAGGGTTGTGAATGTCCGTCTCTTGAGCTTATAGCTCACAGCAGAAGCTGAGGGCTCAGGGCCAATCTTTGTCATAGGGAGAGGACAAGAGGAGGAGGAGTTCATCGCTGAACTGAACGAGGGATCGCGATCTTCATCAACAGCTTGGTGTTAGAATGCGGTAAGGATGGGTGAAAGTTCCACAGATGAGTCAGGTTGGGGGGAAAAGGAATAATCCGAGGGTTTCTGTCCTAAGGACCGAAGGGGGCCGGTGGATCGACTATATTGTTGGGGAGCGTACGGCCTCTGCTCATAGTTGATCTTGGTAGAAAGAACGAATGAAGGAAGGAGCAGAGGAACGGTTTGCTTGATGCAAGGAGGAGGGGAAAGGTCAAAAGCAGGTTTTTTTTATCTGGAGCATAGTTAATGCCCAACTATTCAGAGTTATGCAAACTGGAAAAAAAACGACACCTACTAGGCCAGCCAGAGGTTTATGTTCCAACCCACGTGTATGGCAAGGTGGGGGGGCAAACACCAAGAGTCTGGTTCCTGATTGCTTTGACCCTTCAAAAGCTTTTGACCAAAATGGGGGGTCCCGGGGGGGGAACAGGTGGAAAAAGGGAAAAAAAACAAACTTTCTTCTTTGTTCTGTTTGCAGGAAAGAGCTATCCCGTTCATATAAGAAGGGGGGTGCCCAGAGCATTCCTCAGTCTCGGTAAGAATTGATGACTTTGGGGCCTTCGCGCAGGGGAAACAGAGTTGTCTCAAGAGAACTGAGCTCAGTTGGGACTTTTCACCCTTGGGAGACACTGTATGACATCCCAACTCCTACTAGAAAAGGATGAAAAAGCTTGACGCGTAACCCGAAAAAGGAATTGGGGGCAGGTTCCATTTTCACTTGGTGACGCTGAAAAAAACGGATCGAGTCCATCACAAGGAACTTAGGTCAACAGGAGGCCCATGTGAACAAGAGATCCACCTGACGGGTGGGGGGTGAACTCACGAGCATCTTCAGGGCACTCGAATCAAATCGAAAACGGACTTCAAAAAATTCGTATCTTGGACAGCCACGGGGGGACAGTTTGGGCTGCCAAACGGTGGAAAAACCCATGGTCATCGGAAGGCCTTGAACAGGATCGATGCCTGGGAAAGCCAGGGGATTAGGAAATGACGGGAATTGGTTCAAAAAATAGTCCTCTGACCAGACAGCATTAAGGGGTGAGGTTGTGGAAGCATGGAGGCGGGAAGGCATCAGCGATCAATCACCCAGGCCTGTCTCTGTTAAAGGAGAGTAGGAACTGGCAACCAAATGGTCACAGTCTGACCAGTGGTCTGAATGGAAGGCAAGGGCGACATAATCAGAGTATCTTAAAGTTCAGAACTGGGGCCCAAGGGGGAATGAAACTCCAGAATCCGGTAGCACCTTCTGAAAAAAGCAGAGGAGGGTATAAATGGTGGGGATGAAGCGCAGAAAAGCGACGGGGGAGTTGTAGCCATGTGGGGGAAGTTCTCAGGTCTTGTTAGGTCTCACAACACAAAGAGGAGTAGTAATGGCAGAGGCAGGAAAAAGAAAGGAAAAGAAACAGGGCTACAACTCCATAGTTGGGACGCAGGGAGAAAAATCATAAAATCTACATCACTTGATTGAGTCCACGGGTGTAAAGGGGAGGGAGTCACTGGTGCCCCAGGGAGGGAGTCATGAATCATAAGAAAGTTAGGTCTCAAAAACATAAGGAAGAAAAAACAGACAAGGGTCAGACCAATGTGCAAAGAAGGTCGAGCAAGGTCTTGGAGACCGATGACGGATGGGACAGAGTTTGCCAATGAAAAGGAGGCAAAAACCTCCCCATTCATGGATTCGAAGAGGTTTGCCCATTCAAAGAGATAAGGGAATTGTCCAGGATGGCCAAAGGCAAAGTGAAGTATGGTCAAGCAAAAATGGCCCGAGGGGGGGGAAAAAGGATAATGTTGGCAACAAGTTCGGGGTAATACGAGTGAGAGAAAAGAAGTGCTAAGCGAAAGTCGGGAAAGTGCCCTAAAGGTAAACATGTAAAAGCCTATCGTCAAATTGAAGTTGACAAGTTTTCTGGGAAGTTGGGGGGGTCGATCTTACAATGAAAAAAAAAAGGGTCAAGAGCAGAATGAGTTCTGGGAATGAGGGTGGGGGGTAGTGCTGAGTCATACAGCAAGGTCGAAGTCAGACTGCTAAGAGGGGAAAAAAGTGGGGGGAGAAATAATTGTAAGCGTGTTGAGAGCAAATATGGATTCAGTGAGAAGAGAGGAGAAGCACAAGACGGAGACAGATTGGGGGCAAGAAATTAGGATAGATTCTGCGAAACAATCAGAAGGAAGCCAAGAAAAAAATGAAAAGGCACTTTCCCGGCGGTAAGAGATCGAAACGTGGACAAATATAGAGTAAGAAGGAAAACAAGACGCTGTGGGCACCATCAATTTCCAGGTGCCGCAGTGGTGGAAGAAGACGTCATTGGGGAGACCAAAGGGGGTGGCAAAAACCTAACTCTGTGAGTACATGGGGAGGGGAATAGGAGAAACCACATAAACCCAGCTCAAAGAATTGAAGCGAAAGCAACCCAGCCTCGGAGTCTAGGTCATGGGATGTCTAAGCCAAAGAAAAGGGAGGGGGAAAAAACGATCAAAAAAGGCCAACCAAATAAGAGAAGTCGAAAAAGTCTCTAGGACAGACCTCCCCACCCACCAAACGGCAAAATGCAGATGCATCTCAGGGACTGCTTAAATCATCCTAAGAAAACGAAGAAGAAAAGGAAGATAGCTATCCATGACGGGGGGGGGAAACATTGGAACTGAGGAAGAAGAAGACAACCAGACCACCAGGCAGAAACCCTCAAAAGAGGACAAAAACGACACCGATCAGCTTTGAAGAGAGCACTCATCACTCAAAAGAGAATAGACCACAACCACAACTGGAGGAAAGGGGGGATGAGCTCTTGCTGAGTCTTAATAATTCACGCAAATGAAAGAGAAAAAGACAGCAAAAATGAGTTCTCTGGTTTACAAGGAGTGCAAGTCAATCGAATGCAAGGGTCTGGAGAACAGCTCCCCAAGGGCCTCATCTTTGAAAAAGGGGGATCAACAGAGTTTTGACCTGGTTAGCATTGATGGAATTAGTTTGGGACGGGGGACAAAACTGGGAAGTTGGAGAACCGGAATAAGAGGGGAGAGCACGAAAGACAAAAGAAAGAAGGACCTCTCGTTGGTAAAGACTAGGGTGGACCGTGAACTCTGGATTT